>Ga0137403_10001095_pt1 | contig 34291 bp, 32 predicted proteins | sample CZOMad2_1_16fung_FD_122057 | JGI IMG/M metagenome (GOLD analysis project Ga0137403, IMG submission 122057) | Vadose zone soil fungal communities from Angelo Coast Range Reserve, California, USA - CZOMad2_1_16fungal (Hybrid Assembly) | ecosystem: Environmental > Terrestrial > Soil > Vadose zone... | reverse complement strand
GAAGCAAAAAGGCCCTGTTTCCAGGGCCTTTCCAGTAGCGGGGGCAGGATTTGAACCTGCGACCTCCGGGTTATGAGCCCGGCGAGCTACCTGACTGCTCCACCCCGCGTCGCAGGTCGCATTATAGCGCGGCTCGCTGAGGCTCACGGGTCCGCAAATGCCACTTGTGAAGCCAGGTCGACGCAGCCACGATTTCGCAATCGAGGCGCCGATCGACCATCAAGACGTGACAACTATCATGAGGTTGCTCGGCGACATGCAGCACGATATTGCGCGGATCCTCGAGTTGCTGGAGGACGAACTTGGCGAAGAAGAGGAAGTACCAGAAGATGACTCCTCAGGAGTGGGCCGAGCGCGAGCGGACGCAGGAGATGGTCCGCGAGCGGATCGCATACCACGAGGCGAAGGCGCGCGAAGAGGAAGAGCGAAAGCGCAAGGCCGCCGAGAGCGCGTAGCCTCTCGAGGTGCGCGTCGCGTCTGTCGATCTCGGCACCAACTCCACTCGTCTGCTCGTCGCGGACGTCGAGGACGGGCGGCTCCAAGACGTTGTCCGCCGCCTCAAGATCACGCGTCTCGGCGAGGGCGTCGACGAACGCAAGCGCCTCCTCCCCGCACCGATCGCGCGGGTTCGCAACGTGCTCACGGACTTCCGGCGCGAGGCCGAGCAGCTCGGCGCCGAGCGCACGCTCGCGGTCGCGACCAGCGCCGTTCGCGACGCCGAGAACGGGGAAGCTTTTCTCGGCGAGGTGGAGTGGAGCTACGGCTTCAAGACGCGCCTACTCTCCGGGGACGAGGAGGCCCAGCTAACTTTCCGCGGTGCCTCGACGGGGCGCGACGTGGCTGAGAACACGCTCGTGATCGACATCGGCGGCGGCTCGACGGAGCTTGTCGTCGGCGGAGCGGAGGGCCTCAGCTTTCACGACAGCCTGAATATGGGCGGCGTTCGGCTGACCGAGCGGTTCCTGCACTCCGATCCGCCAACGAATGAAGAGCTCGACGCCTGCGGCGAGGCGGCACGCGAACTGCTCGCACAGCGCGTCCCTCGAGACGTGCGTCCAGAAGCCGCGATCGGCGTCGCCGGAACCATCACCTCGATCGCCGCGCTCGACCTCGGGCTCGCCGAGTACGACCCGGACCAGGTGCAGGGCCACCACCTTTCGCGCGAAGGCGTCCGCGCGCAACTCGAGCGCCTGGCAGCGCTGCCGCTCGCGGAACGCCGCGAGATCCCAGCACTCGATCCCGACCGGGCGCCGGTGATCGTCGCCGGCGCCGTGATCCTGGGCGAAGTGCTCGATCATTTCGACCTCGACGGCCTCGAGGCGAGCGAGCACGACATACTCGACGGCGCCGCCCTCGAGGCTGCCCAGCTGCCGGAGCCGGAAGAAGGCGCAGCGCCGCCCGGCGCCTACACCTGTTGTTAGTACGGGGTCCCCGGGTCCTCGTCTAGAGGCGGCGGTTCGTCCTCGGCCAACCGGCGCTGCAGTGCGCTTCGCGAGAGCACGCCGACGAGCCGGCCGTGCTCGGTCACGGGCACGCGCTCGAGATCCTCGTCCTCGAGGAAGCGGAAGGCCTCGTCCAGCGGCAGCTCCGGGTCGAGCGTGTGCCTGGGCGGCTCGGCGATCTCGCGCACCGGCGTCTCCACCGGGTCCCGCCCCGCGGCGACGACGTCGCGAACGAGCGTCCCGCGCGTGACGACGCCGACGAGCTGCTCGTCCTCGCAGACGAAGACTGCGCGAACCTCCGGCCGCGACAGCAGCTCCCCTGCCTCCTGCACCGGGGAGTCGCCGCTGAGCGTGCGCGGCTCCGCCAGCATCGCGTCTCGGACGCGGTCGCTCACGGGTAGATGCCTCGCGACGTAAGAGCGGCGCCGACCTCGCGGATGCCGGCGACGAGGGCGGCGCTCCGCAGCGAAAGCCCCTGTTCCTCCGCCAGCCGCCAGACCCGCTCGAAGGCGTCGGCGAGCTTGTCGGCGAGCTTGGCGCGGATCTCGTTGCGATCCCAGAAGAGCCGGCCGATGTCCTGCACCCACTCGAAGTACGAGACCGTGACGCCCCCTGCGTTGGTGAGCACGTCGGGCAGGACGAGGATGCCCCGCTCGCCGAGGATCGCATCGGCCTCGACGGACGTCGGACCGTTCGCGCCCTCGGCGACGACCCGCGCCTGGATCCGCCCGGCGTTCTCGCCCGTCACCTGGTCCTCGCGCGCCGCGAGCACGAGGATGTCGCACGGGAGCTCCAGCAGCTCCTCGTTGCTGACCCGCTCCCCGCGGTCGTAGCCCGCAAGCGAACCGTTCACCTCGGCGTACGAGCGGAGCGCCGGGATGTCGAGCCCGCCTTCGTGGTGGATGCCGCCGGACAGGTCCGAGACCGCGACCACGAGCGCCCCACGATCGTGCAGCTCTGCCGCTGCGATCCCGCCGACGTTGCCGAAGCCCTGGACGGCGCAGCGCTGGCCGGCGAGCGGCGTTCCCAGCTTCTCGCAGCAGCGCTCGATCACCATCACGACGCCTGCGCCCGTGGCCTCGTGGCGAAAGAGCGAGCCGCCAAGCGCGATCGGCTTGCCGGTGACGATCTCCGGCACCGCGTACCCGACCTGCATTGAGTAGGTGTCCATCATCCACGCCATCGTCTGCTCGTTGGTGGCCATGTCCGGCGCGGGAATGTCCTGCTGGGGGCCGAGCACCGGCAGGAGCTCCGACGTGAAGCGGCGCGTGAGCGCCTGCAGCTCGTTCAGCGACAGCGCGCGGGGATGGCAGCGGATCCCGCCCTTGGCTCCGCCGTAAGGGAGCCGCAGCAGAGCGCACTTCCAGGTCATCCACATCGCCAACGCCGCACACTCGCCGAGATCGACCTCCGGGTCGTAGCGAACGCCGCCCTTTGTCGGGCCGAGCACGCTCGAGTGCTGAACGCGGTAGCCCGGGAAGACCCGCCAGCGTCCGTCGTCGAGCTGAACCGGGACGCTGACAACGAGCGAACGCTCCGGATAGCGCAGCCGCTCCGCGACGGCGTCGCCGACCGCGGCGTGCGGAAGCGCCTGCTCGAACTGCGTGATCGCCTGGTTGAACAGTGGCGTTTCCCACTCCAGGTGACCTGAATCGTGCGAAACGTCCTGCACTTCGGCCATCGCAAAGAGTGTAGGAGGGATTGGCGGGACGGCGCTCGTTGTCGGGGTGCGATGGTCGTTCCGAGGCAAGGACGCAGGGAGCGTCAATAGCAAAAGCTATTGGCGCGACTGCGAAACCAGGGCGGAGCCGGTGGCGAGCAGCGCGGCCCGACGACACAGACTCTGTTCCGCCAAGCCCTCCTCGGTGCGGGCAAGATGCGTTGGCGGCGAACCGCTTTGGGCGCCACCACGAAATTCCCTGACGAGACCTTGACGCGATGGACACGCACGCTCGCCGCGGCCGCGGTGCTCCTGGCGGCCGCGGCGGGGGCGCCGGAGGCCTGGGCGCACGCGAGGATCGTCTCGACCACGCCGGGCGACGGCGACGTCCTCGCGAGCGCGCCGAAGCGGGTGACGATCCGGTTCGACGACACCGTCCGCGTCCTTGGGGGGACGACGGTGGTCGGCAACTCCGACAAGCGCGCCGTCACGGCCGGAAAGGCAAGCGCGAGCGGCCGGGTGGTCACGATCCCGCTGCGAAAGCTTCGCGACGGGGACTACACGGTGCGCTGGAGCGTGCTCTCCGATGACGGACACACGATCGACGGTGTGTTTGCGTTCGCGGTTGGCGCAGGGCGCGCGCCGCCGACCGCCGCCCTGTCGGCCGGGGGCACGAACCTCACGCGTACTGTGATCTCCCGCTGGTTCTTCTTCGCCGGACTGCTCGTCGCCGCCGGCGTCGCCCTCTTCATGCCGCTGGCCTGGCGGCCGGCGCTTCGCGCGGCGGGCGCAGAGCCGGACGAACGCGTCCTCTGGCCGCTCGCGTTCGCCGGCTTCTTCCTGGCCTTCCTGGGCGCTTCGACGCTGATTCCGCACCACGATCCCGGGACGACCCGGTTCGGGCTGGCGTACGAGGTGGGCGGGATCGTCGCAGTCGTCGGCGCGACGCTCTCGGCGATCGCATTCGTCGACCGACGGCTCGGGCGCGGCGCCTTCGTCTGCGCGCTGGCGCTCCTCCCGATCCCGTCTGTAGCCGGGCATGCACTCGACCGCGGTCAGTGGCCGCGGCCGCTGAACGTCGCCGCCGACATCCTGCACGTGGGCGCGGCCGCGGTCTGGATCGGCGGGCTGCTCGCGCTGGCGATTGGGCTGCCCCGCGCGGCACGGAAGCTTTCGCCCGAACAGCGCGCTCGCTTCACGGCGGCGCTCGTGCCACGGCTCTCCGCGATCGCGCTCGTGTCGGTCGCGGTGATCGCGGCGACAGGGCTGATCCGGGCGCTCTCGGAACTCTCTGCCGTGAGCCAGCTCTGGAGCTCCGGCTATGGGCGGGCGCTCCTCGTCAAGACAGGTCTTCTGGCTCTGCTGGTCTCGCTCGGCTGGATCAACCGCTCTCGGCTCGTGCCGAGGCTGCGCCTCGAGGCTCTGCGCCGGAACGTCGCGGTCGAGCTCGTCCTGCTCGCCGGTCTGGTGGTCGCGGTCGCATTCCTGACAGACCTCGCGCCGGGCCGCCAGCTCGCCCGCGCGGTCGCCGGTCCGGAGACGCCGCAGCCGATCGCCGATCCTCCGCCGGGTGCAACCGTGCTCGCCGGCGAATCGGGCGACCGCGCGGTCGGGCTCGCGATCAGGCCGGCCGGGCAGCTCCAGGCGACCGTGCTCGGCCCCGACGACAACGGTGTCGACGGCCTCTCGGTCGCTTTCCGCGGCGGGGGTAGAACGGTCGCCGCGACCGCCTGCGGACCCGGGTGCTACCGGGCCAACGCGCGAATCGACGCACGCCGAGTCGAGGTCTTGCTCGGTTCAGGGCCAGTCCCCTTTGCGATCCCAGGCCCGACGCAGCCCGCGAGCCGGCTCGTGGCCGAGGCGCGGCGCGCCTTCACAGGCCTGCGGAGCCTTGTGATCCACGAGCGCCTCGCCTCCGGCCCGCGCCACAAGCTGACGACGACGTTTCGGATCGTCGCGCCCGATCGCCTGACCTACGTCACCTCGGCTGGAGCGCGGGCGATCGTGATCGGCGGGAAGCGGTGGGACGCCGATGGCCAAGGACCGCTGCTGCGTTCGGCGCAGACGCCGCTCCAGCTCCCCGGCGCTGAATGGAGCCCACGCTGGCTGAACGCAAGAGCGCTCGGCTGGACGCGAATCGGCGGCCGGCGCGCTCGACTGGTCAGCTTCTTCGACCCCGGGCTGCCGGCATGGTTCGAGATCGCCGTCGACCCGAGCAGCCACCGGCCGCTGGAGCTGAACATGACGGCGGCGGCCCACTTCATGCACCACCGCTACACGAACTTCAACCAGCCCATGCGGATCGTGGCGCCCCGCTAGATGCCGGGGAAGGGACTCGAACCCTTACGCCTCCAGAGGAGACACCTGATTTTAAGGTCGCTGGGGCTCCAGACGGGCCGAGCCCCAGCGAGACTTTTTCCTGCTAAACGCCGGAAACTGGCCTTCTCAACAACCGACAAGGTTCGGTCTATCTCGGTGGTTCTTGTGGCCCCCGCGTGGCCCCGATGATCCTGCCAGGACGGAATGCTCAATCTCATGGTCGATCCTCCAGCAAGAATCGTTGGAAAGCGGCAACTCGCTTTCAGCGCGCCGTCTGGCCGGGACGCCCGCGCCTCATCCTTTTTGGATGATCGCTTGGGACTGATGAGAGTTCTAGGGCGGTCATCTCAAAATCCCCGCCCGTTCGCCCGCCGGCGAGGCAATGCGAACCGGCGGGCGAGGACGCGCGTCAGAAGGCCCCGAAGCGGAACGGGCGACGGAAGAAACGACGCGACCGCAACGTCTAGGGAAGTGCTGGCGGGATTGCTTGGCGTCCTTTCTTGGCTGGCGAGCGCACAGGACTCTTGCCAGCCATAGCCTCCGCCGGGCTCAGGAAAGGCACATACACGATGACCGAGCTTGAACAGCAAAAGCCTCGGCTTCCCGCCGAGCAGACGACCGTCTTCGGGATCTTCCTCGCGCCCTACCGCGTCGTCCGCCATGCAACGCTGAGACGGAACGCGGAGGTGCTTCGCAACCGCGAGCTGGATGACCTTCGCTTCCGCGAGATGATGGTCGCGATCGACCGCGGACACGCGCGCAAGATGCTCACGGCGATCGACCACGGACACGGTGGGATTCCAGAGCGGCGTCACAATGAGCACTGTCCGCGCTGCGGGCGGCCAAAGCCGTAGAACCCCTGCCACTCACGCCTCGTCCGTGTCGACGTGGTGGGAGGATGAGACCCAGGGCCTAGGTGGCTACCGAAGGCTGGGCACTCGCCCTCGCCTAGACGCTCTTTCGGACCGGGGGAAAAAAGGAAAGCCGAAGCCCTCGTCGCAACCGTTGCATTCCCATAGCGAGTCTGGGACGATCGGCGCGGCGGCGGGCACTGCGGAGCAAGACGAAAAGGGAGAGCGATGAAGAAGCTTCTGCTCCTGGCGCTGCTTGGCGCGCTGGGGACGTTTTTGCCGATGGCCCAGGCCGCGCAAGAGAATCATGGGCGCATCGCCTTCAGCAGCAACCGAGGGAACGACCCGAACGTCTACGACCTCTGGGCTGTCGACCCCGACGGCAACAACTTGACCCGTCTCACGAACGATCAGGCATTCGACCTGGACGCGGCCTGGTCGCCCGACGGAACGACGATCGCGTACGCCAGCACGAAGGTCGACGGGAACGAGCACATCTTCTTGATGAATCCCGACGGGACGAACGTGCGGCAGCTCACCGCGGGAAACGCAAATGAGTACCAGCCGGCCTGGAGCCCCGACGGCCACTCGATCGCCTTCACGAGCGACCGGACCGGCCATCCTGAGATCTACGTGATGCACTCCGACGGGAGCGACGTGAGCCAGGTGACCCACACGCCCGATCCGGAACTCAACCATCGCGCCGCGTTCCTCGACGGCGACAAAATCATTTACGGCCACGCGCCGGATGCGAACACGTTCGTTGGGCCATTCACGATGCTCACGGCTCACCGGAACGGCACGGACGCAGGCGACGTGACACCGGCCGGCCTCGTGGCGCCGGACGACCCTGCCGTGACGATGCGAGCGGGACACCAGGTCGCGTTCGTCGACAACTTCTGCTCGATCTGTGACGTCAGCGACGTCTTCACGATGAACGCCGACGGCACGAATGTGCGGCAGTTGACGTCCGACTTCGGCAACAACCTCGATCCGGACTGGTCCCCTGACGGGCGGGCGATCACCTTCAGTCACGAAGATCCGCCGATCACCTTCGACCACGCAGACATCTGGACGATGAGCGCCGACGGCTCGCACCTCTTCAACGTCACGAACAACCCGGCCGACGACGTCGAACCGGCCTGGGGCTGCCCGGGCAAGGGCGGCGACTGCCACTCGTAGTGGCGGCGCTCGGGTAGTGGCGGCGCTCGGTGGGGCGTGGGCGACCACGCCCCACCGCATTCATTCATTCCCGCGCAACCGTGGCTTGCCGGGCATCCCTTGCGGGTCGTGCAAAACGTGCAGCCCGCTCTTCCTACCTCTGAGCCCCTGCGTGGCCCCATCGCCCCGATCAGCGCCTACGCGGGCAACGGCCCGATTCGAGAGGTAGCCGCCTGGCAGGGAGTTCCGATGCCGGGGAAGGGACTCGAACCCTTACGCCTCCAGAGGAGACACCTGATTTTAAGTCAGGCGCGTATGACCAGTTTCGCCACCCCGGCGGCGCCAGAATAGCGCCCGCTCCGGGCCGGTTAGAGGCCCGACGGGCCCCAGTCGTAAGTCGACGGGATCTTCGCCGGCGGCTTGCCGTAGACGATCGCGTACTCGTCGTGCTGGTGGAGGACGATGTTGTTCGGGTTGCCGAGGAAGCGCTTGCCGTTGACGTAGAACTTGAGCGGCTTACCCGGCGCCGCGCAGTAACCGCCGATGCACTGCTTCGACAGCCGGACGCCCCAGACACCGACGAACTGGCCGAGCGTGAACACGCCCTTCTTCGGCGCCTCCAGGTGGATGATCCCCGATGGGTCGTGTGTGTGCAGCTCGACGAAGAAGCCGCCTTGGGCCGAGTCGCCGCTCGCGTAGATCCCGACCAGGGCCGGTACGGTCACGTGCTTGCCGTTGACGAAGACGTCCAGGTGCTGGTGGATGTGCAGCGTTGATCCCTGCACTCCGAGGGAGCTCAGCTCGAGCGGCGCCAGCCGGTCGGGCAAGGAGGCATACTCGGGCGGCCACGGCGCCTTTCCCTTCTCGAGCCCGGGGAGTGTGGCGTAGTCGATCTTCGGCGCAGAGCCGGTGACGTTCTTCGTGCTGGAGCCGTTACCCCCGACGAAGAGCACCAGCAGCACGGCGACGAGCGCGACCGGCCCGAGCGCTGCGAGACCGTAGAGCAGCCACGGCGACCTTCCTTGTCCGCCGACCGACGGAACGCCCTTTGGCTTCTTCGTATCGCGCCGCTTTGGTGCCTGGACGGGCCGCGGCGGCAGAGGGGTACGGGCTTTCTTCGCCAAGGCCGTCTGGATGGTAGCCAGAGTCTCGGCGCTTCTGGTCGGTTGGCTTTTTCGATCGCTATCTTCGATACTCCGGTTTCCTCACTCAAGGAGGGCAAAACAATGGGATTCCTGGACAGGCTGCTCGGACGCGGCAAGAAGACCGCGGGCGAGATGACCGGCGACAGCTCGATGAAGAGCGAAGGCATGCATCAGGAACAGCAGGGAATGGCCGAAGATCGAGCCGAAACTGCCGAAGGGATGGCGCAGGCCGAGCGCGAGAAGGCCGCCGAGCACCAGGCTGAGCGCGACAGTTAGCCCCCAGCCCGACAACTAGGAGGGCGGCTCCGGCCGCCCTCTTTATGGCGTCCGACGCGTTCTCTAGCGTTCGTCGGCCATGCTCGCAATCGCAATCTTGTTGCTCGTTCTCGCCGGCGGAGCCGCGCTCGCGGTCTGGTTGACCCGCGCGCTGCAGGTCTTCAAGGCCGACTCCGATGCCGCTTTGGCCGCTCGGAACGCCGAGGTCGGGCGACAGCTCGAGGGGATCACTGCGACGATGGACCGCCGTCTCGGAGAGCTCGACACGAAGGTCGACCGGCGGATGGAGCACGCCTCGACGCAGACGAACGCGATCCACAAGCAACTCGGGGACGTCGGCCGGGCGACAACCCTCCTCGCCGAGCACGCAAAAGAGCTCGGCCAGCTGCAGCAGGTCCTGCGGCCGCCGAAGGCGCGAGGCGGCTTCGGCGAGCTGCTGCTCGGCAACCTGCTGCGCGACCGCCTTCCACCCGAGGCGTACTCGCTGCAGTACGGGTTCAAGAGCGGCGAGCGAGTCGACGCCGTGATCCGGGTCGACCGGCTCGCCCCGATCGACGCCAAGTTCCCACTGGACAACTTCGAGCGGCTCGTCGACGCACAGGAGAGCTCGGAGCGCGAGCTGCACGAGAAAGCGTTCGCGCGCGACGTCAAGGGGCACGTCGATGCGATCTCGTCCAAGTACATCCGGCCGGACGAGGGAACCTACGACTTTGCGTTCATGTACCTGCCGTCGGAGGCGATCTACTACGAGCTCGTCTGCGGCAAGACGGGTGCTTTGCTCTCCTACGCGCACGAGAAGCGGGTGTTGCCGGTATCGCCGACGACGCTGACCGCGTACCTCCAGGTTGTCCTGCTCGGGCTGAAGGGGCTCCAGATCGAGCAACACGCGCACGAGGTGATGGCCTATTGCGCCCAGCTACAGAAGGACTTTGGGCGCTTCAAGGAGGACTTCGACTTGGTCGGCACTCATCTGGGTCGCGCGAACTCGAGCTTCGGCAAGGCCGAGAAGCGACTCGACAAGTTCGAGCTGAAGCTCGACCAGGCCGCGGACTCGCACGAACTCGAGAGCGCCGGCGACGTCGTCGCCGAGCTGCCGCGCGCGGCCGACGCGGCCTAGACGCCGGCCGGCTGCTGCGCTTTGAGGTAGCGGATCAACCCGCCGGCAACGACGACCTCCCGCTCGCGCGGCAGAAAGTCGTGCGTGACGGTGAAGGCCGGTGCGCCCTCGATCTCGACCTGGAGCTCGTCTTCGCCCTCAGCGATCGAGTGCAGGTCGTGGATCTCCCACTTCTGGCCCAGCTCGGCCCGGTCGTAGTCCGCCTCCTCCTTGAAGAGCAGCGGCACGATCCCCTGCGCGATCAGGTTGCGGCGGTGAATACGCGCGAAGCTCTTGGCGATCACGGCTCTGACTCCAAGCTGGGCTGGAGCGAGCGCCGCATGCTCCCGGCTCGAGCCCTGGCCGTAGTTGTGGCCGGCGACGATGAAGCCTCCGCCCCACTCGTGCGCCCGCTTGGCGAACCCTTTGTCCCGGTGCTGGAAGGTGAACTCCGCAATCGCGGGCACGTTCGAGCGGTAGGCCATCACGGTCGCACCGTCGGGCGAGAGGTCGCCGGTCGAGATGTCGTCAGGCGCCACGATCAGCACGCGACCGGCTAGCACGTTCGGCAGCGGCTTTTGCTCCGGCGGCGGGAAGATGTTGGGACCACGCGGGATCTGGATCGAGACCGCCTCCTCTTCGGGGACGGGCTCGAGGATGTGCTTCTGAACGACCTCGGGACGAGCCGCGGGCCTCTCCGGCAGCTCGGGCGGATCGAGCTCTCGCGGGTCGGAGATGACGCCCTTCAGCATCGACACCGCGGCGATCGCCGGCGAGCAGAGGTAGACCTGGTCGTCGGTCGTCCCGCTCCGCCCCGGGAAGTTCCGGTTGAAGGTTCGCAGCGAGTTCGCGCCTGACGGAGGCGCCTGGCCCATCCCGACACACGGCCCACAGGCGGGCTCGAGCATCCGCACCCCAGCCATCAGCAGGTCGACGTACGTCCCCGAGCGCGTGATCTGGTCGAGGATCTGCCGCGATCCCGGCGTCGCGGTTGCCGAAACGAGCTCCTCCGAGAGCCGCTGGCCGCGCATCACCGCGCCGCACAGTGCGAGGTCGTGGTAGGACGAATTGACCGAGGAGCCGATGCAGACCTGCTGAATCGGCGTCCCGACGAGCTCGTCGACCGGAACGACGTTGCCAGGGCTCGACGGTTTCGCGACCAGGGGCACGAGCTCGGCAAGATCGATCTGCTCCTCGTCATCGAAGTCGCCGGTCTCTCCGGTCGGCAGCTCGGTGAAATCCTCTAGCCGTTCCTGCTCCTCGAGCCAGGCGCGCGTCTCGTCGTCGGCCGGAAAGACCGCGCCGGTGGCGCCGAGCTCGGCGATCATGTTCGCGATCGTCCCGCGCTCCGTGTAGCTGAGCGTGTGCACGCCGGGACCGGTGAACTCGAAGACGCACCCGCGCCCGCCGCGGACACCGCGGCGGCGCAGCAGCTCGAGGATCACGTCCTTCGCCTGGATCCACGGACGCGCCAGCTCGTTCTCGAGGAAGACGCCGACGATCTTTGGGCAGGGCAGCTCGAAGGGATGTCCTGCCATGCAGACGGCCACGTCGAGGCCGCCCGCTCCGATCGCGATCATCGCGCACGAGCCCGATTGGGTCGTGTGCGAGTCCGCGCCGATGAGCGTCTGTCCCGGCTTAGCGAATCGCTCGCAGTGGACGTAGTGGCAGATCCCGTTGCCGGGCCGCGAGAACCATGCCCCGTACTTGGCGGCCATCGCCTGTAGGAAGCGGTGGTCGTCCGGATTCTTGAAGTCGATCTGGAGGATGTTGTGGTCGACATAGACCACGGCCGTGTCGACGCGCACGCGCTCCTCACCGAAGAGCTCGAACTGCATCATCGCCATCGTCCCGGTCGCGTCCTGCGCAAGCGCCTGGTCGACACGAAGCGCAATCTCGTGGCCGGGTACGAGCTCTCCGCGCTCGAGGTGTTCTTCGAGGATCGTGCGGGCGAGTGATGGCATCGGCTTCTAGCTTAGTCAGAAGCCAGCCGGGACCAGATCTCGAAGTCATCGCGCCTTCCCTGCTTGAAATGGAACGAGCGCAGCGTCCCCTCGTGGCGATAGCCAACGTTCGCAGCGACCCGCTTCGACGCGTCATTCGAAGTCGAGATCCAGAGCTCGATCCTCAGGGCATCGAGTTCCGCGAACGCCCAGTCGGTCAGGAGCTCGAGCGTCCGTGTCGCGACCCCTCGACCGCGCGCTTCCGGCGCGACGACGTAGCCGAGCTCGAGCTGCCGTCCTTCGCGGTCGATGCCGAACGCGAGCGCGAGCGCGAGGAACGACCCGTCATCTCCATCGACGACGGCGAACGCCTCCCGCTTGCCTTCACGGCGGCCCTCCTCGTAGAACTCGAGCCACTCGTGCTCCCACCCCGGCGGCACCGGGTCGGGGACGCGCGTGTAACGAAGCACGCCCTCGTCGTCGAACATCCCTGCAACCGACGGTAGGTGCTTCTCGGCAAGCAGCTCGAGACGGACGTCGGTCATGCCGGAATGGAGTCTCGCTCAGGGAAGGACTGTCCCCGTAGGGGACTGTCCCTAGAGAGCGCGCGGCCCTAGAACCGTTTTAGGGACAGTCCCCATTCGGGGACAGTCCCTTCCCGTCGCCTGGACGGCGACGTTTTTCTAGTACCTGAGCAGGGCGCCGATCCCCTCGACCGGATCGAGGTCCTGGTAGTGCCGCAGCGCAAGGACGCTCCCGCCGTGCGCGAGCGTCTGGTGGACCGCGAGGTTGAGACCGTCGTCGCGCTCCTCCATCTGCGTCCCATCGAGCGGACAGGGCCCTCCCTCGGCGCTCACCCGCCCGCAGTGCGGGCACTGCCAGGCGGAGCGGTCCGCTCCTTCCTGGAAGAGAAGCAGCTCGACCCGCCCGTCGGATGCCGCCTCGAGCGTGTCGGCCCAGCCCGCGGTCGCCCGGGCGCCGCGGCCCGATTCCTCGCGCCACCGCTCGGCAGCCTCTCGCTCCTGCTTCGCATGCCACTCCTCGAGGACCGGCCGGGCCGCCTGCAGCAGCTCGGCAGGAGTGGAGTGAGCCTCCGCCTGCGTCCAGCCGACGATCGCGTTCCTGACCTCGTGCGAGAGCACCTCCTCGAGCTCGGCGCGCGTCTCCTCCGTCGTCACGATCACGATCCTCGGGCTCCGCAACCGGCGAACCCGCCGGTCGAGCTGTTCCGCTACTTCCTTCAGATGCTCGTGGACGAGCGATTCGATGTGCCGCTGGTAGCGGGCCTGCGACCAGCCGCCCTGGTCGTGGCGTCCGGGCGTCTCGTCGAACTGGTCGACGACCTCTTCGAGCTTGCCCGCACGCAGGGTGTAGACGGTTCCGCGCTCCCGGCCGACCACGGCGATCAGGGCTCCATCCCCACGGCCGACGAGCGGGACGAGCGGCGAAAGGTAGAACTCACGGCCGACGGCGATCTTGTCGGCAACAGGATCGCCGAGCGGCAGCGTTCGCCAGGCGTTGTCGAGCCCCGCGGAGAAGACCGCGACGCCGCGTGACCCGTCGCGGTCGAACTCGCGCTCGAAGAACTCGCGAATCCTGGTGAGGTCGGCACGGAGGGCTTCGCGCTGCTCGTGCGTCAGCTCATGGGCGGCCTCCGCCCGCATCTCCCCCTCGTGCATCAGGGAGTTGACCCGGCTGGCCGCGTCGCCCGCGGTCGGCGCGACGCTGGGATCGAGATCGACGTAGACGCTGATCGCGCAGCCCTTCTCGGCGCGGAAGTTCGCCAACTCTCGAAGCCCGTCCCAGCTCACTGTTGCCGCCACCTGCGCCTCCTTACCGGAAAGCGGCGATTCTATTCCGAGCAGGTCAGCCCGAACGATTGGGCTATCACTTCCTACAGCGTCCGATCGGCGTTTCCTTAGTCTTCTGAGCTGTGGAACTCGAACCACCCAACTTCATCGAGGAAGCAGACCTAGCCGAAGGATGGGGCGAGCAAGAGTGGGATCGGTGGCAGAAGCTTCAGGCGCGCCTTCAGGAGCTAGGCGTGAAGAGGCTCGAGAAGCGTGCTGCCGACGATGGTGGCGCTGGGATGCTGCTCGCCTATACGGAGTTGGTGCAGTCGGCTTTCTACGAACAGGAACCGATCTCAGAAGGGGAACCAATCCTTGGCGCCGTAAACCGCCTGGCGCTCAAGCTCGCGCCCCCTCCAGGCGTCAACTCCTAGAAACGCGGGCGATTCTCGTCGCGTGGACGTCTTCACTATCGGTCATGGCGCCCGTTCCGCCGAAGAGCTCGTCACCTGTCTGTTGGAGTCGGGCGCCGAAACCCTGATCGACGTGCGCCGCTTCCCTGGCTCGCGGCGAAATCCCCAGTTCAATCAGGCGGCGCTCGCGGAGTCTCTGGCCACGGCCGGAATCGCCTACCGTCATGCGGAGGAGCTTGGCGGGCGGCGCTCGAACGAGCCAGGCGAGGAGCGCTTCCCCTGCATTCGTGTGGCCGCGTTTCGAAGCTATGCGGCCCGGATGGGCACCGAATCGTGGCAACAGGCACTCGAGGACGCTCTTGCCGACCCTGCTCCTTGTTTCATGTGCGCGGAGACGCCGTGGTGGCGCTGCCACCGGCGCCTGATCGCGGAGCTCCTGACGGCACGTGGCCACGAAATCGTCCATCTGATGAGGCGCGGCGAGACCCAATCACACCGCTTGTACGCCGAGAGCTCGGTTCGTGCAGGCAAGCTATATCTGTGCGGAGAGCTGGTTGCCTAGCGGCTTGGCTGGGAACGTTCAAGCGGTCCGATCCGTTGAATATTGTGAGGGCCGCCATCCGGCCCAGTTGATTTGGAGGAAATGTGAACGACAACAGAGTGCGCGAGCTGATCATCATCGGCGGAGGTCCTGCCGGCTATACAGCCGCGCTCTACAGCGCCCGCGCGAACCTCGAGCCACTCGTCATCGAGGGCTTCCAGTGGGGCGGGCAGCTGATGATCACGAGCGACGTCGAGAACTATCCCGGCTTCGCCGAGGGCATCATGGGCCCACAGCTGATGGGCGAGTTCCGGCGCCAGGCCGAGAAGTTCGGGGCCGAGTTCCTCGCCGACGACGTCACGCGCGTTGACTTCTCGGAGCGCCCGTTTCGCGTCTGGGTTGGCGAGGACGAGTACCGCGCCGAGAGCGTGATCGTCGCCACCGGCGCGACCGCACGGCAGCTCAATCTCGAATCCGAGCGCGCCCTTCACGGCCGCGGCGTCACCTACTGCGCCGTCTGCGACGCCGCGTTCTACCGTGACAAGGAAGTCGTGGTCGTCGGCGGCGGCGACTCCGCGATGGAGGAGGCGATCTTCCTGACGAAGTTCGCGTCGAAGGTCACGGTTCTCCACCGCCGAGCTGAATTTCGCGCCTCGCCGATCATGTTCGATCGCGCCCGCGCCAACGAGAAGATCGAGTTCGTGACGCCCGTCGTGGTCGAGGAAGCGCTCGGCGCTGAAGAGGGCAAGCTCACCGCTGTCCGAATCCGCAACCTCGAGACGGACGAGATCAGCGAGATCCCGGCGGATGGGCTGTTCGTCGCGATCGGCCACGATCCGACGACGAAGCTCTTCGTCGACCAGCTCGATCACGACGAGGCCGGCTACCTCGTCACCCAGCCGGGTTCCACGGCGACCAACGTCGAGGGCGTCTTTGCCGCCGGCGACGTCGTCGACCACGTCTATCGCCAGGCCGTGACCGCGGCCGGCATGGGCTCGATGGCCGCGCTCGACGCCGAGCGCTGGCTCGCCGCGCGTGATATCAGCGCAGAGCGATCGGCTCTCACAGCACCCCGGGCTTAGTCATGGCCGAGTGGATCGATCTCCTCGATCCCGGCGAGGAGGAGCTGAAGAAGTTGCTGCCCCCGCAGATCCACGAGCGCGCGCTCGAACAACTGCTCGAGCCGGCCACTCACGACGACGAGCCGCGGCCCCGGATCGAAGGTCACGATCGCTACGTCTTCGGTGTCTTCCTGCTGCCGATCGCGGTCCGCGAGGAGGACCGCGTCTTCTACCAGGAGGTCGACGTCATCGCGACCCGGGAGCGCGTCGTGACGGTACGCAAGACCCCGGAGCGCGGCTATGCCTGCGACCTCGGCCCGGCTCAGCTGTCGCACGAACAGGAAGCCGACGACCGCTCTGGCATGATCGTCTACCGCATCGTCGACCAGATCGCCGAGGACTTCCTCGATCTGGTCGATGCACTGAACGACGAGATCGACGAGCTCGAGGAGGGGATCGAGACGTGGGCCTCGACCCAGGTCCGTGGCCGAATCTCGGAGTTGCGGCACGACCTGCTCCACGTCAGAAGAACGTTGGCGCCGACGCGTGACGCGATCCGGGCGATCGTCGACCGCCGCGTCGACATCGGCGAGGGCCCGGAGGTGCTCCCCCGCGACGTCGAGCTGAACTTCGCGGACGCCTACGACAAGCTGCTCCGTGCCACGGACGGGCTCGACCTCTCTCGAGACTTGCTCGCCAGCGCACGCGATTACAGCCAGGCGAAGATCGCCAACGACCAGAACGAGGTCGTCAAGCGGCTCACGGTGATCGCATCGCTTCTGCTCGTTCCGACCTTCATCGTTGGGGTCTACGGGCAGAACTTCAATCACATCCCCGAGCTCAGCTGGGCCTTCGGTTACTGGTGGAGCTGGGGCTGGATCGTCTTCACGACCATCCTCCAGCTCGCCTTCTTCCGGTGGCTGGGCTGGATCGGCGGGGGCCAGATGCGCCGTTTGAGGGTGCCCCCGTTGCAGACGCTCGACCCGCGCTCGCTGCGAGGTAGGCGCCGACGCCCGAGCTCGACCTGAGACAAAGCCCGCTCGCTACTTTCAGCCCATGCCCTTCTTCATCTGTCCGAACTGCAGAGAACGCTCGATTGACCACGATCGCCAGGAGGGCCTGACCCGAGAGGCCGTCGCCTGCCACCGCTGCGGTTTCGGCTTTCTCTTCGAGTTGATGGACGACTACTACCCGGCTCCGGGCACGGGTTTCGTGGTCTGTGACCAGAAGAGCCGGATCCTGGCGTCCGGCCGCGGCGTCTTCGAGCTGACCGGTTACCGGGAGGACGAGCTGATGGGCCGCGAAGTGATGGACGGTCTCGACCTGACGGGCTACGAGGACGGGCGCAATCCCGCGCAGCTGGCGCTCGAATGGGGCGTGCGACGGCTCGGCGAACGGCTCGAGCTGCGTACTCGCGCGGGCCAGCGTAAGCCGGTCACCGCTGATTTCTTCCCCGCCTACGACGACGACGGCGGCCTGCTGGTCGCGATCACGCCGCGTTCGTAGCGGCGAGTTCCTCTTCGACCCAGGCCTGCAGCTCCTCCAGCGCTGCGAGCGAGTCCTCGAGCTCGCGCAGCTCGGCGTGCGCGGCGCCCTCGTCGATGCCGCCGAGCAGGCCGAGTGACGCGAGCCGGTCGACGGTAGCCGCGGTCAGGTCGTTGCGGGCGCGCCGCTCGATCTTGGCCTGGCGCAGCTTCGAGCGGATTCGCTCCGCCCGCGCCGAGAGCGCCGCCGACTCGCCGGCGAGGGCGTCCGCGTAGACGGCGAGGTCGATCTCCCGCACGCCTCGAGCCTACGCGGGCGGGTGTGACGCGAGTCAAACCGATGTGCGCCGTTCGAGCGGAAACGCCGTGTGACGTCGCCAGCCGCCGGCTGTGTCCTCGACCAGCCAGGCACGCTCGACCCGCGACTTCACCGGCAGCTGCGCTTCCAGCTCTCGCTCAGCTGCCGCCAGGACCTCGTCGTCGCCCTGCGCGACGGTGATGTGCGGGACGATCTCGGCGAACTCGCCGGCGTAGGGCGGGAAATCGGGGAACGCGTTCACCAAGGCCTCCGTGATCACCACGAAGGTCTCGGCGGGTTCCGGCCGGAGGTAGAGGAGCCCCGGGAATCGCGCCGTCTGGCGAAGCGCGAACTCGAACGGCGTGAAAGCGGCGAACACCCTTTCCAGAGGCTCGAGCACGTCGTCGACCTCCGAGCTGTCTGCGAACGGGAAGATCAAAGTCACGTGTGGCGGCATCCCGCGTAGCCCGTCGCCCGTGTAGCGCCGGCGCCAAGCGCCGAGCAGCGGCTCCAGCTCAGGGAAAAGGGCGACGAGCGCGGTGGCGGACAACGTAAGGAGGGTCCTAGACCCGGCTCGAGGGGCAGAGGTCGTTGACGACGCAGTCCTCGCAGCGGGGCGCGCGGGCGATGCAGACACGGCGTCCGTGCCAGATCAGCAGGTGCGGGAAGAGCCCCCAGTACTCGCGCGGGACGAGCCGCTGCAGATCGCGCTCGATCTTGACCGGGTCCTCCTGCCTTGTCAGCCCCAAGCGCTGGGACAGCCGGCGCACATGCGTGTCGACGACGATCCCTTGCGGATCGCCGAGCTCCGCCGCGACCACGTTCGCCGTCTTCCGCGCAACGCCGGGCAGGCGTGTGAGGTCGTCGAGCCTGCGCGGCACGCGGCCGTCGAACTCCTCGAGCAGCATCGCCATCGTCGCGCGCAGCGCCCTCGCCTTCTGGCGGTAGAAGCCGGTCGCGTAGATGTCGCGCTCGAGCTCCTCCGGCGGGACGGCCAGGTAATCCTCCGGCCGCTTGTACTTCTCGAACAACCGCTCGGTGACGCGATTGACGTTCACGTCGGTCGTCTGCGCCGAGAGCATCACCGAGACGAGCAGCTCGAGCTCGTTCCGGTAGTGGAGCGCGATTTTCGCGTCGGGATGGTCGGCCGCGAGCCGCTCGATGATCGGCACGATCCGCGCCCGCTTCGGGCCGACGCGGCGCCGCGCCTCGTGGACGTAGCTCCGCGGCACGCCTACTAGCCGACTGCGACCTCGGCCGGGATCTCCGGATGCTGCCGCAGCCGCGGCCCCGCGCAGACGACGTCGAGAACCGGACAGCCGGAGCAGATGAACTCGCTCGGCGTCGGCTTGAACACGCCCTCCTGGATCCTCGCGATCGCCTCCGAAAGCTCCGCTTCGAGCCCGGGCAGCTCGGAGCGGACGAAGCTCGTAGTCACGGCGGGGTCGGGCCGCTCGAGAAACTGGTAGACGACTTCGACCTCCTCGGCGCCGGCACGGAAGCAGGCCAGGGCGTAGACGAGCCGCTGCAGGTGGTAGTCGCGCTCGATCACCTCTTCCGGCGTGGCGTCCTCGAGCACGTTCGTCTTGTAGTCGACGACCACCGCGCGAGGCCCGTCGAGGTGGAGAACGTCGAGGCGGCCGTGGAGGAGAACTCCGTCGTGCTCGAAGGCGAACGGCCGCTCAGGCGCCGCCCCCTCGAGCGCGGCGATACGGGTGGCCAACTCCGAGTCGCAATACGCGCGAACGAGTCCGGCGATCCGCTCCAGCTCCTCGTCGGTCGCGGCCGGATAACGCGCGCGCACCGCTTCGGCGAGCTCATGCGGCTCGGGCGGCCGTGGGTCGCGGAGGTCAAGCGCCTCGAGCAGGAAGTGGACGCTGTCCCCGATCTCTGTTGCCGCCAGGCCCTCGTGTCCTGGGACCGAACCTGACGCCTGCGCCTCGCGCATGCCGGCGACACGCTCCGCGTAGTAGCGATATGAGCACGATTCGAACAGCGCGAGGGCGCTGTACGAGAGCGTGCGGACCCGGTGCAGCGGCGGCTCCGGCACCTGCTCGAGAGGCGGGAGTTTCGGAGCGGTCACCAGCGCCGAGCCGTCGGAACCGTTCGGCTCGAACAGCGCCAGCTGGGCGGGCTCGGCGGCCGGCTCGGGTAATGGCTCGAGGGCGGGCTCAGCCTCGAAGCGGCCGAGGCGCAGCAGGATTCGCGCCCCCTCGCGCTCGAGCTCGACCGGGCCGTCAGCGAGATCGTCGAACGCCGGGATCTCGAGCCGGCCGAGCACCCAGCCGATCGGCGTCCGCTCGTCGGCCCCTTTTTCCGGATCGATCGAGCCGGCGACGATCAGCCTGTCGACGGCGCGGGTCATCGCGACGTAGTAGAGACGACGCCGTTCTGCCTCCGCCTCCTCCCGGCTGGCCGCGCGCACCTCCTCGTACGCCGTCGTGGGCTTGCGGACTCCGGTCGCGGGATCGGCGACGCGGAAGCCGAACCGTCCGTCCGGCAGGGCGAGGATCTCGTCGGCACCCGGCGCCGCGCGGTCACGGCCTGCGTCGGCGACGACCACGACCTTGAACTCGAGCCCCTTGGCGGCGTGGATCGTCAGCAGCCGGATCACGTCGGCGTCCTCCTCCTCGGCCACCGCCTCGAGCTCCTTCGCCCCGGCCTCGCCCTGCTCGCGGACGAAGCGGACGAAGCCCTCGATGTCGGCGCCGCGCAGCTCCTCGTACGAGCGCGCTAGGCGCGCGAGCTTGCGCAGGTTCGCGTAGCGGCGGCGTCCATCCCACTGCGCGAGCACGGCGAGGTCGTAGTCGTGCGCGGCGACGATCTCCTCGCAGAGCCGCTCGAGCGAGAGGGTCCGCGAGGCGGCGACGAGCCGCTCGAAGCGCTGCCGGAAGGCCTGGAAGAGACGGGCGTCGCGCGGATCGAGCCCCTCTGGAAGCGCTCGCTCGAGGCCCTTGAAGAGCGGCCGCTTGGACGCCGCACGCCGCAGCAGCACAAGTGCGTCGTTCGAGACGCCGACCAGCGGCGATGCGAGCACGGTGACGAGCGCCTCGTCGTCGTAGCGGTTGTGCAACAGCCGCAGGTAGGCGAGCAGGTCGGCGACCTGCTGCTGGCCGAAGTAGCCGCGGCCGGTCGTGCGATAGGTCGGCAGGCCGAGCTCGCGCAGTTCCTGCTCGTACCACTCGGCGTCCGTCCCGGCGGCGAAGAGGAGCACGATCTCGCCCGGCTTCGCGGCGCCGGTGTCGACGAGCTCTTTGACCCGGCGCGCGACCGAGCGCGCCTCGCCGCGGCGCCAGTGCGTCCCCGTGCCGGTGTAGCTCGCTTTGTCGGTCACGAGCAGCTCGACCGGCGTGCCGAAGACCGGATCGGGGAAGTCGCCCGACGCCGCGAGCGGCTGGAACTCATCGCCGAAGTCAGAGCCGAAGAGGTGGTTGACCGCGGCGAGGACCTCCGGGCGCGAGCGGTAGTTCAGCGTCAGCGGGAGCACGGAGCCGGCCTCCTCGCGCCGCTCGCGGAAGACGTTGACGTCGGCGTGCCGGAAACCGTAGATCGACTGAAACTCGTCGCCGACGAAGAACAGCTCGTCCCCGGCGATCAGGTCGATCACATCGCATTGGAGGCGGTTCGTGTCCTGGAACTCGTCAACCATCACCGCGCGGAAGCGCCACGCCTCCTTCTGCCGGATCTCGTCGTGCTCGCGTAGCAGGTCGCGCGCGGTCAGCTGCAGGTCCTCGAAGTCGACGCCCGACTCGCGCTCCTTCCCGCCGGCATACGCCCGTGCGAAGCCCTCGAGCAGATCCTGGAGCAGGTCGCGGTCGCGGGTGGCCAGCTCGTCGAGGGCCGCCTGCTCGACCGCCTTGCGGGCCGCCTCGTAGCTCGCGAACCGCTCTCGCTGGCCACCTCGCGTGGCGAACTCGGAGAGGTCGAGGAGGTCCTCTGCCTGCCGGTCACGCTCGAGCACCTCCAGCATCCGCGCGGCCTGGGCGCGCTGCTCCTCGTTGCCCTCCTCGTCGACGAGGCAGCGCGCCGCCTCGCGCAGCGCCTCGACGCGCTGCGCCGAAGCCGGGCCTTCGCCGAGTCGCAGCTCGAGCGGCCGGCCGGCGGCCCGCAGCGTCTCGTAGACGCCTGTCAGCATGCGCCGCAGTCCGCCGGCGCCGTAGGTGGCGAGCAGGCGGAGGCGCCGCGGATCGTCGCCGGAGCAGAACTCGTCCAGCGCCTGCTCGAACGCCTCGCCGCGGAGCACGCGCGCCTGGCTGTCGTCGAGCACCCGGAAGCGAGGGTCGAGCCCGGCCGCGAACGGATACGCCTTCAGCAGCCGGTGACAGAAGCCGTGAATCGTCGAGATCCAGGCGCCGTCAAGCTCGCGCGCGAGGTCATCGCGGCCGCGGTCGAGCAGCTCCCGCCGGATCCGCCCACGGAGCTCGCCCGCCGCGCGCTCCGTGTACGTGATCACGAGCACGGAGCCGACATCAACGCCCTCGTCGCAGACAGCGTTCGCGAACCGCTCGACGAGGACGAGCGTCTTCCCCGTGCCCGCGCCGGCCGAGACGAAGACGTGGCCTCGCGCTTCGATTGCCGCGCGCTGTTGCGTGTTCGGTTCCCTCATGCCCGCCTGATCCGGCACATCCGCCAGAGCTCGCACCAGGGCGGGCAATCGCCGCCCTTGGGGTCGTGTTGCACGTCGCCTGTTCGGATCCGCTCGACGAAGCCTCGCGCGAGCTCCTGTGCCCGGTCGACCTGACCCCAGAACGCCTCCTCGTCGAGGTAGTCGTTGCGCGAGAACCCGGGAACGCCGTCCTCCTTCGCCTCAGCGCGCAGCAGCCCGCGGGCGTCGCGCTTACCGGAGAGCGCCCGGTAGATCCCGCCGAGCGGCTCGACGCCGACGAGGTCGCGAAGCACGAGCATGTAGAGCGGGATCTGCAGCTTCAGCTCGGACTCGATCTGCACCGCCGAATGAGCGGTCTTGCCCGACTTGTAGTCCTGAACGATCCCGCGGGCACTGAACGGGTCGAGATCGATGCGGTCGATCTTTCCGGAGAGCGTGAAGGTGCCGAGATCGAGTCCTCGCTGAAGCTCCTGCGGCGAGCGCTCCGAGCCGAACGAAACCTCGAAGCGGCGCGGGACCAGCTGCAGCTCAGAGGCGGCTTCGTCCCGGAGGAACGCCTCCAGGTCGCGCAGCAGGCCCTGCTCGAGCTCACGCCGCTGCAGGTCGGTCAGCTCCATCCGAACGCCGGCCATCGCCTCGCCGAGACACTCGCGCATGAAGTCGAGCGCATCGTCGAGCTGGTCGGGCCCGAGCTTCTCGACGCCGAGCCGCTTGGGGACGCCAGCGAAGAACTTGTGCAGCGCGCTATGGGCGACCTGGCCGCGCAGACGGGGATCGACGACCTGGTCGATCGTGCGCGGGCCGATCAGCCGGTCGACGAACCAGATCGAAGAGCAGTCGGCAAACGTCTCCAGCTCGGTCACGCCGAAGTTCGTCTTCTTGCGTAATTCCTCCAGCACGAGCGGATGCGTGAGGCGGGTCGGCCGTTCGAAGGCCCGCAGCGCACGGTTGAGCTGGCGTTCCCAGCCGTTCGCCTGGGCCAGAGCATGCGCGGCCTGCTCGTCGACGGGGACGAGCGAGGCGAGCGCGCGCAGGCGCTCTCGGTCGGTCGGAGCCTGCTCGACCGGCCAGGTGAGGGCGGAGAGCGGCCGTCGCGTCGTCGCTCGGCGCACGTCGTCTTCTGCAAAAAGGCCGCGCACGTCGTCCCAGAAGGGGCTCGGTTCGCGCGGCCCACCCTCGTCGTTCGCCGCCTCGCGGACGAGATAGAGTCGCCGCGTGGCCCGCGTGCAGGTCGTGTAGAAGAGGTAGCGGTCGCGCTCGACCGGGTCCGGTCTCGCCAGCCGCGACCGGCGCAGGCGCGAGTCGAGCTCGCGCGCCGTTTCCTCGTCGAGGAACGGCGAGCCCTCGCCGCGGCGCGGCAGCGTGCCCTCCTCGAGGCCGAGCACGAAGACGATCTCGTAGCGCCGCGTGCGGGCGCGCAGAAGGTCGACGACATCGACCCGCCCCGCCTCTCCAGCGCCGGCAGCGCGAACCTGGGCGCGTTCGAGCGAGGCCACGATCTCGTCAGGAGTCAGCGACCCGCCGAGCGCGAGCCAGCCCTCGAGCTCCCCGACCAGCCGATTGAGGGCCTCGAACGCCCGCAGATCCTGGCGCGATTCCTCGCCGACCGGGGGCGACTCGAGTCCGTGGGCGGCACGGAGCATGAAGCGAGCAAGGTCGAGCAGAGCGGCGAGCGGCGTCTGAGCCTTGCGGAGGAGCTCGAGCGGCGGCAGCGGGTGGCCGTCCCGGAGCCGCATCGTTTCCTCCTCGGTGCGCTCGCCCGTCTCGACGGCGCGGCCCCGGAGCCGGCCCTCGATCCAGTCGACGCTCGCTCGGGCGAGGCCCGAATAGGGCGAGCGGAGGAAACCGTACAGCTGACCGCGCCCGCCGCCCTGCCAGGCAAACCTGAGCAACGACAGCAGGGCGCGCCCGAGCTCGGTCTGGTCGAATCGGATCTGCCCCTCGATCGCGTAGGGCACGCCGAGGGAGCCGAGCGCGGTCTCGAGGGGTGCCCGATACCGCTCGACGCGCGGGCAGACGAGGGCAATCTCCTCCGGGCGCGTGTCCGCGCGGATCAGCGCCAGCAGCTCCTCGGCGACGCGCTCGAGCGTCCCACGGCGACCGGCGCCTTCGAAGAAGCGAAGCGCGCCGTCGATTTCCGGGGCTTCGGCGCTCGATGTCGCGGAGAACAGCCCTCGCTCGAGGTGCGCGAGGGCAGGTGGGCGCACATCGGGTCGAGGCGCCAGCTCCTCGATCCGCGGCCGCGCGAGCTCAGACAGGTCGGCCGCCGTGCGCTCGAGCGAAGCGAAGGCGGGGCGGCCAGGCTCGTAGGGAAGCGAGACCGTCACGTCGGCCCGGCCGGCGAGCGCCTCGAGCAGCGCCCACTGCGCGCCGGTCAGGTCCTCGAAGCCGTAAGCGAAGACGGGCCGCCCCTCCCAGGCCGCCAGCTCGCCGCCAACCCTTTCGGCGGCCGCGCGCCGCTGGAGGTCGCGGTCCCAGAGGCCCAGCCGGTCGAGCTCGGCCCGGTACTCGCCGTAGAGCCCGGCGAGATCTCCCTCGAGCTCGGCCGGCTCGACGAGCCCCGACTCGAGCTCGCCCAGTGTCGACGACAGCGCTTCGGCGAAACCGGCGAAACGCGCCGAGCGGGTCCACCCGTTCAGCCGCGCATGCGAAAGTGCCCTGCGGACGATCAGCGCCCGCTGCGCGTCGGTTGCGACGGGTCGATGCTCTCCCCCGTCCCTGGCGAGCCGACGAAACAGGTCGTCGAACGTGCCGATCTGACCCCCCAGCAACGCCCCACTGGAGGCGAGGAGCTCGCGCTCGACCCGATCGACGTCCGACCGGTTCGGCACGATCAGGAAGGGTTCGCGCGCGATTGCGTCCCGATAACGCTCGAGCAGAAGGGCGACTTTGCCCGCGTTCGCGGGTCCGGCCAGCAGGGTCAGGGCCATCGGCCCATCCTAGTCCCGCCGCCAGACGGGATTTCTTACCGTTTTGTGCTTAGAGCAGAGAGTCTGTGACCGCTCTACGCGGCGACGGACTTGGGCCGCCGTCCGCGCCTCGCGGCCGCGTGACCGGGCAGCCCGCCGGCGCAGTTGTCGCAGAGATCGGCCTGCTTCGAACCGCGACGCGCATCGGAATAGTTGATTCGCATCGACGCGCCTTTACCCTCATCGATTTCGTTGCCACAGTTGTCACAGACGAGCACCGTCTTGCGAGCCATGATTCGTCCTCCTTTTTCCATCGGGGAAGTGATGAGCCGAGCCGAGATCCGACTTCGATTCTACGCAGCTTTACGAGCCCGGCGTATTCGCCACGAACGCAGCAAGCTGACAAGCGCTTGCTCCTCGGGATTCAGACCCGTCTCGCGCGCCCTGACGACGCGCAAATGGCGCGGCCGGAAATCATCGATCGTTCGCCCGTCCAGATACTGCTCGACGACGGCGGGACTGACGTAGGAAGCGCGCGCAACCGCCGGCGTATTGCCGAGCCGCTCGCCGACGGTTCTCATCACTGCGGCGACCGTGCGCTTGGCCTCCGTCGCAGTCTCCGCAGGCGGGCGCTCCGCAAACGCGACCGCCGCGACGAGCGTGCCGCCCCAGGTACGGAAATCCTTGGCTGTGAATTCCTTGCCCATGAACTCGGCGATGTAGTCATTCAGCCTGCGCGCGGTGAGGTTGTAGATCTCATCCGCCAGCCGGTAGCGGAACAGCCGAGAGCCGCGTGTGTCGAGGAGCTCGCGCATCGCCTCCGCGAGCTCCGTGTCGACCACCGCCGTCCGCACCCAGATGCGGTGCTTGGCTCGAAAGCGAAAGGCGATTCGACTGCCTCGAACTCTAACGTGGCTCTTCCGGAGTGTTGTGATTCCAAAGGTCTTGTGCGCCTTCACGTAGCGGTCGTCACCGACCCGAAACCAGCCGAGATTGATCAGCCGCACCGCGACAGCACAGGTCCATTCCGGAGACATCGGCTCGAGCTCCATGTGTTTCGACATCGCCTCGCGAAATGCGGGCAGCGCGTCGGCGAAACGCACGAGCTTGTCGAACTTCGCCTCTTCCTGGGCGGCGCGGTAATCCTCGTGGTAGAGGTACTGGCGGCGACCGGCGGCATCGACGCCTGTGGCCTGGAGCTTCGCGGTCGGCCTGGGCGAGATCCAGACCTCTTTCCAGGCCGGCGGAATCGCGAGCTCGTGGATCCGCTCGAGCTTCGCCGGGTCGGTGATTCGCTTGCCGCGCCCATCGAGATAGCGGAAATGACGCCGCGACCCGACCCGTGTCCACCCTCCGTTCCTCGCCACGGAGGCCGTGATGCCCTCGCGAGCGCGCCGTAATCCCACCACTACACTCCGGCGCCATGAACGCGAAGCGAATCGTGGTGCTCGAAGGCGACGAGACCGGGCAGGAGTTGCTCGAGCAGTCGCTGCGAGTGCTCATGCCAGACGTGATCGGCCTCGAGCTCGAGCTCCCGCGCTTCGACCTCTCGCTGGAGTCGCGGCGGGCAACGAGGAACGCGGTCGTCTATGACGCGGCCGCGGCGCTCCAGGAGGCCGGGCTGGGGCTGAAGGCGGCCACGATCACCCCCGAGGGAGCCGACGACGTCGGCTCGCCGAACCGGATCCTCCGTGAGGAGATCGACGGCACCGTGATCGTCCGCACCGGCCGGCGGATTCCCGGGGTCGTCCCGCTCGGCGGCGTCCATGCGCCGATCTCGGTCGTGAGGATGGCGGTCGGCGGCGCCTACGGCGCGAAGGAGTGGCGCGAAGGCGAAGGCGACGAGGAGGCGGCGTTCCGGACCGAGCGGATCGAGCGCTCGGTCTGCCGCGCGGTCGCCGAGTTCGGCTTCCAACTCGCCGAGCGCACGGGCGCGAAGGTCTTTGGCGGGCCGAAGTACACCGTCAGCCCTGTCTACGAAGGAATGCTGAAGGAGGAGATGGACGCCGCGGCCGAGCGCCATTCCGCCGTTCCCTATGAGCCACAATTGATCGACGCGACCTTCGCGTTGCTGCTGTCGACGAGCGGCGATCCGCTCGTGATCCCGTCGCTGAACCGGGACGGGGACATCCTCTCCGACCTGGTGCTGCCCTTGTTCGGCTCGATCGCCGGCTCGGAGTCGCTGTTGATCGCCCTCGACGAGAAGCTGATGCCGCGAACGGTGATGGCCGAAGCCGCGCACGGGACGGCGCCCTCGCTCCGCGGCAAGGACGTGGCAAACCCGATGGCGATGATCCTCGCGGGCGCCGCGCTGCTCGGCTACGGCGACGAGGAGACCCAGCAGGCCGGCCGCGCGATCCGCGAGGCGTGCCTCGAAGCAGTCGCCGACGGCATCCGCACCGCTGACCTCGGCGGCTACGCCGGCACGAGCGAGTTCACGGATGAGGTGATTCGCCGCACCCGCCAGAAGCTCGAGGTCTGGTCAACGCTCTAGAGCGAGCTAGTAACAGACTGTTGCTTACTCGCGCGGCTGCAACCTTGAGCGTGCCTCGGTTCAACCGCAAATATCCTTGTAACAGTCTGTTACTTGGCTTCGGCGACGGCACGACTGAACGCGTCGAGATGGCCCTGGCTGAAGAGGACGAAACGGACGAGCTCGACCGGTGGGCGCTGCGCTTCCCGCGCGGCTGCTACTGCGACCGGGGCGGCCAGCTCGACCGGATAGCCGTAGACGCCCGTCGAGATCGCCGGGAACGCGATGCTCGTGCAACCAAGCTCCGCGGCCACCTCGAGGGCTCGGCGGTGGCACGACGCCAGGAGCTCCGCCTCGCCGGCTTCGCCTCCGCGCCAGACGGGGCCGACGGTGTGGATCACGTAACGGGCGGGCAACCGGCCGGCCGTCGTCGCCTTGGCGTCGCCGGTGTCGCAGCCGGCCAGTTGCCGACACTCGGCGACGATCTCCGGACCGCCGGCCCGGTGAATCGCACCGTCGACCCCACCGCCTCCCAGAAGACTCGCGTTCGCCGCGTTGACGATCGCGTCGACCGCCTGGTCGGTGATGTCGCCGCGGACGGCCTCGATCACAGGAAAAAACTAGCCCTGCGCGGCGAGCAAGCGCGGCGACGCCGCGCGGCAGAGCTCGACGAAGACACCGGCCACTAGCGGATCGAACTGCGTTCCCGCGCAGCGGTCGATCTCGGCTACCGCCTCGTTCACCGGCAGCGGCGGTCCGTAGGGCCGCGGCGAGGTCATCGCGTCGAAGGCATCGGCAACGGCGAGCACCCGCGCCTCGAGCGGGATCTCGTCACCGCGGCGTCCGAAGGGATAGCCGGCGCCGTTCCAGTGCTCGTGATGGAAGAGCACGTAGGGAATCACGAACCGAAAGTCGGGTTGCCGCGCGAGGATCCGCATCCCGGCCGCCGGATGGCGCCGGATCGCGGCGTACTCCCATTCGCTCAGCCGCTCGGCCTTGTCCCAGATCGTGTCGGCGATCGCAAGCTTGCCGACGTCGTGCAGGAGCGCCCCGATCCGAAGCCGGCGGATTCGCCCGGCGCCCCAGCCAAGCCGCAGCGCGATCGTCTCTGCGAGCCTGCTCACGCGCGAGCCGTGGCCCTCCATGTAGGGACGAGCATCGATCGCCTCGCAGAGCCCCGCCAACATTGCCACGGCTCACACATTTCAACCTGCCGCGGCCGAACCCTTCCAAGGCGTTCGCTTGCGACGCCGACCATAAGAGGCCGTGCCGACCTGCGCGGCGCACGGCCGCTAAACCCGGTGGGCAAGGCCGGTGCCGAATGAGACCGCACTGACCGCGCTAAGCCTTGGACTCGGCCTCGAGCATCCGCCGGCGGACAAAGCGGAAGACAAAGGCGCCGACGACAAGCAGGACGACGATCGCTGCCCCCGCGATCAGGCCGTAGCGGTTGATCGCCGCAGCGGCCGCCTCGCCCGCGTAGTAGGCGACCAGGCCCACCGCGACAGCCCAGACAATTCCGCCCGCAGCATTCCAGACGAAGAAGAGCCACCACTTCATCTTGCTGAGCCCCGCAATCCACGCCGCGGTCACCCGCAGGACGGCGATGAAGCGGGCGAGGAAGATCGTCTTGCCCCCATGACGCTTGAAGAAGCGCTCGGACCACGGCAGCACCCGGGAGGCGTGACGGTCCAAGAACTCCCAGCGCTGCAAGAGCTTCCGCCCGCCGAGTCGGCCCACCCAGTAGCCGACGTTGTCGCCGGTGATCGCGGCCACAGCGGCGACCGCGATCACCGCGACGATGCTCATGTCGCCCCGGGAAGCGAGCACGCCCGCGGCGACGAGCGCCGTCTCGCCCGGAAGCGGGATGCCCGCGGACTCCATCGCGATCAGGAGGAAGAGGATGAAGAGCCCGTAGTCGCGGACAAGCGACTGCATCGTCCCAGTCTAGGTACGGGTTTCTGCCGCCTCCCTCAGTCGACGCGGTACGCCATCAGCACCGCGTCGACGAGCCGGCCGCCGCGGCGGAAGTGGTCCCGCCGCAGGCCTTCGCGCTCGAAGCCGAACTGCTCGTACAGCTTGATCGCCGGCTCGTTGTGCGGGAACACATGCAGCTCGAGCTTCTCGATCTCACTTTCCCGCGCCCATTCGACCGCCTGCTCGAGCATCGATCTGCCGATCCCCTTGCGCCGGTGGCCGGCGGCGACCATCAAGCCCAGGTCGGCGACGTGATGGCTTGCAGGGTGCGAGTCGCGCGCGAGCGAAAGGCGACCGACGATTCCGGCGTCATTCTCGGCGACGAAGACCGCCGCGTGTGGCGAGCGCCGAACCGCACGCAGGTAACGGCGCTCGTCACCGACGTTGCGCCAGTCGCCTTCGGTGATCAGCCAGGCCTCGGGCTCCGAGCTGACCGCACGGCCGAGCTCGACGAGATCCGACGCATCAGCGGGGGTGGCACGCCTGACGATGTACCCCCTCACACCACGACTCCGTGGCCGCCGCGCCGTGGATCTCCGGCAGCGTCGAGACTGCCGTCTTCGAGCAGCTCGACCGCCGCAGCGCCGCCGAAGTAGAGGTTCCGCCGCCGCCAGCGCACGAGCTCGTAGCCCCACTGCGCGAGCCTGTCGAGCTCGGCGGGATCGGCGCCGCCCTCACAGTGCAGGTGCGGTTCCTCGAGATGCACGCGCGGCTGGGCAATCGCCTTGCCCACATCCATGCCGTGCACGGTGGCGTTCAACACGATCTGCAGGATCGCTCCGCGCAGGCGGACCGATCCGGCGCTTCCGACCACCAGGCGCGGCCGGCCGCCGTCGAGCACGACCGACGGCGCCATCATGCTCGTCAATCGCCGCCCGATCGCTCCGCTCTGGTTACGACGGCCCACCGGATTGAGGTCGTACTCGCCGAGCATGTTGTTGAGGTGGATGCCGGTGCCGGGCACGATCACCCCCGCACCGGAGCCGTTCGAGGCGGTCAGCGAAGCGGCGTTGCCTGCGGCGTCGACGGCCGAGATGTGGGTCGTCCCGGGAGCGCCGGCAGGCTCGGCCCGGCCGGCCTCGCGGGCCTCGATCCGCCCTGCCGCTGCATCGACGCCGGCGAAGAGCCGGTTCGCGAGGCCGCCGCGGTAGAGGTCGCTCGTGAAGCTGCCCCCGCGGGCGCGGGTCTGCTCGCGCATCACCTCGGCCAGGCGGGCGATCGCCTCGGCGCTTCCAGGTGGGCCGCCGGGGCCGAGCCGCGAGAGCAGCTGGAGCGCATAGGCGATCAGGATCCCGCCCGAGGAGGGCGGCGGATTCGAGACGAACTCGTGGCTGTCGAAGGAGCTGCGGATCGGCCGCCGGGAGATCACGCGGTACTCGGCGAGATCCTCCTGCGTGAGGCTGCCGCCCTCGGAGCGAACGTGGTCACTGACGCGACGGCCGAGCTCGCCGCCGTAGAAAGCGGCCCCGCCCTCGTCGGCAAGCAGCTCGAGGGTGGCCGCGAGCTCGGGCATCACGAGCCGGTTGCCCGCGACAAGGCGCACGCCTTCGGGACCAAAGATCTCGCGACCGGTCTCGGTGCGCCGAAGGATCACGTCGAGGATCGCGTGCAGGAAGGCCTGAGGCTTCGTCAGCTCGTGCCCCTCGCGCGCGACGGCGATCGCGGGCTCCAGCAGGCGCCGCCAGGGCAGGGTCGCGTAGGCGCGGTGTGCCGCTTCGAGCCCGGCGATCGCCCCGGGTACGCCGACCGAGGCACCACCGATGCGGAAGATCTGCGACGTCCCGCGGTCGAACTCGACGTCGACCGCTTCCATCTCCCCGGGCGGGCGCGCGAGGCCCTGGCCGGGGATCGCGATGAAGAAGTCGTGCAAGCGGACTCGCCCCGTCGACGACTCGCGGACGAGCAGGAAGCCGCCTCCGCCCGGACTGGTGAGCGTGCTCTCGGTGACCCAGGACATGCAGGCAGCGGCAATACACGCGTCGACCGCGTTCCCGCCTTCGCGCAGCACCTCGGCGCCCGCCTCGGCGGTGAGCGTGTGCCCGGCCGCCACCGCGCCCCTCATCCCGGCAGCGTAACGGCCGCATCAGCCGGGGAAGCACGACTCGGAGTCGGCGTACAGTCGCCGGAAGCGCCGCCGCCGTCGTTATCGTGCGCGGAAGTGCACGCCCGCACCACTCCGCTTGCGCGCGAAGCTGTTCTCTGCGCAGCGGCCGCCGCGTTTCTGGCATCGCTGCTCGTCTACCTCGGGCCGCCTGGCACCGACTTCGCAGCCCACGCCTACCAGCGCACCGCCTTCCTCCAGCATGGCTTCGCGCTCTGGAACAACTTCTGGTACGCGGGGCGGTACAGCTTCGTCACCTACAGCCTCATCTACTACCCGCTCGCGGCACTGATCGGAATCAAGCTGCTCGCCGTCGCGACCGTCTCGATTGCCGCGCTCGCGTTCGCCGTCGTCCTGGGACGCGAATGGGGACCGACGGCGCGGTGGTCGAGCTGGACCTTCGCGGTCGTCTGGGCGGGCGTCGTCCTCTCCGGCGCGTTTCCTTTCGCACTCGGTGCCGCCTTGGCGCTGCTCGCGATCTGGGCCCTCCAGACCGGCTCGCGCTGGAAGTTCGGCGCGCTCGCGGCGCTGACCGCGGCCGCGAGCCCGCTCGCCTTCCTCCTGCTCGCCCTCGTGCTCGCCGGGATCGGGGTGGGGCGCTGGCGCGAGGGCAGAAAGCTACTCGTGCCGGCGGCGATCATCGTCGCAATGGGAGGCACCGAGGCCGTTCTCTGGCGCCTGTTCGCCGACGGGGGCCGCTACCCATTCTCGTGGGAGGAGCTGCTGGCTGGCTGCGTGTTCTGCCTGCTGGGCGCCGCGCTGACGTGGCGCGTCGAGGGCGCTCGCCCGCTGCGCTGGCTGTTCGTCCTCTATCTCGGCGCCAACCTGGCGGCCTTTGCGATTCCCTCGTCGCTCGGCGAGAACGTCGACCGGCTGCGCTACGTCGCGGTCCCGGTCGCTGTCCTCGCCTTGTCGCTGCGGCACTGGCGGCCGCTGCCGGTGGCCGTCGTCTCGCTCGGACTGGCCGCTTCCTGGAACCTCACCCCGCTCGCGTTCAGCTTAGTCAACACGTCTCAGGACCCCGCCTCGGCGCAGGCCTACTGGCATCCGGCGATCGCCTACCTCCACCGACACCTGAGTCCGTCCTACCGGGTCGAGGCGGTCGACACGGCCGGCCACTGGGACGCCGTCTACCTGCCTCGCGCCGGCATTCCGCTGGCCAGAGGGTGGTTCCGCCAGAACGACTACCCCCAGAATCGCCTCCTCTACAACGACGACGGGTTCGGCCGAAGCGCGTATCTGCGCTGGCTCCGCTCGCTCGGCGTCCGCTATGTCGTCCTCACCGATGCGCCGCCGGATTACAGCGCCCGCGACGAGGCGAAGCTGTTAAAGAGCGGCAAGTCGGGGCTGACGAGGGTGCTCAGGACGCCGCACGTGAGCATCTACGCCGTACCGTCCCCCCGCCCGTTGATCACCGGGCCTGCCCCCGCCAGCGTGGTCAGCTTGACCGAGACCCAGGTGACGGTCAGAGCGGCCGAGGCGGGCACGTACCGGCTCGCGATCCGCTACTCGCCGTACTGGATGGCCTCGACCGGCTGCCTCGATCCCGGGCAGGACTCGATGATCCGGCTGCGGATACCCGCGGCGGGCACCGTGAAGCTGAGCATCCACGTCAACGCGCGGCGCGCGCTGGATGCCTTCGCGGGCCAGCGGCCTCAGACCTGTAGCAGCTAGTCCCTCATTGAGCTCGCGGAAGCCGCAGACGCGCTCGAGCTGAGCCCAGCGGCGAGCGCACTCAAGACATCGTGGATCACGGTCGACCGGCTGTTGCCGCCACGGAAGTTGAACTCGCCGAACCCGGCTACTCCCATGCGAGCTCGTTCCTGGACATAGGCCGCCCGCCAGGCATTGACCTGTGGGCGGGGCCAGCCGTGAACGTTGCCGCCGAGGCTTGGCGCGGGGTCGTAGCCCGGCGTCATGCCGGGCACATATCTGCGCGCCAGCGAACGCCGCACGGGCCCACCGGCGGCCAGTGCGCGTTGCCCGGCCGCACCGGCTCGGGCAGCCGCGCGCGCGTCACCGTCGAACGGGGGGTATTCCTCGCCGACGTACGCGAGCGCACCCCGGTTGAGCGTCCGCCAGAACGTCGTCAGCTCAGGAGTGATCGCGAGGCGGGCGATTCCGAAGGCCGATTGCGCGACCCAGACAAAACCGCGCATCGTCACATCCCCGAGGATGGGCCGTCCTATCGCCAGGCCCCGTACGACGCCGCGCGTGAGCTCCCGGATCGGAACGCCCGCGGCGGCCGCTGCTGCGCTCGGCACGATCTCGTCGAGCTGCCACGCGTCGACCTTCGCCCCGGCATCGCCGGCGGCGCGGATGGCGTCGCGGTAGCGGGCGCCGAGCTCGACGCCCCACGAGACCCGTGCCGAGGTCGACCGGAGCTGCGCGAGCGGCGGCACCTGGCCGCCGAGCCGCTTCGACACCAGTGGCTCCTGCTCGGCCGGCAGCCGCCGGCGCTGCCGGTACCACTCGTTCGTGAGCGCAAACATGGGCGCGTAGCGACATTCCGGAAACGTGGCCACTTCCTGCGCGACCCGTACGCTCGGGCCGTAGCTGCCGACGTAGACGGGAACGCCGACCGGCAGCCGCGCCCGTCGAACGGCGGCGAGCAGCGTCGGCACGTCCTTTGGCTCGAAGTAGGAGAGAAGGAGAAGTCGAGCCAGAGCTAGGAGGGTTTGGCGGAATGGCGCTCGTCACCAGGGTGCGATGGTCGTTCCGTGGGGAGGACGCAGGGAGCGTCAA
>Ga0137403_10001094_pt1 | contig 34295 bp, 29 predicted proteins | sample CZOMad2_1_16fung_FD_122057 | JGI IMG/M metagenome (GOLD analysis project Ga0137403, IMG submission 122057) | Vadose zone soil fungal communities from Angelo Coast Range Reserve, California, USA - CZOMad2_1_16fungal (Hybrid Assembly) | ecosystem: Environmental > Terrestrial > Soil > Vadose zone... | reverse complement strand
TATAATAATGTTAAATCACCTATATCTCATAAATATTTAAATCATGGTACATTAATAGAATTAATATGAACAATTACACCTGCTTTAATCTTAATATTGATAGCTTTCCCTTCATTTAAATTATTATATTTAATGGATGAAGTTAGTGATCCTGCTATGTCTGTATTAGCAGAGGGTCACCAATGATATTGAAGTTATCAATACCCTGATTTTTTAAATGCAGATGAAGAATTCATAGAATTTGATTCATATTTAGTACCAGAATCCGATTTAGAGGATGGAGCCTTAAGAATGCTAGAAGTAGATAACAGAGTTATCCTTCCGGAATTAACACACGTTAGATTTATTGTTACAGCGGCAGATGTTATTCATTCTTTTGCTTGTCCTGCTTTAGGTATTAAGTGTGATGCTTACCCTGGTAGATTAAATCAAGTTTCTGTTCTTATTAATAGAGAAGGAACTTTTTATGGGCAATGCTCGGAAATATGTGGTATTTTACACAGTTCAATGCCTATAGTTATAGAATCCGTAAGTATAGAAAAGTTTTTATCTTGATTAGAAGAACAATAATTAATTTAATCTCTAAATTTATCTAATTATTAGAATTAGGTATAAATCTGAAAACTACTTTATAGTCCTTTTAACAATCCTACGTATTTAAGTCTATATTGTTAGTATTTTATATTGAAGTATAAGCTGTTTACTGGTTTCTATAGGTTTATATATAGAAAAAATAATAAAAACAATTTTTTGTAAATAATAATTCAGGACGAATATTAGAGTAACTTATATTCGTTAATAAGTTATGACTAAATAAATATTTAATTGGATCCATGCTTAGGATTGTCTATTGTGTTTGTTATTTTAGTTCCTTGTATATTATACAGTTTTTAAATAATACCAAGTAATATATATTTTAACTTTTGTAACAAAGGTTATTAATATATATATTTGGGGCAGATACTATGAAATCGAATTTACAATATATAATTATACTTTAGGCTGATTATCTTTAAAAGGTATGAACCATAAGAGAAGTGTTATAAATATTTAATTTATGATAAGCCTCGTCTATATATAACTCTTATTTGTTTAAGTAAAATTAAATTAATTTTACTTAATAATATAATTAGGAAAAAAAATTATACAATGAATTTATCCTTAATACTTTTTTTGATAGGAATCTTAGGTTTCGTTTTAAACAGAAAAAATATAATATTAATGCTTATTTCTATTGAAATAATGTTATTAGCTATTACATTCTTAATATTGATAAGTTCACTTAGCTTTGATGATATATTAGGCCAAACATATGCTATATATATAATAGCGATAGCTGGTGCAGAATCAGCAATTGGTTTAGGTATTCTGGTTGCATTTTATAGATTAAGAGGAAGTATCGCAATAGAATATAAATAATGTATTTAGCTATAATTACTTTACCATTATTAGGATCAATAGTATCCGGCTTTTTTGGTAGAAAAGTCGGTGTTAGCGGAGCACAAATAATTACATGTACAAGTGTAATTGTAACAACTTTATTAGCAATAGTTGCTTTTTTTGAAGTAGGTTTAAATAACATACCAGTATCAATAAATATGTTTAGATGAATTGATAGTGAATCTCTTAACGTTCTATGGGGTTTTCATTTTGATAGTTTAACAGTATCTATGTTGATACCTGTTTTAATAGTTAGTTCTTTAGTTCATATTTACTCTATAGGATATATGAGCCATGATCCACATAATCAAAGATTTTTCAGTTATTTAAGTTTATTCACTTTCATGATGATCATACTTGTTACGGCTAATAATTTTCTATTGATGTTTGTAGGATGAGAGGGTGTAGGTATTTGTTCATATCTTTTAGTAAGTTTCTGATTTACTAGAATAGCGGCAAATCAAAGTTCTATGTCTGCTTTTTTAACTAACAGAGTAGGTGATTGTTTTTTAACTATAGGTATGTTTGCTTTACTATGATCATTTGGTAACATTGATTATAGTACAGTATTTTCATTAGCACCTTTTGTTAATGAAAATATAGTTACAATTATTGGTATATGTTTATTAATTGGAGCTATGGCTAAAAGTTCTCAAGTTGGGTTACACGTCTGGTTACCTATGGCAATGGAAGGTCCTACACCTGTAAGTGCTTTAATACACGCGGCTACTATGGTTACTGCCGGTGTATATTTATTAATGCGTACGAGTCCTTTAATAGAATATAGTTCTACTGTATTAATCTTATGTTTATGATTAGGAGCAATAACTACAGTTTTTAGTTCTCTTATAGGTTTATTCCAACAAGATATAAAAAAAGTTATCGCTTACTCTACTATGAGCCAATTAGGGATGATGGTGATAGCTGTGGGATTATCTTCTTATAACATAGCTTTATTTCATTTAGTTAATCATGCTTTTTATAAAGGGCTATTATTCTTAGGTGCAGGTGCTGTAATTCATGCAGTAGCTGACAATCAAGATTTTAGGAAATATGGTGGGTTAAGACCTTTTTTACCTCTAACTTATTCTGTAATGTTGATAGCAAGTCTTAGTTTAGTAGCTTTCCCTTTTATGACAGGATTCTATAGTAAAGATTTTATATTAGAATCCGCATATGGTCAATTTTATTTTAGTGGTACAGTTGTATATTTTATTGCTACTATAGGTGCTATGTTTACTACTCTTTACTCAGTTAAAGTATTATATTTAACTTTTTTAACTAATCCTAATGGACCAGTTGTTAACTATAAAAATGCTCATGAAGGTGATATATTTATGAGTTTACCTTTAATCATATTAGCTATTTTCTCTATATTCTTTGGTTATATAGTTAAAGATATATTTATAGGATTAGGTTCTGCTTTTTTCTCTGATAATAGTTTATTTATTCATCCTACACATGAAATAATGTTAGATACTGAATTTGCTGTACCTACTTTATTTAAATTATTACCTTTAATATTTACTATATCTCTTAGTTTTATAGCTATAATATTTTCAGAATTTTTACCTAAAGTTCTTCTTTATTTTAAATTTACTAGATTAGGTTATAATATCTTCGGATTCTTTAATCAACGTTTCTTAATTGAATTGTTTTATAATAAATATGTTACAGAACTTGTTTTAAATTTAGGAGGTCAAACTACTAAAGTTTTAGATAAAGGAAGTGTAGAATTATTAGGTCCTTTTGGTCTAGAAAAAGGTTTAATTAATTTAAGTAGAAACATAGCTAGTTTAGACACAGGAGTAATAACTAGTTATGCTTTATATATTTTAATAGGTCTTATTTTTTATATATTAATTCCTTATTTATCATTATTTGACAATAGTTTACTTTTATTAATATTATTATTATTATTTAGTGTAGTTAATATTTCTAATTATAGCAATAGCGTTAAAACTAATGCTACTTTGAAATCGTAGTTTTTATTGTTAAGTATATTACCTGAATTGGTAGATAATGTAACTAAGGTTTTATCTCTGGTAGATTTACAAGCAGATACTATTAATAATACATATATAAAATACTTAGCAGAAAACCATGTTTATATTATTAATATGCAAAAGATGGCTTTAAATATACTTACTGTTAAAGTAAACGTTAAACCTACTATAGGTTCTACTTGAAGTAGTCCTTTAGGTTATCATTGAGGTTTATTTAAATCCTAAAGTCTTTTAGTATATTTAAATAAATTTAAGTTTTTTTTTCTGTATTAGTACCTTTTATTGCTACTATGGTAGGTTTAACGTTTACTTTAATAGGTCGTTTTATGGGTTCTTTTTTATATTTATTAACTCATGTTAATTCTATAATAAGTAACTGTATTTTATATTTAATAAATTTCTTAGAATTAGTTTTTTATGTTATAAGTATGTTACCACATTTAGGTTCAAGATTATATGCTATATTTATTTATATATTAAATTTAGTTTTTAATTATATAAATTCTTTAATGCTTTTATTTAAATCTTCTAAAATAAAATTATTTAATAGTGTTAATACTACAAACATTTATAGAATAAATAAACTTAACTTATTTTTTCTTTAACTTAAGGTATATTAGTAATGTGTTATATATACACCAGCATAATTAATACAATATTTCTTTACCTAATTTATATAGTTTAATAAAACTACTAGAATACTTTTTTTTTACCTTTATAACATCTAGAATAAAAAAAAAATAAAACAATATTTTATTTTAACCATGAGAATTTTCAAGAGTCATCCTTTATTAAAATTGGTTAATTCATATATGATTGATTCACCACAACCCTCTAATATAAGCTATTTATGGAATTTTGGTTCTTTATTGGCTGTTTGTTTAGTTATACAAATAATTACAGGTGTAACATTAGCTATGCATTATAATCCTAGTGTATTAGAAGCTTTTAATTCAGTAGAACATATTATGCGTGATGTAAATAATGGATGATTAATACGTTATTTACACAGCAATACAGCTGCAGCTTTCTTCTTTTTAGTTTATTTACATATTGGTAGAGGTTTATATTATGGATCTTACAGAGCACCTAGAACATTAGTATGAACTTTAGGTACTGTTATATTTATATTAATGATGGCTACAGCTTTCTTGGGTTTGTCACATAGCCCAAAATGGTTTAAATTAAGCAACAACAACAACAACAACAATAATAAGAATAACTTTAACAACAACTACAATTTCAAATATCGCGCCTTTTCAAATAGTATACTTTCTCCTTATTCACCTACTTATCGAGGTAAAAGAAGACAATTTTCTACCTCTTTAATAAATAGGGTAAAAGGAGGGGATAATTCACATTGAAGTGAATCAACTCCTACAGAAAATACAAACTCTGCTTTAGATAAGTATAAAGGAAAATTAGCCAAAGATTTAAAAGACAGATCAGGACACGATGATGGTTTTAATGAAACATATGATAAAGCAGAAAAAAATTTTCTTGGTTGTAAATCTATTGAAGAAATAGAAAAAATAGCTAAGGAATTAGTGCAAGAAGAAAAAAGCAAACATGCTAAAGTAAAGGAAGAATTAATGGAGGATTGAGCTAATATAGATGATAAAGTATTAAAATCTAAAGTTATGGACACTACTGGACAAGGTAGAACTAGCGAGGATTTATGAAAAGAAAATCAACATACTGTTCAACAATACAATGAATTAATGTTAAGAAATATACGAGCCATATATGAGGCTCGTGAAGGTACAATACGAAAAAATTATGATCCTAATTATGAATCTGGATCTGATGAGATGAGTAGCGTAGGAAGCTTTGGTTCTGACACCTCTGATTTAAATAAAGCTAAAGTAAAAACAGAAAAAGATAGTGACCCTGCAATACCTAGTTATAAAGCACCTTCTATTCTTGAGAAAGAAGAATATAAGAAATTATGAATTTTAGCTTTATGGCCTGACAGAGATAATATAGATTCTGATGAGGATTTTTTGTTAGTCTTAGGTTTTTTTTGTATTCCTTTTCTTATAATAATTATTGTAATATGTTTATATAATAAATATATAAATAATAATAAAAAAAATAACAGTGAATTTAGTACTTTAAATAGATATAAAACCATATCTAACCAAAATACTAGACTCAATACCAAAGTAAAGATAAAGCAATTAAATAAAATAACTAAAAGAAATATTTCTACTTCAAGCAGAAGAGCTTTCATTGTAAATTTACCTTTTAGAAATATAAGCCAAGAAGTGTCCCAGTTTTTAGAAGATAAAAAAATCAAGCCTGTTTTTGTTTACGATAATCTCTCAGATACACCTACTATTAGAACTACAGTGTTAAATGAAACACGTGGTCTTAGTGGTATTTACTTAATACTAAACAAGTTTACTTTAGATTATTATATAGGATCAGCTTCTACAGGTAAATTTCATGCTAGGTTTACTAATCATTTGTTTTACTTTAAGGGTAGTAAGGTAGTTAAAAATGCAGTAAAAAAATATGGTATATATTCATTTGCCTTTATTATTTTAGAATTATTTCCTGATATAATCACTAAGGAAAATAATAAGAAATTATTAGATTTGGAAGACTTTTATTTAAAATCTTTATTACCCAATTATAATATCCTAACTGAAGCGGGTTCAAATTTTGGTTATAAACATAGTGAAATAACTAGAATAAAGATGAAGGCTAATTATAGTGAAGAGCGTCGTATTGCTATAGGTAATTTAAATAGAGGCAAAAGCTTATCTCCTAGTACAATTGAAATAATGAGTCTAGGAGCTTTAACGCGAATAGAACCAACATATTCGGCGAAAGCTCTCATAAATATGAAAAAAAGCTCTAAACCTATACTTGTATATAATTTTGATTATACAGTATACGGAGAATTTCCTAGTATGGCTGAGGCGGCTAAATATCTAGGCTGCGAGCAAAAGACCATACGTAGGGCTTTACAAACACCAAAAAAGATATTGAGAAAACGTTGAATAGTTAAATATGTTTAATCACTTGTGTCTTTAAGCATTAGTTGTTATGTCTTTAAGCATTAGTTATTGTGTGTTTAAGTACTAGTTGTTATGTATTTAAATACTTGTTAAATTTAAACCATAGTCCCACAAGTAATATTTTTTATGCAATTTATGTGGAAAAATAAAGAGTAAAGTGGAATAGCCCGACGGGGGTATTGAAGAAACATTTGTTTCTTTGGCAATGTTAGTGATATTACTGATCAAAGAACTTTTATTTTATCATATTTAGAAAAAGAATAAACTAGATATACATATATAGAATAATATGTTAGAGATCGTCGGTTGTTCATAAGACCGCGACAGACTGGGTCACTGATGGGTGTCTGAAATGATGCTTAATGCACAGTCGAAACTTTTAGTTAAATTTTTAACTAATAGAATATACGAACTCAAAGTTATTCTAGCTTTTTATGAATGCCTTTTCATTTATATTAAGTAAGTATGTATGTATTACCTTATGGACAAATGTCCTTATGAGGTGCAACAGTTATTACTAACCTTATGAGTGCTATACCTTGAATTGGACAAGATATAGTTGAATTTTTATGAGGTGGATTTAGTGTTAATAATGCTACTTTAAATAGATTCTTTGCTTTACACTTTGTATTACCTTTTGTGTTAGCTGCCTTAGCGTTAATGCACTTAATAGCACTTCATGATAGTGCTGGATCAGGTAATCCATTAGGTGTTTCTGGTAATTATGATAGATTACCTTTTGCCCCTTATTTCTTATTTAAAGATTTAATAACTATCTTTTTATTTATTATAGTATTAAGTATATTTGTATTCTTTATGCCTAATGCATTAGGAGATAGTGAAAACTATGTTATGGCTAACCCTATGCAAACTCCTCCTGCTATAGTACCTGAATGATACTTATTACCTTTTTACGCCATATTAAGATCTATACCTAATAAATTATTAGGAGTTATAGCTATGTTTAGTGCTATTTTGGCATTATTAGTTATGCCTTTTACTGATTTAAGTAGAAGTAGAGGTATTCAATTTAGACCTTTAAGTAAAATAACTTTTTATATATTTGTGGCTAATTTTTTAATATTAATGGTTTTAGGTGCCAAACATGTAGAATCACCATTTATAGAATTTGGACAAATAAGTACAGTATTATATTTCGCTCATTTTTTAATTATAGTTCCTTTGGTAAGTATAATAGAAAATAGTTTAATGGATTTAAGTACTTATTATAAGTCTTATAAATAACCCGCATTTCTTGGTTTATCTTTACAAAGTATTTACAAATTTTACGTTCTGATTATATTGAATAAATATGCTTTTTTTAATAAAAAAAATTTATCGCTTTTAACTTATAAACAGAAGTTATTATTTTATTAAAATAATAAATGTGATTAGTTTTCTAGGCAAACAATTATGCGTGTTAAATCTAACAAAGCTTTGGCGCAAATTTTTAAATAAATATACCACCTATTGCTAGTAATAAATTGTATTACGATTACGAATAGTGTTGTGGGGTTATGTATTGCCTGATCCTGCCTCCCATCTCGAGCCCGCTCAGGTTTTACTTAATAGAAACTTAACAGGTGAGCAACCTAATGATATAGAAAGCAATCAGTCTAAGATATCCGTTTTGAAATCCAATATATCTTTATGAACCGAACGTTGATTCTTATCTTCAAATGCGAAGGATATAGGAACATTATATCTAATATTTGCTTTATTTTCCGGACTCCTGGGTACTGCTTTTTCTGTTTTAATCAGATTGGAATTAAGTGGTCCTGGTGTTCAATATATTGCAGATAATCAACTATATAATAGTATCATTACTGCTCATGCTATATTAATGATATTCTTTATGGTTATGCCTGCCTTAATCGGAGGTTTTGGTAATTTTTTATTACCTTTATTAGTAGGAGGTCCAGATATGGCATTTCCTAGACTTAATAACATAAGTTTCTGATTATTACCTCCTGCTTTACTATTATTTTTATTTGCTAGTGGTATAGAAAATGGAGCAGGTACTGGTTGAACTGTTTATCCGCCTTTAAGTGGAATACAAAGTCACAGTGGACCTAGTGTAGATTTAGCTATATTTGGTTTACATTTATCTGGTATAAGTAGTTTATTAGGTGCTATAAACTTTATAACTACTATACTAAATATGAGAAGTCCTGGTATAAGATTACATAAACTAGCTTTATTCGGATGAGCTGTAGTAGTTACAGCAGTATTATTACTACTATCATTACCTGTATTAGCTGGTGCTATTACAATGCTATTAACAGATAGAAATTTTAATACATCATTCTTTGAAGCTGCAGGAGGTGGTGATCCTATACTTTACCAACATCTTTTCTGATTCTTCGGTCATCCAGAGGTCTACATATTAATTATACCAGGGTTTGGTATAATAAGTACTACAATATCAGCTAACTCTAACAAGAGTGTGTTTGGTTATTTAGGTATGGTTTATGCCATGATGTCTATAGGTGTATTAGGTTTTGTTGTTTGAAGTCATCATATGTATACAGTTGGTTTAGATGTAGATACAAGAGCTTATTTCACAGCCGCTACATTAATTATAGCTGTTCCAACAGGTATAAAAATATTCTCTTGATTAGCAACATGTTATGGAGGATCTTTACAATTAACACCTTCAATGTTATTTGCTTTAGGTTTCGTTTTTATGTTCACTATAGGAGGATTAAGTGGAGTTGTTTTAGCTAACGCTTCTCTTGATATTGCTTTCCACGATAAATGCGTTTTAAAATAAGTAAGTGTCGTGGTTAAATGCCGCAAATTCGGTGGAACTCTTATGTTCTCTTCTAAAGCAGAGGGACAAGATAAGCGTAAGATTATACCGAGGAGACCTAAGATTTTATCTTAGTTATCTGTAGAGACTAGACGCGGCAGTCCAGCTAGTTTAACGGACAAGGTATAGTCCATCCCCTATGTGAATAGAAGGGAATTAAACGTATACGTGTATTTCTTACTTATTTTTTTTATTAGGTTAACCCAAATTAATAAAAAAAAAATTATAGACTTACTTAATAATAATAAATATTATATTAATATTAATTTTAAACTTATTATATATATTTAAATTTATTTCTTTTAAATGAATTAAATATTGTTTACCATTTATATTATATATTTTAGTTTTAATTGGATCTTTAAGTGTATTAATTTTAGATCCCTTTGATTATACCAACTTAATTTTATTATTTATCATATTTATACCTATTCATATTTATATTATTTTCTTAGTTACTATTTCTATAGGTAAGGTAAATAAAAAGGTAACATTTTTAGAACGAGTTTTAATGTTTATATTAGTTTTTTTTAATAGTCCTATTTATATAATTACATTAATAGTGTTAACAGTTATATCTTGTTATATATTAAGACTTCCTTTTTTTGTATTAATTAATTTAAGTTTTAATTTATACTTACCTTTTCTTTTAATAATATTTTCTACTTATTTACCGGCTATTTATATTTCTAATTTGATTAATCAAATTTTACTATGTTATAAACATAAATTATCACTAAAAAATGTGGATTTTTCAATAGAAAAAATCGTAAATAATATTACATGACAGAGTGTTTTATTCGCGGTTTGTATAACTTCTGTATTTTTTGGTTTAAAATTACTTTTTATTTTTTATTTTTTTCAATTTTATACAAGTAAATTATCCTTTAGTAAATTGTGCTTTAAATTGTACCCTAGTAGAAATATTTTACAAGCTAGTTTTAATCATTTTGTTTTACCTATTACTGGTGCTTTATTATCCTTAGAAAACTCTAATGGTCAAAGTTTAAATGTAGGAGGAGGTTTTAATAAATATATCCCTTCAGGTAAATTCATACATATCCAAGATATGTTAAGATATGGTTTTAACAAAAATATAGACACTAATTTATGGGAACCCGATTTTAATTTAAATAATTTAAATCGTTTAAAATCGTTAAATTTACCTATAGGTAATTATGTTCAGGTAGATTCAGACAAATGTGAATTTATATCAAATGCTTTAAGTAAATGTACTCAACATATAAACGCATTTAATTATTTAATACCTAGAGCATTAATTTCGGATATCTCCAATATTAAATATTATAAAAGTTATTTGGACGATGAGATAATTATGGCTCAAAAATTAAAAGTAGATGCAAATCCTAGTGATGAGTTTGAAGTTAAAGGTTTATTTAATGCTTTATTAAGTAGATACTTTAAAACTAAACATTTTTATTTACTAACAACTGAAAATCAAACTAATTTAGGAAGAAAATCAGTAGATATAGTTGTAAAATATGGTTTAAATTTAAATACTTTTGGTCTTATGGAACTTAAATCTTTAGCAGGTGAACCTTGATGAAAATTATTAAATCAAAATTCATTTTACGCTGATAATGATAGGACAGTTACTAACCCTATATTATTTACTGCTAAAGCTACAAAAGTAGCTTTCTTCCTTTATGTTCAGGATTGACACAGTGATAATGGATTTGATTTAAAGTTCTACAAATTTAATGGTTTACTTGGTTTATATTTTGACAGAGAAGGTGTTAAAATATTACCCCAAGAAAACACATTTTATCCTCAAATAATGTTTTTTGATATGTTTGACAAGGAAAACCCTGTGAACATTTTTAGTGTTCTTTGTGCTCTTCATTATTTTAGTACCATTAAATCAGCACCTTCAATTGCTGATTCCCATAATCAGTTTAGGTTGTCTCATCATACTAATTGAAAGCATAGTAAATCACTTATAGGTACTTTAGCTAATAGCAATAAAGAATTTTATATGAATGGAGATGGTAAATTAAAAAATAGCTTAGATGGTAATATAAGTCCCGATAGTAATGCTAGTTTAGCTAGCGATAGCTCTGTTAGTACTGCTAATTCTAATTAAAAATAATATTTAAATTGGTGTTATAACAAAAGACTTACTATGTTGTGGCTCATTTTCATTATGTTTTAAGTATGGGTGCAGTTTTTGCATTATTTAGTGCATGATACTTTTGAATTCCTAAAATATTAGGTTTAGATTATAACAGAATGTTAGGTAAGGTACATTTCTGAATATTATTTATAGGGGTTAGACTAAAGGGAAGAAACTTTGAGTTGAAAAATGTATGGAATAGAAACATTTCATCTTTGGATACTAAAAATGATGGGAATTCACCATTTTCGCCAAATGATTTTGTTGCTTATTTTGAAAATGTTAAGGAGAGTAAAAGAAAAATTTATGCTAAATTAAGAAAAAAATCAGGTGTTTACTTATTTATTAACAATATAACTAAAGATGTATATGTAGGTAGCAGTCTTAATTTAACTCAAAGAATGACTAATCATTTTTATTATGCCAATTCCGTTAAGACTAAAAATACAATATTAAACAGAGCAATGAAAAAATATGGTCTTGAAAACTTTTCTCTAGGTATACTGGAGTTTTGTGAAAAAGATGTAATAGTTTCTTTAAATTTAGAACAAAAATGAATAGATTATTATAAACCAAGTTATAACATATTAAAAATTGCAGGTAGTTCTTACGGATTTACGCACAGTATTAATAGTATACTGAAACTAAAAGAATTGTTTAAAAAAGAAAATCATCCTAAATGAGGTACTATTACTTCTTTTGAAACAAAAAAAGCCATAAGTGATAGTATTAAAGAATTTTACTTACATAATTCTCATCCTTCTAAAGGTTTAAAAGGAAAACTTTCTCCACAGTATGGTATAGGTGGGAGTTTAGTTTTTTGTTATAATAGAAACAATGATGAATTAATATTTCCTTCTATAAACGCAGCAAGACAACATTTTAAAGTAAGATGAACATTTATAAAAAAAAATATAGATACAAATTTATTTGTATCTATAAATGATAAAGATTGAATAATACAATCTATTCCACGTAAATAAACTCAAAGTTAACCGCATTAGCCCCTTACAATCTTTCTATATGCTGGAAACTCTCATAAAGCTTAAGTACTAAACCTTTTAATGCTCAGCGTTCTAATGGTAAGTGAAAATCTTAAGTTCATCTAGACAATCAGCAGGAAACCAACGGATAGATTAGTTTATCTTAGTAGGATCCTCAGAGACTACACGAAAGAAACCATATATTTATTATATGGTTAAGATATAGTCCGCTTTGTAACCGTAATGTTACATTCTTCCCTCAACACTTCCTTGGTCTACAAGGAATGCCGCGTCGTATAAGTGATTACCCTGATGCATTTGCAGGTTGAAATCTTATTAGTAGTTTTGGTAGTATTATTAGTGTAGTGGCTACATGATTATTTTTATATATAGTTTATGTACAGTTAGTTGAAGGTAAAACTACAAGTAGATATCCTTGACTAACTCCACAGTTCTATAGTGATAGTTTACAAACATTATTAAATAGAAGTTATAATTCTCTTGAATGAGCATTAACTAGTCCACCTAAACCTCACGCATTTGTCAGTTTACCTTTACAAAGTATTATTTGTACTCGGGTTAATTAATTTTTATTTATATAAATAAAAATTAATATAATAATATTATATTATTTTTAAATTTAAGGCATATTAGTAATGGTATAGATAAAAAAATTTTTAACTATATAAAAATAAAAATACCCATTAGCTTAATGGTAAAGCGAAATACTCCTAACATTTTTATCTAAGTTCGAATCTTAGATGGGTAGCAGTATTAATGCTTTTTTAATTTATATTTATAAACTAGATATAATAATTACAATTTAATACTTTAAGACTAAAATAAAAATATAAAATAAATATATTTATATTTATTATTGTATTTTATAAATGTAACGATTGTTACATTTAAAGTAACGTCATAATTGAAAACTTTATTGGGTCCCGTACATATATACGGTTGTTTGGGGGGTTTAATTGTTGTTTGGGCTATCTCATCGGACTTTGTATGTGACTCGCTGGACTTTAGATTAAATCTAGAGATAAGGATAATAGGATTTAATAAAAGAAGTATTTTATATAAAAACGTTAAAATTTTTATTTAAGAGATGTACAACTTGACCCTTTAAAAAGTACCGTGGCAATAACTGCGTTAATGTTATAAATAAATAAAACAAAAAACATGAAAAATTTTTTACAAACAACAAAAAAAACGATTAACACTTTACTAGTAAATTTTACTTTAGCTAAATTTACTGGTGCATTAACTACCATTATATTGGTGGCATTAATTAAATATATGATTTCAGGAAATTTACACGTAGAATATTGTGAATTATGAAATAATGTCGCTATAGGTTTATTTGGTTGGACTATAAATACAGCTACAATAAGCTGATTATCAGAATATTTTGGAATTAAAGGTATTAATTTTAATTTAAAGCAATTCCTTTATGGTTATAATACAATGGGTGCTGGTGATGATTATTCATCAAAAGATTTTAAAGCAAAATTATATAATGCTATGGAATCTGCTGATGGATTTGATCCCAGCAAACAGATAGATAAAGGAAAGGGCATAGATAAAGGTTATAATGAGGGTAATGATGAAAGTGATGCTAAGCCTCTGGACAAAGGAAAGGGTATAGATAGAAGAGTGCCTCGAATAGAACTTGGACCTGGTCATTCTACAGAACCACCTTTTGTTACATGATCTAGAGTTTTCCCAGGTGTTGATCCGCTATCCGTTTTTTTTCCTAAAACAATAAACCCAGGACCTGGATTTAATGTTCCCGGGGGTGAAGTACCGTTACATGATGATATATGTAAACATATTGATTATAACTCTCATATTCTAAGTCAGTTTAAAAAAATGGATTTAAAAACTGCTTTAGAACAAAGAGATAATTATTTAAAATGTTTACAAGTCATTAATCAAAAAACTACATTTGCACAAGATACATTATCAAAAGTACCAGAAATACCTACAAACGATTATGAACATAGATTAAAAAATACAATATTAAAAGATTTGCATGAATTAAATATACAAAAAGTGCGGGCGGAAGCTAAAGCTACTCTTCTTAACTCTAGAATTGAATTTATACAAATTAATATAAAACCAAATGAATAATATTCATTTGATAATTTATGTTTATATTTAAATATAGGTTAATTGGTACATATAAAGTAAGAGAAGTACTTTATAAGATAATTGGTATATGTACTATGTATAAAGTAAGAGAAGTGCTTTGTATAGACATATATGTACTAGGGATATGTTGTAGATGGTTCTACGTTTCGATTGCAGATCTTAAATATGGGGTTCGATTCCTCCATAACCCTTGATAAATTTTTAAATTTTCCAATATAATAGTTCCTAATTATTTTTTTTTAGAGATGAACTAATAACAATAAATGTTATCAATATTCTTAATAAAAATATTTAACAGATGATAAATACAAAGGTTTCCTTAGTACGATATTTATAATAAATAAATAAATGATACAAGCAGCAAAAATTATAGGAACAGGATTAGCTACTACAGGTTTAATTGGTGCAGGTGTAGGTATTGGTGTAGTTTTTGGTGCATTAATATTAGGTGTAGCTAGAAACCCCTCATTAAGAGGTCAATTATTTGCATACGCTATCTTAGGTTTCGCGTTTGCTGAAGCTACAGGTTTATTTGCTTTAATGATGGCTTTCTTATTATTATACGTTGCCTAATTTAAATTTAAATATTCTTCAATTTTATGTATGAATTATACTTTATTAAGTTTTATGTTTAATCATAAATATAAGGAATATGTGTATAAAAAAAAGTAATTTAATGTTATATACATAAAAATCTAACTCTCATTAGCTCAATGGTAGAGCAGGATACTTCTAATATTTAGATCTAAGTTCGAATCTTAGATGAGAATACGTATTAAAAAAAAAATAAAGGAACTAATAAAAAAAAATTTATTAGTTTTATTTTACATTATACATTTTATTAAATAATAAATAACTTTTATAGTCGAAAAATTACAATTAAATTGTTTACTATTTAAAAGTTATTTTTAACCTAAAATCAACGAAGAAAAAAAATATAAATAAATATTTTCATATTTAGAAAAATGAGCAAAAATGATATATATACCCACTTTAATTTCTGTTCTAGAAGTTTTATTAGTAACTGTGCCTGTTTTATTAACTGTAGCTTATGTAACTGTAGCCGAAAGGAAAACAATGGCTAGTATGCAAAGAAGATTAGGGCCTAATATAGTAGGATATTATGGTCTTTTACAAGCATTTGCAGATGCTTTAAAACTTCTTTTAAAAGAATATGTTTCACCTACACAAGCTAACTTAGGTCTATTTTTCCTTGGTCCTATTATAACTTTAATCTTTTCATTATTAGGTTATTTAGTTATACCTTATGGTCCAGGTTTAGCTCTAAATGATTTAAATTTAGGTATATTATACATGTTAGCAGTTTCTTCCTTATCTACATATGGTATATTATTAGCTGGTTGAAGTGCAAATAGTAAATATGCTTTTTTAGGTTCACTTAGAAGTACAGCTCAATTGATAAGTTATGAATTAATATTAAGTTCTGCTATATTACTTGTTGTAATGTTAACAGGAAGTTTAAATCTTACTGTTAATATAGAAGCTCAAAGAGCTATATGATTCATAGTTCCATTATTCCCTGTATTTATTATATTCTTTATAGGATCCGTAGCGGAAACTAATAGAGCTCCTTTTGATTTGGCGGAGGCAGAATCAGAGCTTGTTAGTGGGTTTATGACAGAGCACGCCGCTGTTATATTCGTTTTCTTTTTCTTAGCTGAATATGCTAGTATTGTATTAATATGTATATTAACTAGTATATTGTTCTTAGGGGGTTATTTATACGATTATCTACCTTCTTTATTCTTTTTAATGGAATATATTGACTTTGATTATTATATAAACAATTTATATAAAGAAAGTCTATTTTCAGATCCTCTAATAGAAGGATTATTATATGGTTTAACTTTAGGTGTTAAATCCTGTATAATGATATTCGTATTCATATGAGCAAGAGCATCCTTCCCTAGAATTCGTTTTGATCAATTGATGTCCTTCTGTTGAACTGTCTTATTACCAATAGTTATTGCGTTTGTTATTTTAGTTCCTTGTATATTATATAGTTTTGAAATAATACCAAGTAATATTTCATTATTATAAAATATACTTTATATCTTACAGTCCTTTGTTTTGCATAAGCAAGCGTGAATTTATTTTTATAAAGTAAATTTAGTATCTACTATACAGTTGTGTATAGTGTTAGTAAAGGTTAAATATATATTTAACCCTGAGGGAAATAAGTCTTCTAATTTATTTATGCCATGTTACTTACTCTTTTATTATTAACACCTCTGTTAGGTATATTTACTATATCCACAGGTATGTCTTATGAGTTATCATCTTTGGATATAAGACGTATAAAAACAATAGCTTTAAGTACGTCTATAATTAATCTGTTTATTTCTTTAATAGTTTTTATATTGTTTGATTTTAGTAGTAATCAATTTCAATTTGTTCAAGAATATCATGAGATTAGTTCATTTGATTTTTATTTAGGTTTAGATGGTTTATCTATATATTTTGTTCTGTTAACAACAATAATAACACCTATTGCATTATTAAGTAATTGAAATTCTATTAGCGAAAATATAAGATCGTATGTAATAATAATTTTATTATTAGAAACACTATTATTAGGAGTTTTTTTAGTACTAGATATTTTGTTATTTTATATTTTTTTTGAAAGTATATTACCTCCTTTATTTATATTAATAGGTCTATTTGGATCTAGTAATAAAGTAAGAGCGAGTTTTTATCTGTTTTTATATACACTATTCGGATCATTATTTTTATTACTATCTATATTAGCTATGTCTGCAATAATGGGAACAACTGATTTTGATGCTTTATATAAAACTAATTTTAATTATTCTACACAATTATTTTTATTCTATGGTATATTTATAGCATTTGCTGTAAAAACACCTACTATATTTTTAAATACTTGATTATTAAAAGCTCATGTAGAATCACCTTTAGGTGGTAGTATTATACTAGCTGCTATTGTTTTAAAATTAAGCTTGTATGGTATATTTAGACTTATATTGCCTTTATTACCTAAAGCTTCATTAGATTATACATATATTATATATCTTGTAGGTGTTATAACTATTATATATGCTAGTTTTAGTACTTTAAGGACAATAGATGTTAAAGAACTTATTGCTTATAGTTCTGTATCACATGCTGCAGTTTATCTTATAGGTGTGTTTAGTAATACTATTCAAGGAATAGAAGGTGGTATAGCTTTAGGTTTAGCTCACGGATTTGTTTCAAGTGGTTTATTTATTTGTGCTGGTGGTGTATTATACGATAGATCTGGTACTAGATTAATTAGTTACTATAGAGGTATTGCTCAAGTAATGCCTTTATTTTCTATTTTATTCTTTATTTTATCTTTAGGTAATTGTGGAGTTCCTCTTACTTTAAATTTTGTAGGGGAATTTATGTCTCTTTACGGTGTATTTGAAAGATTACCTTTATTGGGTATTTTTGCTAGTTCATCTATAGTTTTCTCCGCTGCATATACTATATATATGTTCAATAGAATAGCTTTTGGGGGATCATTTAGTAAATTTTTTGAAGCCAATATAAGTGATGTAAATAAACGTGAATTTTTTATTTTATTAACATTAGTTATATTTACTGTAGTATTAGGTATATATCCTGCACCTATTTTAGATGGTTTACACTATTCAGTATCATCATTAATATATAATAATTAAAATTAACTTCATAATTATATATTTACAAAAATCTTTACTAAAAATATAAATTTAATTTATAGAGTCTTAGGAGAAGTAAAGTTAAATTTAAAATTATTCTAAAAAATAAAAAAGGACTATAAAGTTTTTATTTTTTTAATAAATAATAATGTAAAAATTAATATGACATTGAAATCATATAACAAAGAAAAACATGCCACAACTAGTTCCGTTTTATTTTATAAATCAAGTAACTTTTGCTTTCATATTACTTACTATAATGATCTATGTATTTTCAAAATACATTTTACCCAGATTTGTCCGTTTATTTATTTCTCGTATGTTTATAAGTAAATTATAAATTAAATAAATCTTTTTTTTTATTGTTTTAATAAAAAAGTTTTAGTATATCTTTCAATAAAAATATAACTAAAAATAAAAACAAAAATGTTGAACTTTTTATATACAACAATACCAAGTCCTTTAGATCAATTTGAAATTAGAAATTTATTAAGTTTGGATGCTCCTATACTAGCTAACTTACATATATCATTAACTAACATAGGTTTATATTTAACAATAGGTGCAATTTTAGTTTTAACATTAAATGTTTTAGCAACTAATTACAATAAAGTTGTAAGTAATAACTGATCAATAAGTCAAGAAACAATATATGCTACTATACATAGTATAGTAACAAATCAAATAAATCCTACAAAAGGACAAATATATTTTCCATTTATATATACTTTATTTATATTTATTTTAGTTAATAATTTAATAGGTATGGTTCCTTATAGTTTTGCCTCAACAAGTCATTTTATTTTTACATTTGCTCTTAGTTTTACTGTGGTATTGGGTGCAACTATTTTAGGATTCCAGAAGCATGGTTTAGAATTTTTTTCTTTATTAGTGCCAGCTGGTTGTCCTTTAGCCTTATTACCTTTATTAGTATTAATAGAGTTTATATCATATTTATCAAGAAATGTTTCTTTAGGTCTTAGATTAGGTGCTAATATACTAAGTGGACATATGTTATTAAATATTTTGGCAGGTTTTACTTATAATATTATGACTTCTGGTTTTATTTTTTTCTTTTTAGGATTAATACCTTTAGCATTTATAATAGCATTCTCTGGTTTAGAGTTAGGTATTGCTTTTATACAAGCCCAAGTTTTTGTAGTTTTAACTAGTAGTTATATTAAAGATGCTTTAGATTTACATTAATAATGAATATTTAATAAAAGTAGTATTGTCGTAAAAGCGCGAATATAATTATTAAACTTAAAATAGTATCGTTGTGTTTAAAACCTGTTTACAACCTTGGAAAATAAATAGCCACGATTTAGGTAATATATTGGTAGTAGATTGTTTTGATATACTATATATTGATTCTCTTAATTATAATAAACGATAAACGATAAAAGCTAAATCTTAATGTACTTTATTTTTCAAAATATTAATAATATGTTTATTGGATTAATATTACTTATTCAGATGATACAAAGTTTTTATTGAAAAATAAAGTAAAAATAATCTCGGATTTTGTGATACTAAGAGTATAATGCTATATTAACTTATAGTAAAGGAAAGTCAGGTGCTTGTTAGGCCGAAACATATAACAAATGTTTGTTAAATTAAAATTTGAGTATTAAACAGAAAATAATAAACTTATTTCTATAGTAATAATTATAGCTAAATGTATCTAAATATTTATATTTATACAGTATGATAATGTTAACGAACTTTCAAGCTCTAGGTTAAGCCTTAATGTAGACTAATAACTAATACAGGACCCCGCTTAATTGTATCCAAAAATAAAAAAAAAGATAATTTAAATAAAAAAATAAACATCTCTGATAATATATAAATTTAAGGTATATTAGTAATGGTGTAGATAAAAAAAATTAAATATATTTGTATTTATACCAATAAATGAATTGAGTTTGATGATGGCTCTGAATGAACGCTGTCCAAGTGCTTGACACATGCTAATCGAACGTCTAATTTAATTAATAACATATGCTATTAATTTCATTAGAAGTGGTGTACAGGTGAGTATATAATGTTTTGGCTGCCTTAAAGTAGGGTTAAAAAATACCTTATAATTTAAAAAAGTAAATATAAAGAACAAAGGAAAGAAATTTCCGCTTTAAGAGGACAATAAACGTTTCGGATAGGTAGTAGTTAAAGTAATGGTTTAACTAGCCTAATATTCCGTAATCGAGGCTGAGAGGTCGATCGATCACATTGGGTCTGAAAAAACCTCAATACGTATAGTACAGCAGTGGGGAATATTGGTCAATAGCCTAACGGCTGAACCAGCAACTTGGGGGAATGTAAAGCTTCGGCTAATTATACTTGGCTGTTTAATCTCTTATAAATAACATTGATTATTTATAAGAGATTAAACAATTTATCCGTAATAGGTTTATGCTACTAAACATAGCGTAGTAAAATTAATTTGCTACTTTTTTATTAAGAGAAATTATTCTCGTAGACAGGTATAAGATCGATTTTATCGAGTAAAGTTCTAGAGGGGAATAAAAAATTGATGATGACAAATTTCTTTTCTATATGTCTTGACCAAATTACGTGCCAGCAGTCGCGGTAATACGTAAAAGACTAGTGTTATTCATCTTTAGTAGGTTTAAAGGGTACCTAGACGGTATAATTAGTCTTAAATAAGAAACGATTATGCTAGAGTTATATATGAGAAGGGGAGTATTTATGGAGTAGAGTTGAAATTCTTTGATCCCATAACGACTGGTAACGGCGAAAGCAACCTTTTATCTAATAACTGACGTTGAGGGACGAAGGCTCGGGTCACGAACAGGATTAGATACCCTAGTAGTCCAAGCAGAGAATGATGAATGCCATAGATTAGATGTTAATTTAGTCTATAAATGAAAGTGTAAGCATTTCACCTCAAGAGTAATGTGGCAACGCAGGAACTGAAATCATTAGACCGTTTCTGAAACCAGTAGTGAAGTATGTTATTTAATTCGTAAGTACGCGAAAAACCTTACCACAACTTGAATATTATCTTTATGATATTACAAGCGTTGCACGGCTGTCTTCAGTTAATGTCGTGAGATATTGGTTAATTCCATTAAATTAACGGAAACCCTTGCTTTATTTGGTAATAAAGCAGTTCACCTTTACAAGGGATATGATAACAGGGGCCAAGGCAAGTCATCATGGCCTAAATGTTGTGGGCTATAGACGTGCCACACGTACCTATACAAAATGATGCAAAAATGTAAATTTGAGCTAATCTAATTAAAGTAGGATAAAATATGGATTGTAGTCTGAAATTCGACTATATGAAAAAGGAATTACTAGTAATCGTGAATCACCACGTCACGGTGGATTTAATCTCAGATAGGTACTAACTACTCGTCAGACGCTGAAAAAAGTATGTGCAATAAGTTTGGTCTTTTATTTATTTTTTTCTAGATAATTTCTTCTAGTTTCTTTTATGGAAGATCTTCGTATGCGTGACTTTAATTGGTGTTAAGTCGAAATATGGTTCGGGTTGGGGAACTAGCCCGGGGATAATTAATTTTAACAATAAAATGTATATTTTATAGAGATCTTCTCTCTCTATAAATTATATAACCTTTCTTTGGTAGTTTGTTTAAATGTAAGCTTACATACAAATTCTGGTTCGAATCCGGATATTGGTACATGAAAAATACACATACATTTTATAAAAATACATTTACACCGGGTTTTAGAGTAAAACCTGTTATTATAAACTCATATTTAACGACAGAAATAAAGATTATATTTAAAGATAATAAAGGTAAAAGTGGTATATATCGTTTAACTAATTCAATTACAGGGGCAACATATGTAGGTAGTGCTGTGAATTTAACTCTAGGTTGTGTGATTACTTTTCTATTAAATTTCTTCAATAATAAATATTAAAAAATAAAAGCTTAATTTATAGAGCTTTATTAAAGTATGGTTATTCTAATTTTAAGTTAGAAATATTATAATATTGTGATAGAACCTCTATTAGTAGAGAGCAGTATTTTATTGATTCATTAAATCCTGAGTATAATCTTTGCCTTAAAGCGGATTCTAGCTTAAGTCGTATAACTAGATAAGATACTAGATTAAAATTACGTAATATATGGTTAAATAGGTTATTTTCTCGGTCTAAAGATAGTACATTAAGAGAATTTATTATAAATTCTTTACAAATGAAATTAAAAGAATCTGGACTCAAGATTAAAAAGTTTTATAAATGATTTGAAAAAATCAGGTCATTAAAAGAAAGTAAGGTTTCATATACCACCCGTATGAAAATTTTAGCTTCCACTAAAACTTCACAAATTGTTTTAATCACAGATACTTTCATAAATATAATTACTAAGTATCCCTCTGCAAGAAGGGCAGCGGAAGCTCTTAATGTAAGTATTTCTACTATAAATTATATAAAAATAGATATTTGATTAAAGGGTTTAATTAAACGCAATAGTTAAAGTATTTAAAATATAATAGTTATTTTCTTTACGTTAAAAAGAGTAAATAATAAAGGAAACTTCCATTATTGGTAAAATGGGTTGAGCTGTAAACTCAATACTAATAAAGTTTAAGAGTTCGAATCTCTTGTTTCCTAAAGTTCTTGTAAAATATTTAGAGAATATTGTCTCTTTTTAAAAACACTACATAAAATATGATTAAAAATTTAAATAAGTTTAAAATAGTTTACTTATCTATTAAAAATAAGTTACCTATTATAATAGGTAACTTATTTACTAAGTCCAATTTAAATATTTTTATTGTAATAATACACGAGTTTATGCATTATTTTGAATTTAATATTGTTTCAATTATAAATATTTTGATTGTTAAATACGTACGCATAATCGTAGCTATTCTTATAGTCATAATGATCAGGGTAATTCTCATAATAATTATAATTCTCATAATCGTAGCTATTCTCATAGTCGTTACGATAACCATAGTTCTCGTCATAATAATAGTTATGAACGTAACCGTGCTAATGGGCGTAGTTCTAATCGTAATTTTTCTTATCGTCGTAGTTCTTATCGTGATCGTTATATATAGCAAAAGTTAGTTAACTTTTTTTTAGATAATATTGTCTCTTTTTTACTAAAGGCGTGTTGGCTTAATGGTAAAGTATTGTGTTACGGCCACAAGGATACAAGTTCAAGTCTTGTACACGTCTTTTATATATTATAACTTGACTACTTTTTTTTTAGGTTATTATATATTTAATACTCTCATTAGCTTAATTGGTAGAGCGTTAGATTTAAACCATCTAGTTGTCTAAGTTCGAAGCTTAGATGAGAGAAGCGGTGAATCCCGTACATTAGAATTAGGTCAATGGAATATTTTTGTTTTTTTTATCTCTTTTATATCTTTTTTGATTACCATTGGTTAGTTTATATGTGACTCGCTGGACTTTAGATTAAATCTAGAGATAAGGATAATAGGATTTAAAATAATTATTCGGAGTTTTTAATTCTGATATATTTATTTTCAGAGATGTTTAACTCTGCCGGGTTTAATCAAAATAAATCGTGATAATAACTACGTAAACGTTATAAATAATAGGTAAAAAAAATAAAAATAATTTAAAAATATCTATAGTAACAGTGGGTAGTTGTACTCGTTACTATGGAGGATTATTTTTAATAACAAAGATCTAGTTATTAAAAATAATTTCGCCTTTATAGCTCAATGGTAGAGCAAAATACTGTTAATATTTAGATAGATGTTCAATTCATCTTGGGGGCTGGCTATAAAAAGTTTAGGTGTATTTACTAACTGCAGTTGTAGAGTCGTTTGTATGTTATTTGAAAATTATATACTGTAAATTTTTTATTAATTTAACTGCTTTTTCCTCAGTATTGTTAATATATTATTTATTATTTTATAATAAATTATTAACATAGGTGGTTATTTTATCATTTTTCATAAAGAAAGGATGAGTATAAATTTTATAATTTATGTATTCTTTTAAAGAGTTTATATTTTTTTTTTATTGTAAAATGATGAGGTATTATTTTAGATTTTTTTTATGTATAACTTGTTTCTTTTAAATGAAATATATACCAATGGTTATATAGTAGAAGTTTTAGATATTGTTTCATTAGTTGCTGTTTTATGTAGTATACTTGTTATTATTAGCAAGAATCCTATTGTTTCTGTGTTATTTTTAATCGGTTTATTTTTAAGTATAGCGAGTTATCTTATGATATTAGGTTTAAATTTTATTGGTCTTTCTTATTTATTAGTTTATGTAGGTGCTGTATCTATTTTATTTCTTTTTATTTTGATGTTAATTAATGTTAGAATAAGTGAATTATTAAGTAATACTAGAAATAGTATACCTCTAGCTATTTTTATTACTATTTCATTTAATTATCCTGTATATCAAATATTACCCTTTAGTATTGCGTCATTTAATAATTATACTGTTGATTTAAATAATACTTTAAATGATATATGATATAATAACTATAGTGACTTTTTTAATAAATTATTTAGTTTAAATGGAGCTAAATTAGATAATGGTGAAATATCTTTTGTTACTAGTAAGATATGAGATGGTAATTTAGCTGAAACTAGTCATATTACAAGTATAGGTAACATTATGTATACTAGTTATAGTATATGGTTAATATTAACTTCAATTATATTATTACTAGCCATGATAGGAGCTATCGTTATAACAATAAGTAAAAATAACGAAAATTATAAAAATAATTTAGAAAATGTGTTTAGAGAAAAGAGTCTCTTTTATAAAAAAATAAATAATAACATGAATAAAAATGAATTAAATCCTAATTGAGTAACAGGATTCTCCGATGGAGAATCCTCATTTTCAGTTTCTATTAGCAAAAATAATAGATGTAGTACAGGTTGACAAATAGTTCCAGCGTATGCTGTAGAGCTAAAAGATAAAGATTTATCTTTATTATACAAAATTAAAGAATATTTTGGGGTTGGTAAAGTTCAAATGGTAAAAAATAAAGGGCATGCAGTTTCTTTGCTTAAATCATTAAATGTATTTAAGTAAGAAAGTAGTTCATAATTACCATTAAACATTGCCATTAAATAAGAAGATAACCTTAGATCTACTTAAAACATGCGCTTTTTGGCTACCACCTCGACCAATATTAACTTGACAATTTTCAATAAAGGCAAATAGATTTTTTATATCAGTTTCCACTTCTAAAAATGTATAAACTTTTGTTATTATACTCATTTACGATCGTCGTTTAAAAGCTTAATAAATTGTTATTTATGTTGAAATATACACCTATTTTAACTTTAGGGTGGGATTTTCTATTGTTAGTGTACTTTTTGTGTTTAAGGTATATTAGTAATGACATAGATATCATTTTATAAATTTAATAGTAATTAGTATAGTATAAAACAATGAAAGCTTGGTGGAGTTGGTTTAACACGGTTGCCCTCGAAAGCAATTTAAATTAATAATTTTCAGGGGTTCGAAGCCCCTAGCTTTCTTAGTTATTTAATATCATTCCAGTAGCGTTAATAATAATCTTTAGAGAGTAGTCTCTTTTAGTTTTTAGAGAGTATCGTCTCTTTTTAATAATAATAATAATTACACAAACATGCAAAATAGTAACAAGTTTATTAAAAAAAGAAGATATTTTAGTAATAAGGTTAAGCCTATTAAAATATACAATGACTCCTTATTAAATAAGTTTAATGCTTTAGATGATAATATAGGTAAAAGTGGTATTTATTGGTGACTTCATAATATAAATAATAAAAGCTATGTAGGGAGCTCTAAAGACTTATATCGTAGACTCAGAGAATACTATAATCCCGATTTTATAAAAAGAAGAGTAATAACTGGTAATAGCCTTATATATAGAGCCCTATTATATGAGGGCTATAAAAAATTTACCTTAGAAATATTGGAATATTGTGATAAAGATATTTTAATTGAACGAGAACAACATTATATTGATTTAATAAAGCCTGAGTATAACATACAAAGTATAGCAGGTATAGTTCTATCGCCGCGTGGTCGTTCTACAACAGTAATTAATAAAAAAGATGGATCTATAAAAGTTTATATTTCTATGTACGCTGCAGCAAAAGATATGAATATTAAATACTCCACAATAGTACAATATGCCAACAAGGACAAATTATTAAAAGACACTTATTTAATTACTAGTAAGCGAAGAACTAAACCAACATCTAAAACAGCAATAGTTTAATGGTAAAATGATTATCTTCCAAATAGTCTTTGCGGATTCGAATCCCGCTCGCTGTAAAGGACGAGATAATTTTAAAATATTTAAGGTAAATAGTAATGTTTACTGGAAGTTATAGAACTTAAGAATAAATGCCCTACTTGCCTTAAATATTTCCATTATACATAAGGCAAGGGGTAAAATTATTAGATTAAGCATGGTATTATAATACCGAAATAAATAAATTTTATGTTTAAAAATACTAAGTTACAACATTTTTTTATCAAGTAATAGTTTTTATTCCTTGATTACTATGTCTTTTAGGTATTTGTTTACTTTTTGCTTATACTTTAAACGAGTTTACTCAAATTCATTATTGTATGGATGAAGAAACTGCTAAAAGATTAGCGGAAGCAGCCGCTAATAAAGCTACTAGCAATGATAATGTTGGTGTTCATGTACATAATCCTAATGTTTATGTTACAAATAATTGAGGTAAAGCTGCATCTAATTTAGGAATTGGTGGTGCAGTAAGCGCAGGTATTTATGCTGTATCACAACCCAAAAGAGTTGCAGCTGCCCCAGTTGGAATGAAAGCCGGTGCGGTTGCCTTAGGTGGTATTATGGGAGGAGTTGCATTTGTGACTAGTAGCGCCCTAAATACTAGGGTTCAAGATAAATTGAATCCCACTAATAATACTTCTAATAACAATAGTAATACTAGTAATGATGGTCCTTATGGTGAAGCAAATTTTATGATAGATGAAGGGGATGGTATAAATGAAATAATGAATTTCTTATATAGTAATCTCTTTATATGTCTTTCTATATTGTCTTTACTTATAATATTATTCTATTTCTATAGAAATTATAAAAATAAAGAATTATTTTTGTTCATAATTTGAATTTCTTTACTCGTAGTTAGTTTATTGTCTATTTATTTAGCTTATAATTTGGTGGAAGATATAGATATAATAAGTCGAATATATCAAGCAAATACAAATAGAAGTGTGGTAAATTATCAAACATTAGATTCATCAATAAATCAGGTAGAAGAAACTATGAAAATTTTGTATGGTAATTTGTTTTTTAGTTTCGGTATTTTTTATGGGCTCATCTTATTAATTGCTCTGTATATTAATACAAAGATTATTAATAGTAAATGAGATTTTAAGTTTATAAAGAATATATTTGGCTTACGTTATCATAAATATTTTATGAAAGCTTTAACTTTTACCAGTAAGAGTAATGAACTCTGAATGTATATTATTTTAATTATATTAATTATTATAACTTTATTTTCTATTTATATTGCTTATATGTTAATTGAACATATAGATATAATTACAGAATTGTATCTATATACAAAAAAATAAGTGGTAGGAGCTATTCTTATAACTATAAAACAAAAAAATTAATAAAATTAGCATATTACATTATTATTATTAATATAATAAGGGTTAGTATCCTAATTGGTAAGGAGTTTTCTTGTCGAGAAAAAATATGCCGGATCGTGGCCGGTTTAACCCGTTAAATTAAAATATAATTAAAGGGATTAGCTTAATGGTAGAGCAACCGTTTTACACACGGTAGGTTAGGTGTTCAAGTCACCTATTCCTTAACCTTTTTAGGAGATATTTATTACTTAAACATCTCTCGTTTTACACCCTAAATTATATACCTAAGGTATGCAGAGGATTATAGTTAACAATCTATTTTAGATTATTATTAGTTTAATTAAAAATAGGTCAATTTCTTATGATCGAAATATATTTCTCGAAAGTATAAAAAGAATGAATGACTAACTTAACAAGAAGTAGATTTCAAGCTCATCCTTTTCATTTAGTGTCACCCTCACCGTGACCTTTATATACTTGTATTGCATTATTAACATTAACAACTAGCGGAGTATTAACAATGCATGGTTTTAGTAATGCTAATTTATTCTTAATGTCAGCTTTTATATCTGTTATACTATCTATGTCCTTCTGATGACGTGACGTTATAAGTGAAGGAACTTATTTAGGTAATCATACATTAGCTGTACAAAAAGGATTAAATATGGGTGTTGCTTTATTTATAGTATCAGAAGCATTATTCTTCTTAGCTATATTTTGAGCATTTTTTCATTCAGCTTTATCTCCAACTGTAGAATTGGGAGCTCAATGACCTCCTATGGGTATAGAAGCTATCAATCCTTTTGAATTACCCTTATTAAATACAGTTATATTATTATCTAGTGGAGTAACAGTTACTTACGCTCATCATTCTTTAATTCAAGGTAATAGAGCAGGAAGTTTATACGGTTTAGTAGCAACAGTAATACTAGCCGTTGTATTTACAGCCTGTCAAGGTGTAGAATACAATGTGTCATCATTTACTATAAGTGACGGAGCATTTGGTACATGTTTTTACTTTGGTACCGGCTTTCATGGGCTACATGTCATGATAGGTACAGCTTTTATTGCTGTGGGTTTGTGACGTGTGCTCGCTTATCATTCGACAGAAAACCATCACTTAGGGTTAGAATCCAGTATATTATACTGGCATTTCGTGGATGTCGTATGATTATTTCTGTTTATTTCAATATATTACTGGGGTTCTTAGACTATATTTTTAAAGAATATAGTCATTTTTATACTAGTTCTCCTTCACCTGCTGGTTTTGTTACTCTTACTTTAAATAGTGGGATGTCAGTTTATTTATTCGATATTTTAAGTTTTTTATCTGATCAGTTACATCATAAAGAAAATATGCAAAATTTAGCAGACTCTTATTATATTTATGTTACTAATAAAGTAAATAGTACAAATACTATAACATTAAAAAATAGTTGTTATGACTTATTTAATTTAAAACCTATTATAGGTTTTAAATCTAATGTATTTACCTTTACACATACAGATCATACAATTAAAATAGTATCACCTATTATTAACATATTTAATATATGTTTACATAATGTTCATATTATAGTTCCAGTTATAATTTTAGCATTAAAACCATTACTTGTTACCTCTTTAGATAAATTAAAAATTTTATTAGAAGAATTAGTTAATTTAAGTAAAATTAGTTGATATTTTTTATTAGATAATATTATTAGATATATTAATAAAGTAAAAATATATAAAATAATTTTACTTACGTTGGATTCTTTAAAAAAAGAATTTGAAATAAGAATAAAACAAAATGAAGAATTGGGTTATAAATTTAAAACAAATTACGATACTTCAAATGATTTTCCCTTATTTAATGATTATAATAGTAAAGCAGAGCTTGACCGCTGGTTTTCAGAGTGAGCTAGTGACCAAGATGCTTGTAAAGATATTTTACAAACAATACGCGAATTAGAAAATATTATTATAATTTATTTTAATAGTAAACATGTAGAATATCCTAAGCATTATTTGGACCCTTAGTAGTATAAATTACGATAAAGAATAATATTACTAATTATTCTTTTTTTTTTTTAATAGAGACCTTAGTTTAATGGAAAAATACGAGACTTTTAATCTTTGTTATATGGGTTCGAATCCCATAGGTCTTAAATTATATATAATAATTGTAAAATATTCAATGTAATATATATATAAATTAATATAAACGGCCATAGGTTAATGGTAGACCTTTCGTCTTCCAAGCGATTTGTGTCGATTCGAATTCGGCTGGCCGTATTAAAAAAGGATAAGTTTCCATTGGTAGGGTGAGGTGTTTGCTAAACGCCGTGCTATGCACTTGGCAGTTCGAACCTGTCCTTATCCGACTTTATTAAGTATTATTATCTATATTCTTTTAAATATATATATTAATTAATAAAGAGCATAGTTTAATTGGCAAAATTTAAAGCTTCAAACTTTACTTTCTCAGTTCAAATCTGAGTGCTCTTGTAAACATATTGTATAATACAATACTTTATTAAGAGGTTCCTTAGCTTAATGGTAGAGCGTATTCTTGATAAGAATATGGTTGAGTGTTCAAATCATTCAGGAATCAATTACAATTAGTAATGGTATATTATAAAAATAGATATTTTAAAATAATGAAAAGGTTGGCTGAGTTGGTTGAAAGCGATTGTCTTGAGTACAATTAAAATTAATAATTTTCATCAGTTCGAATCTGATACCTTTTGAGCTATTAAATATTTAAGTCCCGACTGCTACGTAATAAAATGTACATTAGAGAATCCTGATTCTTTTATAAATATATATAATAAAGTAAGTATGGAGAATAATGATAATGAAAGTATAGCCCCTGTTGTTTATTATTTTAATATAGATGTAAATAAAAAGATTATAAAGGAAAATAAGGGTAAATCCGGTATTTATCGTTGAAATAATTTGGTTACTGGTAAAAGTTATGTAGGATCAAGTGTAAATTTAGTAGGCATACTTAGTATATATTATTAAGAAAAGGCAATGCTTAGTATACTAAGCACTAGAAAAAGTATTATATATAGTGCGATATTGAAGCATGGATATATTAACTTTAGTTTAGATATACTAGAGTATTGCTATAAAAACCTCTTAATAGAAAGAGAGCAATACTATTTAGATAATTTGAAGCCGGAGTATAATATCCTAAAGATTGCTAATTCACGTTTAGGAAGTAAACAATCAGAAGCAACTAAAATTAAAATAAGTATTAATAATAAAGGTAAACATCCTCATTTTTCTGGTTAAATGCATACTTATGAAAGCAGAAAATTGATAAGTATTGGTCTTAAATCAATAATTAGAACTAATACACCAAAAGTTCTTAAATTAGAGACTAAATTAAAAATATCTTTAAGAAGTAAAGGTGTACCTGTTAAAGTTTTTGGTTTGAAAGGTAATTTGATTAGAAAGTTTCCATCAATTAGAAGTACTGCAGGATATTTGGGTATTAGTCAGAAAGGTCTAATGAGATATTTAGATGAAAATAAATCATATAGCGGTTTTATTATAAAATCTTATTTTAAAGATAATTAGTTAATAAATAAAATAAACAGGTTAGAGTAGGATTGGTAATACGCCGTTTTTGGGAAACGGAGACACCTTGTTCGATTCAAGGTAACCTGAGAAATACATTAATATAAATAATACTTTGTTTATTTATTTAATATACTTTAACTTTAAGGTATATTAGTAATGTGTTAGATATCAAATAGAAATTTCTTTACTATTTATAATGTAAAGGAAAGTATATAAAGAGGCTATTAGGAATACCTAGCTATATATTAAAGAGAGACAATAATCAGTTTAATTTGTGTTTTGTTAGAGAGAAATAATCACATGAGCTCTTAGAGAAATTCAATAATAAACGAAGTGAATTGAAATATCTTAGTAACTTCAGGAAGAGAAATCAAACGAGATTCTATGATTAGTGTGAATGAAAATAGAACAGCCTATATTAATATCAGAATATATATATAATAATATATTGTAATTAAGTAAGTAGTTTTAACATTACTTGGGTTGTAATCATATAAATAATCCACTGATAAAATAAGTAAGTAAAACGAGTAAAACTTGTTTGAATATAAAGGGGGACCTTCCTCTAAGGCTAAATATAATATATAAGCGATAGCGTATAGTACTGTGAAGGAAAGGTTTGAATTAGTAGTCTTATAAGCAGCTCAAGTAACTTTAAAATAAAAATGAGAGCGTACCTTTCGCATAATGGGTCAGCAAGTTAATATTAGATGCGAGCAGTAATGCCCAGATAAACCAATTATGAAATAATGAAGAAGTATCTAAAATTAGACCCGAAGCCTGGTGATCTTACTACAGTCAGGGTTATAAAAGCCCGAACGGGTTATCGTTGTAAAGATATCCGAAGAACTGTGGTAAGTTAGTGAAAGACAACACTGACTAGGATAGCTGGTTTTCTGCGAAACCTATATAAGTAGGTAATTTAAGTTACATCATAGCAGGTACAGAACTGTGATCTCAGGCAACTTTTATCTAATTATTATATGTTTACATATGATAATTAGATAATTTTGCATATATCGGGCAATCGTGAAGATTTTATCGGTGAGTATTCGCACTCGGAAGGGCAATGATGAATCTTGAATAATCGGACATAGTACGATAAGGTTGTATGTCTAAAGGGAAACAGCCCAGAACAAGAGTTAAGGTTCCAAAATTATTGTTAAGTGAAATTAAGGATGTTTTTATCCAATACGACTAGGAAATAGGCTTAGAAGCGGTCCATTTTTTGAAGATCTCGTAATAGAGCACTAGTTTAATAAATGATGCTTGTGTAGACATTTATATTGATAGTTGCACCGAAGATTTAACGGATCTAAACAATATACCGACACCTTGTCCATATTTATTAATAATTTAATTTATTATATCTAATGGGGTAGCAGAACGTTGGGTAAATATTAGATTTATTCTTTTTAAGAATAATTATTAGATAACCCAAGTGAGAATGCTGACATGAGTAACGAAAAAGGGGTAAACCCTCGCCTAAAGCTTATGGTTTTTTTAAAGCAACGGCCTCTAAGTTTACCAACCTAAAGGATTAAACGATGAGAAAGATCTTTGTTACAAAGTAACAACCTTTTTTTTTAAGTGAAAAAGGTTCTGGAAAAACAGTAACAGATTATATCATTTCAACAAACTAAAGAGATGAGCAATGATATAAGAGAAAATAACCGTACCTAGATACTACCGCAAGTAAGCTAGTAGAGAATACGAAGGCGTTTGAGTGAACAATCATTAAGGAACTCGGCAAACTAACTACCGTAACTTCGGAATAAGGAGAGCCATTCCTCCTGATTAATATCAGGTAATGAATAGGAAGCATGGAATAGTGTTGTACGACTGTTTAATTAAAACAAAGCACTCTGCAGTAAGATAATAAATCAAAGTATTGAGTGTGATTTCTGCCCGATGTCGGCTGGTTAACAGATTTGCTAAATTGACTAATATAAATTTGGCTTTGAAGGAAACCCCGATCAATGGCGGCCTTACCGATGAGGGTCCTAAGGTAGCGGAATACCCTGGCCGTTAAATGCGGTCTTGCATGAATGATTTAACGATACAACAGCTGTCTCGATGATTGGCTCAGTGAAATTGGAATAACTGTGCAGATACAGTTTACCTCTAGTTAGACGAGAAGACCCTATGCAGCTTTACTGTTGCTAGTTATTGAATGTGATATTGCGAATTTTAGTGTATAAGGTAGTGTTAGCACAATTGAAACACCTTTGTTTAGTTTATCATATTGGTAGACAAAGTCTACGTGAAAGTTTTAAAGTATTGCGAAATCTTTATTATAATCATTAACCTTCTTATGAAGGGACAATTGCTAGGAGGCAGTTTATGCGGGGCACAGATCCCATAAAAAGTACCTGGGTGTATCCAAAGTTAATTTAGTAAAGTTGTTATAACTTAGTTATGACAATTAAATATACTAGTTTTGTGTATTTTTTTTATTTAGTTTGTTATTTCATGTAGCTTTAGCTATAACTAATCCAACTATATATCTATTGAGTTAGAACTAATAATTTTTATTTAAGTAAGATTTTATCTATATGGAAAATAGATGTAATTAAAACATTAAGAGAACATAAAAACCGAAAATGATAGATAAATATAAAAAATATAAGGTGTATATACTTTTAAAGCCTACGCTTTCTAATGTTTTTAAATATATTATTAGTACACTTAGTTTATCACAATTTAAGTCTAAGAAAATTCACTAATAATATATTTATGATTATTACTTGTCAAGTTTAATGGCTTAATCTTGCTTTACTGTTTGACTTACACGTCTATCAGTCGCGTAAGCGGGGCATATGATCACAAGATGCAGTAAGGAAAGGTCTTGGATTTTTGAAAAAGCTACGCTAGGGATAAAATTTGTCC
>Ga0137403_10001093_pt1 | contig 34304 bp, 22 predicted proteins | sample CZOMad2_1_16fung_FD_122057 | JGI IMG/M metagenome (GOLD analysis project Ga0137403, IMG submission 122057) | Vadose zone soil fungal communities from Angelo Coast Range Reserve, California, USA - CZOMad2_1_16fungal (Hybrid Assembly) | ecosystem: Environmental > Terrestrial > Soil > Vadose zone... | reverse complement strand
GCGGACTCGCGGCAGATCCTGCGGGTGCGCGGCATGGGTACCATGTACGCCAATCTGGGCGTGCAGTTCGGACAGACTCGGTGGGACTTCGACGGCCAGGAAATTTTTCGCAAGGCTGTGCAAGGCATGAGCGAGGCCAGCCTCGACGTGATGCGCCGCGCCGGCGTGACGATGAGCGACATCGCACTGGTCGTGCCGCATCAGGCAAATCTGCGCATCATCGACGCGGTCGCCAAGCGCGCCGGCGCGGGCCCGGACAAGGTGTATCTGACGGTGCGGAAGTACGGCAATATGAGCTCCGCCACGGCACCGGTCGCACTGGTGGAGGCCGTGGAGGAAGGCCGAGTGCCGCCCGGCGGCCTCGTTCTGATCCCGGCGTTTGGAGGCGGACTCACGCTGTCGGCGCATTTGATTCGCTGGGGTCAGCGCATGACGCCGCTCCGCCTGAGCGACGCCGAACTGCCGCCGTGCCCGAAGAGTGCGCTCGAACTGGTGAACGAGATCCGCGCACAGAAGAAGCTGGGCGAGGCCGAAGCAAGCCGCTTCGACACATTGAGATTCGTGGAAAATAGCGGCGAATGAAACCGTGCTGCCCTCAATTTTGGAGGGTCTTTCGGCAATAGGGTCCTTCGGCAATGTTGAAACGACTCTTTGTCTTGACACTTCTTTTCTTTTCGCGCTCGCCCAAGGCTTTGTCTGACAGAGTTATACGGAAAATGCGGACAGACCCAAAGTCAGCGCCGGAGCAACATTATACCCAACGCTGCCCTCACCCGACGGCGTATCGCTCCCCTTAGGCCGTCCTTCCCGGCGCCCTGAGGGGAGTTTTTACATCAACGCATTTAGTTTTTACATCAACGGATTTCTTGCGCCGCCCACTCTCAGTGGGTCTGTGCCGCGGATACTTCGGTCAGAATCAACCGCAGGGTTTCTTCGCTGATCGGTTTGACGAAGTGATGCGTAAATCCCGCTTCCTTGGCGCGCTCTCTGTCGGCCTCTTGGCCCCAACCCGTTACCGCAACCAAAGCCGCTTTTGCGGTGGACGCATCCGTCCGGAGCACGCGTGCTACCTCGTACCCGCTCATTTCCGGCATGCCGATGTCCAGCAGCACGACGTCGGGTTTGAAGGTTTTGGCTGCCGCGATGGCACATTGACCATCGTAGGCCACGCACACCTTTTGTCCCATCGACACCAGCAACAAGTTCAGGCTATCTGCTGCGTCCCTGTTGTCGTCCACGATGAGAACCCGCAAGACGGGAATTGAACCCGGCGCTTGGCGCTCTCGGGTGCTGCCGATGACTTGATTTTGTTCGATCGACAGCGGCAGTCGCACGATGAATTCCGCCCCGTGCGTTTTGCCTTCACTGCGCGCATGGACATTGCCTCCGTGCAATTCGACCACGCGCCGCACCAGCGCCAGGCCTACACCGAGGCCGCCCAGGGAATTCTTGACCGTCGAATCGACCTGCACGAAAAGATCGAACACCTTCTCGAGCATGTCCTGCTCGATTCCGGCGCCGTTGTCCGTGACACGCAACTCGATCTCAGCGCCGCGCACCGAGGCACTCACCTTGATGCTGCCGCCCTCCGGCGTGTACTTTGCGGCGTTGTTCAGCAGGTTGACGAAGGCCTGAGTCAGTCGTAGCGCATCGCCCAAAACGCGCGCCGGCTGGTCGGGAACGTGAACTTCCAGGCGATGCCTTCGCGAGTCGATCAGCGGACGGCTGGTTTCGACCGCTCGCGCCAATACGTCACGCACATCCACGGGTTCACGTTCGATCGAGAATTGCCCACGAGCGATCCGGTTGACATCGAGCAATTCATCGAGGAGGCGCTTCATCAGCATGCTCTGGCGATCGATCGTCTGACGCATCGACTCGAGTTTTGGGTCGTTCAGACCTTTCCGCCCCATCAGGGCGACCGCATTTCGAATCGGCGCGAGTGGATTTCGCAATTCGTGCGCCAGCATCGCGATAAATTCATGCATGCGCTGCGCCGTGTCCGCGAGCGCCTCCGCATGGCGTCGCTGCGTCAAGTCTTGCGTGACCCTTGCAAATCCGTACGGCCGGCCGTCCTGATCACGCAACGACGTAATGACGCTATTCGCCCAGAACAGCGTGCCATCCTTACGAAGACGCCAACCTTCCTCCGTCACGCATCCCTGGTCGCGCGCGATGCGCAAGTGCTCCCACGGCGTGTTCGCGAGGACTGCTTCGGATGGATAGAAATAGGACACGTGCTTTCCCAGAACCTCCTGACTCTTGTAACCCTTGATTCGCTCGGCGCCGACGTTCCAACTGGTCACGAAGCCTTCCGAGTCGAGCATCATGATGGCGTACTCAGTTACGCCGTCGACCAGGAGTCGGAAGCGCTCCTCGCTCTTTCGAAGATCATCTTCGTGGCGGCGCCGCTCGGTGAGATCCCGGGTGATCTTTGAAAAGCCGATGAGATGTCCCGCTTCATTTCGTACCGCCGTGATGATGACATTGGCCCAGAAACGCGAGCCGTCTTTCCTGATGCGCCAGCCTTCATCCTCAAAGCGGCCTTGCATCGTCGCCCCACGCAGCTCCGTCTCGGGCAATCCCCGTTTGATGGCGTCCGGCGGATAGAAACGAGAAAAATGAGAGCCAATGATATCTTCGGCGGAATACCCTTTGATATGCGCCGCACCCTCATTCCACGTTTGTACGATTCCCTGCGGATTGAGCATGAAGATCGCGTAGTCCTTGACGCCTGCGACCAATAGACGAAATCGCTCTTCGCTTTGCCTGAGCGACAATTCTTGCTCCCGCCGCACCGTCGAATCGCGCGCAATTATTGAAAACCCCATCAATCGGCCTTGGCCGTCCAGCATGCGTGCGATAACGACATTGGCCCAGTAGGCGGACCCGCCCTTGCGTAGCCGCCAGCCCTCGTCCGTAAGCGATCCGGTGGCAGCCGCCTCAGATAGTTGTTTCCGGGGCAGATCGCGCTCAATGGCGTCCGCAGGATAGAAGCATGAGAAATGCGAGCCGATGATCTCGTCCGCCGTGTAGCCCTTGATCGCCTCGGCGCCCTCATTCCAGGATATTACGTGTCCTTCGGTGTCCAACATCAGGATGGCATAATCCCGAGTGTTGTCGATGAGGGCTCGATAGACTTCCGCGTCCGGTCCTCTCCGCGATCGCTTCAGTGCACTCGGTTCAATCACGGGTTTGCTCATATAATTAGTCGCCTCGCAGGTCAACTCGGTCTAACTAAGGACCGACTTCATTTCAGTGATGAACCGACGCCTGCTTCGCTCCCTTGCCGTTCCAAGGATATAGGCTAAGCCGCCTCCGAGATAGATCCGGACGTAGCCCGCCGGGCGCCGTAATTGTCCGACTTTGGAGTGAGACGGCGTAGTCCAATCCCTACAACCGTTCGGATCTTCGTATGCACCTCGGTCAGTTCCACCACCACGCCGCCTCGCTCGGTACCGCTACGCGTGTAGGAGCGCGCCGGCAATAGTCCGCGTGAGTCGTCGATAGCCGCCCCGCGCCAACGCGGCAAACTTACACGTGACCACCGTGTACTTCCCCAGGAGATATTCTATGAATACTTCAGTAAAGATCGTGGTTCTGGCCGCCCTTGTTGCAGCCTTTGGTCCGGCCATGGCGGACGATGCGCCCGCCGCCAAGCCCGTCAAGACGACGAAGGCACAGATGCACGATTGCATGTCAAAGCAGCGTGCGGCGCATCCCGACATGAGCGACAAGGCAATGCGTAAAACTTGCCAAAATCAATTGCAGACCCTGCAAGACCATCCGAGCGTTCCCCTCTCGCCAAACGGCACGCCTGCGCAAGACAGCACGCCTCCGAATTAGCGAACCGGACCAAAACGCTGACTTGCTTCTTTCCGACCGAGAGTTCCAGGAGTCTAGTGCGGCTTGAAATACTGCACCGCACGCTCGTGCTTTTCGGCAGCAGCTCGCGTTGGGAATGTCCCCAGATTGCGGCGGCGCTTGGTCTTCGGATCGAGTTTCCGAGAGTACAAACGATACTCGCCGGTGCTGAGTTTGCGGATCATGCGAGGAATCCTCCCGATCGCGCTGACCGCTCGTGGGCCGTCGGCGCAATCCACGGGTGACTTTATTGATATCAGGACTGTCGATGTCGGAAATTCGCTTCAGCAGATCATTGACGCTTCTCGACCAGGTCATCGAAAAAGGCGTCACTGGGTGCCTTCTTAGCAGAATGTTTCACTCCGTACGTTCGATGATGGGCCCGTATGCTCACCGCGCGCCGCATAGATCGAAATAGGCGGGTGACCCATCGACGAGTCAGATTTGCCGGACATTCGGCCTTGAGAGTCTAGACACTCTCGAATGCGCCTGTCGGATGGCACCGACTCGAGATGGGCAATGCCACACCGTTGATCGCGGGCGGTTTCGTGATACACGTACGGTAACGCCTTCCGGATCTAGTGAGTGACATGAGTGCGTTCTGGCGTAAACACCCGATTTTTAAGTGGACTGCGCTGTCGGTCATCGGTCTCCTCACGGCTATCGTTATCGCCGCTTCAGTAGCGGATTGGAATGCCTTGCGGCGCCCCATTGGGCGAGTCATGTCGGCGAAAACGGGACACCCCACGTCCATCGATGGAAATCTGTCCGTACAGCTATGGTCGTGGAATCCCAGGGTGACGGCCGAGGATGTCAATGTTCAAAATCCTCCCTGGGCCGAACGAGATCGCATGCTGAGCGTCCGGAAAGCGGTCGTTCAAATCAGCCTTAGGGATTTGCTGACCGGCAAGCTGGTCCTGCCACGCGTCGAGGTGTGGGCCCCCGCCCTCAATTTGGAGCGCAACGCATCTGGACACGCGAGCTGGGAAGCGGCATCCAGCTCGCAACCGCCCGCCGGCGCATCACTCCGTTTGCCGGCAATCCAGCGGCTCGTCATTCAAGATGGCACGATTCATGTGGTGGACAGAATTCGCCGCTTGATCTTCAGCGGCACCCTGGCAGCCAATGAACAGGCGCATGCCCAAGACGAGTCGGCCTTTCAATTGCACTGCGCGGGCTCTCTGAACGGCCGAGCATTTAAGCTGCACGCCGACGGGGGACCGCTGATCAATGTCGATCCCAACACGCCGTATCGTTTCGCAGTCCACATGACCGCAGCCGATATTTCGCTGGATACGCACGCGACCATTCCGAAGCCATTTGATTTGACGGCATATGATGCCGCTTTTACGGTCAGCGGCAATGACCTGGCGGACGCCTACTATCTTACCGGTTTGGCGCTCCCCAATTCGTCCCGATATAAGATCGACGGCACGCTGAAGCATCGAGGAAACCAGTTTCAAATCGATGATGTTCACGGTCAGGTAGGATCGAGCGACATTGCGGGCACTGTGTCGGTGAGCCTCCGCGAGAAGCGTCCGAAATTGACCGCCCAGCTGATGTCCACGCGTTTGAATCTTGCCGATCTTGCCCCCGCCCTAGGAACCCGCGTTCCTCCACGGGGCAGTCAGAGTGTCGCCGATCACGCGCCTGTTCGGCCGCCGGACACCGAACCTCAATCCGCCGGCGGCTTTCTGTTGCCGGACGCCGATTTACAGGCGAATCGGGTGCGCGGGATGGACGGAGACGTCACCTTCAAGGCACAGTCGGTAGTATCTTCGAAAATTCCGCTGCGGCACGTCCAGTTTCATTTGCTGTTGGACGCCGGCGTTTTGCGGCTCGATCCTCTGTCGTTCACGCTGCCGCAAGGTCAATTGGCCGGCCGCGTGCAAGTCGACGCCTCCAAGGACGTGCCGCAATCCGATATCGACATGAATATCGAGAACGTCGATTTGGCGCAGTTCAAGCCTGCCTCCGCGACAGATCCTCCCATGGAAGGAATGCTGGCGGGACGTATCCAATTGCATGGCAAGGGAAGCTCCGTACACAAATTCGCGTCCAGCGCCGATGGCGTCTTAGGCATGGTGATTCCGCGTGGCGAGATTCGCGCGCTTTTTGCCGAGCTCACCGGTATCGACGTAGGTCGAGCTCTCGGTCTGATGTTGACGCGGAATCAAGAGCAAGTGGAGTTGCGCTGCGGCGTGGCGAAATTTCAAGCCGAACAAGGACAATTGAACGCCAAGACCATGGTCATCGATACCACCAATGTATTGATCACCGGACGCGGAGGCGTCAATTTGGCGACCGAACGACTAGACTTGTCATTGCAGGGAGATCCAAAAAAGGTGCGTCTGTTGCGGTTGCGTTCGCCTATTCGCGTGGGCGGCAGCCTGTCGAAACCGCAGATCGGCATCAAACCCGAGAAAGCGCTGCTGCAGGCCGGTACGGGGACCGTGTTGGGGACATTGTTGACGCCCGTCGCGGCGATTATTGCATTTGTCGATCCCGGTCTCGCGAAAGACGCCAACTGCTCGGCGCTCGTGGCGGACGCCCATAGTCCGCCATGAGTACGACACAATGAAATTCTCGCTTCTTTTTGGGGTTTGTTGCGTTCGCAGTCGGCGGGACTGAATGGCGTTCAGTGGGCTGTCCTGGAAATTGATGTTGCCGGAGATGTCCGAATGCTCGGCATCACCTGGTCGGTTTTCCTGTTGGCATCTTTCGTGTTGACACATTGTGCCATTGCCCGCCTGTATTAGCTGGCGCATCATTGAAGACCGGTTTGCCATCTATCGCCCGCCCTTCGGTCTCTTCGCGGAGCCCGCCCAAACAGGCCGTGAATTCTGCGCCGAAGAGGAAGATGAGTGACGTGTAGTAAAGCCACAGTAATAGCGCGGCAAACGACGCGGCCGCCCCAAATGCGCTTGGCTGCGTGGAATGTGCAAGATACAAGCCGACGGCCCACCGACCCAGGTCGAACAACACTGCCGTCAGCACTCCACCCACGGCAACCGTTTTCCAAGCCAGGCGACGTGCGGGCAGATACCGATAGATCAGAGCAAACAGAAACGACACCAAGGAAATGGACAACAACACATCCAATGCACCGACCACGCCGACGAGCGCGGTATGCGCGTAACCAATATGCTTTTGCAAGGTAGCAATGCCGGTCGAGATCGTCAGCGAGACCAAGAGCAGAAATCCCAACGTGAGTATGAGCCCAAGAGAAAGTAAGCGCGTCCGCATCCATCCGCGCAAACCCGATGAGGCGAGCGCCTTGCTCTTCCAAATCTGGTCCAATGACGTTTCCAGGGCGGAAAGCACCGTCGTAGCGCCTATCAACAACGTCACTACACTCACCAAAGTAGACACCAACCCTTCGGTCTTCTGCGAACTCTGGATCGCGCCCAACAGCACTTGAGCCGTCGCAGGACCAAATAACGCATTTAACTGCGCGCCGATCTGGGCATACGCCGCGTTCGCCCCAACGATCCACCCCGCTAAGGTCAGTATGATAACCAGCAGTGGCGCGATAGAAAAAGCACAAAAGAATGCCAGCGATGCGCCGGTGGTCGAGGCGTTATCCGATATCCAGTTGCGCGCGGCGCAACCGGTAAGTGCGGCAACGTTTTTAACGATGACCATGCCTTCGTGCCCTTCGGTATCGCGCACGCCGGGAATGACCGCCCTCACCCTTGAGTAGCAAGAGCTGCGCGGTCCCAAGCGCACGCTCAAATCCAGATGATGCGATGCGAAGCCAAAGACACGTATAGAGAAACTTCGCGCAAATTGCCACTCGCCGCCGACGTATTCGCTTGTGGGAGAAACACGCGCTCACCCCCGTAGGGCGGTTCCTACCACTATATCCGAGCCGCAACCGTACCGAGTTCGCGCGAACACGCGCACTCTTTGTACCAGCACAACAAAGGGAGTAAGGCATGCTCACGTTCCACTCACGCGCCATTGCGCTTCGTCGAATTACCATGGTTTTTGGTGTTGGATCACTGGTACTTTCCGGCCTAGCGGCTGTTTCGCCGCCCGGGATTGCGAAAGAGAAATATACGATCGATCCTGTCACCGGCACAAAATATAAGCCTGAACCTGAAATGAAAGAGCTTCTCATGGCCTGGGCGGCGCTGGAAGGGAAGCCGATCGAGAGGCTGACTCCCACGGAGGCTCGTTCGCAGCCCGCGATGGCGGATGCGGTCAACGCCTTGTTGAAAAAAAGAGGCGAGGACACCGATCCTGCCAAATTGGCACCGGATGTCACGACCGTCGAGGCTACGATTCCCGCTCAGGACGGGACGCAGCTGACCGCAACGCTATATACACCGGCCGGACCAGGTCCCTTTCCTGCCGTAGTGTATTTCCACGGCGGCGGCTGGGTGCTGGCGGATAGGCATGACGCCAGCGCACGAGCTCTCGCGAAGGGAGCGGAAGCCGTGGTGATATCCGTTGACTACAGACTGGCACCGGAGAACAAATTCCCGACGGCCTGGGACGATGCGCTCGCGACTTACAAATGGACAGCCACGAACGTAGGGAGGTGGCGCGGTGATCCCCGACGATTGGCACTGGCCGGCGAAGGCGCAGGTGGTAATCTTGCCATTTCGACGGCTCTATCGGCAGTTGCCGCTGGTGTGACCAGACCAAAGGCCGTCATTGCCATTTATCCCGTGACGCAAACGGGCACCGCGACGGAATCCTATGTCGACAGCGTCAATGCGAAGCCGTTGAACAAGGCGATGCTCGGTTGGTTCCTCGATAAGACGTCGAGCTCGGTTGCCGACAAGACGGATCCCAGGCTGGACATCATTCATGCGAAGCTGTCGCTCCTGCCCCCGGTGACCATCATCAATGCGCAGATCGACCCTCTGAGGAGTGATGGGGCAATGCTGGAGGAGGCTTTGAAGCAGGCGAAGGTCAAGGTTACGCGCAAAGAGTACGAGGGTGTGACGCATGATTTCTTCGGTGCCGCTGCCGTCCTGCCGGCAGCGAAGAATGCGCAGACTTTCGCCGCTGAGCAGCTCAAGGATGCGTTTAAGGAATAGTGACGAGGCGTTGAGCAGGCGCGACTATGGATCCCTCAAGTCTATCCGGCCTTCTGCGAGACTGACGTATTCCCTTCAAAAAATCAGCCGGCATACTGACGTGGGAATAAAATCCGAAAAGTCGTACCCATCCCCGGAACCGATTGCATCCCGATCGACGCGTCGAGCATCTCGCAGAGACGCTTGACGATTGACAAACCGATGCCCTCACCCGCTTCCCCGAGGAATGATCGAGTGCGCTCATCGCGCCCGGCGGATGAGTCACCAAGCACACTGGCCGCTTTGGCTTGGCTGGGTGTCGTGTTTGGAGAAGGCAACGGTGGTTGCTCTGGATCAAGAGCGGTTGCGAGCGGTTGGCCGGAGTTGGTGTGGAAGCCAGGGCCAGTGTCTTCAATGGTCAAGAGCCAGCGCTTGGGATCATTGGCGGCGCTGTCACCCCAGGTCACGGTGATACCACCTTGGCGCGTGTATTTCACGGCATTCAATATCAGATTTTGTGCAATGCGCCGGATTTTTACCGCATCCCCGTCGACTCCCAATCCGGGCGGCCCCTCGCAGCGCAAATACAACCCGCGTTGCTTCGCCAAAGGACGAATCCCTTCGCCCAAGGGCTCCATGATCGCCGTCACATCGAGCGGTTCAATTTGCCGTGACTCGCGTCCGGCCTGCAAGCGCGCAAGGCTCGTCACATCCTCGAGCAGATGGTGCAGTGAGGTCACGTTGCGCATCAAAATGCGCACAAAATCGTCCCTTGAGGAGTCGCGCCCTCCGTGACGCGTGAGCCCGACTGCTACATTGGCAACGACTCCTAAATTACCCCGCAGATCGTGAGCCGCCTGCCGCCATAGATCCCCGCGCTGCTGCTCCAGCTCACGGATTTGCTCGAGCGCGCGCTCGAGATCCTTGACGTGACCCGCGGCCTCCTGCTGCTGCAGGGCAAAATACTGAGTCACACTTTCCTCGATATCGGTGCCGCAGAGGGCTGTCCAGACTTCTCGGGCCTGGGACATCGCATCCAATGAAACGCCCGGATGGGCCTTTGCATAGCGATCCAACGCTACAATGACGCATCGATTCAGCTGGCCTAATTCGCGCGTGACCTCGCCCAAATCATAGCCCTGCTGCCAGCGCTGCAAACCGTGCGCGGCGGCCGGTTCCTGGGCAGCGGCAGCTGCTGGTTCCAACTGCTCCGCGGCGTGGCGCAGGCTCCGTTCGAACGCGGTCAGCAAAGCCGGGATATGGTCGTACAGCTCGGATCGCGGCAGCGAATCGCCATCGGTGAGGGTAGGATCGCGCTTTACGGCGCGGTACCATTCAAGCAGTATCGCCCCTCGCTCATCCCTCACGTGGTCTGCCAGGACGATGAGTTCCCCATGGATGTCTTGCAATGTTGTTCTCCGAAAGGCAGGTACTTCAAGTCAAGTGACATCCCCATCGGCAATCGGTGCCCGGCCCTACCGGGGTTGCCGATTTTGTAACTTATACGGGAGATTACTGCTGACGGCGAGCTTTGCCTTCGGGCGCCCGTCTGACGTTCAGGAGAGCCTAATGAGGCGCATCGATCATATGGCCGTTTTCAACCGGCGGGCCGCCTTCTTGCGGCTGACTCGAGGGTAGCGTGGTCAGAATGAGCTCGATCGTGGAAATATCCACAGGCTTCGTCAGATGCTCATCAAATCCGGCCTCCTTCGAGCGCAGCCGATCCTCAGGAGCCCCCCAGCCGGTGACGGCGACCAACACCGGATGCCCCAATTCCGGCATGCGCCGGAGGCGGCGTGCCACCTCATAGCCGCCCATGCCGGGTAGCCCAATATCGAGCAACACGATGTCGGGCTTGAAGTCGCTCGCGAGCTTCAGCGCCTCGGGGCCATCGTGCGCAATGCAGATATCGTGGCCGGCCAATTGCAGCAGTAGGCTCAACGAGGACGCCGCATCCACGTTGTCATCAACCAGCAACGCTCGAACTGTCCCGCGTTTATTGCTGTCGGGCGCAAGCTCCTCGGCGCTCACAGACTCCTCCTGGATGGGTGCGAGCGGCAGCGTAATTTGAAAATTACTGCCCTTGCCCAGTCCCTCGCTTTTTGCAATGAGCTCACCGTCATGCAGTTCGACCAAGCGACGGGCGAGATTAAGTCCAATGCCAAGACCGGCGTGAGCCTTTTTCCCATCCCGCCCGACCCGCGTGAACATGTCGAAGATGCGACTCAGAGCCTCTCGGGCGATCCCGACGCCGGCGTCGGCAATGTCAATCCGTACCTGGGCATCGACGATCTCCACGTGCATCGAAATCGGGCTGCCGGCGGCGCTGTTCTGCGCGGCATTATTCAAAATATTGGTGAATACTTGGGTGAGGCGCGTCGCGTCCGCCTCGAGATACAGGGGTTCGATCGGAACATCGAGGGTGAGCGTATTCTGAGTCGCTGACGTGAGCGACGCGCTCGCCTCAACCGCCATGCTGATAATTTCCTGGAGTGCAACGCGTTCCTTCTTTAGCGTCATCTGTCCGCTACTCACCCGCGCCATATCGAGTAGATCGTTGACCAAATGCACGAGCTGCTCCAATTGGCGTTCCATCATCGCGCGAAGTTGCGCCATCGAGGTGGCGTTGTCGCTTACTTTGCGCATCACGTGCAGGGCATTGCGAATGGGCGCGAGCGGATTTCGCAGCTCATGCGCAAGGGTGGCGATAAATTCGGTTTTGCGCCGCTCCGCCTCCGCGAGCTCGGCGGTGAGTTGACGAAGTTCACTCTCGAGGCGGCGGCGCTCTGAATCGTCAGAGAACGTCATCACCGCGCCTTGAGGGACGCCATCGATCCCAATCGGCACCACCGAATAGGACACGGGGAGGGCGCGCCCGCACTTGTGCGACAGCACCGCCTGGGTCCGTCGTGTGAATTCGCCGATTTCCAGGGCCTGCGAGTTATTTAGCGCCTGGCAGATCGAGCATTCAGCCGGCGCAAGGAATCTGCCGCTCGGATGGATGGCATCGTGCAACACGCCGCCTACCAGCTCCGCGGCTTCGTAGCCAAGGAGGCGGGCCCCAACGGCATTGATGTACGTGCACCGACCGTCTGCGTCGATTTCGCAAATCCCTTCGCCCGCCGACTCGACCATCCGATACAGCCGTGCTTCGCGCGCTACCGATTCCATCGAACTGCTTGCCATAGAGATGGTGGATTTCTGCCCCGCCGGATGCACGTGGTTTGGTCGCGTCACTTATATTCGACGGCCAAGGGGTCTGGAGGAGCCGAATCTTGGCGTTTGATGTAGGCCAAACACCGACAACCGTATTTGCCGGGCAAATGTGTGCAATCCGACGGAGCTTATCTCTTCGGTAAGCGGTATCTGACGCGGCTCCCTAAGAACGTCACCTGGGCCGCAGTTTGCAAGTCAGGTACGCTGTGATCACTCTCTTCAACTTAGTTCTAATGTCATGCAACCAAGCCACCTCGACGTGCCCGAATCGGCTGACTCGGCGCTCCTGACATACCTTCAGGCTTCAGTCGAAATTGATAAGGCCTCACTCGCGAAGGAACTTCACGACAATCTTGGTGGATTAATAGTTGCAGCGTTCATGGATGTCGCATGGGCCGAGGGGCATTTCTCCTCGTTCGCTTCCGAGGCCCGTGGCAGGCTCGCGAGAGTGCGAGAGGCGTTGGGATCGGCACTTGGCATCAACCGCAGGATCATTGAGGAGCTAAGACCGTCCCTGCTCGACAATGTAGGTTTGTTTGCCGCGCTCAGCTGGGAATTAAAGCAAACGTGTGCTCGCGCCGGCCTGCGTTGTGCTGGGCACTATCCGCCCTCCGAAATGCATTTCACGCCAGAGGCCTCAATTGCGTTGTTCCGAATCGCGCAGGAAGCACTGGCGATTTCCAACATACATTCGTCGGTTACGACCGCAGAACTATGCGTATCAACCGATCGCGAGACGATAACACTGCGATTCGCCAACGACGAAACGGCATGTCCGCCCATTGAGGTCGATCGCGGGACCGTCGTTTTCGCGTCGATGCTCCATCGAATCCGAGTGCTGGGTGGGAAACTAGAAATCTCCCCCTCCCCGCCCCATGGAACGGCCATGACCATCACTATCCCTCTAGCGCGCATATTGCTTACACGCACCTGATCGGTGATCGTTGCGGACTGAGATGCATCGAGCGATGCGTATTCATTTTGGCGCCCAGGGCCGCGGGCAGCCCCTTTCTGGATTGCAGTATCTCGCCGGGTCAGATTTGACCGACGGATGATGCCGCTTGGAGACCCTAACGACATCCAGCGGGGTGCGGGAGTATTAGAAGCAAGCCAACGAGCACTTACATGGCAAAACACTCGACTCGTCACGCCGTTCTCTCCGACACTGCTACTCACGATGAGAAAAGTGGCGATTTGCGCGCTGTCATCGAAACGCCCAAAGGCAGCCGAAACAAATACCGCTACGATCCAAACTGCGACTGTTTTGAACTTGCTACGACGCTTCCCGACGGGATGGCTTTCCCGTTCGATTTCGGATTTATTCCATCAACGCTAGGGCACGATGGCGATCCACTGGACGTCTTGGTCCTGATGGACTCCCCCATCATCGCCGGGTGCGTGCTCCAATGTCGCGCCATCGGGGTGATCGAAGCGCGGGAAAAAGCGCGAGGGAAGCGCTGGGAGCAGAACGACCGCCTGATCGCGGTAGCCAGCCACGCAAGAACGCATGAAGGCGTCAAGACCTTGCAGCAGCTGCGTCCGCACACGCTCGACGATATCGAGGCCTTTTTCATCGACTACAACCGACTGCATGACAAGCGCTTTGAAATCAGCGGTGAACATGGGCCGACCCGGGCGGCGAAGCTCGTGAAAAAGGGCGCCGCTGCCTATGCCAAAACAAGCCGCTACTGAGTGACCCAAGTGCGTCCCATGCCGATGCCGCAACCCACGCGACGACGGCGACGTTTTTCTGAAGGTGTGCCGTGGTGGCGCTTGAATCGGCGCTGAAGACTTCGCTCGAGGAACTGCGAATGCAAATGCTCGGCGTACAGGTGCTCTTCGGCTTTCAGCTGCAAGGGCTCTTCCAGGAGACATTCCTTCTCTTGCCACCTTCAGTGCTCATAGTCGATACGATCGCCCTAGCGATGGTGATCATCGTGCTGGGCCTTCTTCTCGCCGTCCCTTGCCAACATCGTATCGTCGAACAAGGCGAAGCGAGCCTTCGTATTTTTCAACTTTCTATGCGTTACGCGAACTATGCCTTATTGCCCCTCGCCGCGACGATCTCTTGCGACATCTACGCCGCGACGCGCCTGCCCTTCGGGGCCGCATCGAGCGTCGTGCTAGCCTCCATCACGTTCTTGGTTGCCGTCGGGGCGTGGTATGGCGCTGGCATAGCCTTACGGAAACATGAGACTCAACTGCGTGGAGATTCTCCCTTGCGAGAAACTAAAACTGACCTGCACCCGAAGATCGAACAGCTGCTCACCGAGGCGCGCGTGATTTTGCCGGGTGCGCAGGCTCTACTCGGCTTTCAGCTGATTGTGATGATGTCGAAGGCCTTTGGCGACCTTCCGTCGAGCGCCCAGCGTATTCACCTGATCGCGCTTATGAGCCTCGTGCTCGCTGTGGTCTTGCTCATCGCGCCCGCCGCGATTCACCGACTGGCCTTTGAGGGGCGAGATAATGCGCGCCTGCATGCCACCGGATCGCGCCTCATTGCCCTTGCCCTTCTCCCCATGATCTGCGCCATCGCCTGCGATGTGTGGGTGGCACTCTTCAGACTGCAGGGCGGCCAATCTGCCGCCGACCTCGGCGCCCTGGCGACCGCGTGCTTCCTCCTCGGCGCCTGGTATGTGCTACCGCTGATCGTGCGCGCGCGCGTCCGCTACCGCGCGGGTCAAACATGAACCGTGCATCTGAGTGGCGGCAGCCTACCGCCGATGCCGGGGCGTACTCGCATGTAACGAGATTCGCGTTTGGCCTACCGCCCGTGTTGATGTCTTCCTACCCAAAGTAGCGTCATTGAACACTACGAGCATCGGTCAAAGACAGGAACAATGTCCAACGGTGGCGCCGGCGTCCCGCGATATCCGGTCTAACCACGGCTAACAAAACCAGCCGACGAAATGCGGCTCACGTCAAATAAGGAGAATTTGGAATGAAACGCGTATTGGCATTAATTGCGTTGGCTGCGCCATTGATCGCAATGGCTGACTCACCCGATGCATCCTTTTATAAGAAAGCGGCGGAAGGTGGCATGGCTGAGGTAGAGGCAGGTAATCTCGCACAGAGCAAAGCCAACAGCCAAGAGGTCAAGGAGTTCGGTGCAATGATGGTGAAGGATCATTCCGCGGCGAACGCCAAGCTCAGGGCCCTGGCAGCGTCCCAGGACGTAACCCTCCCCACGTCCTCGAGCGTCGGGCAGATGGCTACGAGGGCCAAACTCGAGGTACTGACGGGTGATACCTTCGATAAATCGTACATCAAGGGCCAAATCGATGCACACCAGAGCACCCTGGCTTTGTTCAGGAAGGAGATCGCGTCCGGTCAGGACCCCGACGCCAAGGCATTTGCGGCGGCGACCTTGCCGGCCATTCGGTCACATTTAAAGGCAATCAACGCGATAGCAGCGGGTGCGGGCGTCACGAAGTAACAGAGATCAGGATTCTTGGATTCGGAGAATCACGCGCAAGGTCGACCGGTTGGCATCGCGATCGGTAATCACGGCGCTTTGTTGGTGGCGGATGAGGGAAACGTCGCGTGGCGCGTCAGCCGTGTCGAGAAGGAACGCCAAGCCGAGGCTCGTTAATCAGCTCGATCGTAGGAGGTGCCCGACTCTGTATGGAGGCTTCGTGCGACTGCCGCAAGCCGGCGGAAATTCTTAGCATCACGCCGCCACAGATCCAGTGCGACTGATCAAATCAACCAACTGATTAACCGATAGGAGTGAACCATGGATGTCAACTACGTTTCTCGAGATACCTATGGCATGTACAAGAATTCGCAGAAGGGTCCCGGACCCGCATTGATGGGCGCCGACACGCTGCTCGGTAACGATGTGTATAACCTCGGCGATGAGAAACTGGGGACCATCAAGGAATTCATGATCGAAATGAATACGGGACGCATCACCTATGCCGTATTAGCGTTCGGCGGCTTTCTTGGGATGGGAGACCGACTGTTTGCGGTGCCCTGGAAGGCCCTTACGCTGGATACCGTGAATCACCGCTTCGCCTTGAACGTCGACAAAGAAGTCCTGAAGAACGCACCGGGATTCGATAAGGACCGCTGGCCGTCGATGGCCGATCCCACTTGGGCCACCGACGTGCATAAGTTCTACGGAACGCCGTATCGTCAAGACCGGTCGGCGGATACCTTGAGCGAACGGGGTCCACGCGTTTAATAAGTTTGTCTCGATTCGCGCAACCGGCCGGCGCACATGCGCCGGCCGGTTGCGCGATGGAATATCGACACGCCCGGTGTGTCGGCCAACCGCGACCTCTGCTGTCCCAGGAGCTGCCATATGCACGCGACACTCGCATACTTGAACGCCGCAGGCAGGCGCGCGACACGTTTGACCCGGAGCAGTTGCGCATTCATACAGGTGATGGATGCTCTGCTCGCCGGCGCCCATAGTGGGCACTCTGCGGAGCATGCATGCGCTCTCGGCCGAAGGTCGATTTCCTTCGACGCAGCAACCAAACATCCACGCCCGGGTGCAGTGCCAGAATGTAAGACAGGCCTCACATTCCGATGGGCCTTCTCGATGACAGATATTGCCGATCATTTTGGGCACAGTTTCACTCACGCAGCGCTGCTGGCGGCGGGAAGATTGAACTCTGACAGTAGGAGATTAAACATGGGCCGCGGAATTCTCCTTTGGATGCTGGGTGTTCCCCTTCCGATCATTCTTTTGCTTGCGATGTGTTCACACCGCTAATAACAGGTAGCCCTCATGGAAGACGTACCGAATCCGCGCGCCGACGCCGCAAGCACCGCCGCGGTCGCCTTCTCCAGCCAATCCGCTGTATCTTGGGCCGCGATCATTGCTGGTGCCGTTGTCGCCGTCGGCGCCTCGCTAATCTTATTGGCGTTAGGATCAGGTCTCGGTTTCGCGGCAGTTTCACCGTGGGCAGATCATGGTGTCTCGGCCGCGACTTTCACAGTGACGACGGCAATTTGGCTCATCGTGACGCAGTGGATTTCCGCCGGCCTAAGCGGATATCTCACTGGGCGGTTACGGACCCGGTGGATCGGCACTCACTCGCACGAGGTCTTTTTTAGAGACACCGCGCATGGGTTGGTGACGTGGGCGGTTGCGACAGTCGTCGCCGCCGCATTAGTAGGAGCCTCGGTGCTTTCGATGGCTGGCGGTGCCGTACATATCGCGTCCACCGCAGCATCCGCAAGCGCACAAGGAATGATGTCAGGCGCAAGCGCATCCATGGCGTCCTATGGGACTGATAAACTTTTTCGCTCGGTGGCTTCTACTGATGGTGCTCAGAGCGTGCAAGACTTGCGAGTCGAGGCCGGCCACATCATTGCACACGCAATGTCTGCGGGTAGTGTCCCTGACGCCGACCGTACGTATCTAGCCAACCTGATCGTCGCAAAGACAGGCCTTTCGCAAGCGGACGCTCAAACGCGGGTGGATGAGTGGGTATCGGTGGGAATGGAAGCGGAAACGCAGGCCAAAGCAACTGCGGAGGCGACACGCAAAGCAGCATCGCAAGTATCTATTTACACAGCACTGTCTTTATTGATAGGCGCGTTTATCGCGAGCATTTCCGCGGCGCTCGGCGGCCAGCTTCGGGACGAACACCCTTAGGCTTATGTTTCGAAATGGCGCATGACAACATTTCGCTGGCGCGTTTTTATTGCGAGGGCTGCTTTTCGATTTGATATTAATGAGAACGGGACGACTTTCGACAGCCACTTTGACCAAGCCCGGAAAACGAATCGCCGTGAGGCCCGAGTGGCGTTGATGCGTAAAGGGCGCCCTGCGGGTCAGCCAACAGAAGCCATCAATTGGTGCGGAGCGATCGGGAAGCGCCGCCGGTGCGGCTGACACAAGTTAGAACCGGCGATAAGGCTGTCGAGCCGACGCCGGTATCGCTCGTTGAAGTTATCAGGCTACTCCCAGGGCTATAATACCCACGGGGAGCCCAGAGGCGGGTCATTTAAAATGAGATTCTGATGAATCAGAGCATGCAGCGATCAAGAACTGGCATTCCTGGTTTGGACGACGTGCTGCACGGCGGATTGATTCCTCAACAGCTGTATCTCGTGGATGGAATTCCCGGCGCCGGAAAGACGACCTTTGCGCTCCAGTACTTGCTCGAGGGCGCGCGAAACGGCGAGAAATGTACCTACGTCACGCTCTCAGAAACCACCCGGGAGCTGCAGGCCGGCGCACTATCCCACGGTTGGTCATTGGACGGCATCGAAATCATCGAGTTGATCGCGAATGAGGAGGAGCTTCGCGATGAGGAGCAACTTACCATGCTGCCGCCCTCAGAGGTGGAACTGGGCGAGACAACCCGCAAGGTGCTCGAGGCTATCGAGCGCAGCGCTCCAAGCCGCTTGGTTGTCGACTCGCTGTCGGAATTGAGGCTGCTCGCGCAAAGTTCGCTGCGTTATCGGCGGCAGATCCTCGCGCTGAAGCAATTTTTCGTCGGGCGCCGCTGCACGGTGATCATGATCGATGATCGTACGAGCGAGGGACCGGACCCGCAGCTGCACAGCCTCGCTCACGGCGTCATTGCGCTCGATTCGAGTGCCCCTGCTTATGGACAGGTTCGCCGGGAGATGCGGGTGCTCAAATTTCGCGGCAGCGACTTTATCAGCGGTTTCCATGACTTTGCGATTCGCCAGGGTGGGTTGAATGTGTATCCGCGCTTGGTGGCCGCGCGGTACTTTTCATCATTCCAGCGGGAGTTCCTCCCAAGTGGCGTGACGGCGCTCGACAGGCTTATGGGCGGCGGCATTGACCGCGGTACGAGCACGCTACTCATCGGCCCTCCTGGATCAGGAAAATCGACTCTCGCCCTTCAATATGCCACGGCAGCGACCGAGCGCGGTGATCACGCCGCGACGTTTGTGTTTGATGAAACGAAATCGGCGCTGCTTGCGCGCTCGGCTGGCATAGGAATGCGCATCAACGAAGGCGCTGGCGCAGGCGAGATGTCCGTCCACCAGATCGATCCGGTAGCTATCTCGCCAGGGGAGTTTGCCCACCTCGTGCGCGATAGCGTGGAGCGAGATCGTGCCCGGGTGGTGATCATTGATAGCCTTAACGGTTACCTGAACGCGATGCCGCAGAACAATTACTTGACTGCGCAGCTTCATGAGCTGCTCTCGTACTTGAACAATCAAGGCGTTGCCACGTTCTTTACCGTGGCTCAAAGCGGCATCATAGGCGCGAACATGACCTCGCCGGTGGATGCGAGCTATCTTGCTGATTCGGTCGTGCTGCTGCGGTACTTCGAACTTGCCGGTAGGGTTCGAAAGGCCATCTCCGTACTGAAGAAGCGCACCGGTGGACATGAGGGCTCCATTCGAGAGCTGTGGTTTGACACGCGTGGCATTCACCTGAGCGAGCCACTCCTGCAGTTGCGCGGTGTTCTCACCGGCGGCCCGATCGAGGTTGGACCTGCGAGCGAGAGTGATGGACACGTCCAGCCCGGCGGCCATGCCGCCTGAAGCCAACACTACGTGCGACTATCGGGTCCTGCTGCTTGCCCCGACGCGACGCGACAGGGAGGTGACGCTGGAATTGCTCCAACGTGCCAACATCTCGTCTGTGTCGTGTGAGGGAACACTGTCCCTTGCTACGGAGATCGAGGCGGGGGTCGGTGCCATCTTGATGACTGATGCCGCGTTCAGCGATCCGCATATCGTTCAACTGCTGGCCGCCTTATCCGGCCAACCGCCCTGGTCGGAAGTTCCCATTGTCCTTTTGTGCCGCATCAGCCCCCCGTCCCTGGTCGCCGCCCGAGCGGTCGATTCTCTGCGCAACGTCACCATTCTGGAACGACCGACTTCATCGCGCACGCTTATCAGTTCGGTTCAAGCCGCGCTCCGTGCGCGTGCGCGCCAGTACCAGCTGCGTGAACAGTTTGACGCGCTACGTGCGTCCGAAGCCGCTTTACGGGACAGCGAATCGCAGTTTCGAAACATGGCCAATTCGATCCCGCAGCTCGCATGGATGGCCCACGCCGACGGGTACATTCACTGGTACAACCGCCGCTGGTACGAATACACCGGCGCCACGCTCCAAGAGACGGAGGGCTGGGGTTGGCAGCGCGCGCACGATCCTCAGTACTTGCCTAAGGTATTGGAGCGTTGGCAAGCGTCGATTGATACGGGCATACCGTTCGACATGGAGTTTCCCCTGCGCGGCGCAGACGGCCAGTTCCGCATGTTCCTGACGCGCGTAGTACCCCTGAATGGCGAGGAAGGACAGGTAGTACAGTGGTTTGGGACCAATACGGACATGGAGGAGGCGAAGCAGACCGAGGTGCGGCTGCGCACGACGGAGGCGGCATTGCGTGACGCGGACCACCGCAAGGATCTTTTTCTCGCGACGCTCGCGCATGAGCTGCGCAATCCGCTTGCGCCCATTCGCACCGCCGCACAGATTCTCGGCTCGCGGCGGCTTGCGCCTGACCAGCTTCAATGGGCACAGAATGTGATCCAGCGGCAGGTCGGACGCATGGCGTTGTTGCTCGATGATCTGCTCGATATCGCACGGATTACACAAGGCAAGCTCGAGCTAAAGATCGAGCGCGTCAAATTGACCGAAGTCGTTGACTCCGCCGTTGAAGAGGTGCGGCCGCTGCTTGAAAGCAAGAATCATCAGCTCACCGTCACCCTGCCGTCCGAGGACTTGACCCTGAATGTCGACCCATTGCGCCTCTCGCAGATACTCTCGAACCTGCTGACCAATGCTGCCAAGTACACGGACCCCGCCGGTCACATCAACCTGTCAGGCGGCGTTCAGAATGGCACGCTGTGCCTATCGGTGAAAGATGACGGCATCGGTATCGCACCCAAGGCCTTGACTCGGATATTCGAGATGTTTTCGCAAATTGATGGCGCGTCTGCTCGCTCCGAGGGCGGGCTCGGGATTGGCTTGGCGCTCGTAAAAGGGCTGCTAGATCTGCACGGTGGAACGATTGACGCGAGGAGCGACGGACTCGGTCGCGGCAGCGAATTCATCGTGCGTTTGCAACTCACCGCGGCGACTTCAGCCGAGGCATCCTCGACACATGTCGATGCGCCTCCCGTCGCGTGCGGCCGTCGGGTGATGGTGGCCGATGACAACAAGGATGCGGCGGACGCGCTCGCAATGCTCTTAGAGCTGGGTGGGCACGAAGTGCGTGTGGCGCATCGCGGGCGTGCTGCGCTTGAACTGGCGCAAACATTCCGTCCTGATGTAGCTATTATAGACATCGGTATGCCGGATTTGAGCGGTTACGAAGTCGCCAAGGAACTTCGTCGAGAGTCTTGGGGAACCAGTATTTGTCTGATCGCACTCACTGGCTGGGGACAAGATGACGACCGGCAGCGGGCAAAGGATGCGGGCTTCGACCGACACATGACGAAGCCGGTCGAAGCCTGGGCACTCGAAGAGTTGCTGTCGAACGGCAACGTGAGATAGCCGGCCCACTGCCATCTACGGTGAAGGACCCGATGCCGACGCCTGTTTCAGTTGCCAGGCTTGGTCCTTTATCGACGAAGCCGCAGTTAACCGCCGTATTTGCGCCACGGGCCTCGCACCTAGAGTCGTCTCCCGATCATTTGATCTGGAGGGCGTTCGATGGAGACGAGCAGGGGAGTGCTCGCCCTGGGCGAGGACGATGCTGCCCGGGAACCCCTAACCGTGGTTGGTGGTGTCGAGCGGGATCAGGGAGGAAGGGGTGTAGGTGATCAGAGTCCCCGTGGTACCGTCGCTCGCTAGGTGGAAGCCGCCCGCATCGTACTGGCCCGAAAATGCGATGTTCTCCGTCAGGGTGCCGTCGCTGACAGTCAGTGTGCCGCCTGTCCCGACGGTATTCGCAGAGTAGTTGAGGGTCAGGGCACCACCGAATTGAACGTTGCCGAGATCGAGCTGATCGTGCTCGTTGAATCCCGCGACCGTGCCGCTGAAATCGAGCACATCATCGAGTTTGAGGGTTCCAGACGCATTCGCCGCGAATGTCGTGGCGGCGGAAGATGCTGCGCCAAACTCGAGAGTGGCACTCCCGCTGATGAGAGCATTCCCGTCTCCGGTGACTGCTCCATCGACCGTGAGCTTGCCGCTGTCAGCCCATAAAGTTCCCGTGTTCTCTATCCCGCCGAGAAACGACAGTCCGCCATTGCCGTTCGCCTCGAGCGTTCCACTGTTGATCACCAGGTTCGGCCCGGTGTCGACCACCAGCGCATTGTTGCCGGTCGCGGCGATCGTTCCATGATTGACCAGCGTCAGTTCTCCGGCGCCGAGCTGGCCGGCTCCCGAGATGGTATTGTCCACGTTGGTGAGCGTTACGTCGGGGGCGGTACCGGAAATTACATTCGCGCTGCTGTCGGAGAGCGTTACCTGTCCACCGCCATTAAGCGTGATTCCGTGCTCAATGAGCTGCAGTTGCGATTGCCCGGCAACGGAATCGATCTCGATTGTGCCGGTGTTGCTGATGATGCCGCTCAGGGGCATGGACGCGCCATCTGCTATGACCATATGGCCGGCATTGTTGACCACCGGAGTCTGATCGAAGACGAAGTTCGTGTCGGTCAGGGAGCTTGCCTGCACGCCGTCCAATGTAATCGACTGACCGTCACCCAGTGCCAGCACGGCGTTGCCCTTGCTGTCACTGCTCAAGTGCCCTTGAACGTCGGCAAAGCTCGTGAAGCCGCCGTAACTGATGAGATCGATCTTGTCCGCTACCGGGTCGAAATGGTAGACGACGTCGTTACCGATCGGTTGTGAGAAGACAAAGAGGTCGTTACCGGTCGAGCCCGTGAGATGGTCGTCCCCCGACAGCGCGAAGATCGGAGACCCTTTCGCGTAGACCTCCACATTGTCGGTGGTAAGCCCATGACTGAGGGTACCATCGGAATTGGTCCAGCCCGTCGAGACGCTCAGCGATTGTGCGCCGGTGTAACCGTCGGGTGCGGTGATCGACAGGGATCCCAGATTCGTCGTCTGAATTGACCATGAGCCGTCGCTGTTCAGGGTACCGCCATTCAGCGTCCAGCCGCCCGGGACCTGCGAGACTGTCACCGTGACGAGACTGCCCTCCGTCGGCAGGGAGCTCAGGCCCAGGTTGATCGGTTCCCCCGTGATGCCGGCAGGATCTGTCGTACTCACGGTCGAAGTTCCCAGCACGGCACCGTCACTTGGGTTGGAAATGGTCACCGTGACTGATTTGTTGTTCGCGTTGGTCAGTGCAACACCAAAGCCTTCAGTGGTGTCGCCGGGCGCGAAGGTGAGTGTGCCTGACGATGTGCTGTTTACGGCCGTGCCGGACGCGCTCCAGTGCACGGTTTCGGTGTTGAGCACGCTTTCTACGGATGAGAGCGCGCGGGTCACCAAGTAGTTGACGGTGGTGCCTTTCGTTGCCGAAGACGGACCTGAGAGTGAGAAAATCGGTGCTGCATCACCCTCCGTCAACGTGGTGGTGGCCGCGCTGGCACCGAGGACCGCGCGATCGGAGGGACTCGAGAGCGTCGCGGTCACATCCGCGCTGTGACTTCCCCAGACATGATTGTCAGTGGTCGTGACCGTGAAGCTCTTACTGGTATCACCTGCAGCGAAGGTCACCGTGCCGCTTTGGCCATTCGCGGACCAGTTCACCGTTTCAGTGTTGGCAACGCTTTCGCCACTGGCGAGTGAGCGATTCACCGTGAAGGTGAGTCCCGAACCCTCGGTAGCCGAGGCTGCATTGGCGCTGATCGAGTAGCTGGGAGGCGGGTCTGCGTCTGTCAATGCCGTAGTGGCCGTGGCTGTTCCCAGTACAGCACCATCCGACGGGCTCGAGAGCGTGCCAGTCACGTTGGCGCTATGCGTTCCCCAGACGTGATTGTCAGTGGTGGTTACCATAAACGTCTTTGTGGTGTCGCCAGGTGCGAAGGTCAGTGTCCCGCTTTGACCATTCGCCGACCAGTTCACCGTTTCGCTGTTGGCGACACTCTCGCCGTTGGCGAGTGAGCGATTGACCGTGAAAGTGAGGGTGGAGCCCTCGGCGGCTGAGCCGGCGCCGGCGCTCACCGAATAACTGGGAGCTGCGTCGCCTTCCGTCAGGGCGGTGTTTGCCGTGGCCGTGCCGAGCACGGCGCCATCGGTGGGGTTGGAGATCGTGGCCGTTACATTGGCGCTATGAGTTCCCCAGACCTGGTTGTCTGTGGTGGCGACCGTAAAGGTCTTGCTGGTGTCCCCGGCAGCAAAGGTCACCGTGCCGCTTTGGCCGTTCGCGGACCAGTTCACCGTTTCGGCGTTGGCAACACTCTCACCGTTGGCGAGTGAGCGGTTCACCGTGAAGGTGAGGGAGGAACCCTCGGTGGCCGAGGCTGCATTGGCGCTGACCGAATAACTGGGCGCCGCGTCGCCTTCCGTCAAGGCGGTGCCTGCCGTGGTTGTGCCGAGCACGGCGCCATCGGTGGGGTTGGAGATCGTGGCGGTTACGTTAGGACTGTGCGTGCCCCACACCTGGTCGTCCGTCGTGGCGACGGTGAAGGTTTTGCTGGTATCCCCGGCGGCGAAGGTCACCGTGCCGCTTTGGCCATTCGCCGACCAGTTGACCGTTTCAGTGTTGGCGACACTCTCACCGTTGGCGAGTGAGCGATTCACCGTGAAGGTGAGGGCGGAGCCCTCGGTGGCCGAGACTGCATTGGCGCTGACCGAATAGGTGGGCGGCGCGTCGCCTTCCGTCAGGGCCGTGCCCGCCGTGGCCGTACCGAGGACCGCACCATCGGTAGGATTCGTGAGCGTGGCAGTCACGTTGGCGCTATGCGTTCCCCAGACGTGATTGTCAGTGGTGGTTACTGTAAACGTATTCGTGGTGTCGCCAGGTGCGAAGGTCAGTGTCCCGCTTTGACCATTCGCCGACCAGTTGACCGTTTCAGCGTTGGCGACACTTTCGCCGTTGGCGAGGGAGCGATTGACCGTGAAGGTGAGGGCGGAGCCCTCGACGGCGGAGCCGGCGCCGGCGCTCACCGAATAGCTGGGTGCGGCGTCGCCTTCCGTCAGCGCGGCGTTCGCCGTGGCCGTGCCGAGCACGGCGCCATCGGTGGGATTGGAGATCGTCGCCGTGACATTGGGACTGTGCGTACCCCACACCTGGTCGTCGGTGGTGGCGACGGTGAAGGTTTTGCTGGCATCCCCGGCGGCGAAGGTCACCGTGCCGCTCTGTCCATTCGCGGACCAGTTCACCGTCTCCGGGCTGGCAACGCTTTCGCCATTGGCGAGGGTTCGATTGACCGTGAAGGTGAGGGCGGAGCCCTCGACGGCGGAGCCGGTACCGGCGCTCAGCGAAAAGCTGGGTGCTGCGTCGCCTTCCGTCAGCGCGGTGTTCGCCGTGGCTGTGCCGAGCACGGCGCCATCAGTGGGATTCGTGAGTGTTGCCGTTACGTTGGGACTGTGTGTACCCCACACCTGGTCGTCGGTGGTAGCGACGGTAAAGGTTTTGCTGGTATCGCCTGCAGCGAAAGTCACCGTGCCGCTCTGGCCGTTGGCGGACCAGTTCACCGTCTCGCTGTTGGCGACACTCTCACCGTTGGCGAGGGTTCGGTTGACGGTGAAGGTGAGAGCGGAGCCCTCGGCCGCGGACCCGGCTCCGGCGCTCACCGAATAGCTGGGCGGCGCATCGCCCTCCGTCAGGGCGGTGTTTGCCGTGGCTGTTCCCAGCACGGCGCCATCGGTGGGGTTGGAGATCGTCGCGGTTACGTTCGGGCTATGCGTGCCCCACACCTGGTCGTCGGTGGTGGCGACCGTAAAGGTTTTGCTAGTGTCCCCGGCAGCGAAAGTCACCGTGCCGCTTTGGCCGTTGGCGGACCAGTTCACCGTCTCGCTGTTGGCAACGCTTTCGCCGTTGGCGAGTGAGCGATTAACGGTGAAGGTGAGGGCGGAGCCCTCGGCCGCGGACCCGGTTCCGGCGCTCACCGAATAGCTGGGCGGTGCATCGCCCTCCGTCAGGGCGGTGCCCGTCGTGGCTGTGCCGAGTACCGCGCCATCAGTGGGGTTGGAGATCGTGGCCGTCACGTTGGGGCTGTGCGTACCCCACACCTGGTCGTCCGTGGTGGCGACGGTGAAGGTTTTGCTGGTATCACCCGCAGCGAAAGTGACGGTGCCGCTCTGGCCGTTGGCGGACCAGCTGACCGTCTCTGGGTTGGCGACACTCTCACCGCTGGCGAGTGAGCGATTAACGGTGAAGGTGAGGGCGGAGCCCTCGGCCGCAGACGCGGTGCCGGCGCTCAGCGAATAGCTGGGCGGCGCATCGCCCTCCGTCAGAGCGGTGTTTGCCGTGGCTGTTCCCAGCACGGCGCCATCGGTGGGGTTGGAGATCGTGGCCGTGACGTTGGGGCTGTGCGTACCCCACACCTGGTCGTCCGTGGTGGTGACCGAAAAGGTCTTGCTAGCATCACCCGCCGCGAAAGTCACCGTGCCGCTTTGGCCATTCGCGGACCAGTTCACCGTTTCAGCGTTGGCAACGCTTTCGCCGTTGGCGAGTGAGCGATTCACCGTGAAGGTGAGGGCGGCGCCTTCGGCCGTGGAGATTGCATTCGCGCTGAGTGAATAGCTGGGCGGCGCATCGCCCTCCGTCAGGGCGGTACCTGCCGTGGCTGTTCCCAGCACGGCGCCATCGGTGGGGTTGGAGATCGTGGCCGTCACGTTGGGGCTGTGCGTACCCCACACTTGGTCGTCGGTGGTGGCGACCGTAAAGGTTTTGCTGGTATCCCCGGCAGCGAACGTGACCGTGCCGCTTTGACCATTCGCCGACCAGTTGACCGTCTCGCTATTGGCGACACTCTCACCGTTGGCGAGTGAGCGATTGACCGTGAAGGTGAGGGCGGAGCCCTCGGCCGCGGACCCGGCGGCGGCGCTCACCGAATAGCTGGGCGGCGCGTCGCCTTCCGTCAGGGCGGTGCCTGCCGTGGCGGTGCCGAGCACGGCGCCATCGGTGGGGTTGGAGATCGTGGCGGTCACGTTGGGACTGTGCGTGCCCCACACCTGGTCGTCGGTGGTGGTTACTGTAAATGTCTTCGTGGTGTCGCCGGGTGCAAAGGTGACCGTGCCGCTCTGGCCATTCGCCGACCAGCTGACCGTCTCGCTGTGAGCAACTGCACCGCTGGAGCGGGTCACATTGAAATTGAGCGAAGAGCCCTCGGTGGCTGGGTCCACGCCTGCAGCGACAGAAAAACTAGGCGCACTCTCGGCGTCGCCGACAGTCGACTGCGCTGACCCGCTTGCCGTGCCACCCTGACTTGCGTTGACGAGCGCGACGCTGAGGTGATCGGTCCCCCCATTGGCCGAGCCGTACAACCCGTCGTCGGCGGTTCCGATGACGATAGTCTTGCTCGCCTCATTACCGGAGAAGACCACCGTGTGGCTCTGACCGTTCACGGTGTAAGTAACTGTGTCGGTTACACCGGAAGCCATCGGCGCACCATCACGCGTAACCGTGAAGCTCAGCGAGTTTCCTTCCGTGGCCGAGGCCTGATCCGCGGTTAACGCGTAATTGGAGACGCCGTGGAAGACCAAAGGATTGGATGCCTGCCCGGTGTTGCCGGCCGCATCCGATGCAGTGGCGGTAAATTGGTAGTCAGCCCCGGCGTTCAGTGGGATGTGCGACACGCTCCAGTGTCCGGAAGAGTCGGCCGTCGTGGTGCCAACGACGTTCGAGCCGTTGTACAACGTCACTTTGCTGTTCGCTTCGGCCGTGCCAACCATATCAATGGACGTGCCGTTAAACAACGCGGGAACAGTCGTTGTGATGGCAGGTGAATTGGGCGGTGTGGTATCGACCGTGGCCGTTACGGCCGACGTAGTAGTCGTATTGCCTGCTGCGTCCGTTGCAGCGCTGCTGAAGTTGTGCACACCGTCACCTAAAGTGCCGGTGACGAACGTCCATGTCTTTCCGTTGACCGTGGCGTTTCCAAGCAAAGTGGTGCCGTCGTAGATCTGTACCACCGTGACGCCATTCGGATCATCGACCGTACCGGACAGCGTCAGCGAATTCGCCTTGGTGACGTCTCCGCTGGTAATGGTCGGAGTCAACCCGCCTTGGGTTCCGATCGTGCTGCTGATGGTGTCGCTGGGCCCGGTAAGATCGATATTCGCGGTGACGCCATTGCTGGTTTTCGTATTTCCTGCCAAGTCCGTCGCCACGGCAGTGAGCGTATGGGTGCCCTCGACAAGCGAGCCGACCGTGCATTGCCACGTGTTGCCGCTAATCGTGGCGGTGCCCAGAAGAGTATTGCCGTCGAAGATCTGTACAGAAGCCACCCCGTCCGCGTCACTGACGGTGCCGGACAGCGTCAGCGTGCTTGCCTTGGTCAGGCCGCCGCTGCTGATGGACGACGTCGCGCCGCCCGGGGTGCCAATCGCGTTGCTGATAGTCTCATTCGGAGCGATGGTGTCGAGTGTGAAATTGAGAGTGCTGTTGGAGGATACGTTGCCCATGACGTCGACTTGGCGCACGAGCAGGTGGTCATTGCCCTCCGTTGCATTCCACGCGGTGCTCCAGGTGTTTCCGTTGTCAATGCTGTACTGGATCGTTGCTCCGTGCGCGACGCCGGAGATCATCAGGGTGGGATCGTTGGTGATGCCGTCGCTGCTTGACACCCCGGTATCATGCGCAAGTGATACGATGGGTCTGGGCGGCGCGATTTCAATTCGTGCCGTCGCCCAGCTCAGCGTGCCGTTACCGAGCCGTATCGCGTAAGTGAAGCTGTCCTCGGCGTAACCTAAGGTGTTGAAGCTGCTCTGCAGCCAGGTGGTGCTGAGTTTGGAGGCGTCGTAGCCCACCTTGCCATCGCTCGTGATCCATATCGAGGCGCCGTGGTCGCTCTTGTCCGAGCTCAGTGCCTCAGTCCGGGATGTATCTTGGGTAAGTAACGCCTGCTGTTCCAGCGACACGGTTGTTTCGGCCCCGGAATCGAGAGAGTAGAGAGTCTTGGCCGCGCCGCCCAGGTCGTTGCTCATCACGTCGAGGACGACGATGCTCAACGAATTATCCGTAAGACCCGTGGTTGCAGCCGTGTACAGGTCGTTACTGGCCTGCGGCGTGTTGCTGACGGACGTGGTCGTGATGGTTCCCATGATTCTTGCCTTATGAACGTTGGTAGTCTCTTGTATCCAGCTTCGAGGGCGCTTGCGCTAGGGGACGTTGGTGCACCAGTACTTAGGTACCAGGCGCTTTCGTCGATGTGCTGAGCGACAAGAAGGAGACCGCGGCGACATTCTGTGACTCATGTCGCTTAGTAGGTGCGCGGTTCGTGATCAATTGCGCGGATTCAACGGCGTCGCGGACGTAGTGTGCGGCTGGATATTCCCCGCAATGTCGGGCACGTCGCACGACCGGCACGACCTGACGACCGGTAGGAATACTGCTCTGAACAATAGCCGTCCGCAAATTTGGCAAATGATTTTGAAGGCAGCAGCCACCGTAGATACGTGGGAAATTGAAGCCGACACTGCGCGCCAAACAGGCCGCACTACGTGAGCGCTGAGATGAACTCCATGTTCGTTGTCGCAAGCGCAGACCGGGAAATTCTCGACCACTGGCGCGAATCGCTCGGTGAACGGGTTACGCTGGTGGAGGTGCGGCGGGTGGAGGCGCTGCCCGAGTGCCTGATGCGGCTTCAGCCGCAGCTCCTACTGCTCGATCTGAGGCTGCAGCGCGCAGGCATGTTGCGAGACATCGCGCAGCTGCTCAAAGTATGCCCCGGCACCCGCATGATCGCGTTCGCGACAGAGTGTGATGAAGAACGCGAGGTCGCGCTTTTTCGGGCAGGTGTCCGCGGCGTTTGCGCGCTGGACGCGTCGCGCGAAACGCTGGTTAAAGCGGTAACTGCAGTGCTGGATGAAGAGCTTTGGATTCGGCGGACACTGCTGCCGAAGTTGCTCGATAGCATTACCTCGGTGCCAGGCAACGCGGCAACGGGAAGCACTGGTCGATTCGCGATACTGACGCCGCGGGAAGTCGAGGTCACGCGACTGATCGCCCAGGGTGAGAGTAACAAACGCATCGCTCGTTATCTGGCGATCACCGAACGTACGGTAAAGAATCATCTTACCGCGATATTCCGCAAGACCGGCGTCGTTGACCGCCTCAAGTTAGCGGTTCTCGCCGTACGTCGTCACTAAACCGGGCGCACCTTAAGCCGACTTATCCGCGCTACCGGTCGTCCGGACTTCGCGGCTTCAATGTTCGAAACAGGGTGCGGCGCATCCTCCGGGTAACTTCGCTTTTTTTGGAGCGGCGTCGGATCAAGTCGAAACTAATAGACGTTATGTCAGCACGGTTTTGTGAGGTGATCCATATCGGTAGGGATACGGATAAGAATACTCTCAGCGCACTAGTTCAAATTACAGCACTCAATGCGCCAAGCCGAATCCATTGCCGTCGATGAAGGCTGGCAGCTGTCCCCTGCATCCTGTGTCGCGGACGACCCGCTGCTGGCTTGCCTGCTCATAGTGGCCCGGATGCACAACAAGCCGGCGTCGGCAGACGCGCTGACTGCCGGATTGCCGCTTGTCGAGCACCGCCTGACACCGGAGTTGTTCATGCGAGCTTCGGGCCGTGCCGGTCTGTCGGCGAAGCTGGTCAAACGCCCCCTCGACGCGATCTCTGACCTCGTGTTGCCTTGCGTCCTGTTGTTAGAAGGGAAAGGCGCCTGCGTTCTGGTCGGCAAAGCTGCCGGCACGGCGCGGATCATTCTGTCCGAGTCGGGTTCGGGCGAGAGCGCGATCGATCTGGAACAGCTGCGGCGGCTTCATACCGGCTACGCGATCTTCGCTCGCCCCGCCCACCGTTTCGATGCTCGCACCGCCGAAAGCGGCGTGCCCCGCGTGGCCCACTGGTTCTGGGGGGTGGTCACTCAATCATGGCCGATCTACGGTGAAGTGCTGATAGCCTCGCTGCTGATCAACCTGTTCGCCCTGGTGTCGACGCTATTCACCATGAATGTGTACGACCGGGTGGTGCCCAACCACGCGGTCGAGACTTTATGGGCGCTGGCGATCGGGGTGACGATCGTCACCTGCTTCGATCTCATCATGCGCACCCTACGCGGCTACTTCATCGACGCCGCCGGCAAGAAAATCGACGTCATACTCTCCGCCAACATATTCGAGCGCATGCTGGGCATCCAGATGATCGCCCGGCCGCCGTCCGTGGGCGCGTTCGCCAGCAACCTGCAGGAGTTCGAGGCGTTCCGCGAGTTCCTCACCTCTGCCACCGTCAGCACGCTGATCGACCTGCCGTTTGTGGTGATCTTCATCGCCGCCATATTCTGGATCGGCGGTCCGATCGGCTGGATTCCCGTGTTCTGCCTGCCGCTCATCATCGGCGCTGGGCTCGCGCTGCAGGTTCCCCTGGCCCAGCTTGTCCAAACCACTTCGCGGCTGGCCGCTCAGCGCCAGGCCACCCTGGTGGAAAGCCTGGTCGGCCTGGAAACCATCAAGGTCGCCGGAGCAGAGGGCGCCGTGCAGAGGAAGTGGGAAGAAGTGATCGGTCAGGTTGCCAAGCTGGGCAACAAGTCCCGCCTGCTGTCGTCCGCGGCGGTCAACTTCTCCGTGTTCGTCCAGCAGTTCGCCAACGTGGCCGTGGTGGTGCTGGGCGTCTACCTCATCGGCGACGACAAGCTCACCATGGGCGGCCTGATCGCGTGCACGATCCTCACCGGCCGGGCGCTGGCGCCCCTGTCGCAGGTGGCGGCGTTGCTGGTGCGCTACCACCAGTCGCGCAGCGGACTGGAAAGCATCAACCGGCTCATGAACCTGCCGGTGGAGCGGCCCGCGGGCAAGGACTTCGTCCACCGCCCCGGCCTTAAGGGCGGCATCGAATTCAAGAATGTCGTCTTCGCCTACCCTGGCCAGTCGAGACCGGTTCTTGACAACGTCTCCTTCGGCATCGCCCCCGGGGAGCGCGTGGCCTTGATCGGCCGGATCGGCTCCGGTAAGACCACCATCGAGAAGCTGGTCCTGGGCCTGTATGCCCCCAGTTCAGGCTCGATCTTGGTCGACGGCACCGAGCTGCGCCAGATAGACCCGGCGGCGCTGCGCCGGGACATTGGATACGTGCCCCAGGACATCCTCCTGTTCCATGGCACGGTGCGCGACAACATCGTCCTCGGCGCACCCTACGCGGAGGATGCGGCCGTGCTGCGCGCCGCCGAGATCGCCGGCGTGACCGAATTCGTCAGCCGCTCACCCAGCGGTTTCGACCTGCACGTCGGCGAGCGGGGCGAGGGGCTCTCCGGCGGGCAGCGTCAGGCCATCGCCATCGCCCGCGCCGAACTGCTCGCACCACCGGTGTTGCTCCTGGACGAGCCCTCCAGCGCCATGGACAACCGCTCCGAAGAGCAATTCAAGGCTCGGCTGCAGGCACAACTCGATGGCCGCACGCTGGTGTTGATCACCCATCGGGCGTCGCTGCTGACCTTGATCAACCGTGTCATCGTCATCGACCAGGGACGCATCGCCGCTGACGGGCCGAGGGACCAGGTCCTGGCTGCCCTGGCAAGAGGGAACATCAGTGTCGCTACCCACTGAAGCCGTCGTGCAACTGATTCCTCAATCTGCCGCCAACCGGCTGCTCGATCCGTTGCGCCGGATGTCGGAGCGCTTCGGCCGTGCTGGGGACGACACCGAGCATCCAGACCTCTTCTGGGGCGTCCGTGGGGGCGGTGGCAACTTTGGCGTGGTGACTTCCTTCGAGTATCGCCTCTATCCTGTCGGCCCAGTGCTGGCGGGTCTGGTGTTCCATCCCTTTGCGCAGGCGAAAGAGGTTCTACAGTTCTACCATGACTTCTCCCGTGCGACCCACGAGGAAGTGACCACCTATGCTGGTCTGCTGACCTCGCCCGACGGGGCCAAGATGGTGGCGGAAGAGATCGAGCAGGTGTTCGCATGTCCGGCTGGCTCACTCGGGCCTATCAATCTGCCGAAGGCTGCGAACCAAAACTCCGAACCGATGGTGCTGGTGGATACCGCGCTCAAAGGGCGCAAGAACCTTATCGCCGGGGCTAACAAAAACGACTACCACCTCAAGAACGTCACGCCCGAGCGCGACTTCGCCGTCGCGCACTGGGCGGAGCTGCGCACCGTGGCCGAAGCCGAGGGATGCCCGAAGTGCGGCTCGCCGCTGAAAGTGGCCAAAGCGATCGAGATCGGACACATCTTCAAGCTGGGTTACAAGTATTCGGAATCGATGGGCGCGCGCGTGCTCGATAAAGATGGCAAAGAGGTCACGCCCATCATGGGCAGCTACGGGATCGGCATTGAGCGGCTGCTGACCACCGTGATCGAACAGAATAATGACGAGAACGGTTTCTGGCTTCCCATTCAGATCGCTCCGTTTGATGTGGTCGTGACTCCCACCAACGTCGCCGATTCCGCCCTGATGAAGGCCGCGGTGGAGGTCGCCGAAGCGCTCTCGCATGCCGGCAAACAGGTCTTGCTCGACGATCGCGACGAGCGCGCCGGGGTGAAATTCAAAGATGCTGACCTGATCGGCGTTCCCTACCGAGTCAAAGTTGGCAAAAAGGTGTCAGAAGGGACAGTGGAGCTGGTGCGGCGCTCGACACGTGAGTCTCAGGATGTTAACATCGGCGAAATAACCGGCAAATTTCACGAACTTGCAGGGAAGAAGTAGTCTCTTTCGCACTCCATGAATACCATTAAGGCGATACTCGGGATTTTCGTGATCGTGGCCGGCATCTATCTCGGCATTCAGGCGCTGCCTCCTTACTTTTACAACTACCAATTCAAGGACGATCTGGTTGAGATCGCCCGCTTTGCCTCAGTCAGCAACAAGCCGGAGGAGGATATCCGCAATGACGTGATGAAGAAGGCGATCTCTTACAACCTGCCTATCCGTCCTGACCAGATCCAGATCACCCGCGACGCCGGCGACGTGGGCATCGTGGTGAATTACAATGTAGTAGTGAACCTGGTGGGCGGCCGGAAGTGGACGATGAATTTTGCTCCTGCCACCGAATCGAAGTCTCTGACCAAGAGCCGATAGAAAATTTTCTGTAAACGGGCCATCCGCCACTCCGTCTGAATCTAAGTAGCATGGAACTCTCCGGCCTATCGTGGCGATAAAGATAAGAATCCCTAAAGGCAAGGGCGGCCGCTTCTACGGCTCCACTCCCGTCATCCGCGCCGCGGTGGCGGCATTCGTCATCGTCTGCACGCTCGCGCTGGGC
>Ga0137403_10001092_pt1 | contig 34376 bp, 35 predicted proteins | sample CZOMad2_1_16fung_FD_122057 | JGI IMG/M metagenome (GOLD analysis project Ga0137403, IMG submission 122057) | Vadose zone soil fungal communities from Angelo Coast Range Reserve, California, USA - CZOMad2_1_16fungal (Hybrid Assembly) | ecosystem: Environmental > Terrestrial > Soil > Vadose zone... | reverse complement strand
GCGCTCCTCGACGCGCGCGAAAACAATTTTCTCGCGTCGATCGCCAAACACGCGTCTGGGTCGCCGATCGGCCTGGCCTTTGTGGATTTATCCACTGGGGAATTTCAAGCCACGGAATTTTCCGGGGCACGCGCCGAAGACGAGCTACGCGATGAACTTCAGTTACTGCGGCCGAGGGAAACTCTGCTTCCCCGGCCGCAGCAACTTTTCGAAACGGCGAAGACTTCGCTACTGGAAGGCGTTGGCGGCGTGGAATCGCGTCTCGAAGATTGGATCTTCCAGCGGGACTATGCCGAGCGCATCCTGCGGGAACAATTTGGCGTTGCTGAACTCACGGGCTTCGGCCTCGACGATCACCCGCAAGCGTTGGCTGCCGCCGGGGCTATCGTTCACTATCTGCGCGAAAACGCCGCGCGCGGCGACCGTTCCGCGGCCGCAAATGAAAGCGTGGATGCTTCCGGCGTCGAGGCTCTGCGGCATCTCGACCGCATCCGCTACTACGAGCAGCACGATGCCCTGGTGCTCGATCCCGTTTCCGTCCGCAATCTGGAACTGCTCGCTCCCATTTTCACGGAAGAAATCGGGCGTACGAGTGGCCCTACTACTCTTATTGCCACGCTGGACGTTACCGTGACCGGCATGGGTGCGCGTCTGTTGCGTTCCTGGGTTCTGCGGCCGTTGATCGAGAGTGAGGCCATCGAGGCGCGGCTCGATGCCGTGGCACAGCTCGTCCAACAAACCGTCGTGCGCGGCGAAATCCGCAAGGAACTCAAAGGCATCCTCGACCTCGAGCGGCTTACCAGCCGGATCACCCTGGGACTGGCGACTCCGCGCGAGCTGGTGGCGCTGCGCAAGTCACTGGCGCAGCTTCCGGTGCTGAAAAAGTTCCTCACGCCTCCTCCCGCGGGTGGCAGCGAACTGCTTCGCGGCCTCAATCAAGAAATAGATGAGCTCGCCGACGTGCGCGACCGGCTCGAACGCGCCATCGCCGACGAGCCACCGGCCCTGGCCACGGATCCCGGAATGATTCGAAGCGGTTACCACGCGGAGCTGGATGAGCTGCGCGACCTTAGCCAGCACAGCAAACAGATCATCGCGGCGATGGAAGAGCGCGAGCGGAAGCGCACGGGAATCGGTTCGCTGAAGATTCGCTTCAACCAAATTTTCGGCTACTACATTGAAATCTCGAAAGCCAACCTGCGTCTCGCCCCGGCGGACTACGAGCGTAAACAAACATTGGTCAACGCCGAGCGATTTACTTCCACTGAGTTGAAGGAATATGAGCGGAAGATTCTCGCTGCCGACGAACGCATCCTGGAGATTGAGCGCCAACTTTTTATCGATGTGCGTTCTTCGGTGGCGGCCAAAGCCACGCGTTTGCGCCGCACTGCTGCGGCCGTGGCGCAGCTCGATGTGCTCACCGCGTTCGCCAAGCTGGCCGCGGACCGCGGTTACGTGCGCCCGGAATTCAATTCCACCGGCGAACTCCTCATCATCGGCGGGCGCCATCCGGTGATTGAAGAGCTGCTGCGCCAAAAGGGCGAGCGCTTCATCCCCAATGACCTTTGCTTCGAGCCCGGAAGGCAGCAGCTTCTTCTGATTACCGGACCCAACATGGGAGGCAAGTCCACGTATCTTCGGCAGTCCGCGCTGATCGTGCTGATGGCGCAGATAGGCTGCTTCGTTCCCGCCCGGCAGGCGAAGCTGCCTATTACGGACCGCATCTTCACGCGCATCGGGGCCAGCGACAATCTCGCGCGCGGGCGCTCGACGTTTCTTGTGGAAATGAGCGAAGTCGCCGCCATTCTGAATCACGGCACTCCTGCAAGTCTCGTGCTCCTCGATGAAGTGGGCCGTGGCACCGCGACTTTTGATGGCCTGTCCATTGCCTGGGCCGTCGTGGAACATCTTCAGAAGCACACACGAGCGCGCACTTTGTTTGCGACGCACTATCACGAACTGACGGAGCTTGGGGATCTGCTCCCGACGGTCAAGAATGTTCACGTCTCCGTGAAAGAAACGCCCAGCGAGATTATCTTTCTGCGGCGCGTCGAGCCCGGCAGCGCGGACAAGAGTTACGGCATCGAAGTTGCGCGCCTCGCGGGTCTTCCCCGCAGCGTAATCGAACGCGCCCGCGAAGTCTTGAAACGACATGAACAGAGCGAGCACGCACTCAGCGAGACGCTTTCTCCCGGCGCCTCCGACATGGCGCACAAGAACGGCAATCAGCAGGTGCTCTTTACGGCTCTCGACCGCGAGGTTCTCGAAAAATTGCGCGGCGCGGACCTTGACCAGTTGAAGCCCCTGGATGCGCTCAATCTCCTTGCCGAGCTGAAAAAACAAATTTCATGAGCCAAAAGCCCATGCTTGTGCTCGGCATGATGTCCGGAACATCCGCGGACGGAATCGACGTTGCATTGGCCCGCATCTCCGGCGCGCCGCCGAATCTGAACGCTAAGCTTCTTAGCCACTCGTCCGTCAAATTTCCTGAGGCGCTTCGCAAAGAAATCCTCCGCGTGGCCGAGCAAGACCCCATCAGCGCTGGTGAACTCAGCCAGTTGAATTTTCGTTTGGGAGAGCTTTTCGGCGATGCTGCTCTTGCCGCTTGCCGTAAATTCCGTGTGTCGCCAAAACGCATATCGCTGATCGGCAGCCATGGCCAAACTATTTTCCATCAAGGCAAGCGTGTCAAGTTTTTGAGCCAGCCGACGGCATCGACGCTTCAGGTTGGCGAGCTCTCGGTCATTGCCGCGCGCACGGGCATCACCACCGTCGGCGATTTTCGACCGGCGGACATCGCGCTCGGCGGCCAGGGCGCGCCGCTTGTGCCTTATGCGGACTATCTTCTCTACCGCCACGCGAAACTCGGCCGCGTTTCGCTGAATCTTGGCGGCATCGCGAACATCACTGTTCTTCCGCGCGCCTGCAAGCCGCAACAAGTCTTCGCCTTCGATACTGGCCCAGCAAACATGCTCATTGACGCCCTCGTCTCGCACTTCACGCGTGGCCGCTTGCGCTTTGACAAAAATGCGGAACTCGCCGCGCAGGGCCGCAGCGATCCCGCGCTCTTCAATGAACTCATGCGCGATCCCTATTTGAAAATAGCGCCGCCCAAATCCACGGGCCGCGAATACTACGGCCATGCTTATGTGAAGAGAATCCTCGCGCTTGGCCGCCACCACCGCGCCAGGCCCAACGATCTCATCCGAGCCGCGACAATTTTCACCGCCCTCTCGGTCGTCGACGCTTTAAACCGTTTCGTTCTGCCTAAGACGAAAGTCCAGCAACTCATTGTTTCCGGCGGCGGCGCGTGCAACCCGCTGATCCTCGCTCAACTCTCTGCCGCCCTGCCCGGCGTCGAAGTCTTGCCCTCTTCGAGGCTGGGTATTCCTGAAGACGCCAAGGAAGCCTTCGCCTTTGCGCTGCTGGCCTACGAAACATTTCATCAACGCCCGTCGAACCTTGCTTCCGCAACGGGCGCCAGTGGCCCGGCAATTCTCGGTAAAATCTCTTATGCTCCGCCGCGCTAACGGACCAGATTCGCGTGGAAATGAATCAGGAAAAAAGGAAAGCTCTGTGCAGTGAAGTTCAGAAAACTCTGGCGGACGATCTGCCGTACTTGCCGATGTGGTTCAACGACGTTGTTTCCGCCCACCGCCGGTCTCTCGGAGCGCTCGATCTTTCCTCGACCGGCAACTACAACTTTCTCACAACGCTGCATCTGACTGGAAGCTGAAAAGCGTGACTTGCCAACCTTCGACGATCCGATCTGGATGATCGAAGGATCTCAGCTTCGGCAACTTTCTAGGATGCAGATTTGTGCCACTTTACTCCAGGGCTTTCGCAATGTCCGCCACCGGGATTGCGCCTTCTCGGCCAATTCGCCAAGTGTCGCCATTCAATTCCACGATGGTCGAAGCCAGCGTCCCGCCGGTTTCCCCCGTGTCCAGCACGAGCGGCACGCGGAGGCCGAGTTGCTTCATCACTTGTTCCGCGTTCGAACACGACGGAAACCCGGAGATGTTTGCGCTCGTTCCCGTGACGGGGCCTTCGAATTCATCAATCAGGCGCCGTACAACGGTGCTGTTCGGCCAGCGTAACGCGATGCGGCCCGTGCCCGCGGTCACTTTGAGGGGGATGCGCTGCGCGGCGTTCACGACCAGCGTCAGTCCTCCCGGCCAGAACGCCTGCGCAAGCCGCAGAAATTTTCGCGGGGCTTCGCGCGCCAGCAGAATGGCTTGTTCGATGGAATTGACGAGGATCGGCAGGGCCCTCGTTTCCGGGCGGCCTTTCACGCGGTAAATTTCATCGACCGCAGCCAGATTGAAGGGATCGGCCGCCAGACCGTAGAAGGTGTCCGTGGGAATCGCAATCACACTTCCGCGGGTAATAAAATCTGCCGCGTAACGCAGCAGGTCCGGTTCCGGGGATTGTGCATTGACGCGCAGCAGTTCAGCTGGCAATTTTTTGGCCTTTGGCGAAGTCGTGACGCCACCCTGCAGCGCCCCGCCGGTGCTGCCCTTATTTGGGCGACGCTACCATACCCCCTCAACCCGTGCAATAAGAGCTTGCAGATGAGCTATTTTCCTATCTCCGGGCCTCAGACCGGGCAATAGTCGCGCGAAATTGGCTTCCCACGCTGGTTATTTGCTACCCTCCACGGTAATGGCAACGCCGGGAAAAACCGCTCGAAGCCCTCGCTCCGGAGGCGAGCCCGCGCCACTTACGAGCCGCGACAATCGCTGGCTGAAGGAGTTTCGTATGGCTCTGCGCGGCGGGCTGCCTACGGAAAACGGATTCGTGGGAGTCGAGGGCGTCCGACTTGTCGAAGAAGCGTTGCGTTCCGGCTGCCGCATTCACGCCGTGCTCTTCAGCGAATCGGGCGAACGGCACCACGAACGTCTCGCTTCGTTCATTGACCGGCCCGAAATGGCATTTCCCGTCCTCCGCACCACCGACCGCCTATTTGAAGGCCTGGCCGACACCGAGCACCCGCAAGGGGTCGCCGCACTGGTTCACCCCCGGGAGACTTCGTTCGACGAGTTCGTCCACGCTCCTCTTTCTGCCTGCGCCCCCCTGCTCGTGATCTTGGCGGGCGTCCAGGATCCCGGCAACGTGGGAACTATCTTACGCACCGCGGCAGCCTTTGGCGCAACCGGCGCCGCCACCGCCGCTTCCGGCATCAGCGGCACAGCAAACCCGTTTTCGCCAAAAGCTCTGCGCGCCTCCGCTGGCGCCGCGCTGCACCTTCCAATTCTCGCGGGCATGTCGCTTCCGATTCTCATGGCGCAGCTCAAGGTTGCGGGAGTTCGCACACTCGCATCGAGCGTTCATGAACCGCAGGACGGTGAGCAGCCGCTGCTTGCTCCGTGGGAAGTCGATTGGTGCCAGCCAGCGGCCTTGCTCGTTGGCAACGAAGGCGGCGGTCTTCCCGAAGAAGTCGAACGCAGCGCTGATGCGCGTATTCGGATTCCTATGGCCAGCGGCATCGAGTCCTTAAACGCAGCCGCTGCGGCAGCCGTCGTTTTCTACGAAGCCGCCCGTCAAAGAAACGCCGCGGTCGCCCCGGGCATCCAAGCGTCTGCGACTACGCGGCCGGACAAAACGTCGGAGGGCATGCCTCCGCCTGAAAAAACGTGAGCCTCTTCTCAAAATTGCCGCCACCGGCCCCAGAGCCTGAAGTCCCCGCTGCCAACCAGCCGCTCGCCGAGCGCATGCGTCCGCGCACGCTCGATGAATTCATCGGCCAGGAAAAACTTCTCGGGCCAGGGAAACCGCTTCGCGTTCAAATCGAAAGCGACAATCTCGGTTCCATGCTCTTCTGGGGCCCGCCGGGCTGCGGGAAAACCACGCTCGCGCGGCTCATCGCACGGCTTACCAGCTCCGAATTCGTTTCTTTCAGCGCCGTGCTCGCGGGCATCAAGGAAATCAAGGAAGTCATGTCCGTAGCCGAGCATAAATCGCGCTCCGGCCATCGCACGATCGTCTTTGTTGATGAAGTTCACCGCTTCAACAAAGCCCAGCAGGATGCGTTTCTCCCGCATGTCGAAGCCGGCCACATCATATTCATCGGCGCCACTACGGAGAATCCCTCCTTCGAGGTCATCTCACCGCTTCTTTCGCGTACTAAAGTTTACGTTCTCGATCCCCTTACCACGCCGCAAATCGCTGAACTTCTCCGGCGCGCCGTGAACGACAAAGAACACGGTTTCGGAAACGAATCCGTTGAAGCTCCCGACGACATCCTCTTCCGCATCGCCTCGTTCGCGAATGGCGACGCCCGCGCCGGCTACAACACGCTCGAGCTCGCCGTCCGCGGAGCGCAGCCCAGCGAGAAAGGCATGCGCGTCATCACGCCAGAGCTTCTCGAAGACGTCCTGCAACGAAAACTCCTCCGTTACGACAAAGCCGGCGAGGAGCACTACAACCTCATCTCCGCTTTACATAAATCCGTCCGCAATTCCGACCCCGACGCCGCTCTCTACTGGCTCGCGCGCCTGATCGAATCCGGCGAAGACCCGCTCTATCTCGCTCGCCGCATGGTGCGCATGGCCAGCGAAGACATCGGCCTCGCCGAACCCGGCGCTCTCGCCGTCACGCTCGCCGCCAAGGACGCCTTCGATTTTCTCGGCGCGCCCGAAGGCCATCTGGCCCTCGCACAAGCCGCCGTCTATCTCTCACTCGCGCCAAAATCCAACGCCGTTTACACCGCCTACGGCGAGGTCATCGATGACGTCCACGAGACTGAAGCTGAACCTGTGCCCCTCCACATCCGCAACGCCGTTACCGGCCTCATGAAAAACATCGGCTACGGCCAAGGCTACAAATACGCCCACAATTTCGATGATAAAGTCACCGACATGACCTGCCTCCCCGACAATCTCGCCGGCCGCACCTACTACAAGCCCACCGACCAGGGCTTCGAGCAGCGCCTCCGCCAGCGCCTCGACGAAATTCGTAAAATAAAAACTCGTTCGGTATCCTGAGATGAACCTATGAAATGTATCTTCGGCGCACTCGGGAGTTTGGTTCTTTGCGCGTGGGCTGCTGCGCAAGATCCGCAAGTGCGGCCGTCTATCACTGGAATCGCATATGTACGTATAGCTGTGTCTGATCTCGAAAACTCGCGCAGTTTCTACTCAAAGAATCTCGGATTCGGATCGAACTCTGGCGGCTGCCACGCCATAATCGTGCCCTGCGCCAACATTGGGTCCCAGCACATCGAATTCGATCGGCCAAATCCGGCCGACCCATTGAATCTCTTAATTGAGATCGGCTTCGCAACTTCGAGCGTTTCCGGCCTTCAGCGTTATCTGGAGGCTCACGGCATTAAGACAGGCGAAATTTTTCGTCTCGATGACAAAAGTGAGCGGTTCGGAGCAGTCGACCCGGAGGGCCATCGAGTCGCGTTCATTCAACGCCGTGACACACATTCGGCCACTTGGTCCAAATCCCAAGTCAGCTCCAAACTCATTCACGTCGGCTTTGCTGTTCACGACCGCGCCGCCGAAGACAAATTCTACAAAGACATCCTCGGCTTCCGCCTTTACTGGCAAGGTGGAAGAAAAGATGACGAAACCGATTGGGTCAACATGCAAGTTCCCGATGGCACTGACTGGATCGAATACATGCTGAACGTATCGCCCGATGCGACCCGTAAGACGCTCGGCGTTATGAACCACGTTGCTCTCGGCGTCCCGGACATCCACGCCGCGGAAGCGCAGCTTCGCAAAAACGGCTGGAAGCCCAGCGAGGAACCCAAAATCGGCCGTGGCGGGAAATGGCAGCTCAATCTTTACGACCCAGACGATACCCGCGTGGAATTGATGGAATTCACGCCAACGCAAAAGCCGTGCTGCTCCGAGTATACTGGTCCGCACCCCAAACCATGACCTGTCCCTGTTCTCTCAGCCGATTTAGATGGCTCCGGCGTCTCTGTTCTCTGGTGTGTGTGGTCGCAGGCTGCTGCTCTCTGCCGTCCGTCAAAGCCCAAAATCTCGACAAGCCCCTCCAAACCATCGACGAGGACATCACCGCCTTCGCGTACGCTCCTGACGGCCGCATCGTCTACTCCGTCTATCGCAAAATCAAAACAAAAGTCTTCGACGCGCTCGAGCACGACGACATCTGGCTCCAGGACGCTGGCGGCAAGCGCCGCCGCCTCCTCGAAGGGCAAAAATACACGCGCGGCACGCAGCCCTTTAGCTATCTGATCGACTCGTTCCGCTGGTCTCCCAACGGCCATTTCATTCTCGCCGAGCTCCTTGTCACGACGGTTCTCGATGACAGCGGCAAAACCGAAGACTCTGTCCAAACGCTTCTTCTCGACGACAGCGGCCACGAAATTCACATCGCCAAAGGCGACAGCGTCATTCCCGACGCCGCCAATCCCTTCTTTCTTCCCGACAATGCCACCATCGCTTTTCTCTCCGAAGCCGTGAAGCCCCGTCAGCTCTTCTCCCTGAAATCCACCCGGCTGGATATCGGCTCCCTCAAGTCTCCTCACGACGGCCGCACCTTCCGCGACGTCTCTCCGATTCCGGGAACGATTTCCATCGTGGCTGTCGAGCAAGACCGCGCCCTGAACGGCCCCAATCGCCTCCAGCGCCTCGATCTCTTCACCGATAACGACAAGGAGCTTGCCACGCTCGATAGCTACGAAGGCGGCCTCAGCGTCTCCCCCAGCGGCAAAAAAGTCGCGTATTTTATTGACAAGGAAATTCTCGAGATGCGCGATCTCGCGGCCCCCAGTCGCGCCGCCCGTCTCCGCATTGGCCTTGGCGTCTTTCGCTGGTCGCCCGACGAATCACGCATTCTCCTCAAGCGCGCCCTCGAGAAAAAATCCGGAGATATCGTGTGGATCGATCTTCCTCCGTTAGCCTCGATTCCCGCGAATCAAGAAATTCCAGTCGCGCAGCCCACGCCCATCCCCATCCTTCATGGCCTCACCTTCCGCGATTTCGCCATCTCCCCCGACGGCCGTTCCCTCGCCGTTATCATCCCCGGCAAACGCAGCCTCCTCGTCTTCCCTCTTCCTCGCTGACTCCTCTTCCCTCTCTTCTCTGTGCTCTCCGCGTTCTCTGTGGTCTCCGTGTAAATTCTTTTTTTTTGATCTTTTTTCTGGTTCCTAAAATCAAATACCCGCGCATCATCGCTACGCGGGCTACATTGCCTTCGTAATTGCCCCTGGCCTACGGCTTCAGTTCTACAGCTCTCCTCCGATGCTCCACCAAAATGCACGCATCCTCAATCACTGTAACCCCCGCCGCCCGCGCTTTCTCCGCCGCCTCTTCATTCGCAATCCCCGACTGCATCCAAACCACCCTCGCGCCGATTCGAATCGCGCTCTCCACCACCGGCGGCACTTCCTCTGCCCGCCGGAACACGTTCACGATGTCAATTTTCTCCGGCACATCTTCCAGCCGCGCATAACTCTTCTCTCCCAGCACTTCCGTCTCGTTCGGGTTCACCGGAATAATCCGGTAGCCCACGCCCTGCATGTATTCGGTGACTCCGAAGCTCGGCCGCATCGGATTCGAAGACAATCCGACCACCGCAATGGTCTTGCTTTCTCTCAGTATTTTCGTGATTCGGTCTCCACCGTCATGCCCGCCGATCTCCACACCACCAGCAATGTGCACCCTCATGGCATGGCCGCCCATTTTTCCTTTGCCTCATTTACTTCCTTTATTTCCTTTACCTCCTGAAATATCACTCTCATCGCGCCGCGAGTTCACTCTTGCCGGCGCGCCTCGAAATCACCTGCGTCATGGCCGACAAGCACTTGTCGTTTTCTTCCGCTGTCCCTACCGAAATCCGAATCGCTTCCGGAAATCCCATCCATCCCAGCGGCCGCACAATCACGCCCATCTGCAGCAAATCATCGCTCAATGCCTTCGCCTCCGGCCCGACCACGATAAACACAAAATTCGCCTCGCTCGGCACCGGCTGGAATCCCAGCTTCGCCAATCCGTCGCTCAACCGTTTCCGCTCCGCTGCGTTCGTGTCGATGCATCGCGTCACGTGCTCTTTGTCATCCAGCGCCGCTAGCGCCGCCGCCTGCGCCACTCCGGACGTATTAAACGGCGTTCGCAATTTATTCATCGCGGATAGCAGCTCGGGCCGCCCAATCGCATATCCAATGCGCAATCCCGCCAATCCATAAACTTTCGAAAACGTGCGCAGAATCAGCAGGTTTTTTCTCTTGCGATAGGCTTCCACCGAATCCCTCAAGCCCATGCTCAGCGCATAGTGGATATACGCCTCGTCCAGCACCACCAGAACCCCGTCAGGAACCGCCGCCAGACATTCGTAAAATTCTTCGCGCCCAAAGGCGCTGCCCGTAGGATTGTTGGGATTCGCCAGATAAATCACACCCGTTGTCGGCGTAATCGCTTTCGCCATCCCCCTCAAATCAAATGCAAACTCGCGTTGCTGCGCCAGCACCAATTCCGCGCCGCTCGCGCGAATCGCCACCGAAAACGGCGCGTACGTTCCTTCGGACGTCAGCCCCTGCAAACCCGCGCGCAGCAGTACCCGCGCCGCCAAGTCAATCAGCTCGCTCGAACCCAACCCTATAAAAATTTCATCCGGCGAAACTCCGTGCCGTTCCGCCAGCGCCTCCCTCAGCGCATGAGTGCCGCCATCGGGATACCGATTCGAATCCGCTAGCACAGCCTTCGCGGCTGCAATCCCTTTCGGCGAAGGTCCCAGCGGGTTCTCATTCGAAGCGAGCTTTACTGCATGAATTTTCAGCTCGCGTTCCACTTCTTCAATCGGTTTTCCCGGAACGTAAACGGGCAGGCCGCGCAGGTAATCCGGTATGAGGTCTTCAATGGTTCGCGTCATCCCCTCTAGTCTACTTCCCCAAATGTTTTGCCGCCAATCGCCGCTCCCGCTTAGTGGCCATTTTCTAACCGTCGCGTTTGCTCCTCTTTGCAGTGGCCGGTCTTTCGCGTTCTTTGCGTTCCGGTTCTGACCGGAAAGACCGGTGCTTTTCACTTTCAGAGACAACGCTCCACCCGCCAATTTCCAGCTCTTCTCCTTTACCTCCTTTACTTCCTTTACCTCACTAACTTCCCTCCCCTCAAAGGCTCTTCAATTTCGCCACTTCCCGCACCGTCAGCGCACGAAATTTCCCCGGAGCCACGTCCAATACCAACGGCCCCAGTTGCACGCGCTTGATTTTCTCCACCAGAAATCCCACGCTCTGAAACATTCGCCGAATCTGCCGGTTCCGCCCCTCAATCAGAATCACCTCATACCAGGGATTCGCGCCGTCCTCCGCCAACCGAATCTTTGCTGGCGAAGTCTTCACCCGCTCGCCATCCTCCAGCTCAATCGTGACTCCCGCGCGCAATCGCTCAATCGCCCTCTCATCCGGCTTCCCGCCGATCTTCACCAGATACGTTTTCGGTACATGCGAGCCGGCCTTCATCAGCTTCTGTGCCAGCGCGCCGTCATTGGTCATCAGCAGCAAACCTTCGCTGGCATAATCCAATCGCCCCACGGGATACATGCGCTCAGGACATTTCTTCACGAGGTCCATCACCGTCGGTCGTCCTTCGGGATCGCTCACGGTCGTCACATAGCCTTTCGGCTTGTTCAGTACGAAATACAGCAACCGCTCGCGGCTTTTCAGCGGCTTGCCATCCACGCAAATCACGTCGCGTTCCGGGTCGGCTTTAGTGCCCTGTTCCACCACCACTTTTCCATTAAGCGTCACGCGCCCCGCGGCAATAATCTCCTCAGCCTTGCGCCGTGACGCAACTCCGCTCGCTGCCATAATTTTCTGCAATCGTTCCAAAGCCATGGTTCGAGGCGACGCTACTCGGGGATGTGCGCTGTATTGGTGACGTCCTCGCCCGCTACCAGTAGAAACTCATTCTTGGCACCGGAAAGGCGATTTTGACGATAGGGCCTGTACGCTTCGCTTTCATAGAAACTTACTGCAGCCTCTTTGGAAGGCCATTCGAGAATCACACACATCTGCAGCGGCTTTCGCTCGCCTTCGATCTTCTCGATTTTGGGCGTGCGCGCTAGGTACCGGCCGCCGCTCCGCTCAACCAACCCGGTCACATTGCTCACGTATTCCGGCACCCAGCTCTGGTCCGTTACCTCGATTTCTCCGATGAAGTAATACTTCATGCTGGATCCTCTCTTGTAGTGGCCGGTCTTCCGCGTTCTTTGCGTTCCGGTTCAGATCGGAAAGACCGGTTCTTTTCTCCCTCTTCTCTGCGTACTCTGTGGCCTATGCCTAAAATTCCCTCTTCTTTCTTTTTTTTCTTCCCCGCTCTTCTCAAACTTCCCCAACTTCTCCGCTTCTTTCTGCTCAATCATCCGGTATCTCCCCCGCGGAATCCCCTCCACCGACAACGGCCCCAATCCAATCCGCTTCAACTTTTCCAGCGGATGCTTCTCCTTGAACAACACGCGCCGCAACTCTTCCTTCTTCGAATCCCGCATCCGCACTTCGTACCAATAATTCGCCGCCCTCCCCCGCGTTGCATCCGGCTGCCGCACCGTTTGAATCTTCACGCCAATCTCTTTTCCCAGCCGCTCCAGGTCCGCCAGCGTGAGCATCCCCTTCACTTTCACCTGATAGACCTGCTCCAGTTGCGCCCACTTGTCCAGCATCTCCGCCGCCAGGTCGCCGTCATTCGTCAAAAACACCAGCCCCGACGCCGCATACTCCAGATTCCCCACGGGAAACACGCGTTCCGGCAATCCTCGCAAACAATTTCGAAGCGTCTTCCGCCCTTCCGGGTCCGCCATCGCTGAAACCACTTCCGGCGGTTTGTTCAGCACAATGTAAACGCGGCGCCCCGCGTTCGCTTCGACAACTTTCCCTGCCGCCTCGATGCGGTCTTTCGACGCGTCCGCCTTCGTCCCCAGCTCCTTCACCACGCGCCCATTCACGCGCACCTGTCCGCTGGCAATCAGCAGCTCCGCATGCCGCCGCGAAGCAATCCCCGCCCGCGCAATAATCTTCTGCAATCTTTCTTCCATTTTCTTTTTTGTCTTTTCTCTGTAGGGCCCGCCTTCCGAGGCGGGCCGTTCGGGGTAATTACTTGGTTGGCGCCGTGCCGGCCGGTTTCTCTCCCATTTTCCATTTTCTAATTTCCCTTTTCACTTTTCACTCCCCTGCCGCTGCGGTTTTCTGAGCTTCGCCGCTCCCCGCCTCCGGCATCCCCTCGTTATTCGCGGCCGTCTCTTCCAACAATTCCTCTCGCGCTTCCATCTCCGCACTACCCGTATTTTCCGTCCGCGGCGCCCCGATATTCGCCTCGTTTGTCGACCCTTCCTCCGCCGGCGCGAATCCTTCGTCACTCCCCAGCGCCTCCCGCGCCAACGCCTCAAACTCCTTCAAGCTCGGCAACTCCTCCAGGTCGCTCAACCCAAACCGCATCAAAAATTCCTTGGACGTCTTGTACAAAATCGGCCGCCCTATCACTTCCTTGCGCCCCGCCGTCGTAATCAAGTGCTTGTCCAGCAGCGTGCTGATCACTCCCGAAGTGTTCACCCCGCGAATCTCCGAAATTTCCGGCGAAGTTACCGGCTGCTTGTAAGCAATCACCGCCAAAGTCTCCAGCGCCGGCATCGACAGCCGTAACGGCGGCCGCAAGCTCTTGATAAACCGCCGCACCACGTCATGCTGCTGCGGCTTGGTATAAAGTTTGTACCCGCCCGCCACTGCGCGAATCTCAATCCCGCGCGCCTCACTCGCATAACTTGCCACCAGCTCATCCAGCGAAGCCTGCACAGCCAGCTTTTCCTCTCCCAGCGCCTTAGCCAGTTGCTCGATCGTCGCCGGCTCATCCGCCGCATAAATAATCGCTTCCAACGCCGCTTTTCTCTCTTCATTGGTCATGCTTGCCTCGCCCCCGCTCCAGCCGCCCGTCATTCCGAACGGAGCAGGCCGGCGCTTTTTCCTTCCGCTTCGCTCCTGCGAAGCGGAAGGCTTGCGCAGTGAGGAATCTCTCTTTTCTTTGCGTCATACGTCATTGCCTCTTTACTTCGATTATTTATATTCCTCATCAATCTGCTTAATCCCGCCGCTCTCATCAAACACCAAATCAAACATCTTATGCTTCCTCACCAAAATATCCCCAAACTGCTTCTCCTGGACGAGCGCCACCGCCTGCAGCTTCACCATCTCGAGAACCGCCAGGAACGCCACGATCATCGCGTGCCGCGACGGGCACGCCTCAAAAAACTGAATCAAATTCACCGCATTCTCCGCGCTAGCCAGGATCTGCGCTCGAAGCGCCGCAATCATCTGCGCCACGGTAAACTCTTCGTGCCGCAGCTCGATCCGCGAAACTTCCTTCTTCCGCTCCAGCACCTGCTGGAATACTTTCACCAAATCCACGAGCGAAACCACCAACTCTCCTTCGGTCCCTTCGTCGTTATAAAGCGACTTGTCCGGCTTCGACCACACGTTCTCTTCAATCTGCTGCTTCTGGTACAAAAGCTGCGCCGCGTTTTTGAATTTCTCGTGTTCCACGAGGCGTTGCACCAACTCCGCCCGCGGATCGCCCTCCGCGTCTTCCGGCCCAGCCAGCGGGTCCGGCGGCAGCAGCATCTTCGACTTGATGTAAATCAGCGTGGCCGCCATATAAATAAATTCCGCCGACACATCCACGTCCAGCTCTTCCAGTTTGTGCAAATAATCGAGGTATTGCGCCGTGATTTTCGAAATCTGGATGTCGTGAATATTCATCTTCTGCTGTTTGATCAAATCCAGCAGCAAATCTAGCGGCCCCTCATACATCGGTATCTGTATTTTGTAGGCTGGCTTCGGCGTGGTTCTCTCCACTCGCTCCTCGGCGCGCGTTTCCGCGTCCTTCCCTGTCATCTTGTTCCCCGGCGTCGCCATTCGTTCCTTCTTTTGTAGTGGCCGGTCTTTAAACCGGTTCTTTCTCTTTCTTTCTGTGCCCTCTGCGAACTCTGTGTCGAGAGACAATCTGCTGCTGGCAACTTACTCGCCGCTGGCCGCGTGCTTTCCCCCGTCAGCAATCTCTTTCCTCTTCTTCTCCCAACCAAAAACCGCTTCCCTCACCCGCTCCATGGTTCCCTGCGCCACCGCACGCGCCTTCTTCGAACCCGCATCCAAAATTTCCAACACCTGCTTCGGATTCTTCTCGTACTTCACTCTTCGTTCGCGCACCGGCGCGATCCACTTGATCAAATTCTCCGCCATCGCCGCTTTGCACTCGATGCACCCGATCCCTGCCGTCGTGCACCCTTGCCGCACCCACTCCAGCCGCCCCGGCTCTTCCGCCGAGAACAGTTTATGCCAGTCATACACGGGACACACGTCCGGATTTCCCGGATCCGTCCGCCTCTTCCGCGCCGGGTCCGTCACCATCACCTTCGTCTTCTTCCGTATCTCCTCATCCGTCTCGCTCAACGTAATCGCATTCCCATAACTCTTCGACATCTTCCGCCCATCCAACCCCGGTATCCGTGGCGTCTTCGTCAGCATCGCGTCTGGTTCAACTAGTCTCTCGCGGAACTCAAAGAATTTGGCAAAACCTCTGCTCTCGGTGTCTGCTAGAAAGTTCCGAATTCCATCTTTCAGCGCAAGCTCGCGCATTTTTGCTCTGACGAACGACGTGCGATTGGCGTGCTCGTTCACGATGTGCGACAGCTGTGGTTTTTCATCAATCATATCCGCAAAAATGGCGGCAGAAAATGCGTCGGCATCAACGCCTTCTCGCCAGTCAAGACCAAACAATGTGTTGAAACGCCTTACCAGTTCCCGGCTGAACTCGACGTGAGAAACCTGATCCTCGCCAACGGGCACAAAGAGTGATGATCCCAATTCGCTGTAAATCACGATATCCGCAGTCTGCAAAGCCGGATACCCCAGAAATCCGTAGGTATGTAAGTCCTTGCTTTTGACGTTCTCCAGCGCCTCTTTATACGTCGGCACACGCTCCAGCCATCCCAGCGGTGTCACCATGGACAGCAACAAATGCAACTCCGCATGCTCCGGGACCGCCGACTGCTGAAAAATCACGCTCTTCGCCGGATCGAGCCCCGCCGCCAGATAGTCAATCATGATCTGCAGCGTGTTCTCCGCGATCCCCGAAGTGTCCGCGTAATCGCTAGTCAGCGCATGCCAATCCGCAATGAAGTAAAAGCACTCATACGCAGGATCATTTTGTAACCGCACCCAATTTTGCAGCGCCCCAAAATAATGCCCAATATGCAGCCGCCCTGTCGGCCGCATGCCGCTCAACACCCTGCTCTTCTTCCCCTCAGCCCCTGTCGTCACCCTATTCTCCCAATCCCCATCAAGCCGCCCAACTTACCGCCGTCATTCCGAACAGAGCGGGCCGATTTTTTCTCCCGCTTTCGCTCCTGCGAAAGCGTCGGCCTGCGGATGTGAGGAATCTCTCTTTGATCTTTCTTAACTCTGTGCTCTCTGCGTTAATTCTTTCTTTTCTTCGTGGCACGGCCATCTTGGCTGTGCGCCTGCTGGCGTTCTAATTCGTCGACTGCCTCATTTCCATGCAAGCCCCAGGGCGGTGGGATGCTTTGGCTGATACAGGCCAATCCCCCCTCCACCGGGCAATTTCATCTTCGTAATCGAACCCCATCGCGCTTCCTCAATCTTTGAGCACTTCACACCCTTCTTAGCGAGCGCCGCCATCTCCGCTTTCAAGCTGTCGCACATGAAATAGAGTTCATGCGGACCGTTCTCACCGGCCGGGTGGAATGCGGCCTCACCCGGTGGCAGCGCAAAGATCAACCAGCCATGGCCTGCATCCACAGACTTGAGGCCGAGTTCGTCGCGGAAGAAGGCGCGGTCCGCTTCCGCATCTTTGCTGTAAACAATGACGTGAGCGCCAGAGATCATCCGCACCTCCTCGAAACTAGTCGCTCCTTCTTCAGGGGCTAAAGCCCACTGATTCCACAGCTACGCCGGGGCTGAAGCCCGGCCTCCTAAAAGCAAGCGCCTTACGGGTTCCTTTCGTCGGTGCGAATCTCGACGGGACATCCGCGTGCGCCGATTTCATGAATAAAGTCGATGAAATCGTCCACCATTTTCTTTGCCCCGGCACCAATTAGGCCATAATTCTGAATCACTACACAGTACGGTACTTCAACCCCGTTGATATTCCCGCCCGCGATACTGTCATTCAGCGCGTTGAAGTTCTTACCATGCCAAGAGGGAGCCCCAACGGCCCTAAAGAAAGCGTCGTATACATCATCCGATGTCTTCCATTCAGCGCCGTTAAGAAACAATTCCTTCATCCTTGCTTAACTCGACGCGACCTTCTGCTTCTCGGGCGCTCCCAGCAGCTCCCTCGCAATGATCATCCTCTGGACTTCGCTGGTCCCCTCGTAAATCGTAATCACCCGCGCGTCGCGGTACATCCGCTCCACATCCGTCTCCCGCGAATACCCCACGGCCCCATGTGCCTGCACCGCCTTATACACCACGCGGTTCACCATCTCGCTGGCGTAAAGCTTGGCCTTGGAAGCGCTTGCGCCCACTTTCGTGGGATGCGCGTCCTTCAGCCATGCCGCGTAATGCGTCAATCCCCGCGCCGCCTCAATCTCAGTCTGCATATCCGCAATCATCCACTGAATCGCCTGAAACTCCGAAATGTTCTTCCCGAACGCCTTGCGCTGCTTCGCGTACTTCACGGTTTCTTCCAACGCCCCCTGCGCCAGCCCGACCGCCTGCGCCGCAATCCCGATTCGTCCGCCATCCAACGCGCTCAAGGCAATCTTTAATCCCTGCCCCTCTTCTCCCAGCCGATTCTCCACCGGCACCACGCAATCGTTCAGCAAGATCTCAACCGACGGCGACGAACGCTGCCCCATTTTGTCCTCATGCCGGCCCACGCGAAATCCAGAAAAACTTGGTTCAACGAGAAACGCGCTGATGCCTTTGCCGCCCGCCGCCGGATCTGTCTTTGCAAACACCAGCAGCACGCCCGCAGCGCTTCCGTTTGTCACCCAGGTCTTCGTTCCGTTCAGCTTGTAGAGATTTCCATCGCGAATTGCTCGCGCCTGTATCCCTGCGGCATCCGAACCGGCGGCTGGCTCCGTCAGGCAGAATGCGCCCAGCGTTTCCCCCGTGGCCATGCGCCGCAAATATTTTTTCTTCTGCGCCTCGGTGCCAAATAGTAGCAGCGGCGCCTGCACCGCCGAATTTGTCACGCCCAGCGCCGTAGACATCGCCGTAAAAACGCGCGCCACCTCTTCCAGCATCAGCACATACGAAACGGTATCCAGTCCCGGCCCGCCCCATTCCTCCGGCACCAGCATCCCGCAACAGCCCATCTCGCCCAGTTTTTTGATGGCCTCCGCCGGAAATTTTTCCGCCTTCTCCCACTCTTTGACAAATGGCCGCACTTCCGCCTCCATGAATTGGCGGACGGTATCACGAATCAATTTTTGGTGGTCGTTAAGCGAAAAATCCATCGTGTCGTCGGCCGCTTCGCGGCCGCACTTAAGACAGCACGCGGGGTACGCACGATGCTAACACGGCCAGCCGAGGAGCAGAAGGCGGGTCGTAGTCAATTTGCGGTTAGCTCGTCATCCGGGAATTGGCGCTGAGCGACACTCTTACATTGTGAGCCGCTAACGCGCGGAGGGCGGCGATATAGGCGCCGACCAGTGGGCGTCTCGGAATCTCCAGTGACCGTCTCGATACTCAGCCAGCCCAGTAAAGTATCCGGTTTCCTCGATACGATGCCCAGCCTTATCTACCTGGATCTCGCGCCACGACGCTGCGACGACCGCGAGTTCGGCAGTGAGAGGATCAACTCGCAAATCGTCGCCCCATGTCAATTAGATATGGTTGATGGTCCGCGCAAAATTCTGAGTGCCCTCCTTTGCTGTGGCAGCGTTCGGGAACGCTAGCTGTCCGTTAACGGCCATGAAGAATTCTGGGCCCGTGTTGAAGAACTTGAGCCACGCCGGCGGACCCTCTTGAGTGACATCATGGGCCACGGTACGCATGAATGTGCGCGCCCTCTCGCCAATAGCAGCCGCGCGAGCAGGGGGAAGCGATTGTGACTCGGCTGATCCTGCGGCGCGAGCGGAACAACCAGCAAGAGCGAAAGCCGCGAGGAGAGCAGTACTCGACCAGATCAATACAGGGAGAGTTTGCACGAAGCGGCCAGCTTTCCTGATCGCTTGATGAGAACAACAGGAACGAACAGAATGAGGATTCTTATCCAAGAGTCCCACAGAAAGCATGCGACACCTCCTAACTTTAGTGCATCCGTGCGGCGCAGAGCAATTCGCAGTCGTGCCGTCCATTGCGGATTGTCTCGACCTGACGCTGCATAGGTTCGTACTATACTTCCTCGCGAGGAATAACATGGCAAACCGCTTTGGTCCAGACATCCTAATTCAAGCCCCAGATCCTAAGGAAGCTGCCCTTGTTTATGTCAACCATCTCGGATTCGAAATTACAGACAACAACCCGAAGATGATCGGCCTCCATGGCAAGCACATCAACTTGTTCATCGAGCTTGGCCCGTCCTTGGGGCCAGTCTTGGAAGTGACGGTCGACAACGTTGCCGACGCGAAGCAGCGACTAGTAGAGGAGGGCTGTGAAGTTGTCAAGGACGAGCCGGATTTTCCTCGCTGCTATGTCAAAGATCCATTTGGCATAATCTATAATCTCACAAGCTAGTACCGGTCCCTCGCTGCGCTCGGGATGACAATTTCGAGCTTTAGCGCAGGAGCGGGGGGCGCGGCGGCTGAGACCTTGGAAGGCCAGTACGGTCTAGCGTTGAGTTTTCAGTAGGCTGAAAGTCAGAGCGAACCGGGGAAGGCCACCCGCAAAAAGAAAAAGGGCAAGTTGCGTGAGCCGCAACTCGCCCTACAAACAACATACCAGATTGGGAGCCTTGTCTTGCGACACGTCTCTCAGGCTGTGGGGTTTTTTATCTGACGTGGCGCCGGGCTTCAGCCCGGCATCTTTTCCGCCCTGCGTCGAATCGCGCGCAGCCACATCACGCGAATCAGCGCACTTCCGGGATAGATTGTGCGCCAATAGGCAGCAAATTTCCTTTTCGCCCAAGCGTCTGTCGCATAAACGCGCGTCTCCGTCGTCAAGAGTACGTCACCTTTGGATGCATCCACGACGCGAAAACTGATTGCCGCGAGCGCAAATCCCGGTTCGTGCAGTGCTTTGAAATCCTCTGGCCTGGGCTTCTTGTCTTTGTTCGGGCGCCATCCGGGAGGAGCGACAACCAGCGTGCCCAGCACAATTTCGCTGTCGGGCTCTTCCGCAAGTTTCATGAATCCTGAGCGCGTCGCGACAGCCAAGATCGGCTCGTTGGGTGGCGGGTTTAGAATGGCGTCCGCCCCAGGCCGTCCAAAGCGCCTGATCCACGTCAGCGTGCGGAAAAACGTAATCTCCTCCGCTGTCACATCGCGAATCGTCGCGAAGACGCGCTCCCGTGGCGCCGCAATCCGGATAGTATGAGATTCCGCGAATTGATACGCGGGCACAAAGTCGTCAATCGTTTTGTGCTCTGCGATTCTCTTTTCGGGCGCCGGCAAACTTACGCCGATCAAGAACACTACAACACCGCTCAGCAACACAGCAACGCCGTGCGGCCGGCTAGTGATTCCGATCCATGTCAATGGGCGAACAACGGAAACGGCCCCGAGAAAAATCGCTGCGAGGGCCAGATATATGAGGATCGTCCCAGCCAGATTCATTGCGAGAGACTTCGAACTACAGCTTGAACAGTTCGCGCATGCGTTTGATTTGCGAGCGGCTGACGGGAATTTGCGTGTGTTTTTTGTCGTCCATTTTCAGCATGTAGGTGGAGTTGAACCAGGGCAAGACTTCCTTGATGTGATGGATGTTCACCAGGAAGGAGCGGTGCGGCTTCCAAAAGGAATCCGACTCCAGCGCTTCGTCCATCTCCTCGAGCGTACGGTAATTCGACGTGCCTTCGACGTCCCGCGCCACCACCGAGATCATGCCGCCGTCAATCGAAGCCCAGATTAAATCTTCGCCGTCCACCAGCAGCAAACGCTGCTGTGACTTCACTAATATTTTCACCGGCGACGAGTTCTGCTTCCCTGCACCGAGCTGGCTGACAAGTTGCTCCAGCCGCTCCGTAGCCGAAGTCTGTGTCTCCAGCATTTTGCGCGCGCGCGCAATCGCTTTGGCGATGCGCGCTTTGTCGAACGGCTTCAAAACGTAGTCCACGGCGTTTACATCAAATGCCTGCACCGCGTACTGGTCAAATGCGGTGGCAAACACCACGTGCGGCATTTTCATTTTCCGTTCGACGATTTTTTTCAGCACGCCAAATCCGTCCAGACCGGGCATCTTCACATCCAGAAACACCAGGTCCGGCGTGTGCTCCTTGATCAGCGAGACGGCTTCCACGCCGTTCTTCCCTTGCCCGATCACATTGATGTCAGGAAACCCTTTCAGCAGGAACGCCAGTTCCTCCCGCGCCGGTTTCTCATCGTCGACGATGATGGTGTTTATTGACATCCAGTAGCACAGGCCTTAGCCTGTGCCTCCTCTCTCGGGTACCCTGAAACGCCGAGTATAGGCGCACGCCGTGTCTGGAGGCAATCATCGTTGCTACTCGGCTTAAGGCGGCAAATTACCCTGTTCCCGGCATTATGGGCCTCGACAGGCGAAAATAGGACGAAAATATGAAGAAAACCGTATATAGCCGGCGCCCAAAAACGGCACAGGTCCTCAGCAGCACCACCATTTATGAGGGCCCGGTCTTCGGGATTCGACGCGACGAGATCATCGAGCCGAGCGGCGTTCGAACCGTTCGCGAAATGATCACCCACCCGGGATCCGTAGTCGTGCTTCCCGTGCTGCCGGACGGGCGGATTGTGCTCATCAAGCAGTACCGTTACGCAGCCAAACAATATCTTTGGGAGTTGGTTGCGGGGCGGATCGACGCCGGCGAAACTCCCAAATTGGCCGCCGCGCGCGAACTGATTGAAGAAACAGGCTTTCGGGCAAAGCGATTTCGAATCTTCTTGGACATTTTCCCGACGCCCGGCTTTCTGGAGGAACGCATGTTCATCCTGCTCGCGGAGGGTTTGACCGCCGGTAAAGCGGAACCTGAGGAAGATGAGAAAATAGTTTCCCGTGCCTATAGACGTAAGCAATTGGAGGGCATGATCCGCCGTGGGACCCTGAGAGACGCCAAGTCCATCGCGGGCATTCTCTATTATTTCAGATTCCTCGCCCCGCAAAAACGGTAAACCCGCCGGAACTCATTGAATCGGTTTTGTGGCTAGATAAATGAAAATTTATCTTTGCTATAAAAGAGGAATGTTCTATTGACTCGAACTTCGTTTCTGGTACACTCCGCGCGATTCGTATCTTTAACAGCGTTAGGGTTATTCCACCGGCGCTGCGGAGCGAAATCTCGATGTCCCCTTTCAGGAGGGAAAGCGAAGTGCAAGGAACTGTGAAGTGGTTTAACAATTCGAAAGGATATGGCTTCATCGGGCGCGATGATGGCCCAGACGTTTTCGTGCATTATTCGGCCATCGCTGGGGATGGCTATCGTACCTTGCAGGAAGGAGACCCGGTCGAATTCGAAATTGTGCAGGGACCGAAAGGCCCGCAGGCGGCCAACGTCTCAAAGGCGGGTGGATGAGGAAGTAGGCAATAATTCGGCCGGCAGGGTCGCGCCCCCTGTCGGCCTTTTTTATTTGGGCGTCCAACTCGGGCGAGGCGCACCGCGTGAATGACTCTGCTCGATAAGCTGTGGGACGACCAGCTTCTGTTCGGAAAGTCCTACCTAGAAGTCCCTGCTCCAGCCACGGACGGATTCCGGGCTTATTAGAACGGGAGGGCGGCGGTCGGCCCCGTCGCTCATCTGAAGAGAATAGCCGTTTGCAAGGTAGGAAGGGATGTCGCGGTCATCGCTGATCGGAATATAAGGGCCCGCCTTTCCCAAATGTACGTGGTATCGGTCGTCCTTGAATCGATGTGGAAATAAGCGGGTTCCGAATTTTTTGCCGCGAGACACTATAGCAAAGAGCATAGAGCTCCTCCCAAGGCCGTGAAATCTCCCTTATTCTACGAATGGCGTTGCTGTACTTGTAAGCGGTAAGTCTGTGGAAAAATGTGCATTGTTTTTTTGTGTGGGAAACGTCAATTTCGAGGTGGTTTTTGGGCCGGCGCCGCGGCAGCGGGACCTTGAGCAGGCTTTGCTTGCGTCTTTTCAATTCCGTTCGCCCAAGAGATCGTCGTCTCTGCTAATTCCCGCAGCACTTCCGCGTCCGTTCTTCCCGAACTCTTCAGCACATGAAAGGAATGATCCGCTGTTTCAATGACGTGCAACGTCGCCCGGGACCCTAGCTTCGCACAGACCGGACGCACCAACTGGAGATCGGCAAACGTATCCCTCGTCCCTTGCAGGAAAAGCATCGGCGCGGTGACCTTCGCAAGATGGTCCGCTCGTTTCGTGGCCGGCCGGTTTGGTGGGTGCAGCGGAAAGCCAAAGAACACCAATCCTCGCACGCCGTCCAGGGCCCCATCCAGGGAATGTTCCGCCGCGGCCTGCGAAGTCATTCGCCCTCCCATGGATTTGCCTCCCGCCAGCAACGGCAAGCCGGGAGCAGCCTTTGCCGCAGCTAGGACGGCAGCCACCACGGTGGCCGTCAAGACTGCCGGCGCGTCAGGAATCCGCCGCCGTTCCTCCATGTACGGAAACTGGTACCGCAACGTCGCGACGCCCACGCTAGCCAACTCGTCTGCCAGCTTTGCCATAAATGGGTGACTCATCCCGGCCCCAGCTCCGTGCGCCAGCACCAGAAGCCAGCCCGCCTTCGCTGGCCGAGACAAGAGCGCGGACACTTCGCCCCGGCCCTCCACTGCGAATCGTAGATCTTCGACCGTCGCCATTTCGCCGCGATTCTAGCAGAACATTCTACGCACCAGGGCTCGCCTATCGTGCTCGACACGGACCCATGGGAATGTCACACACAGCCGGATGCTCGGCGACTTAACTGTTGCTTCGCCGGATTTCGGCGCGGAGAGCTAGCCGGATTGATCCGATGGCCGCGCTCAGACACGAATAAAAGCAGCGACGTCGCTGCGGGACAAAAGAAGAGAGGCGCTCGGTAACCTCACAAGCGCCTCCGGTACTGCTTCAACGTAAACCGTACCTCACTGGATCACCTCCTTCTCGGCAGGAACGCCGATATCGACAGGAGTGTCGAGTGATCCGATTATAGCGCGGGATTGGGGAGATATCAGTTTGCAGTTTGGGTTTTTCTCTTCTCCCTTTCTGATTTTTGTTTGACAAGACTCGTTTGGCTCATAATGATTGAAGATTTCAGAGTAAGGGGAAACTTCCCGTCTGTCCCCACTCTCCCCACTCTCATCCCCACTCTCAGCAAACCGAAAGCGTCGGCCACACCACCGAGATGGACTTGCACAGGCAGTCGAGATTCCCACAGGACGTGGAGCTTCTTGAAAGCGGTATCAGTGCTACAATATAACTGGTCGTGAATCTCAGGAGAGAGCGCAACGCTTAAGCCCTGGGGCAGACTAGCTAGCAGCCGAAGGCTTAGTAGCTCCCGTCTCTAAAAGAATTCACTCCCCAAAAGCTGTGCCCACGTCGGTCGAAAGCCTTTGGGCGCCATTCCGACCCGACAGAGGAGGTACTATGGCCGAACAGAAACAGACCTACCCTTTGCTCCCGATTTCCCACTGGTGGGCGTTGCGACGAAAATTTAGACAGAGTTTCCTGGGGTTGTCACGGACGGCTATTTGGCGACCGTGTTGAACATGGCAGCGCGGTCCGCACAAGTGAACATCCTGCCATATTTGAGAAGGCTTGGGATTATCGACGAGGATGCCAAAACTGGGGACAGGGCAAAGCAGTGGAGGGACGACACCCACTACTCGCAGGTGTGCAAAGAAATCCTGGCGGAAGTTTATCCACAGGAATTACGTGACGCGGTCACGGAGGTAAGCCAACGTGCCGAGGCTGAACGTTGGTTCGCACACAAAACTGGGACTGGAGAGACCGCCGCAAGAAAGATGGCAGCGCTGTATATGGTTTTGATCGAAGGTGACGCATCAAAGCAGCCAGAACAAGATGCGAGCGATCGCCCCAAAGACCGAGCAACTAGCCTACATTATTCGTGAATGCTGACCTCGCGACAAATTTTTTGTCACCTCGCAAGGATGCGCGACAAGAGAAGAACTTGGTGAACGGAAGGACTGATTCTAAGGCTGTTAACAAGGTTCGCAATCAGATTTTGACGCGAAAAGAGAGACCTTGAGTAGAGGCAGGACGAGTAAAAAGTTCAGTGCCGCGGAGAACTCAGCCAGTTTGAGCGCCCAAACTCAAAGCGAGACGATAAAAGCTATCGCGGTACGGAAACGCTTGAGGCAGGTGCAGCACGATGCGACGCACCGTGACGATGACTTGAGCTCCGAGTTTTAGAAAATGCTCGCGCAAGGTCGAGACCTGCGCCCGGGCGTGGCGCGTCGGAGACAAGTGAAGGCGCATCTCCTGCATCAGCACATAGGCCGCCGCTGTCAGCAACACTCGGAATGTGTTCGCCAAAAAGTTCGAGCAACTGGTCCGGCCGATCTGCATGCCGTCGTGCAGCTCCTTGATCCTGTTCTCGACGTCGCCCCGCTGACAGTAAACCTGCTCATAAATCCACTGTGGACTCTGTTTCAGGTTGGTGACCACGAAGCGCGGGTTGTCTTTCGGTTCCTTATTCGTGGCGCGCACCACCTCCGCTTTGTAGATGATGCGTCGTTTCCACGGCCAAGTCTTGCGGGTAGCGTATCGGCACTCGCCATAGACATGCTCGGTTTGGCCGGAGAGCTCCGACGCACGACGTGCCCGCTTCATGGCCACCTCCGCCTTACGCTTCAACACCGCATTGGCAGCCATGTTGACGAGGTATTCCACTTTCGGTTCGCAATCTAAAAAATCCAGAACTTCCGGGGACGCGAAGCCGCCGTCGAGGCGCACCCGGATTTTCGCCTTGGGGAAGGCTTCGCCCACCCGCGCCATCAGACGGCGCAGAATCCCGATGGCGCCCGCAGAACCAGGCGCATTTCCAGGCCGCAACACCGCCGCCACCAAGTACTGCTCCGCCTCCTCATCAAAAGTGAGAAAACAAACCATCGGCAAGTAACAGTAGCTATCGTAGTGGCTATTGAAAAAGGTGAACTGTTGCTGGCCGTGCGTGGGGTCGTCGGTGGGATCCAGATCGATGGTGATGCGACGAGCGCGACCATGCAGACGCTGGCGATGTCGTTCAATAACACAGTCCGCCAGCGCTTCCGTCATGCGCAAGAGTTCCTTGCGATCCGGAGCATTTTCAAAGCGCGACAGAGTAGGTTGCGAAGCCAGATCCTCGCCAGCGAGGGGATCCCGACCGACCAGCAACTTGTGGATCGGATCACCAGCCAACCGCGCCGCATCGTTGGCGTCTTCATATCCCAACGCGATGGCCATGACTCGCTGAGTAATCAACTCACGCAACTCATGCTGCACCTTACCGGGTTGCCGGTCATCTCCCAGGCAAGCCGCCAATGCCGAAGTCAGGCCTAACCGTCGCTCGGCAGCCTTCAGCAGAATCGCTCCGCCATCGGAACTGCCCTGCCGTTGGTCAAACTTCGCGACCAGCGGTCGATCAAAAATATCAGGAAAAAGAAGACAGTCTGTTGTGGTATGTTCGTTCAAGCGAAGGCCTCACTTTTGGTTTCAAACCCGCGTAGACAACGGATTTGTACCATAGCGAGGCCTTTCGTGCTTATAAAATCGCGAATTTTTCGGGCTAAGACCAGAGAAACTGGGACTAGTAGAGTTCCCGCTGCGCCGACTTATCCCCCCGCTGCTAATACTCACAACCAACACCAACCGCCGTCTCAACAGAAGCCCGGCATAAACATCAATCTCGAAATCCACATTTCGGCAGACTCCACGCCAGAGCAGATTGAGCAGATCTTTGCGAGCATGGCAAAGCACATTTATAAGGCTGGGTAGGTAGATGTCAGCGGATTTGAAAGCAGCTGTTGCTCTTGCCAGGAAACTCAAGGAAGAGGCACCCAAGAGCTTCGTTGCGCCTCCCGTTGGAACGCGCCCGGCGAACGAGTACCTTTTACCGTTCGCGCTTGTGCGGGGCACCAGAGGTTACGTGGAAAAGGTCGTCAACCAAGTCAACGGCTGCTATGAGAAGGGCTGGTTCGATGGCTGCGCGGTAATGATGCGGCGTTTGGTCGAGACGTTGATAATCGAATGCTTTGAGCACCATCATATCGATCACAAAATCAAGAATGTCAAGGGAGACTTCCTGTATTTGGCGGACCTGATCGACAAGACGCTTCAGGAGACGACGTGGAATCTCGGCCGGAATTCAAAGGAGGGTCTCCCCCGCTTGAAGAAGATCGGCGACTACTCCGCACACAACCGTAGGTATAACGCGCACCGGAGGGACGTTGATAATGTGGCCAGTGATTTTCGTGTGGTGTGCGAAGACCTTCTCTACATCTCGAACTTGAGGAAATAAGCAATGAAGCGGACACGCCGCGCGTGGCCGCGCCTTAATTCCGAAAAACGCCTTTGGGTGGCCCACCTGTCCCGACCCGGTCGGGATCCTTGCGGGTTTGTTTTTTGCAAGGGTGGGTTTTTCTCTTGTCCTTTTTCTAATTTCTATTTTCTAGTTCCAAAATGACCGGTCACCGGATGACATGGATGCGCGCGCCAACCTTCACCTTCTTCCATGACTTGTCCGCCGTATACACGGGAGCCTTCAAAGCAAGCCCGAGCGCCAAACAAGCCCTGTCACCCAAGGACAACCCAAGTGGCCTGGTTTGCGCCACCAGATCGCCCACCAGCCTGGCGTGCTCCGAGGTGAAAGGAACGGCTTCACGGATGGGGCTCAGTGCTGCTTCCCACGCCTCGTCAGGGCGGAGGCCCCGGCCAACAAGTTTGCCGTGCACTTCGGCCAGATTGACGGTGCTGATTGCCGCGGCGCTCAAGAGCTCCGGCGTCAACCGTTCCGCTCCGGGTTCCTGATTGAGAATGGCAAGCAGGGCGGAAGCGTCCAGTACGACTCTATTCATTTCGCGCGGCCTCGCGGCGTTCGGCAATCAATTCGCCAACCAGAGAGGTGCCCGTCTTCACATACTTGCGGACAAGCCGCTGAGCGCGCTCAATGTTGCGTTTCAAGGTGGTGATACGCAATTCGTCGTCTTGAATCTGCAGGACGACCTCGTCACCAACACGGATGCCCAGCCGTTTGCGAAAAGAAGCAGGAATCACCACGCGCCCGTTCTCGTTGACCCGCATGCGGGTTTTTAACGTCATGTCGTTTCCACCTCTTGTGACGCTATTCTAGCATATGTCACGCAGGATCACAAATGACAGAGTTTTGGAGTTGCGCCGGATCATCGTGTCGCAACCGGACACTCGACGACTTACCTGTTGCTTTCCCAAAGGAAGTGCGGCATCCTCCCTGTTGGAAACCCAAACGGCGGTGCTATGAAACAGGCTTTCTCATGAAACAAAAAGCGGATGTTCTGCAAGGCACGCTGGCGTTGATGGTCCTCAAGACTCTCGATGTCCTCGGGCCACTGCACGGCTATGGAATCGCGCGGCGCATCGAGCAGATCAGCGGTGATCTGCTGGCCGTGAATCAAGGGACTCTGTATCCCGTGCTGTTGAAGCTGGAACAAGAGGGCGCGATCGCCTCCGAGTGGGGAGCCTCCGAGAATAATCGCAGGGCGCGCTTCTATCGCCTGACACGGGAAGGACGCAAGCAGTTGCAGGTTGAGACCAAGGATTGGGAGCAAACGGCAGCGATCATCGGCCGGTTCTTCCAGGCCAAAGCGGAGGATTTGTCATGAGATCTCTGAGGCGGTTCCTCTCGCGTCTATTCAATTCGGCGACCAGGCGGGCACGAGAAGATCGATTGAGGGAGGAGATTGAGGAACACATCGCTCTGCAAACCGAAGAAAATCTTCGCGCCGGCTTATCATCCGTCGAGGCGCGGCGCCAGGCCATGCTGAAGTTCGGCGGCGTGGAGGCGATGAAACAAGACTATCGTGCCGAGCGAGGACTGCTATTCATCGAGAATCTGCTGGGGGATTTGCGAAACGCGGGGCGAACGATTTCGCGCATGCCAGGGCTTGCGGCCGTGATCGTCATTTCGCTGGCCATCGGCATTGGCGTGAATACAACGATCCTTTCCTGGATTCAGACGATCCTGCTGAAACCGTTGCCCGGCGTGAGCGGTGTATCGAGCTTCCTGCTGGTCGAGCCTCGCATGGAGACGGGCGGGTATCCAGGCGCTTCCTGGCTGGAATATCGCGACTTGCAGACACGAGTGCCGGCATTGCGGGACGTCGTGGCTTCTCAGATGGTGCCGTTCAACGTGGGAGAGACGGGCCAGACGGAGCGGACGCACGGACAACTCGTCTCCGGCAATTATTTTTCCGCGCTGGGACTGAAGCCTGCAAGCGGACGATTTATTCGGCCGGAGGAGGCGGAGCGGCCCGGAACCGAGCCGGTCATTGTGATTTCGTATGATTACTGGCAAACGCGGTTTCGCGGCGCGCCGGAGGCTGTCGGACAAAAAGTGCGCGTCAATGAACGCGACCTTACTGTCATCGGCGTGGCGCCCAGGGAATTCCAGGGAACAATGCTCCCCTTGAAGTTTGAACTGTGGGCGCCGGCCACGATGGCGCCTGCGTTGCTCGGCGGAACACGCGACCTCGAAGATCGCAGCACCCGCGCCTTTTCGTTGATCGGAATGTTAAGGCCCGGCGCGACACGCGAGGAAGCGCAGGCCGAGTTCAGTACGGCGATGGCTCAACTTGCGCGCGACTATCCTGAGGCCAGCGCCGGAATTGGCGGTGAGATTCTTCCCTTCTGGGACTCGCCGCGCGGTCCGCAGCGGATGATGATCAGCGGGCTAGCCATCTTGCAAGGCGTTATGCTGCTCCTGCTGTTGGCGGTTTGCGGGAACACGGCAAACCTCATGCTGGCTCGTGGAAGCACCCGGCAACGCGAGATGGCCGTGCGCGTGGCGCTGGGCGCGGGACGCTGGCGCATTGTCAGCTTGGTGCTGTCGGAAAATATGCTGCTCGCCCTCCTGGGAGCAGGCGTCGGAGCGGCCATGGCCGTTTGGGGCACCACGGCATTGCGCGTGGCGCCGCTGATTGGTGCCTTTCCCATCCAGTTCCAGACCCGCGTGGATGAATTCACCCTCGTCTTCGCGATGTTGCTGGGCGCCGGGTGCGGTCTGATTTTCAGCGCAGCTCCGGCGCTCCACTTGGCGCGACTCGATCCCCAGGACGGTCTACGTTCCAGTCCCAACACGCCGCCGCGCAGCCGTGCCCGCAGAGTCCTGATGGGCACGGAAGTAGGACTGGCCATGGTCGTCCTGATCGCAGCCGCTCTCTTCCTGCAAAGTTTTCGCGCGGCCAGCCAGACCGATCCTCGATTCCGCCCCGAGGGCGTGTTGCTGGCCTCCTACGACTTGCGCGGCCGCAACCCCGACGATGCCTCCGAGCGCGAATTTGCCGCGCGTCTGCTGGAGCGCCTGCGGGCTTTGCCCGACGTCGAAGCGGCCGCCATCGCCACCAATGTTCCGTTGGACTTGCATGGAATTCCAGCGCGATCGTTCACGGTCGAAGGCCGCGTGCGTACCGAGGCGGGCCAGGATCGCGCCATCACCAATACGGTCACGCCAGGATACTTCAAGGTCATGGCCATCCCGCTCCTTGAGGGAACCGATTTTGCCGACATGCGGGATAAGGCCGCGCCCGCGCAGGCCATCGTCAATGAGGAGTTTGTCGGCAAGTACCTCAATGGCGCGAAGGCCATCGGCCGCCGCCTCCAGACACGCAACGCCAACTTTACGATTGCCGGCGTCGCGCGCAATTCCGTCTACGCCGCCTTCGGCGAACCCGCGCAGCCGGCCATCTATCTCTCGTACCGCGATCGTCCTGCCAGCGAAGGCGAGATTCACCTGCGCACCCGCAGCGGCAACGAAACCGCGCTCGCCTCCGAAGCCCGCGCCGTTCTCCGCGATCTCGATCCCATGCTCCCTTTGTACGACGTGCGCACCTTCTCCCAGCACATCGAACGCAACCTCTATCTTCGCCGCATCCCCGCGCGCATGTTTGCCGTCCTCGGTCCACTATTGCTCGGCCTGGCGGCGATCGGAATCTACGCCGTGGTCTCCTACGCGGTAGCTCGGCGCACCAGAGAAATTGGCGTGCGCCTGACGTTCGGAGCCACCAGCCAGCGCGTCGTCCTGCAAATCATCCTCGAAAACTTGGGCGCCATCGCCAGCGGCACCGCGGTCGGCTGGCTACTGGCGCTCCTGATTTCCCTCCACGCAATTCCGAACGGCGACTTCGATGTCCCAGCCTTCGTTGGTGTACCCGCAATCCTACTGGGTGTCGCGACGCTAGCCTGCTGGATCCCCGCCTGGAGAGCCAGCCGCATCGACCCGATGGCCGCACTCCGTCACGAATAAAATCTGCGGCGTAGCGGCCCCTACGTCTCGCGCAAAGATCTCCGCCTCCACGACGCCTCACGGCGTGTGCGCAGGACGGAGTCCGCGGAGCCCTCCAGATTTAGGAACGTTGACCAACCCGCTGCCGCCGGAATTCACTCCCGATCGCGTTAAGATGGCGCTGACGCAGACTGGGTGAAGCGGTTAGCAGAAATGAATCGGCCCCAACTGGGAAGTCGACTAGCCAGAGGAGATCAGCGATGACGACTACCGTGTTCATCGGCATCAGCGTCGATGGCTTTATCGCCCGCCTCAACGGTGATCTCGATTTTCTGCCAGAGGGCGGGGGCGAACCCCACGGCTACGACGAGTTCATCGCCAGCGTCGACGCACTCGTGATTGGGCGCAAAACCTTCGAGACCGTGCTCGCCTTTCCCGAATGGCCGTACGGCAACAAACGGGTGGTGGTCTTGAGCAGCAAACCATTGGATCTATCGTCGGTACGCGGAGGCGTCGTGGAGCAAATGGCCGGCTCCCCAGCTGAAATCGTATCGAGACTTACGGCCAGTGGCGCTCACCACCTGTACGTTGACGGCGGGGTGACGATTCAGGAGTTCTTGCGTGCCGGCTTGATCGACCGGATGATCATCACGCGCGTTCCGGTGCTGATCGGCGAAGGAATTCCGCTGTTCGGAACTTTGCCGCACGACGTGCAACTACGTCACCTGGCGACTAGGCACTATCCAAGCGGTCTGGTCCAGACTGAATATGAAGTCACGTCTTGAGGTCCACGATGCGAACTCATCGAAAACGTATCTCGATCTTGTGCCTTGTCGTCGGCATGGCGTTCAACGCTCACGCACAAGAGGCCACCAAAACCAAATCACTCGCCGAGAGACTCGGCTACGCTGCTGCCGCCAAGCTGCTGATCGTCCACGCCGACGACGTGGGTATGACCCACTCCGTGAACGCCGCCACCATCAAAGCGCTGGACACCGGGCTCGTCAATTCCGCGAGCATCATGGTCCCCTGCCCGTGGTTCCCGGAGATTGCCGACCACGCCAAATCGCATCCCGACGTTGATTTCGGCCTGCACCTTACCCTGACCAGCGAGCGCGTTTACTACCGCTGGGGACCAGTAGCGCCAAACGACAAAGTTCCCAGCCTCGTGGACGAGCACGGCTACTTTCGTCACGATTGGCCCCCCGACCTGCGCATTAATCCAGAGGACGCCGAAATCGAGCTGCGCGCGCAGATTGATCGCGCCTATGCGATGGGCGTCCGCCCGACACATCTCGACTCCCATCAATATCGGCTGATCGATACCAGCAAGGACCTGTTCGGGGTTTTCGTTCGCCTGGGCCACTCCTACAAACTTCCCATTTTTGTTACCCGCGACTGGTTCGCGCAACATCCCTATCTCGAATCCAGCCTCGCTCCCGGCGACATCGTGATCGATCACACCGTGACCATCTCGCCTTCGGTTCCCGCCGAAAAGTGGGCCGAGTTCTACACCACCGCCCTGAAAAATCTTCAGCCAGGGATCACCGAATTCGTCATTCACGTTGCATTCGACAACGACGAACTGAAAGCGGCCACCCGGGAGCGCGACACCTGGGGCGCCGCCTGGCGCCAGCGCGACTTCGATTTCTTCACCAGCCAGCAATTCCGCGCCCTCCTCGAACAGCAAAACATCAAGCTCGTAACGTGGCGCCAGTTAGCTCGCGCTGCCAGTCACTGAGGCCGCTCGACAGCGGCGCGATGCGCTGGCGCCCGCGGTGTATGCTCGTGCCGTAGTACCTCACTGAATTTCGACTTACTCGCTCCGGCGAGCATCAAGCACGCGCAAGGTGGCCTCTAGGTATTGGATATCGGTCGGGTGGGGAAGCCCCTCGGAACTCAAGCGACAAGCTTCCCAACGTTGACGATATAAGAACTGCACGTGAGACGTCGGCACTTTGGAGAGGGTCTCAGAGAATTGGTGCAGTTCTTCCTTGGTCATTGGGCATTTTTCGGCGATCTTTAGCTCCGGAAACCGCGAGCCAGTCAAATGTCGCATCGCCCTGAAGTCGTTCAAGCTAGGCGTCTGGGCAGAAGCTAACTCGGAGTTCCTAACAGCGTTAGGAAAACCCTTCAACTTTACCCAGTGCTTTATCTCCTCGGCGGCATAGGCTTCAGCCCATGGCGATATGAAGACGCCCGTGATCAACGAACGCAGGTCAATCCGCCTCCGTTTACAATCCGGAACCCATGAATTGCGAGGGTTGAGATCAAGAGGCACAGGTTGAGGAAAATTATTGATGTCGATGTGGCGGTTGCCCGGCGCCAATGGGTCGATGATCGTTAGCCACGCCCGAAGCTCACGGTCTTGAGAATATTGAATTTGCTTGGTGGTGATGAATTCTAAAGTGTTGAAAGTGTTTGCGAGATGCGCAGTGCCATAGCGCACTAACCCCGCGTGAGCTTCATCTAGCAGTCCGTCAAGGGCTGATTTCAGCAGTCCGTAGCGTGAACAAACGGCTACACCACGTTCACCGTATTGATCCCACATATCGAGCGTTTCTTGACGGTAAAGGTGCCAGCAACTGATGTAATAGGACTCTCGATTCTGGGCCAGAAAACCAAGGTGATTTTTGAGCTTTACGCGATCGTTAACGTCATAGGGGTCCAGTCCAAGAACCCGCATGGCATATTGCTCAGGAGGTAGACCTTCGCTCTTGTCATCGAATAAGTCAGCCCGCCTGAAGTAGAGTTCCTCACTCGCCATCAAATCGCGGAACTTGCGAAGGTCCACAAAACGCCAGATCACAGCGTCTTCACTCGGCTCTAGGCGGTTGACGTACGGCATAATCGGCATTTCTTTCTTTTTACCCCGTTCCACCCTTGTTCGCAAT
>Ga0137403_10001091_pt1 | contig 34389 bp, 35 predicted proteins | sample CZOMad2_1_16fung_FD_122057 | JGI IMG/M metagenome (GOLD analysis project Ga0137403, IMG submission 122057) | Vadose zone soil fungal communities from Angelo Coast Range Reserve, California, USA - CZOMad2_1_16fungal (Hybrid Assembly) | ecosystem: Environmental > Terrestrial > Soil > Vadose zone... | reverse complement strand
CACCAGCCCATCGAGGGCCGCCAGCATCCCGCCCAGGCCCAAGATCGGAAGCTGACCCTGCATCTTGGCGAAGAAAGGCAGGCCCACCATCATGACGCCCGCGAGGAGCGCCGGCAGCCGCGGCGCTCCGAGGCCGCGCGCCAATCGGGTCGCCAAGACCCCTCCCGACGAAAGGAGCGTGAGCAGCGCGACATTGTGGGCGAGCGCGGGAGGCGCATGCAACGCAAACAGAGGCGCGACGAACGCGCCCGGCAAGAGCATAGGCTCCGAAAAGGCGAACGCGCCTTGGGCGGGGTGGAAGATGGGCGCATCCCAGAGACCGACGTACGCATGGAGGAACCGATCGGCGCTCCACCACAGCGTCCACACGTCGAACACCGGGATCGTGGGCGCCGACTCCGTTCCCAGGGGCACTGAAGTGGCGAGGTGCAAAGCAAGAGGCCACGTGCTCGCGATGGCCATCGACAGGCACGCGGCGACCACCGCAAAGCACCAAGCTCTTCGGGACCAACCGTCCATCGCCGCGCTACGGCGCCCGGGAGTTATCAGGGATGGATGGCAACGATCTCTTTGCTGCTGTGGTGATACAGAATGCCGCCGGCGAAGCTGGGACCGCCGAGGCCCCAGGTCTGCCCCATCGGCCCGAGGTCGCCATATCCGAGAATGGCCTTTTCATCGAGCACCGACGCGTTCGCGTCGATGACGTAGGTGATCCCGAGCACCACCGAGAAGTAGATCTTGTTCCCGAGGACGATCGGGCTCGGAAAGAACGCCGGACTCTCCCACCCGTCGGTGTACGAGCGGGCCTCCCACGGCAGATCGTTGCCTTTGGAGTCCGTGCATGTCGTCGTGAGCGACTTGCCGTAGATGAGCTGCTCGGGCATGTTCGGAGCCCGCGAAACGCCCACCGGCAGCTCCAGGTACTCGACTTTCCCCGTCTCGGCGTTCACGCGCCCGACGGCATGCGCCGGACCGCTGTGCCCAGGCGCGGGGGTGCGGTTGTTGTTGGTGGACGTGAGAAACCAGTGGTAGCCGTTCGCCACCAAGTTCGTCATCCAGTTCGGCATGACGTGCATGCTCGCGCCGCCATAGGTCGGATCCGCCAGGGTGTGGATGTTCACGCCGGCGTGCAGCACGTATTGCTTGGTAGCGGTGTCGTAGAACCGCACGTCGGCGCTCTGAAAGAGCGACCAGCCGTGCACCATCTTTCCCGTGGCCGCGTCGAGGACTTGCATCGTCTCGTTGGGCGAGGGCGTGAACCAGTAGGCGTACTTGCTATCCCACGACATCGTGTAAAGAGCGTCGCCGTTCGAGGGGAACCGCCAAAGCATTTTGCCCTCGCTGCCCGGCGCGAGGCTCGTCATGCTGAGGCCTACCGGCGTCTCGGGAACGCCGTGTGGACCTCCACGGCCGTGCAAGACGGCGGGTGTGCCGTCGGCCAGCGTTCCTTTGACGGCCGTGTTGTAGAAGGTCGACGCGTCGTCCGCGACCCAGACGGTCTTGCCCGTCATCTTGTCGATGCCGTGCAGGTATTCCCACCCTGCCGTTTTCGGCGTCGGATCGCCCGCGCCCAGCTCGGACAGCATGATGATGGTGTTGCCGTGGAGAATGGGCTCGTGCTGGCGGTTGAACGGGAACGCCGCGCGCTGGCCGGAGAAGTCCCTCTCCCAAACCGCGTTTCCGCCGGCGACCGGCCAACACCCCATGTGACCGGCTGCGTTGAAGAACCAGACGTACTGGCCGTCGGTGATGGGCGTCCACGACGTGGCGTCGCTGTATTGGTAGGCGACGGGAGAGGCCAACCCATTGCCGTGCAAGACCGGCGTCGACCACTTGATCATCCCCGTGTTCTTGTCGATCGCGTGCCCCACCACGTCGAGGCTGGTTTTCGGGACCCCAGCCGGAAACGTCTCGAGGAACAACGTGTCACCCCAGACCGCGATGCCGCCTTGCCCCTCGCTCGGCAGCGGCTGGTGCCACACGATGTTCTGGTTGGCTGCCACGCTCCACGACGTGGGCGCGTTCGTCACGTTCACCCGCCAGGTCCCGTCAGGACCCCCGGCCTGGGACCAGTTGGACAGGCCACCATCGGGCGTTGCGATCGGGGAAGCGTCTCGCATCGATGCGGCGTCGGAGCCGGAATCGGACAAGCCCGATCCCGATTGGCCGCCGGCGCCAGAGACGCCGCTAGCGCCCGCGCTGCCCGTGGAGGACCCGCCTGCCCCGTCCGTGCCGCTGCCCGATGTGCTCCCGCTGGCGCCACCGCTGGCGGAGCTCGAAGAGCCCGAGCTACCCCAAGTGCCGCTACCGGAGCTGCTCGTGTTGACGCTGCTCGTTGCGCTCCGAGCACCGTTGTCCGTGGGCCCTGCGTTGCCGCAAGCAAAACCCAAAATGGGCCCGGCGAGAAAACAAGCGAGAACACCAACGGTTCGGACGCCCACGATGGGACCGTTACCATGCATGAAGGACCTCGTTTTTCGGATCAGCCCGTCAGCCCCATCAGCGGCGACGTATCCTTGTAGATGTCTTTGCCGAACGTCGGCACGTCGACACCCATGGCGTTCGCAATCGAGATGAGCACTTTGGTCGGGTTCGTGGCTGGCAATTGCAAATACTGCCCCATTTTGAAATACCCGCCGGAGCCACCGAGAAGGATGTTCGGTAGGTTCGTGTTGGAGTGAGCGTTGCCGTCTCCGTGTCGGTTGAACCAGTAGATCGTGGTCTGATCGAGCAACGTCTTTCCGGTGGTCCCGTCGGGGGTCGCGGCGAGCTTCTGCATCAGATAGGCGATCTGAGACGCGATCCATCGGCTCATCTTCATGTACTTGTCGAGCTTCGTCGGGTCTCCCCCGTGATGCGAGATGCTGTGCAGCGCGTCGCTGAAGCCGAGCCACGGCATGCGCAGGCCGCCGGCGTCGCCACCTACAACCGTCTCGTGCGCTCGCGCAATCGCGTGCGCGAGGCGTGGTCGGGAATCGACGTCCAGCTGAGGCGGCGGGCCAGCCTCATCCCCAACCTCGTCGAGTCAGTGAGGGGGTACGCGGCCCACGAGCGGGGCGTGTTCGAGGAGGTTACGCGGGCTCGCGGCGCTCTGCAACAGGCAGGCGGCGCCGCCGCGGCGGCGAGTGCCAACAACGCGCTGAGCCAGGCCTTGGGGCACTTGTTTGCGGTGGTAGAGAACTATCCGACGCTTCGGGCCTCGGAAAACTTCACGGCCCTCCAGCGCGACCTCTCGGACGTCGAGGAGAAGATCGCCTTCGCGCGCCAGTTCTACAACCGCAATGTGCTCGACTACAACACGCGGATCGAGACGTTCCCGGGCGTCCTCGTGGCCAGCAACCTCGGGTTCTCCGCCGCCGAGTTCTTCGAGACCGGAGACGAGGGGCGAGCCGAAGTGACCGTGAGCCTCGCCCCGGCGCCGGCGCCGAGACCGCGGCCGGGGGACGCGCCGCCGTCCGCCCCGCCGCCAGCGTAAGGCGCGCTTGCCCGAGCCGCCGCAGCCCGTCCTCGTCTACGATCGGGTGGCCGCGAACCGGAGCGCCACCCGCCGGCTCCTCACGCTCTTCACCGTCCTGATCCTACCGTTCGTCGCAGGCTTGACCCCGCTGCTCACGCCGGTGATCTACTTCGGCGTGCTGCTGCCCGCGCTCGGCGGGCCAGCGTTCCAGCGGATCCACTCGACCATGGAAGGAAGCGTGCTAATGTTTGCCACGACCGCGACGCTGGCCCTGCTCGTCGTCCTTGTGGCCGGCTTCGCGGTGGGGTGGTTCAAGCTGGAGCAGGCGACCCGGCTCGTCCTCCAGCTCACGCGGGCCAGGCCAATCAGCCGCGAGGACGAGCCCGAGCTCTGGCGGGCCGTCGAGAACCTCAGCCTCGCCGCCGGGTTGCCGGCACCGAAGGTCTACGTGATCGAGTCCCGGGACCCAAACGCCTTCGCCGTCGGCCTCGATCCCGAGCACGCGGCCGTCGTCGTCACGCGAGGGCTCCTCGGGCTCCTCGACCAGCGCGGACTCTACGGCGTCATCGCGCACGAGCTGTCCCACATCGGCAACCAGGACACCCGGCTCAATACCGTCCTCGCCGCGGTGCTGGCCGTCCTGCAACTGCCGCTCGCCCTGCTGACCCGGGTCCGGCTCGCCCGGAATCCGCTGGTCATCAACGTGTGCCTGTTTCTGAGCGGGATCATGGCCGTGATGGCCGCCATGTCGGTGCTGGCCATGCTCGCCGAGATCGTGTTCGCCCTCTGGTTCTTCTCCGATGAGGTCCGTGTTTTCCTGGCCGAGACCACTCGGGGCAATGTGCTGGGGTTCGTCCTCATCGGGATGATGCTCTTCTACGGGCCGCTCGTCATGGGATCACCGTTCTACGTCCTCTTCGGGGCTCAGCGCTGCGGAAGACGCGTCGGCGGCGCCGTGTCCCGGCAGCGGGAGTTCCTCGCGGACGCGGACGCGATCCTGCTGACCCGGGACCCGGAAGGGCTCGCGCTCGCTCTCGTGAAGGTCGGCGCGGCGAGCAGCACCGCCATGAACCTGCCGAGAGCGGCCGCGCATCTCTTCCTCGTGGAGCCGCTGCTCCCGGAGGCGGGCTGGTGGGACCGCGGCGTACCGTCCCATCCCCCGCTCGAGGAGCGTGTTGCGGTGCTGGCCCGGATGGGCAGCGGCATCTCCCCCGAGGCACTGCACGTGGCCCAGATAGCTGGAGTCACATTCCGCCGGGAGGCGCCTCGCGCTGCGGGGAGCGAGCGAGATCGGACCCAACCGCCGGCCGCCGATGCGGGTGCTCGGAGTCGGGACGCCGGCGTCGGGGCGCTCGGCGTCACCGGTGAGTCGGCCGAGAAGCCCGCGGCCCCGCCCGAGCGGATCGGAGAGCCGCGAAGCCCGAGCGAGCCCGCGACGCCCCTCCTCCCCTCGGAGGGAGTCGTCTCGTACATTCGAGTCGGCGAGCGGTCCGTGCTGTACGAGGGGCCGGACTCGGCCTCGGCGGTCCAGGCCCGGCTGGCGACGGGTACGCTCCTCGCATTGCGGGGCGTCGTCGGGGACTTCCTCTGGGTCGAGACAAGTCAAAGAATCGCTGGTTACTTGTTGAGATCGACGCCCGTATCATGGGAGAACGAGTGATGGAGAACCCACGCGCGATGACGCGAGAACGGCACCGCCGGCGTCACGCTGCCGCCCGAGGTGCGCCATGCTGAGACGTATCCTGGTGTGGGGGGCCGTGCTCTCGATCGTCGTCGCCGCCCTCGTCGTCAACCTCTCGATCCTCGACGTCATCTCGCGCGACCTCCTGAAGGAAACGCTCGGGAAGACGCTCTCGATCATCGCGGTGAGTACGGTGGCGCTGGTGCTGGTCATCGTGCTCGTCAAGGTGAGCGCCAAGAAGTGATCCCGGTCTCCGGCGGGACGAGGCGGTGGAGTTCAGCCCCTCGCGCATGACCCCGCGGCGCTGAGGAGCCACCGTATCAGCCCGTCATCAGTTGACACGCCTGCGTCCGGGTCGCATAGTGGCGTCAACCTTCCAGTTCAAGGAGTCGGCATGGCCAAAGCGCGAACGATCAAGGAGCTCCGCGACAGCGGATACTCGACGAAGTCGGTCAAGCAGGAGCTGCGCGACAACCTGATCGCGCGCCTCCGCGACGGCAAGCCGCTGTTCCCGGGCATCATCGGCTACGAGGACAGCGTGCTCCCGCAGATCGAGAACGCCATCCTCTCCGGGCAGGACATCGTCTTCCTCGGCGAGCGCGGCCAGGCCAAGACGCGGATGGCGCGGCTCCTGGTGGGCCTGCTCGACGAGGAGGTGCCCGCGCTGGACGGCTGCGAGACCAACGACGATCCCTTCGCGCCCATCTCCGCCACCGGACGCGCGCTCCTCGCCGACAAGGGCGACGCCGCGCCGGTAACCTGGATCCCACGGGACCGGCGCTACGGCGAGAAGCTGGCCACCCCCGACATCACCATCGCCGACCTCATCGGCGAGGTCGATCCCATCAAGGTCGCGGAGGGTCGCTATCTCTCCGACGAGCTGACCATCCACTACGGCCTGCTCCCCCGTACCAACCGCGGCGTCTTCGCCATCAACGAGCTGCCCGACCTCGCCGAGCGCATCCAGGTGGGCCTGCTCAACATCATGGAGGAGCGCGACGTCCAGATCCGCGGCTACAAGGTGCGGCTGGCGCTGGACCTCTTCGTGGTGGCGAGCGCCAACCCCGAGGACTACACCAATCGCGGCCGCATCATCACCCCGCTCAAGGACCGCTTCGGCTCGCAGATCCGTACCCACTACCCGCGCCGGCTCGAGGACGAGATCGCCATCATGGAGGCCGAGCGCACCCAGTTCCCCACCGATGGGTTCGCGCTGCGGGCCCCCGAGTACATGAAACAGGTGGTGGCCGAGCTCACCCACCTCGCGCGCAAGTCGGCCGAGATCAGCCAGCGCTCGGGGGTCTCGGTGCGGGTGACCATCTGCAACTACGAGAACCTGCTCTCCAACGCGCTCAAGCGCGCCATCCGGCTGAGCGAGAAACAGGTGGCCCCGCGGGTGTCGGACCTCTCCGCCATCGTGGCGTCCACCAGCGGCAAGATCGAGCTGGAGACGGTGGGCGACGCGGGCGAGGAGAAGGTGCTCTCCAAGCTGGCCCAGCGCGCGGTGCTCAACGTCTTCAACCGGAGCTTCACCGGCGGCGAGCTGGACGAGGTGGTGTCCGCCTTCCAGGGCGGGCTGCGGGTGGAGGCCTCGGACGAGATGCCGTCGGCGGACTACGTGCGCCAGATCGGCGAGATCCGGCCGCTGCACGCCGCCGCCAAGAAGCTCGGGGCCGCTGATCCGCCCGGGGTGGCCTCTGCGGTGGAGTTCGTGCTCGAGGGGCTCCACCTCTCGCGCAAGCTCAACAAGGACATCCACGCCGGCCGCTTCCGCTACCGGGGCCAGTAGGCGCGGCGCCGTGCTCTTCCGCTACTCGCGCTGGGACGGCTCGCAGGACGTCCCCGATCCGGACGCCGACGATCTCCTGGAGGCCATGTCCGACGACATCATGTCGGACGGCGACGTCTGGAGCGCGCTGCGCCGGCTCTTCCAGCAGGGCGCGCAAACCCAGCGCGGGCCGAGGATGCCCGGCCTCCAGGACCTCGTCAACCAGCTCCGCAAGCGACGGCAGCAGGAGCTCCAGCGCTACGACCTCGGCTCCGCGCTGGAGGACATCAAGAAGAAGCTGGACGAGATCCTCAAGACCGAGCGCGAGGGCATGGAGCGCCGCCTCGCCGACGCGCGCGAGCGCCGCGAGAAGGGCGAGATCACACCGGAGCAGCAGGGCCAGCTCGAGCAGATGGCGGCGCAGCGCCGGCAGGCCCTCGACGCGCTACCCAAGGATCCCGGGGGGCGGGTGCGCGGGCTACAGGGCTACGAGTTCATGGACCCCGACGCGCACCGCATGTTCTGGGAGCTGATGCAGTCTCTCCAGCAGCAGATGCTCCAGCCCTTCATGCAGGGCATGCAACAGGGGCTCCAGAACATGAGCCCCGAGGACATGGCGCGGATGCGCGAGATGCTCCGCGACCTCAACCAGATGCTGCGCGAGCGGGCGGAGGGCGGAGAGCCCGACTTCCAGGCCTTCAAGGACAAGTGGGGCCAGAACTTCCCCGGAGCGGAAAGCCTCGACCAGCTCCTCGAGCAGCTCGGACAGCAGGCGGCGCAGATGCAGTCGCTGCTCAACAGCATGTCGCCGGGGCAGCGGCGCCAGCTCCAGGACATGATGCAGTCGCTCTTCGCGAAGGACGAGCGGCTCGAGGCGGAGATGGCCCAGCTGGCCATGAACCTCGCCGACCTCATGCCCATCGACGAGATGTCGCGCCGCTACGACTTCCAGGGCGACCGCGAGGTGACTCTTCGCGAAGCGATGAAGCTGATGGAAGAGCTTCAGCGGATGGACGAGCTCGAGCGCCAGCTCAAGCGGGTGCGCGATCCCAAGGACCTCGAGGGGCTGGACCCCGCGGAGGTGGAGCGCCTCCTGGGCGACCAGGCCGCCCGGGAGCTGGAGCGCCTCCAGGAGCTGACCAAGAAACTGGAGGAGGCCGGCTACCTCGAGCGCCAGGGCGACCGGCTCGAGCTCACCGCGCGCGCGCTGCGGAAGATCGGGGACAAGGCGCTCCGCGACATCTTCACCCATCTCAAGCGCGACCGCTTCGGCCGCCACGCGGTAGAGCGGCGGGGCGCCGGCGGCGACCGCACCGACGATGCCAAGCCCTACGAGTTCGGCGACCCGTTCCTGCTCGACCTGCGGGAAACCCTCATGAACGCGGTGGAACGCCACGGCGCGGGTACCCCGCTGCGCCTGGTCCCCGCCGACTTCGAGGTGTTCCGCACCGAGCTCTCCACCCAGGCCGCCACCGTGGTCATGCTCGACATGAGCCGCTCCATGATCTTCAACGGGTGCTTCCTCGCCGCCAAGAAGGTCACGCTGGCCCTCAACGCGCTGATCCGCGGTCAGTTCCCCCGCGACCAGCTCCACATCGTGGGCTTCTCCCTCTACGCGCGCGAGTTCCGCGCTGAGCAGCTCCCCGGGCTGGCCTCCAGCGAGTGGAGCGTGGGCACCAACATGCACGCGGGCTTCCAGCTCGCCCGGCGGCTGCTGGGTCGGCAGAAGGGCGGCAACAAGCAGATCATCATGGTGACCGACGGCGAGCCCACCGCCCACATGGAGGGGACGGAGGCCGAGTTCGCCTACCCGCCCACCCGCCGCACCATCCAGGAGACGCTCAAAGAGGTGCAGCGGTGCACCCGCGAGAGCATCATCATCAACACCTTCATGCTCGAGCGGAGCGAGATGCTGATGGCCTTCGTGGAGCAGATGGCGCGCATCAACCGTGGCCGGGCCTTCTTCGCCACTCCCGAGCGCCTGGGCGAGTACGTGCTGGTGGACTACGTGGGGTCCAAGCGGCGCCGCACCGCGTAGCCGCTCAGGGCATGCAGAGGCCCGCCCCGTCGTAGGGAACGGACGGGGGCGGGGTCGCGCGGATCCGCTCCAGGGAGGGAAGGTCGGCTCGACCGAAGAGCGCGGCCAGCGGATCCTCGTAGAGCAGCACCCAGCCCGCCTTGAGACGGAGCAGGTTGTCCGAGGGAAGGAAGCGGCGCACGAGCGCGAGCTGGGTATCGTGCTCGCGCAGCAGGGCCTCCCAGTCGTCCTGGCCGAACTTGAAGTCGAGGTTCTGGTCGTAGACCCGATCGGCGTAGGCGGTTTCCCGCCGCCCGTCCATCGAGATCTTGATGGCCGGCGCCACGTGATACATGGCGTAGAGCCCCCAGTCGAAATCGATCGCCAGATTGCCGCTGATCCCGCTCGCGCGGAGCAGTCCGATCGCCCGCACGGGTTGGCCCAGGGCGGACACCGGGTCGATGACGATGCAGCCGAGGCGCGGCACGGCCAGGACAACGAACAGGACGGCCCCTACCGTCGCCGCGGCGGCCAGGACTCGCTCCACGGCCACCGACGGCGCGGAGCCTCGTCCCGCGCGCGCGCTCGACCATCGTTCCCAGGCGTCGCCGATATGCTCGCCGGCGAGCACCGCGATCGCCAGCGCGGCGAGCGCCAGGTGCCGCCAGGCCAACAGCGGGAGCAGGCCGCACACCACGAGCACGCCCAGCAAGGGCAGGCTACGGGGCCGTCGGCTATAGCTCCAGCCCGCGGCCGCGGCCGCCGCCAGGAGCAGGTAGGTGACGCCTTGACCGCTGACGAGAAGCAACGGTTGCCACTCGGTGATATCGGGTCGCGGCACCGTCGCGGTGCGCCAGAGGAAGGGGAGGAGATGGAATCCCCAGGGATTGAAGCCGGTGGCCAGCACGCAGGCGAACAGGATCGGGATGACCGTCCACATCGACGGGCGCGCCGGCGCGCCGGCGGCCCCTCTCTCGAGCCAGCGCCGCCCGAGCTCGACGACGGTCCAGATACCCAGCATGCCCAGCCCGGCGAGGAACCCCGGGTGGAGGTTCGCCCAGAGCGCGAAGAGCGGCGGAGCGGCGTAGAGCCAGCGCGAGTCGCCTCGGTCCAGGGCGTGGAGAAGCAAGAGGATGGCGACGAAGAATCCGTACGTGATGAGATGGGGACGCACGATGGCGAAGTAGGGCACGAGGAACTGGATGACCATCAGCACGAGGATGCCGGCCCGCGCCGCGGGAAGGCCCTGGCGGCAGAGGAAGCGGTAAACGGTACCGAGCAGGAGCAGCCCGATGGCGACCTTGAGGACGATCAACCCCGGCGGGCCCACGGCGGCGAAGACCCGGAAGGCAAGGACACTGAAGAGCCACTCGAAGTTGAGCCACTCGTGGCCCGCGGTCAGGTAGGAAAACGGGTCGGGCTGCCGGATCCGGCCCGTGTCGTGATAGAGACGGCCGCTCGCGATATATCCCCAGATGTCTGGATCGGCGAACGTGCGGGCGAATCGATATAGCCCCAAGCCCATCACCAGGGCGACCACCGCGAGCGAGGCCGGTCTGGGACGCTCCCCGCCTCGCGCCGGGCCGGGGGTCACCGCGACCGACCCCGGCGACCTCCATGGCGGAAGGGTCTAGGCAACTTCCCTATGGAGTAGATTTCCGAGAAGACCTCCCGAGCCGGCCCCGGTACAGGAAGAACCCGCCGACAAGCAGAATCACCGCGATAAAGTACGAGCCCTGGTACGTGCTGCTCACGAAGGGCAAGATGAGCCAGACGATGCCCAATAGAATCGCGATCACTCCGACTATCTTCATGTGAATTCCTCCCTCTCATCGTGAGCCGCGCCGGCCGGGCCCCGGGTCTCAACCGACCCGCGCCCCGGGGTCCCTACCGAAATACTTCTAACATGCGATTCGGGAAGCCGATGGGTGTTTTCGGGGCCCCGGGACGGCGAGCTCTCCGGCATCCACAACCTTGCGCCGGCCCGAACCGCCATGCGATCATTCGCCTGTGACGCGACGGAGACTGACCGGGGTGGCAGGGTTCGTGCTCCTCGCCTCGGCGCTCGCAATCGTGCTCGAGGCCTGCAGTCTCCTCCGGTCCGATGCGCCGCCGCCGGGCCAGCCGGCCACACTCGACTCCACCTTCAAGACGGTCGCCGCCTCCAGGGCCGCCCCGGATTGGCGTCCGGGCGACCGGTGGCTCTACGGGTTGCTGATCGGCACCGAGCACGGCACCAAGACCGTCGAGGTCGTCGAGATCCGGGACATCAACAGCGCCCTCTTCTACATCGTCCGGGTGGGCGAGCTCGAGCATTTCTACACGACCCAGCTGCAGTGGGCCGGACATGCCCGCGAGCGGAAGATCGAGAGCCGGATGAGTCCTCCCCTGCCCTGGTTCACCTGGCCGCTCGAGCCGGGACGACAGTGGACCTACAACGGAACCTTCCAGGACCCGAGTGGGGCCGTCCAGCGAAATGACACCTTCATCGTGCTCAGTTCCGAGGTCGTCGAGGTCCCCGCGGGACGGTTCAACACGCTCAAGGTGGTGCACGAGAGCGATCGGGGCGACCGCGACGAGTACTGGTACGCCCCCGAGGTCCGCTCCTACGTCAAGTGGGTCTGGCGCCGAGACAGCTCGCGCACCGAGGAGCAGCTCCGCGAGTACCGCGCCGCACCCCGTTCCTAGCGGCGCAGCAGGCCGGCGACCGCGCTGAGGCGGCCGCCGGCCACGCGCCAGTCCGCGATCAACGCGGCCCAGAGCGCGAGTGTGGCCCAGAAGTATGCCGACCCGGGAAGCACCGTCGCCCAGGCGCTCGGCTGGAACGCAACGGTCGCGGGCAGGGGCCAGACCAGCCCGGGCACCGCGACGAGGAGCAGCGCTCGGCGCCAGCGTCCCGCGCTCGAGGCAAGTGACCGTTCCCCGCGGGCATCCCGCCCCCACCAGGAGGCGACGACCGCCAGCATCGGGCCCAGCGCGAGCCACCAGTAGTACGTCCAGCCCAGCGGCGAGACCAGCAAGGCGGCGAGAAGGAGCAAGCCAAAGGCCCGGTCGACCGCCCGGTCTCCCGGGTCGGCCGCGGCCACGGCGAGGGTCACCACTCCGATGGCGCCGGACAGCAGGAGCCAGGCCGGCCCGATGAGTCCCGGGGCCTCGAGCGCCGGCACGTAGTACGCGCTCGGCGCGAGCACACGCGTGAGGAAGCCGAGCACCGACGCGTTCATGGCGACCCACTCCCAGCTCACCGCGGAGAGCCCGGCGATCCACGACCGGTGCGCGTCCCACCCGAACACGCCCAGCCCGACCAGAAATGCCCCCGCGGCCGCGCCGACGGCGGTGCCGAGCGCGACGAACCGGCGCCGCAGGACGAGATAGGGCAGGAAGATGGCGAGAAAGGGCTTGACGCTCATGGCCAGGCCGAGGTAAATGCCGGCCTCGGCCCACTTCCCCCTCCGAGCGCGGATCCACGCCAGCGTCACGGGAAGGAGGAGGATGAAGGAGACTTGCCCGGTCACCGCCACCGCCCCCAGCCCCGCGAAGCTCAGGAAGGCCAGGGCCGCGAGCCGGCGCCGCCATGGCGTGAGCGCGATACCGGATTCACGCGCGATGAGGCGGAGCGAGAGCGCCAGGCAGACCAGGCTCGCCATGCCCCAGACGGCGAGCGCCCAGCGAGCGGAGAGCGGCGCCAGCGGCAGGAGAATCAGGTGGAAGTGGGGCGGGTTGAGGTTCAAGAACTGGATGTAGTGGAGGACTTCACCGGTCATCCCGCGTACCGGACTCAGCGTGGCCGGCCCCAGGTCATACATGTCTCGACCGGCGAGAAAGGCTCGGGCGGAGGCATGGAGCTTCCCGAAGTCGCTCCGGACTATCCCCCGCTCCATCACGAGGACGAGCGCCACATTCCAGCCGAGCAGCGCGAGACACGCGAGCGTGACGGCTGTCCGGCCGAGCGCGGAGAAGAGACGAGGTCGCACCTCGGCGCCGGAGGCGCCGGTCATCGAGGCTGCAGCCGGAGCGCTCCCTCGCGCGGGTCGAGAGTGAACGTGTAACGGGCCAGGAAAGAGTTGCCGAGGAGGCCGTGCAATCCCAGGGGAAGGTCGGCGACCACGGCGCGCACGCCGCGCGCCTCGATCTCTCCGACCTGGATCGAGGCCAGGGTGACGAGGTAACCACGCGTGCGGCCGGCGATCCCCTGGACCTCGACCATCGGGGTGTCGGGACCGATCGTGATCCCGGCGGCGCGGGCCACGGCGGGGGAGACGAGCGTCACGCTCGCTCCCGTGTCCAGCAGGAGCGGCCCGGTCCACGCGCCGTTGATGACGACCTCGGTCAGCCAGCCGCCGGGAACGCGTGTGAGCGCAATGATCGTCTCGTCGGCGGGCCGCCGGGGCCGAGCGGGCGCGCCCAGCGCGCCGATGGCGCGGAGGCCATCCCGCGCCGCCGCCGCCACCGCCGGCGGTGGATCCAGGCGCAGAGCCGTCTCGTAGGCGGCGGTGGCTTCCCGGATGCGTCCGAGCCGGGTGAGAGCGGCGCCGCGATGGTAGTGGAGCAAGGGGTCGTTCGGAGTCCGGGCCAGCGCCTCACCGAAGAGCCGCTCCGCGTCGGCGTAGTTGCCGCGCTGATAGGCGCTCTTGCCCGCCTCGTTGAGATCGCCCGGCCCCGCCCCCAGCAGGGCGACGAGAAGGACGGGCAGGAGAAGGAGCGATCGCCGGTCAGCCACCGGCCACCCTCATGCCCTCGAAGAGCTGGATCACGCGGAACTCCTTTCGCAGGGACTCCAGGGACTCGCCGATCTGCGCGATTTGCTCGTACTCGACGTTCCCGAGGAACTTGGCCGCGTGCTCGAGGTACTTGATCTTCCGCGGCTCGATGCTCATGAGGCGCGCCGCCGTGGCGTCGACCGCCACGAGATCGTCGCCGAAGACGAGAACGCCGCACGGCTTCGGATCCCCCTGGATGGGGCCATTGCCCTCCATGCCGACGATGCCGTCGACGATGGCGAACTGGGGCGCGGGCAACGAGCTGTTGATATCGACCACGCTCTCATGGATGCCCGCCCAGTGGAGGACGTTCTTCGGCCAGCCGTAGATCATGCCCGGCACGATCCCGAACATGTTCTTGAGCGACAGCGTCACTCCCGCCCAGTGGTGGGTCTTGAGCTTGGGCATGGAGACGATCAGGTCTGCGCCGAGGATGGTCTCGGGCAGGTGGAGCCGGCCGAGCTTGGTGAACCGGCTGCGCAGCGTCACCTCCCGCACGTCATCGTGGTTGAGGTCGACGTACCGGGCGCCCAGGTCGGTGAGGGTGCGGTAGAGCCCGGAGGCGGCGACGAGGTGCTCGGTGTCACGCCGGTGGCCCGGGCCTTCGGCGACGACCACCTCGCGCGCGCCCAGGCGGCGAAAGGCCTCCACCGCGGCCGCGATGACCGCCGGGTGGGTGTTGATCACACCCGCGGGGTCGAACTCGACGAGGTTCGGCTTGAGGACGATTTTCCGCCCGACCACGGGGACGCGGAACTGCCGGATGCCCTGGAGCACCACGTCGGTCAGCGGCACCGCGTAGTCCCGGGCGGGAAGGATGGCGACCCGCGAGCGCTCGGCCTTCCGGTAGACCGCGCGATCCCAGCCCGGCGTCCGGCCGCAGCCGGCCGCGGCGGACGCCGCGGCGGTCGCGCCGAGAAAGCGACGGCGCGTCATCGGCCCGCTCATAGCCCGAACACGCTTTCGGGTGAGCCCGACGCGATCAGCGCCAGCGCGAGGGTTCGGGTGGAGCGGAGAAAACCCGTCCGGATGTAGCTCTCCGCCAGTCGCCGGCGCTCCGCAGTCGTGTCCTGACCGTGAACGGCAAGGCACGCGATGGCCCAGCTCAGCGCGAAACCGCTATCCACCTCCGCGAGCATCCGGCGCATCGCCTCGACGCTCGAGCGATTGGCCGGCGTCTCGCGCCGGTCCTGGAGGCCGAGCAGGGCGACCGCGGTGACCTCCGGGTACGGGGGAACGTTGACGCCGTGGACATTCGTGTTCCCGTAATTCCAGCCACCCCCCTCGCACACGCGGTCGTAGAGCATCGACTCGCCCTCCCGGATGCGGGCGTCGACGTCCGGCCCGGAGAGGACGGGGCGGCCCTTCTTGAGCGCAAGCAGGGCGTAGGCCGTGGGTTCCACCCAGCTGAAGGCGTCGGGGTCCCAGGACCAGCCCTTGAGGGTAGGATTCATCCGGACCGGCAGCGCTCCTGGCCAGACTCGGTACAGCACCCTGATGAACCAGCCGGGATCGATCCCGGCATGCCCGACCACCCAGCGGAGGCCCTTCGCGGCCCGCTCGCGGAGCTCCGGCCGGCCCAGCACGGCGAGAACGGCCAGAGGAGTCGGCCAGGTGCTTCGATCCTGTCCGACTCCGAGAGGCCAGCCTCCGTCCGCCCGTTGATGATCGACCAACCAGGCGAGCCCCCGGCGTAGCGCCGCGGAGGCACCGGGCCCGGGGGACGCCCCCAGGGCCAGGACCGCGAGCGCCGTCGCCTCGGTATTGCTTCGCTTGCCGGGTTCGGCGCCCCAGCCGCCGTCCGCGTCCTGGGCGGCGAGGAGAGCCGCCGTCAACGGAGGTCGATCTTTCGCTCGGTCCACGTGATCCCCTCGGGCAGGCGGAACTTCGTCACCGTCTCCGCGCTCTCGCTCCGTCCCGAGAACCAGTCGTCCTGCTCCCAGAGAATGCCTTGGGGCAGCAGGACCTTCGCCACGATCGCCCGGCCCGTGCCCTGGATCGGCACGGGCTTGAGCACATGCGGCACCAGGGTGCCGCCCACGCTCAGATACAGAACCGGCTGGGCGACGCCCGCGGCCTGTGGGGTGCGATAGCGGAGGACGAACGTATAGACGCCGGGCCGCAGGTTGCGAAGGTAAAACACTTCGGGACGCCCGCCATCTGGTGGCGCGCCTCCGCTTCTCAAGGTCAGCGGCTGCGTCGGGACGTCGACCCTCCCGGAAACGCTTTTCCAGCTCCCGCTGACCTCCACCTGATCGCCGGCGAGGAGCGGAGGCCAGTCGACCACGAGGATTCCGATCGGCCCGGCAGGTGCCTCCGCGTAGACGGTGACGACCTCGCTCCGCTGCTTGGCGCCGTCGGTCGGCGTGCCCTCCGCCCAGATCTTGAGGATAGGGTCCGTCGCGGGAACGATGTGCCGGAACCGGCCCTCGCGAACGGGAACCACGGTCTGGCGGCCGTTCACCACGACCGACACGCTCCCCATGCTCTTGTCGTCCACCTTCCCCTCGACCACCACGAAGGGCGGGTCCTCGGCCGAGACCCTCGATCCGTCCGCGGGAGCGAGCAGCACGATCTGGCTCTTCGGCACCGGCGGAACATATTCCACCGTGACCGAGTCCTCCGTCTCGACTCCGTCGGGCCCGGTCGCGACCACCCGCACCCGGTTCAGCCCCGGCGACAGCGCGACCGACGCCTCGAAGCTCCGGCCCTCCACCTTTACCGGCTGCGGGCTGCCATTCACGTAGAGCGTGAACCGGTCCGGCGCCGGTCCGATGATCCGTCCCGCCAGCGGCTCGACGGCGCGTTCCGTGACCCGGTGACGCGGGCCGTGGAACTGGACGATGGCGCGGGCGAGGCCGACCCCCACGGGCGAGCCCGCTGGGGCGCTGGGCGGAGGGGTGCGCGGCTCTGGACGGGGCGCGGCCGGAGAGGGGGCCGGAGGCGCCGGGGGGGAGCCGACCGGCGGCGCGGGGGCTCCCGGGCCTGGCGCCGGGGCCGCCGCTACCGGGGCCGCGGAGGCAGGAGCCGCCGGAGCAGACGCCGCCGGAGCTGGCACCGCGGCCAGCGGCGCGTCGGGAGCCCCCGGCCCGGACACTGCGGCCACCGGAGCAGCGGGAGCCGCTGGTGCGGGCCCCGCGGCCACCGGCGCGCCAGGAGCCACCGACGTGGGCGCCGCGGCCATCGGCACCGTGGGAGCCGCTGGCGCGGGCGCGGCGGCCACCGGCGCGGCGGGTGCCGCCGGAGTTGGCGCCGCCTGCGACGTCGGGCCCTGGACCTCGGAGAGCGCCGCGGGCGGCGCGGCGGCAATCACGGGCAATGGCGCGGTGGGAGCGGGGGTTGGCGGAGGAGTATAGGGCACAGGAGGCGCCGGAACGGCGGGTTGTGGCGCAGCCAATCGGGGCGCCGGTGGCGGCTCTGGAGAGGACGGCGCCGGCGCGGACTCAGCCGGTGGCCCCGATTCCGCCATCGGTGCCCTCATGACGGGCGAAAGAGGCTCCACCGGTCGTGCGCGCTCGACTGGGCGGGCCGGGAGAGGGACGGGGGGAAGGGCCGTGATCGCTTCCGTCTCCCTGGGCTTCATGGGGGTTGGTGGAATCGTGGGTCCGTCCGGAATCGAACCGAGAGCGATCCCGCCCTCCGGCTCGACCGGAACGGCAGGCGACCGCTCGCGGGGCGGTTCTGGTGTGACCTGCTCGACCATCGGCGGGGGGGCCGGTAGCGCAGCGACAGGCGCCGTGGGCGGAGCGATGAGGGCCGGTGGCGGAGGGACGGGCGCCGTGGGCGGAGCGAACGGGGCCGGTGGCGGAGCGACGGGCGCCGTGGGCGGAGCGACGGGCGCCGTGGGCGGTGCCGGAGTGGCGATCGCCGGCTTCGGGGGATCGGAAGGCACGGTGGAGGGCCGGAGGTGCGGGGCTCGCTTCGGCGCGGACGGGGTGTCGACGCGGGACGGCGCGACGGGCCTCGGCTGCGCCGCGGGCGCGGGGGGCGCGGGGCGGGGAGGAGCCGCCTCGCTCACCAGGCTCGGCAACCCCGGCGCGGGGAAGACCTCCAGAGCGCTCATGCCCGGAGGGACGCTTGCGAGCCAGGCGATGAGGCCCAGCACGACGACGTGGGCAGCGAGCGAGCCCGACATGCAGATGCCGCGCGTCACTGCTGGGGAGCCTTTCTCGGTCGTGTCGGGCAAAGGCTCGGGATGCCCCTGGGAGCCGGAGGCCGGTCTGGGTCGCGCCGGCCAGGACGGCGAGGAGGCAGGATCGCTCATGAGTCCATTGTTGCCGAGGGTGCCGGCGTTCGCCTACGGCTTGCTGCGTCTGTCCGAGAGCTCCCCGGCCGGCTTGAGGGTATATCCCCGCTCGGGCGAGGCCGCCCGCGCCGGGATCGAAGCGGGGATCTCACGATCGACGAATGAAACAGGGGATGAAGCGGGCGAAGTCCCGACGGCGGCCGGCGGCGCGGTGCGCTCGACGTCAGCCTTCCGGAGCGGGCTCGCGGTCGGTGGAGGGTCGGGAAGCATGGGTGATCCCGCGGCGCCCGGCAGGAGGTCGACCGGCATGATCCGCTCGACCGGCTGAGCCTCACCGAACCCCGCGCCGGCGCCGCCACCGACCACGAGCGCGCAGGCGAGAACCGACGCGAGGAGGCGTCCCCTCACCGCACCAGTCTGAGCCTGGTCGCGATCGCCGAGCGCGGCACCGGGTCGAGGGTGGCCACTTGGCCCAGAGTGTCGCAGCGGAAGTAGCCAAATACCGCGCGGAGGCTATTGTCCCGCGTGCCGCAGTAGGCCGCCGCCTGCGGATCCCTGTTCGGCGAGATGACGCAGCCGCTGTTCTGGTCGAAGATCTGGGTCACCACGAACTTGCTGTAGTTGAGGATCTGGCGTGTGCCGTTCAGTGGACCCGGCGGACATGCGCTCTGCGCCATCATGACGCCGACCTCCCAGCCACCCCAGCTGGCCTGGTACGCCACGGTGGGAGTCCCGTTCACGATCTTCATGATGTCCCCGCCGGGCAGGGTCGAGGTCCGCTCGGCGACGAAGGTATTGCGCAGCAGGTTGAAGGTCGGCTGGACCATCCCGTTATCGAGGAAGGTATTGGTGCCGGCCGGAGCCGTGGCATTGCACGCAGGGTTCTCGAGCCCCGCGTTCGTGATGGCCGCCTGATGCTGAGCGTTGGTCCAGTTGGTGCCATCGAGGCTGGCCCAGGCCGCGGAGTTGCACGACTGCGAGCTACCCGGCGAGTTGTCGCAGATCTTGTTGCTCGAGATCCAGCTCAGGCCAGTGCCGCAGCCATTGCTGTTATTGTACTGTCCGGTGCCCGCATCGAAGAACGCACAGGGGGTCACCGCGATGGGCAGGATCGGCGTGTCGCACCCCGGAAGCGCCGGCGGGTTGGACACGGCGATCGCGTTGCCGGCGACGGGCAGGGTGTTGATTCCGAGCAGCCGCAGGAACGAGGTCGGGATGGTGGTCTGGATCTGGCAGCGGACGGCATTGACCTGGTTGCCCGCGAGCGACGGGGTGAAGGTGCCCGCGTTATAGATACCCAGCACGATATTGCCGGCCGCATCATTGTGCGTATTGAGGTTGAGGGTCACCGGACCGGTTCGCATGGGGTTCCGGGTCCCGTAGTCACGGGCGTTCGCGCGCGCGGTGGGGAAGACCGTATCGTCGAAGCCGAGCTTGCCGGCTCCGGCGAGGGCGGCGGCGTCGATGCTGCGCTGGAGCTCGGTGCGCGCGGCGACCTGGAAGGCGAAGTCCATCGCGAACCCGCCCATCACCAGCAGGAAGACGAGCAAGGTGAACGTGAAGAGGAGAACGCTGCCGCGCTCGTTGTGCAGCCGGTCACGCAGCCACTGAAGTCCCATGGTCGTTGTTCTCCTCGTCACTAGCGCTGGAAGCGGACGGACTCGATGTCTTCCCACGAGATGTCCAGGCGGCCCTCGGCCGTCTGGCCGCGCAGGATCAGCGTCCCGAGATTGACGTAGTCACCCTCGACCCGGGAGCCGTCGGTCAGGACCGCGGTCGCGGCATATCGGAAGTGTCGGCTGGCGTAGTAGGGCGGCAGCGAGCTGCTCGAAACCAGCTGGCGCGTGAACGTGAGGCTGGTGATGCTCGCGAGCGGCAGCCGCGTCTCGACCCCACCGTAACGGATGGTGATGTGCTCGGCCTGTCGGTGACCCTGCTTCGGCCCGGGGCCCGTGTCGAGAAAGCTGCTCAGAGCCTGGACCGAACCAGACATGGACAGCGACGAACTCCCGCCGCCGCTCGGCGGGGGCGCGCCATAGGACTCAGGGGCGCCCCCCTTGGGCGGCGCCGGAATCGTGTAGAAGACCTCGAGGGAGGGCTGCCCGAGGCGCCAGGACTGGCCGCCCCAGGTCCGCACCTCGGCACTCGTGTCCTGGGCCGCCGACGGCGTGGTCCAGAGCGCAAGGCATGCGACCAGCACGGCACCGACTCGCACGAGGGAGGCCAGGGTCTGCGTCATTGTACGAGGCTCCTGAACGACTTGATGAGGCCGAGGAGGGACGGGGCCATCGCCACCAGGAAGAACGCCGGCATGAGGAAGAGAACCGTCGGGAAGATCATCTTGAGGGGCGCGAGGGACGCCCGCTCTTCCGCGCGGTGCCGGCGCTGGACGCGCGCCGACTCGGCGTGGACACGCAGCGTCTTGCCGAGCGGCGTGCCGAGCCGATCGGACTGGACGAACGCGCTCACCATCGATCGCACTTCCTGGACGCCACAGCGCTCGCCCAGCGCGCGAAGGGCCTCCTCGCGCGGGCGTCCCGCCCGGACTTCCAGGTGCATGCGCATGAGCTCCTGGTGGAGGGGGCTCCGCGTCAGCTCCTCCTGCTCGGCCACGCGGGCTACCGCCGAATCGAAGCCCAGGCCGGCCTCGACGCAGACCATCAAGAGGTCGAGCACGTCCGGCAGCATGTTCAGGATCGCCCGCTGCCGCTCCTTGATCCGGTTGTACAGCCAGAAGTCCGGGAGCAAGAAGCCTACCGCGAAGCAGGCGAGCGACACGAGCAGCATGTTCGAGAGCAGCCGCTGCATGAGAAAGCCGAAGAAGGGATAGGCGAGAAGGCCGACGAGCGCGCAGACGAGCTTGGCGCCCCAGAGGAGGGTGACGGCCCGGGGATCGTGAATGCCGGCCTGCGACAGGCGCGCCCGGTAGCGCGTCAGTCGAACCGTGTCCTTCGGGACGACGTTCCGGCCGATCTTCTCGACGGCGCGCTGCAGGCCCGACACCGGCTCGTTCCCGAATCGCAGGATCGAATCGGCTCCGCCCGTCGTGATCGCCGCCGCGAGCCGGTCACGCCCGATCGCCGGCCAGAGCCGCAGGACGAGCAGCGCGCTGAAGAGAGTCACTCCGAGCACCACGACGAAGGTGACGACCGCGTACGCGATTGGGTTCATGGGCGCCTCATACCTTGATCTGGGCGATGCGCCACACCATGAGGAAGCCGATGGCCTCCATGACGAAGCCCGCCCCGAGGAGGAGGGGCGCCAGGGGGGACTCCATCATGGGGGCGAAGTAGCCGGGGTTCAGCAGCTCGAGGATGCCGGCGAAGACCAGCGGGCTCAGCCCCACACAGATGGCGGACCAGCGATGCTGGGCGGAGAGGGCGCGAGCATGGCTCAGGATCCTGAAGCGCTCGCGGATCACTTCGCTCAGCCGGTCCAGGATCTCCGCGAGGTTACCGCCCGAGCTGCGCTGAATGGCGACGGCGGTGCAGAAGAACCGGACGTCGTCGGTCGGGGTCCGCTCGGCCAGCCGCGCAAGCGCGTCGCTCGGATCCAGGCCGAGCTGCGTTTCCTCGAATACCCGGCGGAACTCGCCACCGATGGGATTCGGCATCTCTTCGGCCACGAGCTGGACGGCGGTGCTCAGCGCGTTCCCGGCTCGGATGGCGCGCGCCATGGCATCGAGCCCGTCGGGGAACTGCGCCTCGAACTGCTGCATCCGCTTCCCCCGCTTCCAGGCGAGGAACACGATGGGAGCGGCGCCCACGACGGCGGCCACCCCGATGCCCCAGAGGAGCCCACCGGTCCGCAGCCATCCCAGCAGGAAACCGAGGAGGGCACAGCCGCCGATATAGAGGAGAATGTCGTTGGACCGCCCGGGATAGCCCGCCTGTTCGGTGAGGCGCGCCAGGCGTTCGTAGATGGCGCTCTTGGTCGGATCTCCACCGAGCCCACTTCCCGCCGCCCCGGCCCGGAGGAGATCGGCCTCGACGCCAAATCCCGCGCCCGGCCCCGTCACCAGCCGCTGCCGGACCCGCCGGGTGCCCTCGAAGGACCAGGTGATGCCGGCGATGAGGGCCACCACGAGCAGGAAGGTCAGCGCGGCGACGGCCAGCGGCATCAACGCACCGCCTGTCGCTTGGTCGGGTCGAAGATGTCCGCGCGCAGCTCGATGCCGGCCCGACGCAGACGGTCGGCGAACTTGGGCCGGACTCCGGTGGCGCGGTGGTAACCCAGGACCTTGCCGTCCTTGTCGATGCCCTCCTGCTCGAAGACGAAGATGTCCTGGGTGGTCACCACGTCCTCTTCCATGCCGACGACCTCGGTGAGCCGGAGAATCTTCCGGCTTCCGTCGCTCAGCCGGGCGAGCTGGATCACCACGTCGAGCGCCGAGGCGATATAGTCGCGCATGGCGCGCACCGGGAGCGAGATCCCCGAGAGAAGGATCATGGTCTCGAGCCGGGCCAGCGCATCCCGGGTCGAGTTCGCATGCACGGTGGACAGCGAGCCGTCATGGCCGGTGTTCATGGCCTGCAGCATGTCCAGCACCTCGGGGCCGCGCACCTCGCCGAGGATGATCCGGTCGGGCCGCATCCGGAGCGCGTTGCGCACGAGGTCCCGCTGGGTCACGTTCCCCGCCCCCTCGACGTTGGCCGGGCGCGTCTCGAGGCGGACCTTGTGCTCCTGCTGGAGCTGGAGCTCGGCCGAGTCCTCGACGGTGACGATGCGCTCGTGGTTCGGAATGGCCTCGGAGATGACGTTGAGGAGCGTCGTCTTGCCCGAGCCCGTTCCTCCCGAGATCAAGATGTTCAGGCGGGCCTTGACCGCGCCCCGGATGATCTCGGACAGCGCGGGAGTCCAGGTGCCCAGCTCGAGCAGGTCCTCCGTCTTGAGCGGGTCCACCGCGAAGCGCCGGATCGAGAGCACGGGGCCGTCCAGGGCCAGCGGTGGGATGATCGCGTTGACGCGCGAGCCGTCGGGCAGCCGTGCATCCACCATGGGGGACGACTCGTCCACGCGCCGGCCCACCGCCGACACGATGCGCTCGATGACCTGGAGGAGGTGCGTGTCATCGCGGAAGATGACGCGGGTTCGCTCGAGCCTCCCGCGTCGCTCGACGTAGACGGCGCGGGGCCCGTTGACGAGGATGTCGGATACCGTCGGGTCCTGCATGAGCGGCTCGATGGGGCCGAGGCCGAAGGTCTCGTGCTGGACCTCGACCACGAGCTGCTCGCGCTCCTGGCGGCTGAGCGGCGTCTCGTCGCTCGCCAGCATGTCCTCCACGATGCGCTGGATCTGCTGCTGAACGGCATCATGGGGAAGCAGCGCGAGCTTCGTCAGGTCGAGGCGCTCGATGAGCTGGCGGTGGATCCGGGACTTGAGGTCGAAGTACGCCGATTCACCGGCGCGCTGGGGCTCGCGCGTCGAGCCGTTCGTCATCACGGGGGCGGGCTCGGAGCCGCGCCGTCGCTGGAAAAGTGCCATGTATTACGCTCCTGGGAGGCTCTTGGGATTCCAGACCATCCCCAGCAATGAGGTCGAACGTTTCGAGGCGTGCGTGCCCCCCTTGGGCCCGGGCCCGGCGGCGGTGAGCATGTCCGCGAGCTGTCTGAGGTTGCGAGCGAATTTCGAGCGCGGGGAGGCGCTCACCACGGGCTTGCCGGCGTTGATCGCGGACACCACCGCCTGATAGTCGCTCGGTGTCCGCCAGTACACGGGTACGCCGAGGGCCTCACGGGCGTGCTTCACGGTCACGTCCTCGCCCGTGTCCTCCCTCATCACCACCACCTTGATCTTGTGGGGATCGAGCCCGAGCAAGCGGAACCCCGCGAGCCCGGCCGCGCCGGACCGCAGCGCCGAGACCTCGAGGCTGGTGAGGAACATGATCGCGTCGGAGGCCTCGAGGCCCGCGAATGTCCCCGGGGAGGTGTCGTGCCGGAGGTCGAGCACCACGTTGTCGAAGTGTGAGCGGATGATCTCGAGCCCGGCCCTGACCTGCTCCCCGTTGAGCTGGGTCCGCTCCATCCGGAGCGGGCCGGGCAGCACCCAGAGCCCGCTCGAGTGCCGGGTGAGGAGCCCGCGGAGGAACGACTCGTCGAGGCGGTCGATGTTCTCGAAGGCGTCGAGCACCGAGTAGGTCGGGCGCAAGTCGAGGAAGGTCGCGATGTCGGACTGCCGCGTGTCGAGCTCGATCAGGAGCGTGTTGTCCGGCGCCTTCTCGGCCAGGCAGACCGCGATATTGATCGCCACCGTGGTCACGCCGAGACCACCCTTGGTCGAGAACACCGAGACCACGCGGCCCGTCTTCCGGGCGCTCGGCGCCGGTCCCCGCCGCACGCGGGTGATCTTCTCGAGCGCCGCCGTCAGGTCGACGCGCTCCACGGGCCGGGGAAGGAACTCGAAGGCCCCCGCTCGGATGACCTTGATCACGGTCTCGGCCGAGACGTCACTTCCCATGGCGAGGATCGCCGCTTCGGGCAGCGCCTCCGCGAACTTCCGGATGGTTTCGCCCGACGCGTCCCCGTCCCGGCCCGCGGCCGCCGAAGCGACCTCGATGAGCACGAGATCCGGCCGGCGATCCGGGGTCTCGAGCAGCGCTTGCCGGACCTCGCCGAACTCCCCCACCACCACCGCTCCCGGCGTGCCGCCCAGGATCTTGCGGAGGGAGGATCGGGACTCGAGGTCGGAGTCGACGACGACGATACGGAGAACGTTGGGCATGGTCAGGCCTGGCTCACTTCGGGACGGGAAGGGCGCTCTGGCCGAATGGGTGGTCCATGACTTCCCCGACGCCCGGGATCCCCGGCAGGAGGGTGAACTCGGACTTCTCCTTCGGCTTGAGCTCGAGCATCTTGGCGGCCTCCGGCGTCGAAGGCGAGCCCACCGGATCGGGCTTCACGAGCTTGACGGTGACCAGGAACAGGAGCTCGGTCTCATTGTTCTGGAAGCGGGTGCTACGGAAGAGCGCGCCCAGGATGGGAATGTCCCCCAGAAGCGGGAGCTTCGCCACCGCCTGGCGCACCTCGTTGTTGATCAGGCCGGCGATGGCGAAGGTCTCGCCGTCCTTGAGACTGATGTGGGTCGCGGCCTGGTTCTTCCGGATCACGGGGATGCTGAAGCCCGCGGCGACCAGGCCCTGGCTGAAGTCGAGGCTCGACACCTCGGGCCTGAGCTTGAGATTGATCGTGTCCCCGTCGACGACTACCGGGGTGAACAGCAGCCCGACGCCGAACTCCTTGAACTCGATGGTGACCCGGTTGTTATCCTGAGAGACCGGGTACGGGAACTCACCCCCGGAAATGAACTTCGCCTCCTTGCCGCTCTGGGTGATGAGGTTCGGCTTCGCGAGCGTGCGGAAGAGGTTCCGCTCGGCGAGGGCGCGAACCAGCCCGGCGTAGTCCCGCGTTCCCGAGGACAGGAAGAAGTTGCTCCCCGGGAAGGCGAAGTCCGGCGAGTTCCGGCCGACCGCGTAGTCGGACAGTCCCCGCGCCGCTACCGCGCCGAGGCTGCCCAGACCCGGGAAGAAGGCATTGCCTGGAGTGGCGCCCCCCTGGAGGGTGTCGCCGAGAGCGCGGACGCTGAAGCCGAGCTCTCTCAGCGCCTGGCGCGTGGCCTCCGCCACATGCACTTGCAGGAGCACCTGCTGCGGCTTGACGTCGGTGACGCTCAGCAGGCTGATCACCTTCCCTTTGGGAGCGAAGACCGACGCCACCTCGATCGCCCCCGCCATCACGTGCTCGCTGGTGCTGGTCCCCGTCAGGATGAGCGAATCCTGCGCGGCCTGGACGTCGATCTCGTCCTTGGGAGCGACGTGCTTGAGCCGCTCGCGCAGCAGCGCGAGGTCCGTCTGCACCAGGAGATCGAAGAAGACCGTCGTGCGCGGGTAGAACACGATGAGAGAGGTCGTCCCGACCGCCTTGCCGCTCACCAGGATCTGGTTGGGGGTGATGACGAACACGTCCGCGATGGCGGGATTGGTCACGGAGACGCGCGAGAACGGCTCCTTCAGATCGACGACCTGCGACTTCCCGATGGTGACCTCGAGCCGGATGACGCCCTGCTCGTCGGCGCGCGCCGGCATCGCGCCCAGCGCGACGCCCAGCACCGCCAGCAGGAGCCCCATGAGGATCCGTCTCCCGCTCTGCCCGGACGCGTCGCCCATTCGGTCACCTTTCCGTCCCATGGTCGGGTTCACTTCTTCGGAGCCTCGGTTTCCTTCACTGTTCCCAGCTCGATCCAGATCTCCGACTTGTCGCGCAGGAAGAAGCGCTGGCTCACCTGCTCGCCCCGATGTACGAGGACCGAATGGGGCTCGGGGCTCACCGGAGCCGATGTGGCGGGCAGCGCGGCTCCGGGGTGCACGACGATGTCGTACTGGCGCTGCTTGTTGCCGGCGAAGATCAGGAGCAGCGTGGTGCGGCCGACGGTCTTCCCGGTGAGGAGTAGCTGGGTCGGGTTGAGGACCTGCACGTCCGCCACGTTGGGATTCGCGACCACCACCTTGTTCAGCGGATCCGGACCCACGGTGAGGACATTGGCCTGGTCCGAGGCGACGAATAGCGCGGTCGCCTCCTCGGCGCCGGCCGATCCAACCGCCGCGCCGAGCACCGTCGAGAGCCCGAGCAGCAACGCGGCGAGCGCGGGGCTCACCGCTTCTCCACCTGCTGCCGCTCTATCCAGCCCCTTTCGCCCGTACGGATGAACTGCTGCTCGGTGAGCCGCGCCCCGCGCACCACCGACACCGTATGGCCCTCGACGGTGGGGGCCGGGAGCGGCGCGGCGGCGGCGACCGTCCGGCGCGCCGCCGCGGTCGCCGTCGGGCCCGCCGCCACCGCCGGACGTGCCACGTCGCTCAGCAGGGTCGCCTGGGTAGCCCCCGGGGTCTTGATGACCTGGTTGTCCCTCAGGTTGCGGGTCGTCAGCGTGATCCGCCCCTCGCTCTGGGCCACTGCGAGCCGCTCGGTCTGCTCGGGGGTCAGCGCGAGCGTGACCGTCGTGACGGTGATCGGCTTGTTGTCCCGCATCTCTACCGTCTGGCCGGCGGCCAGGATCGGGACGTCCTGGAGGATTACCTTGGCGATTTTCTCGTTCTGCGAACCGGGCTTGGCCATGCTCACCAGCACGTCCACGCGGCTATTGGGGAGGATGAACCCGCTCTCGCGAATCGCGTCGTCCACCTTGATCGAGACGCCGCGCTGCCCTTCGGGAACCAGCATCGCCATGACGCCGCCGCGGCCCGCCAGCTCGGGAGCCAGCCGCGACTCGAGGATTGGCTCGCCCGCCACGATGGCGCTGCGCACCACGCGCCCTTGCGCGTCGGCGAGGGTTCGGATCGCTCCCGCGGGAATGGCCCCTCGGGGCCATTGCACGACCTTGACGTGCTGATCCGTCACGGACTCGGCCATGCTCATGTTGACCGCCGCCACCACCACCGGCTCGGTCCGTTCGGGGCCGCCGCCCATCGCCACCTGGCGCACGACCTGGTAGACGAAGAAGCTGGCGATGAGCCCCACGATCGCGGCGAATACCAGGACCACTATGAGTCGACGATTCATGGCTGCACGATCCTATTCGTACCGCATGGATGCGGTCTGTGTGATGTTCATGGTCCCGAACATCGCGGGGAGGATCAGCGGGACGACGGTCTGGAACTGAAGCGTGACCGTCGCCGACACGACCTGGTCCGGCGCACAGGGAGACGCCGCGCAGGTGACGCCGCCCGTCCACGTGCCGGAGCCGAGGATCGAGTCGATCTTGGCATCGCCTGCCGTGCTCACCGAGTCGGGCGCCGCGACGACGCCCGCGCGCACGCCTTCGCGCGCGGCGGCAGTGGCCAGGTTGAGAGTGAGCCAGGCCCGGCTCAGCTCCACGATCGAAAAGAGAACGAAGAGGAGCACCGGAAGCACGACCACGAACTCGAGAGTCGACGTACCGCGACCATCGAAGAGCTTTCTCATCGTCCTCATGATGTCATCCAGCCGTGCCGGGCACGGAAGAAAGGTTCAGGAGCTCGCCAAGCCGGTGACCGTTCCACCGATCGCGTTGATCGCGTTGGTCAGCTGGGTCTGAAGCGTGCCCGGATAGATCGCGATACCGATCGCGACAATGAGCGCCCCCACAACGATCCATTCCAGCGTCTCGACTCCACGCTCATCGCTCACGTACGACCAAACAGTCTTGAACACGTTTCCCTCCTTTTGGTCTGAGATTCCTTGGTCTGAGATTCCTCGATCCGGGCGGTCCCTACGAGCTGGCCAGACCCGTGATCGTCCCACCGATCGCGTTGACGGCGGTGATGAGCTGGCCCTGGAGCGCGCCCGTGTACACCGCGATGCCGACGGCCACGATGAGCGCGCCGACGACGATCCATTCCAGCGTCTCGACCCCACGTTCATCGTTCACGTACGACCAAACTGTCTTGAACATGTTCCCCTTCTCCTGTTGGTTTGAGATTCGTCGACGCGAGCGCCCCGAAACCTTCGGGGCGCCCGCGTCGCGGTCGGTCATTACGAGCTGGCCAGACCCGAGATCCGCCCGCCGATCGCGTTGACGGCCGTGATGAGCTGGCCCTGGAGCGCGCCCGTGTACACCGCGATGCCGACGGCCACGATCAGCGCGCCGACGACGATCCACTCAAGCGTCTCCACGCCCCGCTCGTCCTTAAAGTATCCGATCAGTCGCTTCATCTGCTTCTCCTTTGTTCGCTTCTCGCCCGTGCACTCCGTGTCAGCGGAAGCCCACCTTCCGCCGTACCCCAGCTGCCATGCCGCGCCTTACCAGCTCGGCTCCGCGCCAATGGGGTTTCGCCCTCCTGCCGCCTCCGTGAGGCCACCCCGCCACTCAGGGCATCGGGTGAGCCTCACTGCCTTCGTACGCTCGAACATCAGCGAATCCAGAGCTCTCGAGCCCGACCACCACTTCCGCCAGTCGCTCGTGCGGAACTCGGAACACCACGGCGTCTCCGTCGACCGGTCCGGACGGCGCCTGTGCCGCATCGAACCCCAGCCCAAGCTGGCCGAGGACCTCGTGAACCGAGGGGGACGTCTCGTCCCGCGCGGCTCCGTTCACCACCACGATCGCGTGCCCCAGAGTCGATCTCCCCGCAAACCTTCAAAATGCCAATGGTCCCACTCCGGGCACCGTTCGGTCGCGCTGTCGACGGGATAGGGAGCACGTATCATGCCAGCTTGTTCCGAGGTAATTTTCGCGTCGACCCAGAGGTGTATCCAATAGAACTCAGTAGTTTCCGGCCAATGTCGGAGATATTTACGGAATTTTTTACCCAGTATTACGATCCGTTTTCAGATACCACGGACGCCAAATAACGAAGCTTGACATGTTTAAATGATTGACTTAGAAGTGAAAGGCCACCTTAATGCAGAATTCAATGTCCGATATCCAATTCTCGCTCGGCGCGATAATCAGCTGGCTGGCGCTCCCGTAACCTACACGACTACAGGGGGCGTCGGCCATTGCAGAAATTGTAGGTCATGCTCGAGCCAAGAAGTGTCAACAAGCCTCCGTAAAGAGGCCCAAGTGCGCGAAACAACGTGGCATGCCCGTGGGGGCACGAACTGGCATCAGCTGTGCTCGTCAACTACTTTGCGGAAAACCGGGAACCTCGGGCAAGCGAGAACGCTAACGAAGGAATGGAGCCAATCATCGTGAACGGGAACGTGATGGAGATGGGGTTGCTCGACGCGATGGTCGAAGGAGCCCTCGACGGTCTTTGCCTTCTCACCGCCGATGGAGTCATCCTCAAGGCGAATCGCCTCGCGCTCGAGATACTCGACGTGTCCCTGGCGGAGGTGATCGGGCGTCCGGCCACGTCCGTGCTCACCCGGAACGGCCGCGAGTGCTCGGTCCTCGCCGAGGTTCGGCAGCAGAAGCTCACGGTCACGGCGGTGCAGACCTTCGGCGACGGCCGGCGCGTTCTCGTGTCGGGCACGCCGGTATGCGACGAGATGGGCGAGCTCCGGCACATCGTCCTGAACCTGCGCGACACCACCGGCATGAGCCGCGTGATGCGACGGCTGCAGGAAACCTTCGGAGCTTCGGAACCCTATCGCCCGCCCGCCGGCTCCTCCGACACCCGAGACCTAGCCATCCCCGAGGCGGTGTTCCGGAGCGAGGTCATGCGGACGCAGCATGACAAGGCGATCCAGTACGCGGCGGTGGATTCGCCGGTGCTATTGCTCGGCGAGACCGGCACCGGGAAGGGCGTGTTCGCCCGGCTGGTCCACCGGGCGTCGCCACGGAGCGCGGGCCCCTTCGTCGAGGTGAACTGCGGCGCCATTCCCGAGGGGCTGATCGAGGCCGAGCTTTTCGGCTACGTCAAGGGCGCCTTCACCGGGGCGGACGCGAAGGGCAAGACCGGCCTCGTCGAGCTGGCGCACATGGGCACGCTGCTCCTCAACGAGATCGGGGATCTTCCCGTCGGGCTCCAGGTAAAGCTCCTCCGGTTCCTCGAGGACGGAGAGGTGTGGTCCATCGGAGCCCTCAAGCCGAAGCGGCCCAATGTTCGTGTGGTGGCCGCCACCAATCGCGATCTCGCCGGGATGATCCGCGACGGAAGCTTTCGGGGCGACCTCTTTTACCGGCTCAACGTCCTCACCATCAACATCCCTCCCCTGCGCGAGCATCGGGCGGACATTGCCGATCTCGTCGACATGATGCTCGCCAAGCTCGAGCGCAAGGTCGGGCGCCGCCGGGCCTTCGCTCCCGACGCCCTCGAGGCCCTCGCCAATTATCGGTTCCCCGGCAATATCCGCGAGCTCTGGAACCTGGTCGAGCGCCTCGTGGTGACCAGCGCGGGCGAGACGATCATGCCTCGTGATCTTCCCAACGAGATCGCCAGCGCGCCGGACCCGGCCCGCCCCGACGAGCACGAGCGGCCGAGCCTGCGGAAGGCCCGTCAGAAGGTCGAGGCGCAGCTTCTCCGCGACGCCCTCACCCGGTTCGGGACCCAGGCGCGCGCGGCCAAGCATCTCGGCGTCACCCAGTCCACCATCGCCCGGAAGGCCCGTCAGTACGGCCTGTCCGGGAATGGAGCCGCCTGACCCAACCGCCGGCGACCGGAGGGGAGGAGTCCATGCAAGACCTGGCGGATCGCCTGGGCGAAGGAGTCCTGAAGATCATCGAGCAGCTGGTTCCCTCGGCGGACCGGTTCGAGAATCACAGGGTATTGATCGGACGGTGCCTGATGGTGGCCCTCGCGCTGATCGTCGTCTGGTCCGTCTCGGGCCTCGTTCGGAAGTAGCGGAGCAGTCGGGGCCGCGCCGAATCCGCCGGCCCATCGTCTCCTCCACCGGCGGCGTCTGCTACAATCGCGCCCTGGCCCCTCGGGACCGAGCCGGCCAATTACCGATAGGGGAGACCGCCGTGCCACGCGTCAACGAGCACCACCTCGCCATCAAGGGCAGCTACCTGTTCTCCGACATCGCAAAGCGGGTGAAGGCGTTCGGGGAGGCCAATCCCTCGGCCAAGCTGATCCGCCTGGGGATCGGGGACGTGACCCGGCCGCTGGCGCCCGCCATCGTGCGGGCCATGCAGGACGCCGTCGCCGAGATGGGCCGCGCGGAGACCTTCCGCGGCTATCCGCCGGAGACCGGATTCACCTTCCTCACCGAGCTGATCGCCGCCCACGACTACGCCCCACGCGGCGTCAACCTCACCCCCGAGGAGATCTTCATCTCCGACGGCGGCAAGACCGACTCCGCGAATATCGGGGAGATCTTCGCGCCCGAGTGCGTGATCGCGGTGGTGGACCCGGTCTATCCCGTCTACGTGGACAGCAATGTGATGGCGGGCCGCGCCGGCCGCGCCACCGAGAACGGGCGCTACGAGCGGATCGTCTATCTCCCCGCCACGGCCGAGAACGGCTTCAATCCCGCGCTCCCCGATCGGCACGTGGATCTCATCTACCTCTGCTACCCGAACAACCCCACGGGGGCGGTGCTGGGCCAGGACGCGCTGAAGCGCTGGGTGGACTACGCGCGGCGCGAGGGGGCGCTGATCCTCTACGACGCCGCCTACGAGTCCTATATCCGCGACCCCGCCATCCCGCGGACGATCTACGAGATCGAGGGCGCGCAGGAGGTGGCCATCGAGCTCCGCTCGTTCTCCAAGACGGCAGGCTTCACCGGCGTGCGCTGCGCGTACACCGTGGTGCCCAAGGCCTGCATGGGCCGGTCCGCCGCGGGCGAGGCGGTGAGTCTCCACGCGCTGTGGTTCCGGCGGCAGTCGACCAAGTTCAACGGCGTGTCCTACATCATCCAGAAGGGCGCCGCCGCCGCGTACTCGCCGGAGGGCCAGAAGCAGGTGCGCGAGTCGGTGGACTTCTACCTCGAGAACGCGCGCATCATCCGCGAGGGCGTGGCGGGCACCGGGCTCGCGGTCTACGGCGGCACCAACGCGCCCTATATCTGGGTGAGGACGCCCCGGGGCCTCGGCTCCTGGGACCTCTTCGACAAGCTGCTCAACGAAGCCCACGTGGTGTCCACGCCGGGCGCGGGCTTCGGCCCCAGCGGCGAGGGCTATCTCCGCCTCACCGCCTTCGGCAGCCGCGAGCAGACGGTGGAGGCGGTGGAGCGCATCAAGACCCGGATCCGGCTCTAGCCGTGTCCGAGCGGCTGGACGCGCTCGAGATCGAGATCGGCGCCGCCGCCGGCGGGACGGTGGACGCGTCCATCATCTGGCTGCACGGGCTCGGCGCCGACGGCCACGATTTCGAGCCCATCGTCCCCGAGCTGCCCCTGCCGCCGGGGCTCCGCGCCCGCTTCATCTTCCCGCATGCGCCCGTGCAGGCGGTGACCATCAACTTCGGCCACGTGATGCCCGCCTGGTACGACGTCTACGGCGACGGGCGGGAGGACGCGGAAGGCATTCGCGCCTCCCAGCAACGCATCGAGGCCCTCATCGCGGGGGAGCGCGAGCGGGGCGTCGCGCCCCGGAGAATCGTCCTCGCGGGCTTCTCTCAGGGCGGCGCCATCGCGCTGCAGACGGGGCTGCGCCATCCCGAGCGGCTGGCGGGTATCCTCGCCCTCTCGACGTATCTGCCGCTGGCCGAGGCCGTGGCCGCGGAGGCCAGCCCGGCCAATCGCGACGTGCCCATCTTCATGGCCCATGGCACCGAGGATCCGGTGATCCCGCTGCGGCGGGCCGCCATCTCGCGGGACGCGCTGCGGAAGCTCGGCTATCAGGTGGAGTGGCACGAGTACCCGATGCCGCATGCCGTCTGCCCGGAAGAGATCGCCGACGTCGGCGCCTGGCTCGGCCGCGTGCTCACGCCGTCGCCGGCGCGCTGACCCGCTCCGGACCCTTCATCCTCTGGCCTACTGCTGCCGGCACTCCAGTCGGTTGCGCACCACGATCATGCCGGTGGGAAAGTTCTGGGAGACACTGCTGTCACCCTCGCGCTTCCAGGCTCCGGGCAGATAGCTGTCGTTGGCGGCCTTGAGGAAGGTCATGTGGCGCTCCAGCGCGGTCCTGCACTCGGGCTCGCCGGCATAGCCGTCCACCGGGCGGCTGTCGGGCGGAAACGGCTTCACTCCGAACAGCCAACCGCTCACGAGGAGACGCGGATCGTTGTCCAGTGACGTGGTGGACCACAGCACCCAGATGAGCACCAGCCCATGCGCCGCACGCCGCATCACGACCTCCTTCGGGTGTCAGGCTGCGAGTCGTGTTCTTGAGACCCTGGGGGGACCCTGAGCCTTACCGTACCAGAGGGTCGCGCCAGCTCCTAGATCATGGACGCCAGGGCGTCGCCCACCTCCTTGGTAGTGGCCTTGCCCCCGAGGTCGCGCGTCACCGTCTTGCCCTCCTCTACCAGCTTCTCGATGGCCCCCACCACCGCGTCGGCGGCGTCCTGATGGCCCAGATGCTCGAGCAGCATGGCCCCCGTCCAGATCTGCGCCACCGGATTGGCGATGCCCTTGCCCGCGATGTCCGGCGCCGAGCCGTGTACCGGCTCGAACATGGACGGGTACTCCTTCTCCGGATTGATATTGCCGCCGGGCGCGATGCCGATGGAGCCGGCGATAGCGGGCCCGAGGTCGGAGAGGATGTCGCCGAAGAGGTTACTGCCCACCACCACGTCGAACCAGTCCGGGTGCTGGACGAAGTGGGCGGTGAGGATATCGATGTGGAACTGGGCGGTGTGGACGTCCGGGTACTCCTTCCCGATGGCGGCGAAGCGCTCGTCCCAGAACGGCATGCTGTGGATGATGCCGTTGGACTTGGTGGCGGAGGTCACGTGGCGCCGGGGGCGCGCCATGGCGCGCTCGAAGGCGTAGCGCATGACGCGGTCGCACCCGCGCCGCGTGAACACCGCCTGCTGGATCGCCAGCTCCTCGGCGGTGCCGCGGTAGAGGCGGCCGCCGATCTCCGAGTACTCGCCCTCGTTGTTCTCCCGCACGATCAGCATGTCGATGTCCTGCGGCCCGCGGCCGGCCAGCGGC
>Ga0137403_10001090_pt1 | contig 34392 bp, 8 predicted proteins | sample CZOMad2_1_16fung_FD_122057 | JGI IMG/M metagenome (GOLD analysis project Ga0137403, IMG submission 122057) | Vadose zone soil fungal communities from Angelo Coast Range Reserve, California, USA - CZOMad2_1_16fungal (Hybrid Assembly) | ecosystem: Environmental > Terrestrial > Soil > Vadose zone... | reverse complement strand
GTCCGGAGAGCGTCTGGAAGCTCCCGGAGAGTTTTTGGAAGGTCCCGGAGAGTTTTTGAAACCTCCCGGAGGGATTCTGGAAGCCCCCGGAGGCCGTCCGGAAGGGTCCGGAGAGATTTCGGGACCTCCCGGAGACCGTCCGGAAGCGGCCGGAGGGATTCCGGAACCTCCCGGAGACGGTCGGGAAGCGCCCGGAGGGGTTTCGGAAGCGGCCGGAGGGATTCGGGATGCTCCCGGAGGCGATTGCGGCCGGCCCAGGGGGGAGGGACCCACCGCCCGGACCGCTCGAAGCCAAAGGTAGCGCCTATCGGGTAGGGTGAGGGGCCCCCCCATCCTTCCCTTCCCCGCCCGGGCCTGCTAGCCTCTCCCTATCAGGACCTCCACGGAGGAGAGATGCACCCCGGGCCGCGCGCGCGTATTTTCGTCTTCACCATCCTCGCGGCCCTCGGAGCGGGGGTTGCCCACACCGCTGCGCCCGTCCCGCCCCAGGGAAAGATCGCCAACGGCCTCCTCACCCAGGCCTATCCCAGCGTCGGCCTCTTCCTGAACGGCTCGACCGTCTGCTCGGGCACTCTCATCGGCTGCTCGACCTTCCTGACCGCCGCTCACTGCGTCTGCGAGGACCCGGTCACCGGCCTCATTCTGAACGGCCGGCAGTGCAACGCCCGCCCGGACCTCTTAGACCCTGCGAACAAGCAGGCCTTCTTCCAGCACGCCGGCCGCTTCGCGGTGAAGAGCGTCACCGTCCACCCGCGGTTCCAGTTCCGGCTGCGCGGCGACCTCGCCGTCCTCACCCTGGCGCAGCCGGTCACCGGCGTGGGGACGAGCCGTCTCGACCTGGTGAGCAAGCCGGCCCTGGGCACGGCCGGCACGGTGGTCGGCTTCGGCCTCGCCCCCAGTCTCGCCGATAGGGACGGCACGCTCTCCGGGATCAAACGGGTCGGCGCGGTGACCACCGCCTCCTGCGTCGGGGTCAACGACCTGACCCACGTCTGCTTCACTTTCGACAACCCGCTGGGTCCCCCGGGGAGCAACTCCGACACCTGCCGGGGCGACTCCGGCGGACCGCTCTTCGTCGACTTCGGCGACGGCGACGTGGTGGCCGGAGTGACCTCGGGGGGCGACAGCGCCACCTGCCACCCCGTCGACCACTCCTTCGACGCCGACGTCTTCCTCGACCGCGCCTTCCTCCAGCAGGCCGCCGGGGTCGACCTCGACCGCGGCTTCTGCGGCGACGTGGCGCCCCTTGGGAGCCCAGGCACGGCGGTCCTGGGGGGGGCCGGAACCTTGAGCGCAACCGTGCCCCGGCAGGTCTTCCCCTTCGACGTCCCGGCCGGGACGGAGCGCCTGCGCCTGGCCCTGAACGCCGAGAGCGGCGTCCGCCTCACTTTCGCCGCCCTGCCGGGCGACCGGCCGATCCCGGGGCTCGCCGACTGCTCGGGGGAGACGGTGGGCGGTCTCGCCTTCTGCGAGGTCCTCGCCCCCGCTCCCGGCCGCTGGACCGTGGTCGTCCGCCAGGTCGCCGGCGCCGGGGCCTTCCAGCTCACCGCGACCCTGCTGCCCCACCTCCTGGTGCCCGGCCCCTGCTTCTCCTCCCCGACCGCCCTCTGCCTGGCCGACGGACGCTTCCGGGTCGAGGCCGCCTGGCAGACCTTCGACGGCTCGCTCGGCCTGGCCCAGGCCCTGCCGCTCTCCGATCCGGCCGGTTTCTTCTCCTTCTTCGACCCCGCCCCTGCCGGCGACATCGAAATCGCGGTCAAGGTGCTCGACGCCTGCTCCCTCTCCGGCCATTTCTGGGTCTTCGCCGCCGGCCTGACCGACGTCAAGACCCTGCTCACCGTCACCGACACGGCAACCGGCAAGGTCCGCACCTACCTCTCCCCCCAGGGGACCCCCTTCCCGCCCGTCCAGGACGCCGCTGCTTTCGCCAGCTGTCCTTGAGGTATGCTCCTCCGACCCGCTCGCGTCGAGCGGAAGGAGGAGGATTCATGCGGTCGATTCCCCAGTCCGGCGCTCTGCTCGTTCTCTCCCTTGCCATCCTCGCGACAGCCGTCCCCGCCCGGGCGAGCTCCCCCCTGGACGGGCGGATCGCCAACGGCCTGCCCACCCAGCAGTACCCGAGCACGGGCTACCTGATCCTGCCCGGTGCCCTGGGCGTCGGTTTCTGCAGCGGTGTCCTCATCGGCTGCCAGACCTTCCTGACCGCCGCGCACTGCATCTGTACCGACGACTCCGGCACCACCTTCACCGGCGCCGATTGCATCCAGAAGCATCCCGAGCTCCTGAACCCGGCCGGTAAGGACGTGTTCCTGCAGAACGCCGGGAACTTCGCGGTCCAGAGCATCGCCGTCGATCCCGACTTCGACTTCGGGGTCCGCGGCGACTTTGCCGTCCTGAAGCTCAAGACGACGGTCACCGGGGTCGCCCCCAGCCCGCTCGACACCACCGCCCGTCCGGCTTCCGGCTCGAGCGGCACCATCGTCGGCTTCGGCCTCTCCGGCGGCAACGCCTTCGACGTCGGGATCAAGCGGGCGGGGAAAGTCGTGACCTCTACCTGCCCGACCAACCTGGTGCCCGACAGCACCCACGTCTGCTGGGCCTACGAGACCCCGCTCGGCGCCCCGGGCACCGACTCCGACACCTGCGAGGGCGACTCCGGCGGTCCGCTGTTCGTCGATCTGGGGCAGGGTCCGGTCCTCGCCGGCATCACCTCGGGCGGCGACACCAACTGCGTGCCCACCGATCACTCCTTCGACGCCGACGTCTTCGTCCACCGCGCCTTCCTCACTGCGGCGGGCGGCGCCGACCTGGGGAGCGCGAGCTGCGGCGGCCTGCTCGCCGCCGGCGGCGCGGGCACCTCGGTGGTCACCGGCAGCGGCACCCTCTCCGCGACCACGACGCTCAAGCGTTTCACGGTCAACGTGCCGGCCGGGACCGAACGCCTGCGGGTGACCCTCAACAACACCGCCGACTCCGACTTCGACCTCTACATCCGGCAGGGGGCCAACGCCACCCCGACGGTCAACGACTGCAAGAGCGAGAGCGGATTGTACCCCGACGCCTGCGACATCCTCTCCCCCGCTCCCGGCCCCTGGAACGTCCTCGTCCTGCGCGCCGACGGCAACGGCGACTTCCAGATGACCGCCACCCTCTACGCCGAGCGCACCGTGACGCCCGGACCCTGTATCCCCTCGGACACCGCCACCTGCCTGGGCGCCGGCGGCCGGTTCAAGGTCGAGGCCACCTGGAAGACCGGGGCCGGCGCGGCCGGTCCGGCCCACGCCGTCCCCCTGACCACCGACTCGGGCTATCTCTGGTTCTTCGACGCCAACAACGTCGAGGCGATCGTCAAAGTCCTCGACGCCTGCAGCTTCTCGGGTCACTTCTGGGTCTTCGCCGGCGGCCTGACCAACGTCGAGACGACGCTCACCGTCACCGACACCCAGGCCGGCGTCGTCCGCACCTACTTCAACCCGCAGAACACGGCCTTCCAGCCGCTCCAGGACACGGCGGCCTTCGCCACCTGTCCGTAACGCGCCCCGGGGGAGGATTGGAAACGACCCCTTCCTCCCCCCCTTGCCTCACCCTTGTAGTGGGGATGGACTCCGCGCGGCCATCCCGACCGCGCAGGCTCCCTTCGAGGAGGAGATGAGGCATGTCCAAGATCATCCGCAGCATCGTCGTCGGAATCGTCCTGGCTCTGACCCTGGGGACGGCCGCCCACGCTCATCCCCTCGCCCGGACCACCGCACGTAAGGGGGACCCGGCCGGGGTGACGGAAAAGGTCTGGAATTGGTGGACCCAGCTGGTCGAAAGGGTGGCTCCCACCGGGCGCAGCGGGATGCAGGCGCTCCAGGGCAAGGCCGGCAGCCAGATGGACCCCAATGGAATAGCGGTGTACTGGCTTCTGGCGCCCTCGCCCACGGCGGGCGCTCCTTCCAGTCTTTGATCGATCGGTCTGGCGTTTTCCGCGCCGGGTTGCCCAACCCGGCGTTTTTTTTGCCCCCGGGGTCCTCTGCGGCTTCAAAGACTTCGCTCCGGATGGTATCCTCTAGCGAGCCTTTACCCGAAGTCGAGTCGGCAGGTGGGGAGGGGGACCATGAGGATCCACCCGCATTCAATGCTCCTGCAGGAGCTTGCGGCAGCCCTGGAGAGGGATGACCGCAAGGCGCTGACGCATGCCCTGCGCTGTCCGGACTGCCAGGAATACCTCGTCCACCTGCTGGCGCGAGAGCGCCCCGACCCGGCTGGCGAGACGCTCGCCAAGGTCCTCCCCTGGAACCGGCCGGCGGTCGACTACGGACCGGCGTTCGCCGCCTCCACCCACGAGTGCGAGCGGCGCCGGGACCTCTATGACCAGGAGCGTGCCGAGGCCCCGGCCCTCCTGGTGGAGCTCTCCGCCCAGCCTGCCGAGCGCCGCGAGCTCCTCCTCCAGCAGGCTCGCTTTCACACCTGGGGCCTGCTCGCGCTGCTGGTCGAAAACGGCCGGGAGGAGAGCCATGCCGACGCGTCGCGGGCCGAGGACCTCGCCCAGCTCGCCCTGCGGGTGGCCGAAGAGCTCGACCCGGAGCTCTATGGAGCGGAGCGGATCGAAGACCAGCGGGCGCGGGCCTGGGCCCACATCGCCAACGCCCGGCGGGTGCGCTCGGACCTGGACGGCGCCGAGGCCGCCTTCGAGCACGCCTTCCACCACCTGCGGCTGGGGACCCGGGAGTCGCTCGACCGGGCCGTCGTCCTCGATCTCAAAGCCTCTCTCCTACGCGACCGCCGCCGCTTTCCCGACGCCGACCGCCTGCTGCGGCGGGCCTACCAGATCTTCCTCGCCTTCGGCGACTCCCATCGCGCCGGCCGGGTCCTGGTCAACCTCTCGACCATCTGCCACGACGCCGGGAAACCGGAAGCGGCCATCCCCCTGCTCCAGGAGGCGCTCACCCTCGTCAACCTCGACGAGGAGCCGCGGCTGCGGCTGATCATCGTCCACAACCTGCTGGACGACCTGGCGGAGGTCGGCCGCTTCATGGAGGCGCGGGACCTCTTCCGGCAGGCGGGCGACCTCTACGAGCGCTTCCCCGATCCGCCCACCCGCAGCCGTCGCAAGTGGGTGCAGGGGAAGATCGCGCGCGGCCTCGGCCAGATCGGGCAGTCCGAGGTGCTCTGGCTCTCCGCCCGCGAAGGCTTCATCGCGGAGGGCATCCCCTACGACACGGCCCTGGTCTCGCTCGACCTCGCCTCCCTCTACGCCGAGCAGGGTGCCGTCCCGGCGCTCCGCCAGCTGGCCCAGGAGATGGTCGTCATCTTCGGCTCGCACAAGATCCACCGCGAGGCCCTGGCCGCCCTCTCCTACCTGCAGCAGGCCCTGGAGGCCGAACGGGCCACCGTCGAGCTGATCCGCCGCGTCGCCGCCTTCCTCAAACGGGCCGAGAAAGACCCCGGCCTGCGCTTCGTGCCCGACCTTGCGCCGTAGCTGCCGTAAGCATCGCTGTCCGGCCGCTACCCTCGCCACCCCTCAGCCCGGCCCACTGGGACTCGCCGGGAGAAAGAAGCGGAGGGAGACGCCGCGGCCCTCCTCGCGGGCTAGCGCAGCGACCTTTTGGCCGAGCGCGACGTCCAGCACGCCAAGGCCGAACGGGCTGAAGACGGCGAGCGAGCCGTCGCCGCGCCGCGGCGGCGCCGTTCCCTTGAAAATGTCGGCCAGGGTGCAGCGTATGAAGTTACGCCCGCCGGTCGCCTGCTCGGCCAGGTGAAGGGTCGTCTGAGCCCGGCAAACGTGGTCGGGGTCATCGACCACGTTGTCGCACGTCAGGATCGCCTCGGGTGCCAGATCGCGCAAGGAGATATGCAGCAAGACTGCTCCCGGTCGGCAGGCCGAGAGATCGGAGACATAAGGCCGGATAGCAGTGGTGGCAAAGGATACCAGTGGACAGGCGGCGAGGACCTCGTCGACCGAGCTCGCCACCGCAACTTCGACGTCACCCGAACTCGCGCGCAGACCGGCCGCGAACGTCTCCGCGCGCGCGGCGTCGAGGTCAAAGAGCAGAAAGCGACGAACCCCCGGAAGGGCGGTGGTGAGGAAGCGCGCAATCTCGTGGTTGATGACGCCGGTGCCGATCATGCCGACGCGTTCTGGCGACCGGCCCTCAAGCAGGGCCCGCGCCGCCGCCGCCGCACTCGCGGCGGTGCGCCGGGCATTGATGATCGAGGCCTCGAGGATGGCCTCTGGCCGGCCGGTGACGCAGGAGTTGAGGATCAAGACTGCGGAGGCACGCTCAAGTCCCCGCTCGACGTTGCCGGGGAAAGAGGAGACCCACTTGACGCCCGCTACGTCAAAACCATCGCCCAGGTAGGCCGGCAGGGCGATGATCCGGTTGGTGCTCTCACCTGGGAAGCGCAAGAAGGTCGAGTGCGGCAGCGAGCTGTGACCGTCCCGGTGTACCACGTAGGCCCTCTCCACGACGTCGATGACGTCGGCCTCGCGCCCGGCGAGCAGCGCCGCGACGTCCTCTCCTCCCAGGATCAGGATGCCGTCTTTCAAGGGAGCTCCACGGGGTCGGCCCGCCAGAGGTGCTCGACCGCTCCGAAGTGCTCATGCACCCACTCGTCGCAGAAGAGGGTATCGAGGTAGCGCTCACCACGATCCGGCAGGATGGCGACACAGACCGCTCCGTCTGGGATGCGATCCTGGAGCTTCTCAACCGCCGCCAGCACGCCGCCCGAGGAGCCGCCGGCCAGGATCGCCTCCCGCGCCACCAGCCGTCGGCAACCGGCAATGCAGTCGAGGTCGTCGACATGAACGCACTCGTCGACCAGCGAAAGATCGCAGAGCGGCGGTCGCAGGCCGGCGCCCAGACCGGGGATCATCCGCTTTGCCTTGACGTCGCTGAAGATCATGCTGCCAACCGCGTCGACCGCGATCACCCGCGTGTTCATTCCATGGTCGCGGACATACTCGCCGCAGCCACGCACCGTGCCGCAGGTGCTGGTGGCGACGAAGAGGTAATCCACACGGCCACCGAGCGCCGAGGCCACCTCGTGCATGGTGGTGCTGTAGTGCGAACCGGGGTTCTGCTCGTTGGCGTACTGGTTGGGCCAGAACGAGCCCTCAATCTGCGCCAGCAGCTCGCGGACGCGGTGGAGCCGCGCCGGCAGGAACTCCCCGCTCGCGGGGTCCGGCTCCGCCACCAGGTCGATCTCCGCGCCATAGGCGCGTAGCACCTTGAGGTTGGCCTCCGCGGTCTTCGGATCGACCACGCAGAGGAACCGCAACCCATGGTAACGACAGGCCTGTGCCAGCCCGATCCCCATGTTTCCGGAGCTCGACTCGATGACGACCGTGCCGCGACCCACCGCGCCGGAACGCAGCGCGTCGTCCAGGATGGCAAGAGCAGGGCGGTCCTTGATGCTGCCGCCCGGGTTCAGGGACTCCACTTTGGCCAAGAGCTGAAAACGAGCCCTCGGGAGAACTTTCCGCAGCCGGACCAGGGGTGTATCCCCGATCGCGGAGAGGATCCCATCGCACACGCCCGGCGCGGTGAGGGGGATCGCGGGCTTACGCAAGGCCTTTGTTTGTATCACCATTGTCGCTCTATCTTTACTTAAGGTAACTATCATATCTCCTGGAATTAGTTAAAGCAAACCCACCATCGCTCGGTCCGGGATCTCGTCGTAGAGGACGTCCGGCAACTGGGTTTCCACTCTGCGCACGGGCAGGACTTCATAGGTCACGGCCACCGAGACCAGGGTGAGGACGCCGAAGAGCATGAACATCAGGCCGACACCTCGCCCCGGCCCGACGCCGATGACGCGCCCGACGCTGCCGGCAAGCGCGCCACCGGGCAGGAGCAGCGGCCGGAAGACGACGTCGGCGAGCGGCCCGGCCGAGGCGCCGGCGAGGGGAAACGCGATGCCGGAAATCATCCGGCGGATGGCAAACACGCGGCCCTGGAGGTCCTGGGGTATCTTGCTCTGCCAGATCGCCTCGTTCGAGCCGCGGATGATCGGCAGGGCGAAGAGCGCGACGAACAGGGCCGATCCCACCAGCAGGGCGCTGGGACGCAGACCGCCGAGCAGCAGCGTCGTCCCCTGGAGAAGCGTGAAGCTCAGGATGATCGGAATCCGCCGCAGGGAGCGGCCCTGGCCCCAGACGCTGAGCGTGATTCCGCCCAGCAGCGCGCCGGTCATGCCAGAGGTCAGCACGACCCCCAGCACCTGGGGCGAGCCGAAGGAGAGCACCATCGGCGTCACCAGGATCTGCACCACCGCGAGGCAGTAGTTGGCAAAGGCAAAGAACAGCATCAGTCCCAACAGACCCGGCCGCTGGCGGATGTAGGTCCAGCCGTAGAACGATTCGTAGAGGAGCGAGCCCCGGCCCTCCTGGCCCGCGCTGGACACCGGGGGGCGCGGGATCCGGGTGAGGAGCAGTGTCAAGGCGGCGAACAGGAAGGAGCTGCAATCGAGGAAGATGACGCCTCCCACCCCGATGACGTTCATCAACGCCGCGGCCAGGATGGGAGCGGCGGTTTGCCCCGCCACCGGCCCGAGTTGGGCCATGCCGTTGGCGCGGACGAGCTGCCGCCGGGGAACGAGCTGCGACGTCGCCGCCGAGAAGGCGGGGAGTTGGAAGACGTTGAAGCACCGGCTGGCGCAGACCAGCAGGTAGACGTGCCAGATCTGCAGCACGCCGGCCCAGTAGAGCGCGGCCATCACCAGCGTGCAGGCCCCGGAGCCGAAGTTGTTGAGCAGCAACACCGAGCGTCGGCCCCAGCGGTCGATGAGCGCGCCGGCGACCGGCGACAGCAGGATGTTGGGCACGGTGGAGAAGAGGGTGATCAACGACAGGGCGGTGGCAGAGCCGGTCTGCCGGTACGTCCATACCCCCAGTGCAAAGGCGGACAGGCCGCTGCCCAGAATCGAAACGACCTGCCCGAACCAGATCAGCAGGAAGGTCCGCATGCCGCGCGGCTTCCCCGGTGCCTCGCCCACCTCACTCATGCAGAACCTCGCCGGCAAGTTTGGCCTCGGCGACCGAGGCGAAGGTCTTCTCCTGTACCTGGCGCCCGTACCCGTAGACGGTTCCGACTGCGCGATACCACCCCAGATTTCCTAAGGAACCATTCTACCAAATTGAAAAAAGTCTAAAGTTGGAATGCATCCAAGAGGCAAGCCGTCCGACTCCGGCTAAGCTAGATATTGAATGCTTGCTTGTTGACACTCCATAGAAAAATTTGAAATACTCGCTATCAGATTTTGCCACGGGCAAGGAAGAGGCGAAGCCGGTCCGATCGTAGGCGCCCCCCAGAAGTGATGCTAAGAATGAACAGTCGCCGTTCGCGGAGCGCCTGATGGTCTTCGACTCGCAAGTGCGCCGCGAAGCCCTGGAGAGGCTGATCGTCGAGGAGGTGGCGCGGGTCCTCGGCCTCGACCGCGGAGGGCTGGCACCGGGCCGACAGCTTTTCGGGCTGGGGCTCGATTCGCTGTCGGCGATCGAGCTGGCGGCCGCGATCGAAGCCCGGACGGGGGTCGCGCTTCCCCTGGAAACACTGTTCGAGGGGGCCACCCTGGCCAGCCTGGCCGAGACGGTGGCGGAGAGGATCGCCGCCGGCGCCTCGGCAAGCCCGCCCCCGGCGGCGATGGAGCCGGAGGAGGACGGACCGGGCGAGCATCCACTCTCGGAGGGCCAGCGCGCGCTCTGGTTCGCCGACCGGCTGGCGCCGGAGAGCGCGGTCTACAACCTGGCCGGCGCTGCGCGGGTACACGGCACGCTCGATACCGCGGCCCTCGGCCGCAGTTTTGCCGCCCTGGTCGAGCGCCATCCGGCCCTGCGCACCACCTTCACGGGAGAGCAGGAAGAGCCGCGGCGGCAGGTGCATGCCCGGCTGCCGCTCGACCTCCGAGTGGAAGAGGCCGTACCGGCGGCGGCTCTGCCGGAGCTCCTCGCGGCCGCGGCCTGGCACCCCTTCGACCTCGGCCGCGGGCCGCTCCTAAGGGTACGCGTCTGGCCGCTCGCCGAGGGGGGGCACGCCCTTCTCCTCGCCGTCCATCATCTGGTGGCCGACTTCCAGTCGCTGGCAGTGCTCCTGCGCGAGCTGGGTGAGATCTACCCGGCGGAGCGGTCGGGCCGGATGGCCCGGCTCGCTCCGCCCGGAGCGTACGGCGACTTCGTCCGCTGGCAGCAGGCGATCCTCGCCGGTCCGCGGGGGGCACGCCTGTGGGAGCACTGGCAGGAGCGGCTGGCCGGCGAGCTGCCGGTCCTCGACCTGCCGACCGATCGTCCGCGCTCCCTGCTCCCGACCGGGAACGGCGTTTCGCGGCGGTTGCGCCTCAGCCCGGCCGCCGCCGACCGCCTGCACGGGTGGGCGACGGCGTCCGGCGCCACGCTCTACGCCGCCCTCCTCACCGGGTTCCAGGCGCTGCTCCAGCGCTACTCCGGCCAGCGCGAGATCCTGGTCGGCTCCCCGGCGACCCTGCGCGCCGGCCGGCCGGGGCTGGCCGAGACGGTCGGCTACTTCGTCAACCCGGTGGTGATGCGCACCGAGCTCGGCTCGGGGAGCCAGTCGCCGAGCGCCGCCGCGCTGCTCGACCGGGTGCGCGCCACGGCGCTCACCGCCCTGGCGCACCAGGAGCTCCCCTTCGCTCGGCTCGCCGAGCGCCTGCGGCCCGGCGGCGCACCCGGCCGCGCACCCCTCTTCCAGGCGCTCTTCGTCCTCCAGCCGACGCGCCGGCCGGCAGAGCGCGCGCTCGCCGCCCTGGCCCTCGGCGAGGAAGGCGCGCGCCTTCCCCTGGCCGATCTCTCCCTGGAACCGATCCCCTGGCGCGCCGAGCGTGCCCCCTTCGACCTCACCCTGACCGCGGCGGAGAGCGTGGATGGGCTGCTCTGCGCACTGCAGCTCGACGCCGACCTCTTCGATGCGGCGACCGGCGAGCGGATGCTCCACCACCTCGGCGCCCTGTTCGCCGGGATGGCCACGCACCCCGGCAGGCCGGTCGGCGAGGTGGACCTGCTCACCCCGGAGGAGATCGCCCAGCTGGCGGCCTGGAACGCGACTACCGCCTCGGCGCCGGCCGAGGTCTCCCTCTATGACCTGTTCGCCGCCCAGGTGGAGCGCACCCCCGAGGCGGTGGCGCTCGCCGGGAGCGGCCGGCGCTGGACCTACCGGCAGCTCGAGCGGCGGGCCGGAAGGCTCGCCGAGCGCCTGCGCGCCGTGGGGGTCGGGCCCGAGGTTCGGGTGGGCGTCTGCGCCGGGCGCTCTCTCGAGCTGGTCGCCGCTCTCCTCGCGGTCTGGCGGGCCGGGGGCGCCTACGTGCCGCTCGATCCCACCTATCCCGTGGAGCGGCGGGCGTTTTTGCTCGCCGATTCCCGGGCCGCGGTGCTACTGGGCGAGGCGCAGCGGCTCGCGGAGCTGCCGACGGCGGGGGTGCGGACGGTCGTCCTTCCAGCGGCGGAGGACGAGCCGGCGGGGCCGCCTCCTGGAGGGGCCGTCCTGGCCCTGCCGGAAAACCTGGCCTACCTGATCTACACCTCGGGCTCGACCGGCCGGCCCAAGGGGGTGGCGATCGAGCACCGGAGCGCGGTAGCGCTGGTCGCCTGGGCGGGGACGGCCTACTCCGACGCCGAGCTGGCCGGGGTGCTGGCGGCGACCTCGATCGGCTTCGACCTCTCGGTCTTCGAGCTCTTCGTGCCGCTCTGCCACGGCGGCCAGGTGATCCTGGCCGAGAACGCCCTTGCTCTGCCGACGCTGCCCGAGGCGGTCGAGGTGCGGCTGATCAACACCGTCCCTTCGGCGATGGCCGAGCTGGTGCATGCCGGCGGGGTGCCGGCGACCGTGCTCACCGTCAACCTGGCGGGGGAGCCGCTCCGCCGTCCGCTGGTGCGCGCGATCGCTCTCGGAACCGCGGTGCGGCGGGTGGTCAACCTCTACGGACCGTCGGAGGCCACCACCTACTCGACCTGGGCCGAGCAGGACCTCGCCGCGACGGCCGAGCCGACCCTCGGCCGGCCGATCGCCAACACCCGAGCCCACCTGGAGGACGCCGCCCTGCGGCCGGTCCCGGTGGGGGTGCCCGGCGAGCTCTGCCTGGCCGGGGCGGGGCTGGGGCGCGGCTATTTCGGACAGCCGGACCTCACCGCCGAGCGGTTCGTCCCCAGCCCCTACGCCGGCAACGGCGGCGAGGCGGCGGGAGCGCGGCTCTACCGCACCGGGGACCTGGTCCGCCGCCGGCCGGCCGGCGACCTCGAGTTCCTCGGCCGCCTCGACCATCAGGTCAAGATCCGCGGCGTCCGGATTGAGCTGGGGGAAGTCGAGTCCGCCCTCCTGGCCTGCCCGGAGGTGCGCGACGCGGCGGTCCTGGCGCGCGATGGGGCGCAGGGTGAGCGCTCCCTCGCCGCCTTCCTGGTGGCGAGCGGCGAGCCGTTCGCCGTCGCCGCGGTCCGCGACGCCCTGCGCCGCAGCCTGCCCGAGGCCATGGTCCCGACGGCGTTCGTCCTCCTCCCGGAGCTGCCGCGGACCGCCAGCGGCAAGGTCGACCGGAAGGCGCTCGCCGCCATGGCGCCGGAGCGCCCGGAGGCGGGGAGCGGAGGCGCGCCGCGGACGCCGCTCGAGGCGGAGCTCGCCGCGCTGTGGGCCGAGGTGCTGGAGGTCGAGCGGGTCGGCGTGGAGGACGACTTCTTCGCCTTGGGCGGGCACTCGCTGCTCGCGGCGCGCCTGACCGCACGCCTGCGCGAGCGCCTGGGGGTCGAGCTGCCGCTCGGCGCGGTCTTCCGAGCCCCGACCGTCGCCCGGCTCGCCGCGAGCCTGCCGGCGGTCGGGACGATCGCCGACAGGCTCCTCGTGCCGCCGCGGCGCAAGCTCCAGGACGGGGAGCTCTCCTTCGCCCAGGAGCGCCTCTGGCTGCTCGAACGGCTGCAGCCGGGGGCGGCGGTCTACCACCTGGCCGGGGCCGCCCGCCTGACCGGTCGATTGGACGCCCCCGCCCTCCACCGAGCCCTGACCGCGGTCGTCAAGCGCCACGAGGCTCTGCGCACCCGCTTTCCCGAGGTGGGAGACCGAGCGGTGCAGAGGATCGCTCCGGTCGAGGTCCCGGAGCTGCCGGTGATCGCGCTCTCCGACCTCGCCGGTGCGGAGCGGGAGGCGGAACGTCTCGCCGCGGCCGAGGCCGTCCGGCCCTTCGACCTCGCCCGTGGGCCGCTGCTGCGCGCCCGTCTCCTTCGATTCGGAAGCGAGCGCCACCTCCTGCTCCTCACCCTCCACCACCTGATCGCCGACGAAGCGTCGCTCGCCCTCCTGGTCGACGAGCTGGCGACGGCCTATGCTGCCTTCTGCCGCGGCCTGGAACCGGCCCTCGCCGCAACCCCCCTCCAGTACGCTGACTTCGCCGTCTGGCAGCGCGAGCGGCTGCGCGGCGCGGCCCTGGAGAGCCGGCTGACCTGGTGGACGGAGCGCCTGGCCGGCCTTCCAGGGCTCGACCTGCCGACCGATCGGCCGCGGCCGGCGGTCCGCGGAGCCCGCGGTGCGGTCGCCGCCGCGCCGCTGCCCCACCCCCTGGCCGAAAGAATCGCCGGCCTGGCGCCGGCCGTCTCGGCCACCTCGTTCATGATCTTCCTCGCCGCCTTCCAGGCCCTCCTGTCGCGGATCACCGGGGCCGCCGACCTGGCCGTCGGCTGCCCGGTGTCGAACCGCGACGGCAGCCGGATGGAGGGGGCGATCGGGCTCTTCGTCAACACCCTCGTCCTGCGCGCCGACACCTCCGGCGATCCGGCCTTTCGCGAGCTGCTGGCGCGGGTGCGGGAGACGACCCTGGCGGCCCAAGAGCACGGCGACCTGCCCTTCGAGGCCCTGGTCGAACGTCTCCAACCCGAGCGGAGCCTCGGCCGCAACCCACTGTTCGAGACGGTCTTCGCCCTCCAGCGGCGGCCCGCCCGCCTGCGGGTCGCCGGGCTCGACCTTGAGCCCTTCGCCGTTCCCACCGGCACGGTGAAGTTCGACCTCACGCTTTTGGCCGTCGCAGGCGAGGGCCAGCTCCTTCTCGCCCTGGAGCACGCGACGGACCTCTTCGACCGGACCACCGCCGAGCGGCTGCTCGGGCAGCTCACGCATCTGCTCGCCGGCGTCCTGGAGGAGCCCGACCGGCGGCTCTCCGATCTCCCTCTGCTGAGCCCGGCCGAGCGCCACCAAGCCCTGTTCGAGTGGGGCGCCGGAGAGGCCGCGCCGGCGCTCTACGTTCCTGTCCACCACCAGGTCGAGGCCTGGGCGGCGAGCACGCCGGAGGCCGTCGCCGTGGCCTCCGTGGCGGGAGCGTTCACCTACCGGGAGCTGGTCCGGCGGAGCCGACGGCTGGCGAGCGTCCTCGCGGCGCGAGGCGTCGGGCCGGACGCGGTCGTCGCCGTGGCCCTGGAACGCTCGGCCGAAGCCGTGATCGCCGCTCTCGCCATCCTCCAGGCCGGCGGGGTCTATCTCCCCCTCGATCCATCGCACCCTCCCGAACGGCTGTCGGCGATCGTCGAGGACTCGGGCGCGCGCCTCCTGATCGCCGGCGAGAGTCTCGCCGCGGCACTCCCCGCCCACCCGGCCGAGCGACTGGCTCTGGACCATTTCGCATGGGAGGACGCGGGAGCTCTGCGGGCGGCGGCCGAGCCCGGGCCGGCCGATCTCGCCTACCTGATCTATACCTCGGGCTCGACCGGGACGCCCAAAGGTGCCGCGCTCACCCATGGCGGCCTCGCCAACCTGGTCGAAGCGCAAAGGAAGATTTTCGCTCTGGGGCCGGGGACGCGGATCCTGCAGTTTTCGCCGCCGATCTTCGACGCCTCCATTTTCGAGCTCGTCATGGCGCTCGCCAGCGGCGGTACCCTCTATGTCGCCCGACAGCACGACGTCCTCCCCGGTCCGGGGTTGATCGCCCTGCTGGAGGACGCGGCGATCACCCATCTCACGATCCCGCCTTCGGCCCTAGCGGCCCTCCCCGACGCGCCGCTCCTCATCCTGCGCCAGCTGGTGGTCGCGGGTGAGGCCTGCCCGCCGGGCGTCGTCCGGCGCTGGGCCCCTGGGCGGCGCTTCTCGAACGCCTATGGTCCCACCGAGTGCACGGTGTGGGTGACCGTCGGCGAGATCGGCCCGGCGGAGCCGCAGCCGCCCATCGGTCGGCCGGTCCGCGGCTTCGACGTCCACGTCCTCGGACCGGACCTCGCGCCCGCGCCGTCCCAGGTGCCCGGCCAACTGGCAGTCTCCGGCCGCGGCCTGGCGCGCGGGTACTGGCGGCGTCCGGAGCTCACTGCGCAGAGCTTCGTGCCCCATCCCTGGGCCGTGGAGCCGGGCCAACGACTCTACCTGACCGGCGATCTGGTGCGCTTCCGCGCCGACGGTCAGTTGGAGTTCCTGGCGCGCATCGATCAGCAGGTCAAGCTCCGCGGCTTTCGTATCGAGCTGGGGGAGATCGAAGCGGCGCTCGTCCTCTATCCCGGCGTGCGCGAATCCATCGCCCTGGTGCGTGACGACGTGCCGGGGGAAAAGCGCCTGGTGGCCTACCTGGTACCGGCGCGGCAGCCGGGCCCCACCGGGTCGGAGCTGCGCGCCTTCCTGCGGGCGAAGCTACCCGACTACATGGTGCCTTCGGCCTTCGTGGCCCTGGAAGCGATCCCCTTGACCGGTACGGGCAAGGCGGACCGTCGCGCCCTGCCGGCGCCGAGCGGGCCGGAGGGTCCGCGCACGGCGCCACGCACGCCGGTCGAGCGCGTGGTGGCGGAGATCTGGGCCGAGACCCTCGGGCTCGGCAGAGACGATCTGGGGTTGGAGGACGACTTCTTCGCCCTCGGCGGCCACTCGTTGGTGGCCGCCCGGGTGGTGGCGCGGATGCGCGAGCAGCTGGGCATCGAGCTGCCGCTCTCGGCCCTCTTCACCTACTCGACGGTGGCGGAGCTGGCCGCCGAGGCCGACCGTGCCCGCGGCGCCCTCGACCTCGCGGAGGTGCTCGCCGCGCAACCCCTCCTCTCCCAGGCGGGTGACGGCGGCGATCCGCCGCCGTCCTTCTCCCAGGAGCAGCTCTGGTTCATCGACCTGCTCGAGCCGGGAAACCCGGTCTACAACTTCCCCGTCGCCGTCCGCCTCGACGGCAACCTCGACCGGGTCGCTCTCCACGGCGCCCTGGCGAAGATCGTCCTCCGGCACTCGGTCCTCCGCACCACCCTCGGTACGGTCGAGGGGCGGCCGGTCCAGGTGGTGGCGAAGCACCTCCTTCCCGGCCTGCCCGAGGTCGACCTCGCGGCGCTCACCCCCGGCCTGCGGCAGGCCGAGGCCGGGCGCCGGGTGGCGGCAGAGGCGTTGGCGCGCTTCGACCTCGCACGGGGGCCGCTCTTCCGCGCCACACTGGTGCGACTCGCGACGGACCGGCATCTGCTGCTCCTCACCTTTCACCACGTGGTCACCGACGGCTGGTCGCTGCGCCTGTTCTTCGACGAGCTGGCGGCGGGCTACACCGCAGCGGTTGCCGGCGGGGAACCGGATCTCCCAGCCCTGCCGATCCAGTATGCCGACTTTGCCCGCTGGCAGCGCGCCTGGCTCCGCGGCGCGGTGCTGGAGCACCTGCTCGCCTATTGGCGGCAGCGCCTGGCGGGCGCTCCCGCGGCCCTGGAGCTGCCCTTCGACCGACCCCGCCCGCCGGTCCAGACCTACCGCGGCAGCTCCCAGCCGGTGGCGCTCGACCCGGCGGCGACGCCGGCCCTGCGCGCCTTTGCCCGTGGCGAAAGCGCGACCCTCTTCATGGCCCTCCTTGCCACCTACGCGACGCTCCTCCACCGCTATACCGGAGAGCGCGACCTGGTCCTGGGGACGCCGACGGCGAACCGCCGGCGGGTCGAGCTCGAGCCGCTGATCGGCTTCTTCGCCAACAACATTGCCCTGCGCCTCGACCTGTCGGGCGACCCCACCTTCCACGACTTCCTCAGCCGGGTGCGGGCGGCGGTGCTCGCCGACTACGCCCACCAGGAGGTGCCTTTCGAGAAGATCGTCGAGGACCTGCGGCCCGAGCGCGACCTGAGCCACAACCCGATCTACCAGGTGGTTTTCGCGCTCGAGGTTTCGGCGCGTCCGGAGCGACTGGACCTCCCCGGCCTGACCGTGACCCCACTGCCCGCCGCAGAGGGCACGGCGAAGTTCGACCTCGCCTTCTACATGGAGGATCACGGTGGTCGCCTGAGCGGCCTGCTCGAGGTCAACCGCGATCTTCTGGACCGGTCGACGGCGGCGCGCTGGGTGAGGCATTTCGCGGCCCTCGTCACCGCGGTGGTGGAAGCCCCGGAGCGGCGCCTCTCGGAGCTGCCGTTTCTCGCCCCTGCCGAACGTCACCAGCTGCTGCTCGGCGCACGATGGGTGAGCCTGCGCGGCTACCGGATCGACCTCAGGAGGATCGAGGCCGCTCTCGCCGGTCATCCGGCGATCGAAGCCGCGGTGGTCCTTCCGCGCCTCGGCCCGACCGGGGAGGAGCGGCTCGTGGCCTACGTCACGGCACGGCCGGGCCGTTCGATTCCGGCAGCCGAAGAGCTACGGGCTTTTCTCGCCGAGATCCTGCCGGGCTACATGCTGCCGGGGGCCTTCCAGGTTCTCAGCGCGGCGCCGCTCACCCGGGAGGGGGAGCTCGACCGCAGCGCCCTGCCCGCGCTCGCGGAGCCGCCCGAGGATGGCGCCGCGCCGGCGTCTCTGGCCGGTGCGGCGGTGCGCATCGTCGCCGAGATCTGGCAGGAGGCCCTGAAGGTCGAGAAGGTCGACCCCAACGACAACTTCTTCAGCCTCGGAGGGCATTCCCTCCTCCTCCTGCCGATCCAGGAGAGCCTGCGGGAGCGCTTCGGCGTTACCGTGCCGATCGTCGACCTCTTCAAGTACCCGACCGCGGACACCCTGGCCCGTCACCTGACCGCACTGCAGGAGAATTCCCGCCCGGCGGAGCCGGAACGGCCGGCGGAGCAGGTCCGGAAGCGCGTCGAGCGCACCCGGGCGGCGGTGGGGCGAGGCCGCTATGTCGAGGCCCGCCGCCGAGTGGAGACGGTGAACCAGCCCCCGGTCCGGGCCGCCGGCACAGAGCCCATGTCGGTGGCAGAACCTGTCGAAGGAGAGGTCGCGGAGTAGGAGGATGGACAACAGCATTGCCATCATCGGCATGGCGGGCCGGTTCCCCGGAGCCGGAGACGTCGAGCGTTTCTGGGAGAACCTCGTCGCCGGGGTCGAGTCGATCACCTTCTTCTCCGCCGAAGAGCTGCGGGCAGCCGGGGTCGAAGCCGAGCTGCTGGCCGATCCCTCCTATGTCCGGGCGCGCGCCGTGCTCGAAGGGGCCGAGCTCTTCGACGCGGCCCTCTTCGACTTCTCCCCGCGTGAGGCCGAAGTGCTCGACCCTCAGCACCGGCTGCTTTTGGAGTGCGCCTGGGAGGCGCTGGAGCATGCCGGCTGCGACCCCCGGCGCTTCCCCGGCCCGATCGGCGTCTTTGCCGGGGCCGGGATCAATACCTACCTGCTGTCGAACCTGCAGCACAACTCTGAGATCATGGGAGCGGTCGGCTCGTTCCAGGCAATGCTGGGCAGCGGCGGCGATTTTCTGTCCACCCGGATCTCCTACAAGCTGGGTCTGCGCGGGCCGAGCCTGACCGTGCAGACGGCCTGCTCGACCTCGTTGGTGGCGGTCCACCTGGCGTTACAGAGCCTGCTCAACGGCGAGTGCGACCTGGCGCTCGCGGGTGGGGTGCGACTCTTGGTGCCGCGCCAGGGGGGCCACCTGTATCAGCCGGGAAGCATCTTCTCGCAGGATGGGCACTGCCGTCCCTTCGACGCCGCGGCGGCCGGCACGACCGATGGGGAAGGCGTCGGGCTGGTGGTGCTCAAGCGCCTGAGCGATGCGGTGGCCGCCGGCGACACCCTCCACGCCGTGATCCTGGGCTCGGCGATCAACAACGACGGCGCGGCGAAGCTCGGCTATACGGTGCCGAGCGTCGCGGGGCAGACCGAGGTCATCGCCATGGCTCAAGGCCTGGCCGGGGTCGACCCGGTTACCGTCGGGCTGATCGAGGCCCACGGCACGGGCACTCCGTTGGGCGACCCGATCGAGGTCGCGGCGCTCTCCCGGGTCTTCGGCGCGGCGACCACGCCGGGCGGCCGTTGCGCCCTGGGCTCGCTCAAGAGCAACATGGGTCATCTCGACGCGGCGGCAGGAATCGCCTCGCTGATCAAGGCGACCCTGGCGGTCGAGCGCGGTGTGATCCCGCCGAGCCTGCACTTCACGCGACCGAACCCGCAGATCGATTTCGCCTCGGGTCCGTTCTACGTCCCGGTGGCGGCGACCCCCTGGCCGGCGGGCGGGCCGCGGCGGGCCGGAGTGAGCTCGTTCGGCATCGGCGGCACCAACGCCCACGTGGTGCTTGAGGAGGCGCCGGAGGGGGCGGCGGGGAGCCCGTCGCGGCCGCTCCAGCTGGTGGTCCTCTCGGCGCGCACCGCCGCGACCCTGGAGGAGAGCACCCGGAACCTGGCCGAGCACCTCGGTCGGCACCCCGGGCTCGACCTCGCGGACGTGGCTTACACGCTGGCGATGGGCCGGGCCGAGCTCGACCACCGCCGTATCGCCGTCGGCTCGGGGACCGCCGACGCCGCCCAGGTGCTCTCCGCGCTCGACCCCAAGCGGGTGCTGACACGCGCCCGCGAGGCCGGGTCCCGGCCGGCCTTCTTCCTCTTCCCCGGCCAGGGCTCGCAGCACCCCGGGATGGGGGCCGAGCTCTACGCTCACGAGCCGGTCTTCCGCGCCGAGGTGGACCGCGGGGCGGAGCTCCTGCGCCCACGGCTGGGGCTCGACCTGCGGCAGGTGCTCTATCCCACCGGCGGCGATCCGGGGGCGGCGGCCGAGCGGCTGGCGCAGACGGTGCTCGCGCAGCCGGCCCTGTTCGTCGTCGAGCATGCCCTGGCGCGGCTGTGGATGGCGTGGGGGATCCGGCCGCAGGCGATGCTCGGCCACAGCGTCGGCGAGTACGTGGCGGCCTGCCTGGCCGGGGTCTTCTCCTTCGAGGACGCCCTGGGGCTGGTCGCCGAGCGCGGCCGCCTGATGCAGGAGATGCCCTCCGGATCGATGCTCGCGGTGCCGCTCGCCGAGGCGGAGGTGCGGCCGCTCTTGGGCGGGCTTTCCCTCGCTGCGGTCAACGGTCCGGCCCTGTGCGTGGTGTCGGGGGAGGCCGGCGAGGTCGAGGCGCTCGCCGTCCGGCTGATCGAGGAAGGGAAAGAGGTCCGCCGCCTCCATACCTCGCACGCCTTCCACTCGGCGGCCATGGAGCCGATGCTCTCGTCCTTCGCAGCGGAGTTTTCGGGGCTTCGCCTCGCCGCCCCGGAGATTCCCTTCGTCTCGAATCTCACGGGGACCTGGATTCGGCCCGAGGAGGCGACGTCGCCACGCTACTGGGTGCGGCACCTGCGCGAGACGGTCCGCTTCTCGGCGGGTCTCGAAGCGCTGTTCACGCGTACGTCGGCGGTGTTCCTGGAAGTCGGCCCCGGGCAGGCGCTCACCGCGCTGGTCCGCCAGCACCCGCAACGGCCGAGCGTGCCGTCGGTGCTCGCCAGCTTGCCGAAGCCGGGCGACGGTCGGGGGGCCGACGCGGCGCTTCTGCGCACCCTGGGCCAGCTCTGGCTGGCCGGCGTCGAGGTCGACTGGGCGGGCTTCCATGCCCAGGAACGCCGGCGGCGGGTGCCGCTGCCGACCTACCCGTTCGAGCGCCAGCGCTACTGGGTCGAGCCGACGGCGGAGGCGGAACGGGGACGCCGGCGCGCGATCGAGGCGCGGGAGGGGGAGGTCGCCCGCTGGTTCTGGGCGCCGCTCTGGCACCAGGTGTTTCCCTCCGCCGGGAGCGCCCTGCCCGCCGGTGGGGAGGCGGGGGGCTGGCTGGTCTTCGCCGACGAGACCGGCCTGGGGGACGGGCTGGCGGCCCGCCTGCGGGAGCACGGCCGAGCGGTGGCGGTCGTCCATGCCGGGGAGGAGCTCCGGGAGACCGCGGAAGGCGATTTCATCCTCCGCCCGGGAGAGCCGGCGGACTATGCCGCACTGCTCGAGCGGCTCGCCCGGCGGGGGCTCGCCCCGGCGCGGATCGTCCATCTGTGGAGCGCCGGCGCCGCGCGCGCTGAGAGGGAGGAGCAGGAGCGGGGTTTCTACAGCCTGTTTCACCTCGCGCGGGCGCTGGGCGACCGGCGGCCGGCGGGCGCGGCAGGAGCGCGGCCGCCCCTCCACCTGGGGATCGTCTCGACCGGGGTGCAGTGGATCACCGGCGGCGAGGACCTGATCCCCGCCCGGGCCACGCTGCTCGGACCGGCGGCCGTCCTGCCCCAGGAGTACCCCGGGATCACCTGCGCCGCGATCGACGTCACCCTCCTTCCCCTGGACAGCCGGCAGGGTCGGCAGCTCGTCGACCTGCTCCTGGCCGAGCTGGCCGTCCCGGCGGACCCGATCGTCGCCTACCGCGGCACGGGCCGCTGGCTGAAGGTCTTCGAGCCGCTGCCGCTGCCGAACCCACGGGGCGCGCTGCCCCTGCGCCAGGGAGGAACCTACCTGATCACCGGCGGCCTGGGCGGAGTGGGCCTGGAGCTCGCCGGGTTCCTCGCCCGGCAGGCGCAGGCGAAGCTGGTGCTGACCGGCCGTTCGCCGTTCCCGGAGCGGGAAGCCTGGCCGGCCCTGGCCCGCGGCACAGGCCGCACGGCGCGGATCGCCCGGCGGCTCCAGGAGCTGGAGGCGACCGGGGGGGAGGTCTGGACGGCGGTGGCCGACGTCACCGACGCCTCCTCGCTGGGCCGGATGTTGGGCGAGGTGCGCCGGCGCTTCGGTCGCGTCGACGGGGCGATCCACGCGGCGGGGGTCCCGGGGGGCGGCCTGATGCAGTTCCGCACCCGCGAGGAGGCGGCGGCGGTGCTGGCGCCCAAGGTAGAGGGGACGCTTCTCCTGGCGGAGCTCCTGGCCGCGGACCCCCCGGACTTCCTGGTGCTCTGCTCGTCGCTCAACGCCCTGGTCGGCGGCCCGGGCCAGTTCGACTACGCGGCGGCCAACGCCTTTCTCGACGCCTTCGCCCAGTCGTCCCAGGGGGCGTTGCCGGTGGTCTCGATCAACTGGGACGCCTGGCGTGGCGTGGGCATGGCGGCGCTGCGGCATGCGGTGGACGAGAAGGAAGAGGAGCCGGGGGAGCAGGAGATGGACGCCGAGGTCCTGGACCTCGAACCGTTCGCCCATCCGCTCCTGCGCCAGCGCGGGATCGGCGGTGACGGCGCGGGGATCTTCGTCGCCCACCTCACGCCCGGCGAGACCTGGGTCCTGGACGAGCACCGGCTGGGCGGCCACCCGGTGGTGCCGGGCACCGCCTACCTGGAGATGGCGGGGGCCGCCTACCGCGGCCTGACCGGCACCGTGGGCGCGATCGAGCTGCGCGACGTCCAATTCGTCACCCCGCTCCAGGTCGTCGACGGCGAGAGCCGCGAGCTGCAGGTCGTGTTGCGCGCCGGCAACGGCAACGGCGACCACCACTTCACGGCGCGCAGCCGGAACGGCGGCGGCTGGCAGGACCACGTGACCGGGCAGGTGGGGCCGATACCGGAAATGCCGGAGATGCCGGGAACACCCGCGGCGCTCGACGTCTCCTCGTTCGCCGGCTGGGAGGAGGAGGTCCTCGGCGAGGAGCACCGGGAGGACCTGAAGCAGGCCGGCCTCGGTCCGCGCTGGGAGCTGCTGAAGAAGGTCTACCGGAAAGACGGCGACTGGGTGGGCCTCCTCGAGCTGGCGCCGGAGCTCGCCGGCGACGTGGCAGACTTCGCCCTCCATCCGGCGATCCTCGACGCGGCGACCAGCTTCGCCGAGTACTACGTGGCGGGCACCGCCGGCCACTACTACCTGCCGCTCTCCTACAAGCGCCTGCGCCTGCTGGGGCCGCTGCCGTCGCGGATCTACAGCCACGCCCGGCTGCACACCCAGGGCCTCCAGGGGGTCGAGACGCTCTCTTTCGACCTCTCCATGCTCGACGAGACGGGGGTGGAGCGGGTGCGGGTCGAGGAGTTCACCCTGAAGCGGGTGGACGTTGCCGCCACCCTGCGCGGGCATTCCCGGAAGGCCCTTGCGGCGACGACGCGGGCGGTGAGCGCTCCCGCCTCGCCGCTCGAAGCGTCGCTCGCCAGCATGGCGCCGGAGAAGGCGATCGAGGCGTTCGGCTGGATACTCTCGGGTGCTGCGTCGGGCAGCCCTCTACCGCAGGTCGCCGTCTCGGTGCAGCCGCTGCCCGAGGTTCTGGCGCGGGCGCGTTCGGTCACCGCCGAGGTCCTCGCCGAGTCGCTGCGGCCGGCGGCGGGCGGGCACGCCCGGCCCGATCTGGAGACGCCGTACGTCGCTCCCGAGGGCGAGCTGGAGGAGCGGCTGGCGGCGATCTGGAGCCACGTCCTGGGCCTCGACCGGGTGGGCGCCGCCGACGACTTCTTCGCCCTCGGCGGCCATTCGCTCCTCGGCACCCAGCTGATGTCTCGGGTGCGCGAGGCGTTCGGCGTCGAGGTGCCGCTCGGCCGGCTGTTCGAGGCCGCCACGGTCGCCGACCTCGCCGCCGTGGTCGAGGGGCTGCGACAGCAGCAGGGGCTCACCCCCTTCGGCCGGACGCGCCAGGAGATCCCCCGGCGCTCAGAAGACGGGCCGGCGCCGCTGTCTTTCGCCCAGCAGCGGCTGTGGTTCCTGGAGGAGCTCCAGCCGGGCCTCGTCACCTACAACCTGCCGCTCGGCGTGCGGCTCACCGGCCGGCTGCACGCGGCGGCGCTCGAAGCGGCGCTGGCGGAGATCCTCACCCGGCACGAGGCCCTGCGCACGGTGTTCCCCCGCAACCGGGAGGTGGCCGGCGAGCCGGTGCAGGTGGTGCTGCCGGTGGGGGAGTTCTTCCTGCCGCAGATCGACCTCGCCGGTCTTGCTCCCGAGGCCGGCGAGCGGGAGGCCCGGCGGGTCTACGTGGAGCACGACGTGCGGCTCCCCTTCGACCTCGGCCGGGGGCCGCTCTTCCGGCCCCGCCTGCTGCGCCTGGGCGCCCGCGACCACATCCTGCTGACCACCACCCACCACATCGTCAGCGACGGCTGGTCCCACGGCGTCCTGATGCGCGAGCTGGTGAGCCTCTACCCGGCCTTCCGCGCCGGCCGCTCCTCGCCGCTCCCGGCGCTGCCGATCCAGTATGCCGACTACGCGGTCTGGCAGCGGCGCCGGCTCTCGGGGGCGGTGCTGGAGGCGGAGCTCGCCTACTGGCGGCGCCTCGAAGGCGCCCCCGCGATCATCGAGCTGCCGGCCGACCACCTGCGTCCGGCGGTGCAGAGCTTCGCCGGCGCCAGCCTCCCGTTCCGCATCGACCGCCGGCGGACCGGGGAGATCCTCGGGCTCGGCCGGCAGCAGGGAGCGACCCTGTTCATGACGCTTCTCGCCGCCTGGGCGGTCTGGCTCGGCCGCGCCACCCGGCAGGACGACCTGGTGATCGGCACGCCCATCGCCGGGCGCGACCGCCTGGAGACCGAGGGGCTCATCGGCTTCTTCGTCAACAGCCTGGCGCTGCGCCTCGATCTTTCGGGGGAGCCGACCTTCGCCGAGCTCCTCGGGCGGGTCCGCCAGGTGGCGCTCGACGCCTATGCCCACGCCGAGCTGCCGTTCGAGCGCCTGGTCGAGAGCCTGCGGCCCGAGCGCTATCTGTCGCACAACCCGCTGTTCCAGGTCATGTTCGCCCTCCAGAACGTGCCGCTGTCGCGGATGGACCTGGCCGGCCTCTCCCTGGCGCCGCTGGAGCTGCCCGACCCGACCGCCCAGTTCGATCTCGGGCTGACCCTGACCGAGGTGGAGGGCGGTCTCGACGGCGCCTTCCGCTGGAGCGTCGACCTCTTCGACGCGTCCACGGTCCACCGCATGATCGGCCAGCTGCGGACGGTGCTCGCCGGCGCCGTGGCCGATCCCGGGCAGCGGCTCTCGGCGCTCCCCCTCCTCACACCTCCCGAGCGGCAGCAGCTGTACGAGTGGAACGACCGCCGGAGCGCGGAGACCCCCGCCGATCCGCTGGCGCTCTTCGCGGCCCAGGTGGCGCGGGCGCCTCAGGCGGTGGCCCTAGTCGACGGGGCGGTGAGCGTGGCCTACGCCGATCTCGGCCGGCGGGCCGACCGCCTGGCCCGACGGCTGCGCGCTGCGGGCGTCGGCCCGGGTGTCGCGGTCGGCCTCTGCCTCGAACGGTCCGCCGAACTGATCGTCGGCCTGCTCGGCATCTGGAAGGCGGGCGGCGCCTACGTGCCGCTCGATCCCGACCATCCGCGCTCCCGGCTGGCCTTCCTGTTGGAGGACTCGGCGGTGCCGTTCGTCCTCACCCGGGAACGGCTGGTGGAGCGGCTGCCGCCCAGCGCGGCGCGGGTGCTCTCGATCGATGCGATCGATGCGGAAGCCGAGTCGGTGGAAGAAGATGCCGCGCGGTGGCCCCCGGCGCGGCCGGGCGACCTCGCCTACCGGATCTACACCTCGGGGACCACCGGGCAGCCCAAGGCGGTGGAAGTCGAGCGCGGCAGCCTGGCGGCGATCCTGGCGGCGACGCGGGAGGCCTTCGGCTTCGCCCCCGGGGACCGCATGCCCTGCGTGGCACCGTTCTCGTTCGACATCTTCCTCTTCGAGCTGCTCTCGCCCCTCCTCGCCGGCGGCACCTCGCTCCTCGTGTCGCATACGCCCACGCTCGACGTCGAGCGGCTGGCGGCGGGGCTCGGGGAGGCGACGCTCCTCCACGCCGTGCCGGCGCTGATGCGCCAGGTGGTCGAGGCCGTGCGGCGCGGCCCGGGGAGCGGCAGGGGGGAGAGCCTGCGGATGATCTTCGTCGGCGGCGACACGGTGCCGGCGGAGCTGCTGAGCGATCTCCGGGAGACCTTCCCTGAGGCCCGCCTCTGCGTTCTCTACGGGCCGACCGAGGGGACGATCCTCGCCTCGGCCCACCCGGTGCCGCCGTTGGGAGAAGGCGGTCCAGGAGCGGCGCGGCCGCTCCTCGGGCGGCCGCTCGCTGGCGTGGTCCTGGAGGTCAACGATCCCGCCGGCGAGCCGGTGCCGGTCGGCGTGCCGGGCGAGATCTGGATCGGGGGGGCCGGCGTCACCCGCGGCTACTGGCGGCGTGAGGCGCTGAACGCCGAGAAGTACGTCCTACGAGAAGGGGAGAGATTCTTCCGTACCGGCGACCTCGCCCGCCGCCTGCCGGACGGCAGCCTGGAGTTCCTGGGGCGGATCGATCAGCAGGTGAAGGTCCGCGGCTTCCGCATCGAGCCGGGTGAGATCGCGAGCGTGCTGGCGCGCCACCCGGCGGTGCGCGAGGCGGTAGTCGAGGCGCGGGCGGAGGCGGGGGCGGGCGCGCGGGGAAGGCGGCTGGTGGCCTACGTCGTGCGGCGCCCTGATGCGGAGACGGAGGCCGGCCCGGAGCCCGCGGCCGGCGCCGAGCACGTCGACCAGTGGCGGGCGCTCTACGAGGAGACCTACGGCCGCGCCGCGGCCGCCGACCCGACCTTGAACCTGGAGGGCTGGAACAGCAGCTATACGGGCGAGCCGATCCCGGCCGAGGCGATGCGCGAGTGGGTCGACCGCACGGTCGAGCGGGTGCTCGCCCTGGGCGGCCGGCGGGTGCTGGAGATCGGCTGCGGCACCGGCCTCCTGCTCTTCCGGATCGCGCCCCACGTCGAGCGCTACCACGGGACCGACTTCTCGCCGGTGGCCCTCGCGGGCATCCGGCGCCACCTGGCCCGGCCCGGTGCCGCGCTGCCCCAAGTCTCCCTGGCGGAGGCGCGGGCCGACGACGGGCAGGGTATCGCGCCGGGCGACTTCGATCTCATTCTGCTCAACTCGGTCGCCCAGTACTTCCCGGGGATCGACTACCTGACCCGGGTGCTCGAGGGGGCGGTGCGCACGCTCGCCGACGGTGCTACCGGTTCCGGCACCGTGTTCGTGGGCGACCTGCGGAGCCTGTCTCTCTTGACCGCCTTCCACACCTCGGTCGCGCTCCACCAGGCCTCTCCCGACCTGCCGGTCGCCGAGCTGCGCCGCCGGGTGGCCGACGAGGAGGAGCTGACGATCGATCCCGGCTACTTCTTCGCCCTCGCCCGCCACCTGCCGGCGATTCGCCGGATCGAGGTGCTGCAGAAGCGCGGCCGCTGGCACAACGAGCTGACCCGCTTCCGCTATGACGTCGTGCTGCACGTCGGGGGCGATCCCGGCGAGCCCGACGACGCTCTGGGGACGGCCGAATGGCTCGACTGGCGGGAAGAGCGGCTCGCGCTCCCCGAGATCGCCCGCCGTCTCGCCGAAGAGCGGCCGAAGAGCCTCGCTCTCGCCGGCATCCCCAACGCCCGCCTGTCGAACGAGTCCGCCGCCCTGGCCCTCCTCGCCGCGCCCGGGCAGGAGCTGGAGACTGTCGCCGAGCTGCGCCAGGCCCTGGCGGAACACGCCGAGCGCACCGAGCGTGCCGCGCCGGGCGAGGCCGGCGTCGATCCCGAGGAGCTGTGGGAGCTGGCGGACCGGCTGGGCTACACCGCCGTTCCCCTGTGGGATGGGATATCGGCGGCATCGGACCGGCCGGAGGAGCTGCGCTTCGCCGCGCTGCTTATGCGGCACGGCAGCTCCGCGCCGGCGATCCGCCCGCCGGAGGTGCCGGCGGACCTGCCGCTCGCCGCCTTCGCCAACGATCCGCTGCGCGGCCAGCGGGCGCGCCGGCTGGTGCCCGAGCTGCACCGCTTCCTGAAGTCCGAGCTTCCCGAGTACATGGTCCCCTCGCACCTGGTGCTGCTCGACGCCCTGCCGCTCACCGCGCATGGGAAAGTCGACCGCGCTGCCCTGCCGGAGCCCGACCCCGACCGCGCCGGCGTCGAGGCCGAGCTGGTGGCGCCGCGCGGCCCGCTGGAGGAGGCGGTGGCGCGGATCTGGTTGGAGCTCCTGGGCCTGGAGGCGGTCGGAGTGCTCGACAACTTCTTCGCCCTGGGCGGGCATTCGCTCCTCGCCACTCAGGTGGTGTCGCGCCTCCGCGACAGCCAGGGCGTCGAGCTGCCGGTGCGCGCGCTGTTCGAGGAGCCGACGATCGCCGGTCTCGCCGCGCGGGTGGAAGCCGAGCTCCGCACCCGGACCGCGGTCGCTCTTCCGCCGCTCCGGCCGGCGGGCCGCGAGGTGGACCCGCCGCTCTCCTTCGCCCAGCAGCGGCTCTGGTTCCTCGCCCAGCTGACGCCGGAGAGCGCGGCCTACAACATCCCGACGGCGCTCGGCCTCGAAGGGCCGCTCGACCGCGGCGCGCTCGCCGCGAGCTTCGACGCGCTGCTGGCGCGGCACGAGGTGCTGCGTACCACCTTCGGCCTCCCAATCGCGCCCGGCGGCGCTCTTCCGGGGGAGCCGGTGCAGCGGATCGCGCCGCCCCGGCCCTGGCCGCTGCCGGACGTCGACCTCGCGGCACTGCCGGCGGCTCGGCGCGAGGCCGAGACCCGCCGGCTCGGCGACGAGGACGCGCTCCGGCCGTTCGTCCTGGAGCGCGGGCCGCTCGTCCGCGCCCTCCTCCTGCGGCGGGGGACCGACGATCATGTCGCGCTCCTGACGATGCACCACATCGTCTCCGACGGCTGGTCGGTGGGGGTGCTGGTGAGCGAGCTGGCGGCCCTCTATCCGGCCTTCGCCGCCGGCCGCCGCTCGCCGCTCCCGCCGCTCCCGCCGCTCCCGCCGCTAATCGTGCAGTATGCCGACTTCGCCCTCTGGCAGCGCCGCTGGCTCCAGGGCGAGGCGCTGGAGCGCCAGCTCGGCTACTGGCGCGAGCGGCTGGCCGGTGCGCCGCCGTGGCTCCCGCTGCCGGTCGACCGCCCGCGCTCGGCGGCGCGGGAGCGCCGCGCCGGCCTTTGCCATTTCGTGCTGCCCGGCGGGCTCGGCGCGGCGCTCCAGGCGCTCGGCCAGGCCCACGGCGCCACCCTCTTCATGATCCTCCTCGCCGCCTGGCAGGCGCTCCTCTCCCGCACCACCGGGGAGGACGACGTGGTGGTCGGTACGCCGGTCGCCAACCGCACCCACCGCGAGACCGAGGGGCTGATCGGCTTCTTCGTCAACATGCTGGTCTTGCGGACCGCCGTGGACGAGACGGCCGGGCTCGTCGATCTCGTCGGGCAGGTGCGCGAGAGCACCCTCGCCGCCTACGCCCACCAGGACCTGCCGTTCGAGCGGCTGGTGCAGGCGCTGGTGCCGGAACGCGATCCAGCCCACACGCCGCTCTTCCAGGTCGCCTTCGCACTCCAGAACGCGCCCGCGGCGGCCCTCGATCTGCCGGGCCTCCGGCTGGTCCCCGTCGAGACCCGCGCCGCGACCGCCAAGTTCGATTGGACGCTGTCGCTCGCCCAAGTCGCGGACGGCATCGCCGGCCAGCTGGAGTACGACCGCGGCCTCTTCGACCGTTCCACCCTGGAGCGGCTGCTGGCGCGCTTCGAGCGCCTCCTGGAAGGTGCCGTGGCGGCGCCGGAGCGGCCGGTGGCGGATCTCCCGCTCCTCTCGGCGGCCGAGCTCCACCAGCTGCGGAGCGAGTGGAACCCGATCCCGGCGGTCGCCCCGCTCCGCGCCGTCCACGAGATCCTGGCCGCTCAGGCCGCGGCCACACCGGACGCCGTGGCGGCGGTCTTTGGCGAGCGGTCCCTGACCTACCAGGAGATCTGCCGGCGGGCCGACGAGATCGCCTTCCAGCTGCTCGATCTGGGAGTGACACCCGGGACGTTGGTGGGGCTCTGCCTGGAGCCTTCGCTCGACTTTGTGATCGGGCAGCTGGGCATCCTGAAGGCCGGCGCCGCCTACGTGCCGCTGGACCCGGCCTATCCGCCGGAGCGCCTGGCCCTGATGGTCGAGGAGGCGCGGCTTTCCTGGATTCTCACCGACGAGCGGCACGCCGGGAGCCTGCCGCCGACCGCGGCGCAAACCGTGGTGCCAGACCCGCGCCGCCCGGCGGGCTCCTCCCGGCCTCCGTTGCCGCGGGATCTCGACCCGGAGAGCCTGGCCTATGTGATCTTCACCTCGGGCTCGACCGGCCGCCCCAAGGGAGTGGGCGTGCCGCACCGGGCCATCTGCCGGCTGGTCCTGGACACCGACTACGTGCGGCTCGGCCGGTTCGACCGGGTGGCGCAGGTCTCGAACCTCTCCTTCGACGCGGCGACCTTCGAGATCTGGGGCGCGCTCTTGAATGGCGGCTGCCTGGTGGGCGTCGAGAAGCGGGTGGCGCTCTCGGCGCCCGACTTCGCGGCCTGGCTGGCGGAGCGGGAGATCGGGACGATGTTCCTGACCACCGCCCTCTTCCAGCAGCACGCCCTGGCCGTCCCGACGCTCTTCCGCCGGCTCGACTCGCTGCTCTTCGGCGGCGAGGCCGTCGAGCCGCGCGGGGTGCGCCAGCTGCTGGCGAGCGGCGCGCCGCGGCGGCTCCTCCATGTCTACGGTCCCACCGAGACGACCACCTTCGCCTCCTGGCAGACGGTCGAGTCGGTCGCCGCCGACGCTTCGACCCTGCCCATCGGCCGGCCGCTCCGCGGCGCCCGGCTCCGCCTGCTGGACGGCGCGCTGCGTCCGGTGCCCATCGGGGTGGTGGGGGAGCTCTTCGTCGGCGGCAGCGGCCTGGCGCAGGGTTACGTCCACCGACCGGAGCTGACCGCCGAGCGGTTCGTCCCCGACCCGCTGGGAGGCGAGCGCGGCGGTCACGGCGAGCACGGTGAGCGGCTCTACCGGACGGGGGATCGCGCGCGCCTGCTCCCGGACGGCGCCGTCGAGTTCCTCGGCCGGGCGGACCTGCAGGTCAAGCTGCGCGGCTTCCGGGTCGAGCCGGGAGAGGTGGAGGCGGCGCTCGCGGCGCTGCCCGGAGTGCGCGAGGCGGCCGTCGTCGTGCAGGGGCAGGGAGAGAGCCGCCGGCTGGTCGCCTTCGTGGCCGGCAACGCCCTGGCCGCCAATACCGAGACCGGCAGTCTCCGCCAGGCGCTCGAAGCGAAGCTGCCGGCCTACATGGTGCCGGCGGTCTTCGTGGAGCTCGACGCGCTGCCGCTCACCCCCAACGGCAAAGTCGATCGCCGAGCGCTGGCGGCGCGACCGGTCGTCGCCGCCGGGACGGCGGGATCGGCGCCGCGCACGCCGGCCGAGGAGCTGATGGCCGGCCTGTGGGCCGAGTTGCTGGGGCGGCAGGCGGTGGGCGTCGACGAGGATTTCTTCGCGCTCGGCGGCCATTCGCTCCTCGCGACGCAGCTCGCCTCGCGCCTGCGCTCCGTCTTCGGCGTCGAGCTGCCGCTCGCGGCGGTCTTCGAGACCCCCACCGTTGCGGGGCTGGCCGCCGAGGTCGAGGTCCGGCTGGCCGCTCGGGAAGTCCCTGCGGCGCCGCCCATTCGCCCGATGCCGCAGATGCTGGAGCCGCCCCTCTCCTTCGCCCAGCAGCGCCTCTGGTTCATCCACCAGCTCGACCCAGAGAGCCCGGCCTACAACGTGCCGGCGGCGATCGAGCTGACCGGCCGGCTCGACCGGGCGGCGCTCGCGGCGGCCCTGGGCGAGGTGGTGGCGCGCCACGAGGTGCTGCGGACCACCTTCCCGGCGGTCGAGGGCCGGCCGGTGGCGCGAGTCGCGGCACCCGGTGGCTTTTCCCTGCCGCTGATCGATCTCCAGGGCCTGCCGGAGGAGGAGCGCGCCGAGGCGGTGCGCCGGCTCGGCGCCGAGGAGGCCGAGCGGCCGTTCGATCTGGCTCGGGGGCCGCTGCTGCGTGCCGCCCTGCTGCGGCCGTCCGCAGAGGAGCACGTTCTCCTCTTGGACCTCCATCACATCGCCTTCGACGGCTGGTCGGTCGGGGTGCTGGTGCGCGAGCTGGCGGCCCTCTATGCCGCCCATGCCGCCAGCACCGAGGGAAGTCCCTCGCCGCTGCCGCCGCTCGTCGTGCAGTACGCGGACTTCGCCGCCTGGCAGCGCGACTGGCTGCGCGGCGCGGTGCTCGACGCCCAGCTCGGCTACTGGCGGGAACGGCTGGCGGGAGCCCCGGCGGCGCTGGCGCTGCCCACCGACCGGCCGCGGCCGGCGGTGCGCAGCGGGCGCGGCGCGGTCCAACCCGTGCGCCTGCCGGCGACCCTGGCCGGTGCGCTTGCCGCCCTCGCCCGGCGCGAGGCCGCGACCCTCTTCATGGTCCTCCTCGCCGGCTGGGACGCCCTGCTTTTCCGCCTCACCGGGCAGACCGACCTCGTCGTCGGCTCGCCGGTCGCCAACCGCAACCACCGCGAGATCGAGGAGTTGATCGGTTTCTTCGTCAACTCTCTCCCCCTCCGCGTCCGCCTGTCGCCGCAGGACGGCTTCCGTGCTCTCTCCGGCCGGGTGCGGGAGGCGGCGCTCGGCGCCTATGCGCACCAGGACCTGCCGTTCGAGCGGCTGGTCGAAGAGCTGGCGCCGGAGCGCAACCTTCAGGTCACGCCGCTCTTCCAGGTCTCCTTCGGCCTCCAGAACACGCCGCGGCAGGCCCTTTCGCTGCCCGGGCTCCGCCTGACCCTGCTGGAAACGCCGAGCTCGACGGCCAAGTTCGACTGGACCCTGGCGCTGGCGGAGGAGGGGGAGGAGATCGCCGGGGCCCTGGAGTACGGCCGCGACCTCTTCGATCCGACGACGATCCGCCGGCTGCTGGGAGACTTCGAGCGCCTGCTGGCCGGCGCCGTCGCCGAGCCGGACCGGCCGGTCGAGGAGCTGCCGCTGCTCTCCCCGGCGGAGCTGCACCAGCTCCTCCTCGATTGGAACGAGACCGGCGTCGGTCCCGAGCCCGGGAGCCTCGTGCACGGAAGCTTCGAGAGCTGGGCGGAGCGGACGCCCGACACCGCTGCCGTCGTTGTCGCCGGCATTGCGAGCGAGGTACTCACGTACGCCGGGCTCGACCGCCGGGCCAACCAGCTCGCCCGCCGCCTGCGGGCGCTCGGCGTGATGCCCGATTCGACGGTCGGGCTGTGCGTCGAGCGCTCGCCTTCGATGATCGTGGCCCTCCTGGGCATCCTCAAAGCCGGCGCCGCCTACGTGCCCCTCGACCCGGACTATCCGCGGGAGCGCCTCGCCTTCCTGGTCGAGGACGCCCGTCTGCCGGTGCTCGTCACCGAGGAGCGACTACTGGGTGCCCTGCCGGAGATGTCGGCGACGATCCTCTGCCTGGACGCCGACGGGCCGGCGATCGCCCAGGAGAGCGACGGCCGGTTCGCCAGTGGGGCGAGCCCCGAGAGCCTGGCCTACCTGATCTACACCTCGGGCTCGACCGGCACGCCCAAGGGGGTGATGGTCCCGCACCGCGGGTGGAGCAACCTGGCGGCGGCGGAGCGCCGCCTCTTTGCCCTGCCGCCGGGGAGCCGCGTGCTGCAGTTCGCCTCGGCGAGCTTCGACGCCTCGGCCTGGGAGATCGCCATGGCGTGGGGCGCCGGCGGCACTCTGGTCCTCGGCTCCCGCGAGCGGCGGCTCGCCGCCGAGGAGCTGACGGCTCTGCTGCGGGAGTGCGACATTGCCACCCTGCCGCCTACGACCCTCGCGATCCTTGAGCCGGAAGAGCTGGCGAGCCCGGCGACCCTGGTGGTGGCGGGCGAGGCCTGCCCCCTGGATCTCGCGCGGCGCTGGTCCGCCGGGCGACGGTTCTGGAACGCCTACGGTCCGACCGAAACGTCGGTCTGCGCCACGGCGAAGTTCTACGACGGTGGGGACCGCCTGACGATCGGCCGCCCGATCGACCGTTTCCAGGTCTACGTGCTGGACGCCAGCGGCCGCCCGGCCCCGGTCGGGGTGACGGGGGAGCTGTACCTGGGCGGCTCGGGCCTGGCGCGGGGCTACCTGCACCTGCCGGAGCGGACCGCCGAGCGCTTCGTGCCACACTCGTTCGCGGCGCTCCCCGGCGCGCGGCTCTACCGCACGGGAGACCTGGCGCGCCTTCTGCCGGACGGCGAGATCGAGCTCCTCGGCCGCGCCGACCAGCAGGTGAAGGTGCGCGGCTTCCGCATCGAGCTGGGGGAGGTGGAGGCGGTGCTCGCGGCCCACCCCAGAGTGCACGAGGCGGCGGTCGTGGTGCAGGGGGAGGGGGCGGACCGCCGCCTGGTCGCCTTCGTAACGGCTGTCGCCGACATCGCGGACGCAGGCGAGCTGCGCCGGTTCCTCGCCGCGCGGCTGCCGGGCCACCTGGTGCCGGCGGCGGTCGCCGTCCTGGAACGCCTGCCGCTGACCGCCAACGGCAAGGTGGACCGGCAGAGGCTCGCCGCGGAGGACGTCCTCGCCGAGGCCGGGACGTTGGGCGCCGCGCCACGCACGCCGATCGAGGAGATGCTCACCGGACAGTGGGCGGAGCTTCTGGGGCGGGAGACGGTGGGGGTGGAGGACGACTTCTTCGCCCTCGGCGGCCACTCG
>Ga0137403_10001087_pt1 | contig 34469 bp, 28 predicted proteins | sample CZOMad2_1_16fung_FD_122057 | JGI IMG/M metagenome (GOLD analysis project Ga0137403, IMG submission 122057) | Vadose zone soil fungal communities from Angelo Coast Range Reserve, California, USA - CZOMad2_1_16fungal (Hybrid Assembly) | ecosystem: Environmental > Terrestrial > Soil > Vadose zone... | reverse complement strand
CCCAAGCGCGACCAGCGCCGCATGATGCGCCATACGGCGGAGCGGTTGCCATCGGACCGCCCGCGCTACCTCATGGGCGTGGGCACGCCCGAGGACATCGCCGAGGCGGTCGCCGCGGGCATCGACATGTTCGACTGCGTCTTGCCCACGCGCAACGCGAGGAACGGGTGGCTCTTCACCCGTTTCGGAGACATCAAGATCCGCAACGCCCGCTACCGCGACGACACGCGGCCGCTCGACGACACCTGCGCCTGCCACACCTGCGCGCATTTCTCGCGCGGCTACCTGCATCACCTCCAGAAGGTGAACGAGATCCTGGGCGCGCGGCTCAATACCCTGCACAACCTGCACTACTACCACGCGCTGATGCGCGAGCTGCGCGGGGCGATCGCAAAGGCCGGGCTGGCGGACTACCTCGATGCGTTTCGCGAGGCACGCGGCAGGCTCCGGAAAGGCGAATGAAGGGCCGGGCCCCGATGGTATACTGCCCGGCTCGCCGAAAACCGAATTGGAGACCAAGGTGCTGATTTCCCCCGCATTCGCGCAGGGCGCCCCGGCGGGCGCGTCCGGCCCCGGCTACGAGCAGTTCTTCATCATCATCGGCATGTTCGCGCTGCTGTATTTCCTGATGATCCGTCCGCAGATGAAGCGCGCGAAGGAACACAAGCAGATGACCGAGGCATTGTCCAAGGGCGACGAGGTCATCACCACGGGCGGCGTGCTCGGCAAGATCACCAAGATCGGCGACACCTACGTGTCGATCGAGATCGCACCCAACACCGAAGTGCAGCTGCAAAGGAGCGCGATCCAGACGCTGCTGCCCAAGGGCACCATCAAGTCGCTCTAGATGAATCGTTATCCCGTCTGGGTCTACGTCACCATCGCGGTGGCGCTCGTGCTCGGGGCGCTGTACACCCTGCCGAATTTCTTCGGCGAAGCGCCCGCGGTGCAGGTGTCGGCCGCGCGCGCGACCGCCAAGGCCGACACCGCGGTCCTGGGACGCGTGGAGGACGCGCTCAAGAAGACGGGAATCCAGCCGACCGGGATCTTTCTCGACCAGGCAGGCGTCAAGGTGCGCCTCGCCGACCCCGACACCCAGCTCAAGGCCAGGGACATCGTCGACCGGGCCCTGAATCCGGACGCGGCCAGCCCCTCCTACACGGTTGCGCTCAACCTCCTGCCGAACTCGCCCCGGTGGCTCGCGGCCATCAATGCCCTGCCCATGTACCTCGGGCTGGACTTACGCGGCGGGGTGCACTTCCTGCTGCAGGTCGACATGAAGGCGGCGGTGGCCAAGCGGGCGGAGAGCCTGGCGGGCGACATGCGCACGCAGCTGCGCGACAAGAACGTGCGCCACTCGGGCATCACGCGCGAAGGCAACAACATCGTCGTCGCTTTCCGCGACGCCGAGACCCGCAACAAGGCGCGCGAGGTCATCTCGGAGCAGCTTCCCGACCTGACGCTGGCCGACGCGGGCTCCGGAAGCGAGCTGCGCATCATCGCGTCGATCCGCCCCGAAGCGCAAAAGCGCACGCAGGAGTTCGCGCTCAAGCAGAATATCCAGACGCTGCACAACCGCATCAACGAGCTCGGCGTCGCCGAGCCGGTGATCCAGCAGCAGGGCGCGGACCGCGTCGTGGTCCAGCTCCCGGGCGTCCAGGATACGGCCAAGGCCAAGGAAATTCTCGGGCGCACGGCCACCCTGGAAATCCGCATGGTCGACCACGACAATATGAACCCCGCGGCGATCGCCGCGGCGCGCGCCGGCCAGGTTCCCTTCGGCGACGAGTTCTACATCGAGCGCGACAGCGCCCCAATCCTGGTGCGCAAACAGGTCGTCCTGACGGGAGACCGGCTCACCGACGCGCAGCCCGGGTTCGACAACCAGACGCACGAGGCCGCCGTGCACCTGACCCTCGACGCCACCGGCGCCCGCATCTTCAAGGAAGTGACGCGCGAAAACGTCGGCAAGCGCATGGCGATCCTGCTCATCGAGAAGGGCAAAGGTGAGGTCGTCACCGCGCCGGTGATCCGCAGCGAGATCGGCGGCGGGCGCGTGCAGATCAGCGGCCGGATGACGACCATGGAAGCGAACGATGTCGCGCTGCTCCTGCGCGCGGGAGCGCTCGCCGCGCCCATGGAGATCATCGAGGAGCGAACCGTCGGGCCTTCGCTGGGCGCGGACAACATCAAGAAGGGCTTCGACTCGACCATCTACGGCTTCGCGGCGCTGTCGCTGTTCATCATGGTCTACTACTCGCTCTTCGGCGTGTTCTCCACCCTCGCCCTGTGCGCGAACCTGCTGTTCCTGATCGCGGTCCTGTCGATGCTGCAGGCCACGCTCACGCTTCCCGGCATCGCGGCGATAGCGCTGACGCTCGGCATGGCGATCGACGCGAACGTCCTCATCAACGAGCGCGTGCGCGAGGAGCTGCGCGGCGGCTCCACGCCCCAGGCAGCGATCCACGCGGGTTACGAGCGCGCCTTCGGCACGATTCTCGACTCCAACGTCACCACCCTGATCGCGGGCCTCGCGCTGCTCATCTTCGGCTCGGGCCCGGTGCGCGGCTTCGCCGTGGTCCACTGCCTGGGCATCCTCACCTCGATCTTCTCCTCGGTCGTGGTGAGCCGCGGCATGGTCAACCTCACCTACGGCACGCGCAAGAAGCTCGAGCGCGTGGCGATCGGCAACACGGCCTGGAAATAGGCAAATGGAATTCTTCAAGATCCGCCACGACATCCCGTTCATGCGCCACGCGCTGGCGTTCAACGTCGTGTCGCTCATCACCTTCCTGCTCGCGGTGTTCTTCCTCGCCACCAAGGGACTGAATTTCTCGATCGAGTTCACCGGCGGCACGGTGATGGAAGTGAGCTACGCGAATACCGCCGACGTCGACAAGGTCCGCAAGGCGCTCGACTCGCGCGGCTACAACGACTATTCGGTCCAGAACTTCGGCTCTTCGCGCGACGTGCTGGTGCGCATGCCGCTCAAGCCCGGGCAGAACAGCGCCGACCTGTCGAAGGCCGTCATGGAAGGCCTCACCGCGGAAGACCGCACGGCGACGCTGCGGCGCGTCGAGTTCGTCGGTCCGCAGGTCGGGCGGGAGCTCGCCGAGAACGGCGCGCTCGCGCTGCTCATCACGTCCATAGGCATCGTTCTCTACCTCGCGCTGCGCTTCGAATGGAAATTCGGCATCGCCGCGATCATCGCCAACCTGCACGACGTGGTGATCATCCTGGGGTTTTTCGCGCTGTTCCAGTGGGAGTTCTCGCTGCCTGTGCTCGCCGCGGTGCTCGCGGTGCTCGGCTACTCGGTGAACGAGTCGGTGGTGATCGCCGACCGGATCAGGGAGAACTTCCGGAAGATGAGAAAGGCTTCGGTCACCGAGATCATCGACAACGCCATCACCCGGACGATCTCGCGCACCATCATCACGCACGGTTGCACCCAGACGATGGTGACTTCGATGCTGGTGTTCGGGGGGCCGGCGCTGCACTATTTCGCCCTCGCCCTCACCATAGGGATCTGCTTCGGGATTTACTCCTCGGTGCTGGTGATGGCCCCGCTGGTGCGCTGGCTGGGCGTGCAGCGCGAGGACCTGGTGAAGCCGATCAAGGAGAAGAAGGAAGAGGCCGTCGTCTGAGACCCGGGAATAAAGTCCCCGGGCAAACTGTTATGCCACCCATGCGGCGGATGCCGCTACAATGCCGTTTGCATACTCCTACCACTTACCCCGAAAACCCCTAACGAGGAGAATCGAATGAACAAGAGGCTTCTATTGGCCGGTCTGGCCTTTGCGCTGGGCGCGGGCTTCGCGCAGACGGCGCTTTCCCAGGTCAAGCCCGAAACCCTGGTGAAGCAGCGCCAGGCAGCGATGACCCTGCAAGGCAAGTACGCGGGCCCGTTGGGCGCCATGGCGCAGGGCAAGGCCCCCTACAACGCCGACACGGTCGCGTTCAACGCCGCCATGCTCGACGCCCTGAGCCGCATGCCCTGGGACGGGTTCGCCGAGAGCACCAAGGACGTCAAGAGCGCGGCGCTGCCGGCGGTATGGAGCGAGGGCGCCAAATTCAAGGAGGCCCAGGACAATTTCCAGAAGGCGGTCCAGGCGTTGGTCGCGATTTCCCGCGGCGGCGACGAAGCTGCGCAGAAAACGGCGATCGGCGCGGTCGGCAAGACCTGCGGCGGCTGCCACCAGAATTTCCGCGAAAAGCAGCAGTAAGCAAGCGGTTTACCAGGGAAAGCCCCGCTCCGGCGGGGCTTTCTTTTTCCAAGGCATAATCCGCGCACATGACCCGCTCCCCTTTCATCCTGGCCGCCGCGCTGCTCCTTGCCCCGCTCGAATGCGCCCTGGCGCAGGGCGACGCGAAGCGCGGCGAATATCTCGCCAAGGCCGGCGGCTGCGTCGGCTGCCACACCGAGGAGAAGGAAGGCGCGGTCGCCTTCGCGGGCGGACGCGCCCTGAAGACCCCCTTCGGCACCTTCTACGGCCCGAACATCACGCCCGACAAGAAGGCGGGGATCGGCAACTGGACCGAGGCCGATTTCATGCGTGCGCTGCGCCAGGGCGACCGGCCGGACGGGTCGAACTATTTCCCGGCCTTCCCCTATCCGTCGTTCACCAAGATCACGGACGGCGACGCCCGGGACCTGTGGGCGTACCTGCGCACGCTCCCGCCGAGCGCGAGGCCGAGCCAGGACCACGATCTGTGGTTCTTCTTCGGCTGGCGCTGGACGGTGACCTTCTGGAAGTGGTTCTTCTTCACGCCCGGCGCCTTTACGAACGTCCCCGGGCTCTCCGACATCGCCAATCGGGGCGCCTATATCGTCCAGGCGCTCGGCCACTGCGGAGAATGCCACACACCGCGCAACTTCCTCGGCGGCCCGAAATCGAGCCGCTTCCTCGCGGGCGGCAAGGGACCCGACGGCAAGGGCGTGCCCAACCTCACCCCGACCAGCCTGAAAAAACAGAGCGACAAGGAAATAAAGGAGTTCCTCGTCACGGGCATGACGGGCGAGGGCGACGTCGCCGCCGAGGCGATGGGCGAGGTGGTGAAGAACACCACCAGCCAGCTCACGCCGGCCGATCTCGACGCGCTCATCGCCTACCTGCGCACGCTGCCGCCGCTTCCGAGCGAGAAGAAGAGCTAGCGGGCCTCAGCTTCCCCGCGAGGGCTCGAGCCGTCCCATGCTCTCGCGGCGGATGCTGTAGAAGGTACCGGCGAAGATCACCGCTGCGCCGAGCACGAAGGGAAGCTCGATCCGCTCGCCGTAGAACAGCATCCCCACGACGGCGATGAGCGGCAGCCGCAGGAAATCGATCGGCACCACGACCATCGCGTCGGCGATGCGGAAGGCGCGCGTCATGCAGTAGTGCGCGGAGAGGCCCACCACGCCCAGCGCGATCACCCAGGGCAGGTCCCCGAGTCCCGGCCACACCCACTGCGGCAGCGCCGGAACGAGCCCGAACGGCAGCTGGATCACCGCCATGTAGAAAAGAATGGCGAACGCCGAGTCGTGCCCCGAGAGGCGCTTGGTGGCGATCATGGTCGAGGCGTAGGCAAAGGCGCCGAGCAGCATCACCAGCGCCGCGGGCTGGATCACCGCCACGCCGGGCCTCAGCATCACGAAAACGCCGGCGACGCCGAGCGCGAGCATCACCACCCTGCCCTGGTTCAGGCGCTCGCCCAGGAACAGCATGGCGAGCAGCGCGGCCCACACGGGCATGGTGAACTCGATCGCGAAGACGGTCGCGAGCGGCAGGATCGAGATCGCGTACACCCAGGCGTACTGGCCGCCGAAATGGAACGCGTTGCGCAGCACGTGCAGCCCGAAGTGGCGCGTGCGCAGGGACGCGAGGCGGCGCGGCAGCAGCAGGAGCAGGATCGCGAGCGACATGAAGCTCCGGATGAAGAGGATCTCGAAGCTGCCCATGCTGTGCAGCAGCTCACGCACCGACACCGCCATGATAGAGAACGAGACGAGCGCGCCCACCATCCACAGGGCGCCGCGCAGCGCGACGGGCAGACCCGCGGTCATTCAGCCCCGCACCGCGAAATCGCCGCGCTCGAGCAGGCGCGAAGCGGTGTAGCCGAAGACCAGGCCCCAGAAAGGCGCGCCGATACTGAGAATCGGGATGTCGGCCACGGTGACCAGGAAGGTGACGAGCGCGCCCAGGGCGAACCGGTCCCTGAAGCTCACCGTGAACGCGCTCTGGAGCACGCGCAGCATCGCCAGGCCCGCGAGCGCGGCGATGAAGGCCTTGGGCGTGCCGAGCATCAGGCGCGTGAACACGGGCGCGAACAGCCCGAAGGCGAGCGCGAGCACGCCGACGAAAATCCCGGCGGTGTAGTGCCTGCGCCTGTCCCCCGAGGACGAGATGATCGCGTTCACCGGACCCGTGAGGCAGGTCGGAACCGAGCCGACGAAGGCGGTGACGATGCTGCCCGCTCCGCACGCGATGGTGATCGCGTCGATCGGCGGGGAGTGAGCCGCGGAGCGCAGCACCGTGATCCCCTGCCCGTTCTGCACCACCAGCACGGTGATCGCGAGCGGCACCACCAGCTCGACCATGGCGCGCCACGAGAATACCGGCGCGTAGAAATTGGGCCGCGCGACGGCAACCACGTCGGGCCCGGTCTCGAAGCGCCCGAGCGCCCAGATCATGACGACGCCGACGGCAAGCGCACCGATCAGCGGCGGCGCCACGCGCGCGATGCGCGGAAAGGCGCCGAGAGCGACAAAGGCCGCGACCATGGGCGCGGCGATCCACGCGTCGTCGCGGAGCGCGAAGATCATGTCCAGGCCGAAGCGCAGGAACACGCCTGCGACCATACCCATCACGATGGGCATGGGCACCGCTTCCATCGCGCGGCGCACCCAGCCCGAGAGCCCGAGCGCGAGCATCAGGACCCCGGTCGCGATGAACGCGCCGATCGCCTCGGCCCAGCTCAAGTGCGTCAGCGCCGGTCCGAGCAGCACCGCGCCCGGAATGGTCCACAAGAACACGAGCGGCTGCCGGTAGAAAAAGCAAAAAGCGATGCTGATGAGACCGTTGACGAAGAACGCGCCGAAGATCCACGACGACAGATCCGATGGAGTGAGCCCCCCGCGCGTGCCGACCGCGAGGATGATCGCCACCGGGCCGGAGGCCGCGAACAGGAACGCGACCAGGCCGTTGGCGAAGTAGACGCCGCCGAAGTCGGCGAGCGCCTTGCGGACAGAGGAGCTCAAAGCTTGCGCGCGAGCTCGGCGGCCTTGCCGGTGTAGGTGGCCGGCGTGAGCTTCAGCAGCCTCGCCTTCTCCGCCTCGGGCAGGGCAAGCCCGCGTATAAAGGCGCGCATCGCCTCGCCGTCGACGCGCTTGCCGCGCGTGAGAGCCTTGAGCTGCTCGTAGGGATCGGGGAGCCCGTAGCGGCGCATCACCGTCTGCACCGCCTCGCCGAGGACCTCCCAGTTGGCCTCGAGATCCTCGAGCATGCGCGCAGGGTCGGCCTCGAGCTTGGCAAGGCCCTTGAGGCACGATTCGTACGCGAGCAGCGTATGGCCGAGCGCGACGCCGACGTTGCGCAGCACGGTCGAATCGGACAGGTCTCGCTGCCAGCGCGACACCGGAAGCTTCTCCGAGAGGTGGCGCAGCAGTGCATTCGCGATGCCGAGATTCCCCTCGGAATTCTCGAAATCGATGGGGTTCACCTTGTGCGGCATTGTCGAGGAGCCGATCTCGCCCGCCTTGGTCTGCTGACGGAAGTAGCCCAGCGAGACGTAACCCCACAGGTCGCGGTCGAGATCGAGGAGCACGGTGTTGGCGCGCGCGAACGCGTCGAACTGCTCGGCCAGGCTGTCGTGCGGCTCGATCTGGATGGTGTAGGGATTGAACTCCAGCCCCAGCGACTCGACGAAGCGCTTGGAAAAATTCTCCCAGTCGAAGCTCGGATACGCGGCGATATGGGCGTTGTAATTCCCCACCGCGCCGTTGATCTTCCCGGTGAGAGAGACCGCGGCGATCGAGCGGCGCGCGCGGCGCAGGCGGTGCGCGAAGTTCGCCATCTCCTTGCCCAGGGTCGTCGGCGTCGCCGGCTGGCCGTGGGTGCGCGACAACATCGCCGCGTCGGCGAGCGACCGCGCCATCGCGGCGAGCGCCTCAGTCACGCGGTCGAGCGCGGGCAGCAGCACGCGGTCGCGCCCGTCCTTGAGCATCAGCGCGTAGGCGAGATTGTTGATGTCCTCGGAGGTGCAGGCGAAATGCACGAACCCGGCGACGCGCGCGGCCTCGGGATTTCCCGCGAGGCGCTGCTTCAGCCAGTACTCGATCGCCTTGACGTCGTGGTTGGTCTCGGCCTCGATCGCTTTTACTTGTTCCGCGTCCTCATCCGAGAACCCCGCGACGAGACGCTCGAGCGCCTGGTTAGTGTCCTTGGAAAAGGGCTTGATCTCGGCGATCGCCGCGTCGCCGGCGAGCGCGAGCAGCCAGCGAATCTCGATCGCGATGCGGTGCCGGAAAAGCGCGGCTTCGCTGAAGCAGGAACGTAGCGGCTCGAGTTGCTTGTGGTAGCGTCCGTCCAGAGGAGATAATGCGCTCAGCGGTGAGAGCGGCGGCATCGACGGACCTGTGTGATGAGCAACGCCAATTTTAGCATGCGGGTGACGACTGCCGGCTTCGAGCGCCTTCTCGAAGAGGTCCGCTCCTGCAGGATCTGCGAGGCCCATCTTCCCAACCCGCCGCGGCCCGTGCTGCGCGCCTCCCCCGGCGCGAGCCTGCTGATCGTCGGCCAGGCGCCCGGCCGGCGCGTGCACGAGAGCGGCATTCCCTGGAACGATCCTTCGGGCGATCTCCTGCGCGAATGGCTGCGCCTGGATCGCGACGCCTTCTACGACGAGCGCCGCATCGCCATCATCCCCGTCGGCTTCTGCTATCCGGGGACAGGCGGGTCGGGCGATCTCCCGCCGCGGCCCGAGTGCGCGCCTCACTGGCATCCGAAGCTGCGCGCCCAGCTTCCGGCGATACGCCTCACGCTGCTCGTGGGCAGCTACGCTCAGAATTACTATCTCGGCGCGAGAAGGAAGAAGACTCTCGCGGACACGGTGCGCGCGCGAGGCGAGTATCTTCCCGAGTTCTTTCCGCTGCCCCATCCCAGTCCCCGCAACCGGCGGTGGATGAAGAACAACGCCTGGTTCGATCGCGACGTCGTGCCTCAACTGAGAAGGCGGGTCAAGGCCTGCCTGCGGGCGGACTCCTAGGGCTTTTGCAGGAACGGGTAGAATCCGCCGCATGAAACTCATCGGCTCGCTCCCAAGTCCGTTCGTCCGCAAGGTCCGCATCGTGCTTGCGGAGAAAAAAATCGAATACGAGTTCGAGATCGACAATCCCTGGAAAGCGGATGCGACCACGGCGAAATTCAATCCCCTCGGAAAGGTGCCGGTGCTCCTGCTCGATGACGGCAAGGCGCTGTTCGACTCGCGCGTCATCGCCGCGTTCCTCGACAGCGCCTCGCCGCTTTCGCGCCTGATTCCCGCCGACACCCGCGAGCGCGTCGAGGTGCACCGCTGGGAAGCGCTTGCCGACGGCGTGCTTGACGCGGGAGTGACGGCGCGCCTGGAAAACCAGCGCGAGGCAAAGACCAGGAATACGCCGTGGATCGACCGCCAGATGGGCAAGGTCCGCTCCGGCCTCACGGCGATGGACGCGGAGCTGGGAGACAGGCCGTGGTGCGCGGGAAGCAGCTATACGCTCGCCGACATCGCCTCGGGCGTGTGCCTGGGCTGGCTCGACTTCCGCTATCCCAAGATGGACTGGCGGAAGGATCATTCGAATCTCGCGCGGCATTTCGCCAAGTTGTCGGAACGTCCGTCCTTCCTGGAGACGATCCCCAGCGAATGATGAATGACCTGCTCGCGAATCCGGCGGTTCAGGCCGGTGTCGCAGCTTTCGTCGCCGCGCTCGTTGTGGCGTTCTTGCTCCAGCGCGCCCGACTCGCCAATGGCGAGCACTGCACCGAACCCGAGAAATCCCACGCATACCAACCGCGTTGACGCCACGAACGCGTCTGCAAGCACCGTCCAGTCCATGCGTTCTTCGGAACGCCCTTCGTTCAGGACGACTTTTCCAAGGAAGAGCGGAGCCGGGCCCTCTTCCCCGGCCGCGGCAGCAGCATGCCGACCTGCTCGCGATAGCGACGATAGCGATCGCCGAACTGCTCGATCAGGTCGCGCTCTTCGAACCAAATGCCGACCAGGATGTAACCGGTGGTCGCGATCGAGAAAAGCAGATGCCCGGCGCTCATGACGGGCGCCGCCCAGAATGCGAGCAGGAAGCCGAGATAGATCGGGTGCCGCACGTAGCGATAGAAAAGCGGCGTCTTGAATTCGGGCTGAGGCAGCGCTCGGCCGAGCAGCCGCGCGAACACTTGGCGCAGGCCGAACAACTCGAAGTGGTTGATGACGAAGGTGCTCGCCACCAGTAATCCCCAACCGAGCCAGAAGACGGTGTTGAGCGCCCGCACGCCGGCGGGATCCCGGACGGTCCAGACCGTCTCCGGCAGCGGCCGCCATTGCCAGTAAAGGAGCAGCAGCGCCAGGCTCGCGAAGAGCACATAGGTACTGCGCTCGGCCGCCGGAGGCACGATCCGCGTCCACCAGCGCTTGAAGGCGGAACGCGCCATGACGCTATGCTGAACGGCGAACAGGCCGAGCAGGAGGAGATTCACTATCAGCGACTCTACGAGCGGCCCAGGTGCTCCTGTATCGATCGACTTCGGCACGGCGATATTGCCGACGAAGCCGATCGCATAGAGAACTGTTCCGAGAAACAAGGCGTACGCCACGATGCCGTACAGGACCGACAGAAATGCGCTCATTGCTGACTCCTCGGGTTGCGGTAGTGTTGATCCGCCCTTGGTTGACGGAAAGAATTCGGCATGACTCTGGTCACGGTGTCCACCAGCGGTTGTCCAGCACTTGAGCGATGCGATACGCGGCGCGGGCCGCGCCGTCGGTCTCGACCGGCTTGTAACGCACCGGCGCATGCATGGCCTGGAGCGCGCGGTCCGCGAGCGCTTCGGGCGTGAGGCCCGCGTACGGCACGGACCGGTCAGCCTCGTAGTTGGCGAGACGCCGCCGCACGTGCACGCATTGCTCGAAGTGCCGCTCGAGTGGAAAGCTGAGGAACGGCCGGCGCGTGGCGACCAGCTCCATGGTCGTGCTTAGCCCGCCCTGCACGAGCGCGAGATCGCAGCAGGCGAGGTGCTCGAAGAGCTTGTGCACGTACGGCCGCACCTCGAGCCCGTCTGTCTTCGGGAACGCATCTGGTGAGAGGCGCGGTCCGGCCACGAGGATCATGCGCAGCTCGGGAACTTGTTTCTTCATGCGCGGAAACGCGCGCGCGATCTTCTGGAGCAGGTGCCCGCCGACGCCGGTGCCGCCCACCGAGGCGATCGCGATCTTCTCGTCGCGCCGGTAGCCGAGCCGCGCACGCGCTTTCTCGGTGTCGGCGAACGCCGCCGGGTCGAAAGGCAGCGCGTAGCCCGAGTAGGAGAAGTTGCGGTCGGTCCAGGCGCGGATGCTCGGCAGCCCGGGACCGAACGGATCCTCGGTCACATCCTGCGGGTTGCCGACGAAGATCGCCGCGTCGCGCACGTAGGGAAAGCGCGCCACGTGCTCGATGTCGTCGGCGTTGCGGTCGGCGCACAGGTGCGCCTCGCGCTCATTGCCGTCCGCATCGCCTCCCATGGGCAGGCAGCCGACGAAGTCGGTGAGGAACACGAACGGCTGGCGCTTGAGCTCGGGGTTCTCGTGATAGTAGTAGTCGACCTCCCAGGACTCGTCGCCGATGACGAGGTCGTAGTGCTGCTCCTCCATCAGGTCGGAGAAGGTCATGAAGTTGTTGACCATGATCTCGTCCATGGTGCGCAGCGCGAAGAACGCGTGGAGATCGTGCTCTCCCGCGACGTGCTCGAAGTGCTTGCTCTCGTTCGCCAGGCGCTTGGTGATCGGATGCAGGCGCTCGCCCTCCTGCTGGAGGTAGCGCGCCGCCGGATCGACGGTGAACCAGTCGATCTCCAGATCCGGCTGCAGCTTGCGCAGCTCGCGGGCGATCGCGAGATCGCGCTGCGCGTGGCCCAGGCCGATCGCGCTCGATATGAACAGCGCTTTGCGCTTGCGGCTCATCCCTCGTACCCAAGTGGAGGTGCGCGGGACACCGGAGACGAAATCACGGACGGATCGGTTGAAGAGCACCGGATCGCGCGCCGCCGGGATGTGTCCGCCGCCGCCCACCGTGAGGAGTCGCGCGCCTGGCACGAGGTCTTGGATCGCCTTGCCGCTGGCATAGGGCACGCGCTTATCGCCGTCGCCGTGGATGACGAGCGTCGGGCAGCGCACTCGGCGCGCAAGCTCCGTCACGTCGGCTTTGAGCCAGCCGGCGTACGCCCAGTCCACCACCTCTCCGCTCGTCGCCCAGCCGTAGCGCACGGCGTCCTCGAAAGGCTTGGTCGAGTGCGGCTCGGTGAAGACGAGCGAGAAGAACCACTCCAGGTGCGCGGGCCAGTCGTTGTGCATGCGCTCGCTCTCCATGCGCACGCGCTCGGCGATCTTCGGATGCTCGAGGTTGCCCTTGGCGAAGCCGCCCGCCACGATGACGTGGCTCACCCGCTCCGGGTGCTCGGCGGCGAGGCGCAGTGCGGTCATGGTGGTGGCGGAGATGCCAACCACGGCCAGCCGATCGGCACCCGCCGCGTCCAGCACCGCGACGAAGTCCTGGTAGTACTCCTCGAAGCTGTAGGCCTCCTGCCCGCGCGGCCGGTCGGAGCGCCCGTTGCCGCGCCCATCCATGGTGACGACGCGGAAATGCTGCGCGAGATACGGCACCGTGGCCTTTAGCATCTGCGAGTGCGTGATCTGGAAGATCGGCGCGAAGGCGATCCAGGGGCCGCTCTCGCCCCAGACCGCGTACCAGCTCTTCACGCCGTTTCTCTCGACGTAGCCTTCACGCACCGGGCGCAACGTGCCGAACGGCAAGGCATCGCTCTCCGGAAGCCGGCCGCCCTCGGGCAGCTCGCCCACGACTTTGCCGAAGCTCTCGGGAAGGGGGGTATGCGATTTCACTTTTGCCTCCGCTTCGGGCGTTTCTGCACGCGCGCGTCGAGTGCCTCGAGAAGCTGCTGCATCGCGTCGAGCGCCGCGCGGTGCGGGACCTGGTCTTCCTTCGCGCCGAGCAGGTCCGCGAACTCCATGCCGAGCCAGAACTCCGAGATCCAGGTAGCGATCACGTCGGCGGTGAAAAGCACCGGCAGTTTCACGTCGTGCGCCGTGAGCGTCGCGAGCGCCTCGCGCACCGCCCCGAGCACCACCTGCTTCCACGCCAGCAGGCGCGGCAGGAATTTCTCGCGCAGGCCGGGATTGGACAGGCTCGCCGCCCAGAGCTCGGCCTGCACGCGCACGAAGCCCGAGGCGAGGTCGCTCTTGTAGAAGCGCCGCGCCTGCGCCCATTTCTCGGCGAAGCCCCCGGGCTCGCCGTACATCGACTTCTGGCGCTCCAGCAGCTGGCGGTTCGCCTCGTCGAGGACTTCGATGACGAGCTGGTCCTTGGAGCGGAAGTGGTAGTTGATGAGCGCGTGGTTGACGCCCGCGTCCTTCGCGATCTCGCGCACGCTCAGCGCTGCATAGCCCTCCTGCGCAAGGCGCCGGAACGCGGCATCGAGGATTTTCGCCTTGGTTTCGCCCAGGTCCCCTTGTGCGAGTAGGCGGGGATAGTCCGTCTGCCCCGCGGGCTGCTTGTGAATCTTCTCCATCTGACTCCGAGCGAAAAGTTTGTACAACTGTTTTAACCAGTTGTTCAAATCTAAGCCTTGAAGGAGCCATTGTCAAGTACGGAAAGCAGGCTTTCGCCGGCGGGCGGCCCAAAAGAACTACGAACCCTGGAGAACGGCGGGCGCGCCGTTCACCCCGAGAATCCTGCCGATGTTCGCGGGAGAGAAAAACTCCGGGATCGGCACTGTGCCCATCACGGCGCCGACGAAGCGGTCGGTGTCGACCTGATTTCCAGCGAGCGCCGCGTACAGCGCACGCGTCCTCGCGGACTGGGGCTGCAGGCTCGCGATGCGGCAGTTGTGCTCGTACGCGGGCATCGCCGCGCGATTGCGCTCGCTCTCGTAGCCGGTCAGTGCCTCCTCGAGTGGCCGGCGTTTCGAAAACCCCGCGTCGATCGCATCGGCGAGCAGCTCCGCGTCGCGGAACGCGTCGCTAATGCCGAACCCGCCGCAGGGGTCCTTGTGATGACCTGCGTCGCCGGCGAGCGCCCAGCCCGGCCCGTACGGCTTGCGAAAAAAATTCGGCAGCTCCGCGGTGCCGACGAAATGCCGGGCGCGCCTGCCGCTCCGGAGCCTGCGGGCGAGATCGGGCGCCAACTCCAGCGTCCGCAGGAAATTGCCCTCCACGTCGGAACGGAAAGTCTCGAACTCGCCCCGTGGCCACTCGACGAATGTGCAGACCAGGCCGTCGTTGGTGGGGAAGGCGAACACGACGCGCCCCTCGCGCAGATAGAACTCGGCGCCTTCCACCGGAACGTCCGCCCAGTACGTGTAATAAGCGCAGCAGAGCACGGGCCGCTCCTCGTAGACGGGCGCTGCGACGGCGCGCGCCACTGTGGAGCGCAATCCGTCGGCGCCGATCACGATGGAGGCGCGCTCGGTCACGCTAGCGCCGCCGCGGGATTCGCCGCATATGCCGACGACCTGCGGACCCTCCATGAGGACCTCGCGCACGGTGAATCCTTCGCGCAGCTCGACACCGGCCTCCCGTGCCCCCCTGACGAGGATGTCGTCGAGGATCGTGCGCCGCGGACAGTAGGATTCTGCGACACCGTCGATGGGCGGCGGGCGGCCGGTCAAGGTCACGTGGCCCATGTCGAACAACCACCTGCTGATCTGCGGGCAGTCCGATGCGACCACCTTGTCAAGCAAATCCCAGCGCTTGAGACGCGCGATTCCCGTGGGGTGGATGAAGTGGGTCGACATGGTGTCGCTCGGAAACGCGTTCTTGTCCACGAGCAGCACGGACCAACCCTTGCGGGCGAGCAGCATCGCCACCGGCGAACCGGCGCAGCGGGCTCCCACGACGATTGCATCGTACATTTCGCCACCGTCAAGATTGTCGATGAGGCAGTCTGGGCTTGCCGCCGGAAATTGAACAGTGGCACAATTGACACTAATCGTGCTGAATCGGACATGCCGCACCTCATAAGCCTTCTCGCGCTCGACGGCTGCTTCGCCTCCAACGTCGTAGGCACCGTGGACCTCCTGCACAGCGCCAACCTCATCGGCGCCAACCGCGATCCGCCGCTCGGTCCGGTATTCGAATGGCAGGTCCTGTCCTTGGACGGACGACCGGTGCGCGCGTCCAACGGCTATTTCCTTCCCGTCGACGCCGCGCTGAAAAACGCTCCGAGCGCAAAAGTCGTGGTCATCCCGGCGCTCAGCATCGCGGAGCCGGGGCGGCTCGGCGAGAGGCTCGATCGCCATCGCCCGCTACTGCCGTGGCTCAGGGCGCAGCACCGGACGGGCGTCACGATCGCGGCGGTGTGCAGCGGCAGTTTCTTGCTCGCCGAAAGCGGCCTGCTCGACCGCAAACCGGCCACCACCACCTGGTGGCTCGCGCCGCAGTTCGAGAAACGCTATCCCAAGGTCGCGCTTGACTGCGCCTCGATGCTCACCAACGGCGGCCGGGTGATCTGCGCCGGCACCGGAATGTCGCATCTCGATCTCGCTTTACACCTGATCGAAAAGTACGGCTCCAGAGCGCTGGCCAAGCTGTGCGCGAAATACGTGGTTCTCGACAGCGGGCGGCGTTCGCAGGCCCCCTATACCGTTCTCAATCATCTGCGCAGCGACGACCCCCTGATCGTCAAGGCCGAGAAATGGGTCAGGGCCAACCTGCAAAGAAACATCAGCATCGAGGACATCGCCGCCCATGTCGCAGTCAGTCCGAGAACGCTCGCGCGCCGTTTCAAGGCGCGCACGGGCGACAGCCCGCAGGCCTTCTTGCAGAAAATGCGGCTCGAGACGAGCAAGGCGCTGCTGGAGAACACGGCGTTGCGGACGGACCAGATCCTGGATCGGATCGGGTACGGCGACGACAGCGCCTTCCGGCGTCTGTTCAAGCGGCACACCAGCCTCTCGCCGCGAGACTATCGAAAGCGGTTCGGGATCAGGAAGTGAGGCGGCTTCCTTGCTACTGGATCACCCCTCCGCCGAGGCACACCTCACCGCTGTAGAGCACCGCCGATTGTCCCGGGGTCACCGCCCACTGCGGGGCGGTGAATTCGACCTCGAGGTCTTCATCGCCCGCGTTCCGGATGCGGCAGTCCGCGTCGGCCTGCCGGTAGCGCGTCTTTGCGCTGTACGACTCACCCGTCTGCGGCCGCTTGCCGCTGACCCAGGCGAGATCCTCGGCGCGGAGCTTGCGCGACAGGAGAAGAGGATGGTCGTGCCCCTGCACGACGATGAGCTCGTTCTTTTCCAGGTCCTTGCCGCACACGTACCAGGCTCCGCCCGCCGTGTCCTTCAGCCCGCCGATCCCGACGCCCTTTCTCTGGCCGATGGTGTAGAAGGACAGGCCGACGTGCTCGCCCACGGTGCGGCCCTCGGGCGTGCGCATCGGTCCGGGCTTCGTGGGCAGGTAGCGGTTGAGGAACTCGCGGAACGGCCGCTCGCCGATGAAGCAGATGCCGGTCGAGTCGCGCTTGGCGAAATTGTGCAGCCCGGCCTCTTTCGCGATCCTCCTCACCTCGGTTTTCTTCAGCTCGCCCAACGGAAACACGACGCGCGCGAGCTGGGTCTGATTGAGCCGGTGCAGGAAATAGCTCTGGTCCTTGGACAGGTCGACGGCCTTGCGCAACTCGACCTGGCCTCCCGCTTCCCGCAGCCGGGCGTAGTGCCCGGTGGCGATGCGCTGGGCGCCCAGCGCGACGGCGTGATCGAGGAAGGCCTTGAACTTGATCTCGGCGTTGCACAGCACGTCCGGGTTGGGGGTGCGGCCGGCTGAATACTCGGCGAGGAAGGCGCTGAACACGCGCTCCTTGTACTCCGCGGAGAAATTCACGACCTCGAGGTCGATACCGATGACCTCGGCGACCGAGGCGCAGTCGACGAGGTCCTGCCTCGTCGAGCAGTACTCGTCATCGTCGTCGTCCTCCCAGTTCTTCATGAACAGGCCGACGACGTCGAAGCCCTGGCGCTTGAGCAGCAGCGCGGCGACCGACGAGTCGACCCCGCCCGACATGCCCACCACGATTTTGTCGCCCGCCATGGACCAGCCTACGCGACGCGGCGCTGGTTCTTCCGGATGAACTCCGCCATGCGCGCGATGCCCTGCTCGATCGCGGCATTGGAAGCCGCGTAGGAGAAGCGGATGTGCTGGCCCTCGCCGGGAACGCGCGCGCCGAAGTGGATGTCGGCGAGCACGGCGACTCCGGCCTCGTTGAGCAGGCGCTTCCTGAACTCCTCGGAATCCGCCGCGCCGATCATGCGGCAGGCCTCGGTCACGTTGGGCCAGGCGTAGAAGGCGCCGCCCGGGGTCTTGCAGAAAACGCCGGGCACCTTGTTCAAGAGACCCACGATCAGGTCGCGCCGCGCGAGGAAAGAATCGCGCATCTTCTTGGCATCGTCCTGCGGGCCGCTCACCGCCTCGACCGCGGCCCACTGGCTGATGTGCGAGGCGCACGAATCGGTGTTCGTGACCCAGCGCACGAACTGGGGCGCGAGGAGCGGGTTCGAGGCGAAGCCGATCCGCCAGCCGGTCATCGCCCACGTCTTGGAAGCGCCGTCCGAGATGATCGTGCGCTTGTACATCCCGGGCAGGGATGCGATCGAGCAGAACTCGCCCTCGTAGCACAGTCGCGAGTAGATCTCGTCCGCGTAGATCCAGACGTCCGGATGGCGGCTCAGGATCGCGGCAATCGCCTCGAGATCCTTCTTGCCCAGTATGCCGCCGGTCGGGTTCTGCGGCGAATTGAGAATGACGAGCTTCGTCTTCTTGGTGATCTTCGACTCGAGCTCGGCGGGGTCGAAGGCGAAGTTGCGCGCCTCGCGCAAATGCAGCGGCACCGGCACGGCGCCGTTCGCCACGATCTGCGACTCGTAGATCGGGAAGCCCGGATTCGGGTAGATCACCTCGTCGCCCACGCCGTAGTCGGTCGTCGAAAGAATCGTGTAGGCGATGAAAGGCTTCGCCCCGCCGCCGATCACCACGTCCTCGGGCCGGATCGCGAGGTCGCGCATCTCGCCCATGTAGCGCGCGGCGGCCTCGCGCAGCTCGGCGATCCCGGCCGAAGGCGTGTATCCGTGCTTGCCCTCGCGCACGGCGCGCACCGCCGCGTCCTGGATGTTGGCCGGCGTGTGGAAATCCGGCTGGCCGATGCAGAAGGAGATGAGATCCTTCCCCTTGCGGGCGAGCTCGTTGACTTCGGCGAGAACCACGAAGGCGTTTTCGGTGCCGAGATTCTCGGTGCGTCGGCTGATCTTGGGCATGACGGGCGTCAGGCGGATGTAAAGCCGCCCATTTTATCCTATGCGGAACGGCCTTCGTGCCTTATCATTTCCGGCGCGAGACGGGAGTTCGTGATGCTGGTCAACTGCTCTGCCTATGAGGACGGAAAGAAGCTCGGCGACATCAAGGTCGAGGAGATAAGCCAGTATGTGAGCCGGCCGGAGTGCTTTGTGTGGGTCGCGCTCAAGGATCCGGGGCCCGGGGAGCTCGCGTCCATGCAGCACGAGTTCGACCTGCACGAGCTCGCCGTCGAGGACGCGCGCAAGGGCCACCAGCGTCCCAAGATCGAGGAGTACGGCGACTCGCTGTTCGCGGTGCTGCACAACATCCAGGCTGCGGACGAGCTGAAGGTCGGCGAGGTCGACCTCTTTGTCGGGAGGAACTACGTCCTCTCGGTTCGCAACCAGGCCGAGCCGGGCTTCGCCGCGGTACGCGCACGCTGCGAGCGCGAGCCCGAATTGCTCAAGCGCGGCGCGGGTTTCGTCTTCTACGCCCTGATCGACGCGGTCGTCGACCGTTATTTTCCCGTGCTCGACGCGATCGAGGACGAGTTCGAGAAGTTCGAGGAGCAGATCTTCTCCGGCAAGTCGCTGCGCGCCAACATCGAGGGGCTCTACTACGTCAGGCAGAAGCTCACCACCCTGCAGCACGCGGTGGTGCCGCTCCTCGAGGCGGTCGGAAAACTGTACGGCGGCCGCGTCCCGCAGGTGTGCTCGGGCCTGCAGGATTACTACCGGGACGTCTATGACCACCTGGTCCGGATCAGCCAGACGATCAACAGCCAGCGCGACACGGTGACGACCGCGATCCAGGTCAACGTGGCCATGATCACCTTCGGCGAGACCGAGGTGACGAAGCGCCTCGCGGCCTGGGGCGCGCTCATCGCGGTGCCGACCTTCATCGCCAGCCTTTACGGCATGAACTTCAAGCACATGCCCGAGCTCGACTGGGAGCTCGGCTATCCCGTCGCGGTCGGCGCGATGGCGCTGATCAATATTCTTCTTTTCCGCCGCTTCCGCAAGGCGGGCTGGCTTTAGCGCCGCCCGCGGCCCTACCTATTGCGGCGACGTAAGGCGTAGAGATCGCGGAAAGTCCTGCCGGATTTCGGCGCAGGGAAATACCGGCCCCGCGTCCACTCCGCTCCAAAAGGCAGCATCGCGATCATGCCGTTTCGCCCCCCGAGCAAGCGCAGGAAACGCACGGCGAGCGCCGCCCCGAGCGCATACCAGAGCGGACGCCGTGCCATCCAGGACCAGGCCCTCATGGCGAGCCTCTCCTTGCCTGGGCGCAAGCCGCGGTCGACCTGCTTTTCGCGCAAGCTGCGCAGCAGCCCGGGCAGGGGAATCTTCACCGGGCACGCGACCGAGCATGCCCCGCACAGGGTCGCCGCTTGCGGCAGGTCGAGCGCGTTCTCGAGGCCGATGTAGCTGGGCGTGAGCACCGAGCCCATCGGACCCGGATAGACCCAGCCGTAGCTGTGTCCGCCGACGGCCCGATACACGGGGCAATGGTTCATGCACGCCCCGCAGCGAATGCAGCGCAGCATCTCCTGCATGTCGCCGCCGACCAGGCTCGTGCGTCCCGCATCGACGAGAATGAAGACCATGTGCTCCGGCCCGTCGCGGTCGAGCGCGCCGCGCGGTCCGGTGAACAGGCTGACGTAGTTCGAGATCGGCTGGCCGGTCGCCGAGCGCGTCAATAGGCGCAGGAGCGTGGAAAAATCCTCCAGCGTCGGAATCACTTTCTCGATGCCGGTCAGGCACACGTGCACGCGCGGCAGCGTCGTCACCATGCGGCCGTTGCCCTCGTTGGTGACGATCACGCCCGAGCCGCTTTCGGCGATCAGGAAATTGCCGCCCGAAAGGCCGAGATCGGCCGAGAGGAAGTGCCCGCGCAGTACTTCGCGCGCCTCGCGCGTCATGAGCGGAATGTCGGTCTTGCGCGGCGTATGGTGGCGCTCTTCGAAGAGGTCGGCGACCTCGTCCTTGTTCTTGTGCAGGGCGGGGGCGATGATGTGCGAGGGCGGCTCCTCCGCAAGCTGCAGGATGTACTCGCCGAGGTCGGTCTCGACCGGGATCACGCCCGCCGCCTCGAGCGCGTCGTTCACGCCGGCCTCTTCCGAGAGCATCGATTTCGACTTGATCGCCTTCTTCACGCCGTGGCGCCGGCAGATATCGAGGAGCAGCTCGCAGGCCTCTTCGCGGGTCTCGGCAAAGAGCACGGTCGCGCCGCGGCGCGTCGCTTCCGACTCGAAGCGCTCGAGCCAGGCGTCCAGGTTCGCGAGCCCCCGGTCGCGGATCGCGGCGCCTTCGCCCCGCAGCTTCTCGAACAGATCGGGACCGAACTCCGTGACCGCCTTGGCGCGCAGCGCGGTGAAGCCGGTCGAGTTGAACTTCTGCAGGTTGGATTGCAGCGTGCCGTTTCCGAGCGCCTCGGCCGCGCGCGGCTTGAAGTGCATCGATTGGACCTGCATCAGCGCTCCCCCGCGAGCACTTCGGCGACGTGCAGCACGCGCGTCTTCGCGTCGCCGCGCTTGCGCAACCGGCCTTCGATGTTGAGCATGCAGCCCAGGTCGCCGAGCACCACCGCTCCTGCGCCGCTCGCCGCGATGTGCGCGCACTTGCGCTCGGCCATTTCCGCGGAGATGTCGCCGTACTTGATCGAGAAGGTACCGCCGAAGCCGCAGCAAGTCTCGCACTCCTCCATCTCGACGAGCTTGAGACCTTCCACCTTGGCGAGGAGCTGCCGCGGCTGCGCTTTCACGCCCAGCTCACGCAGGCCCGAGCACGAATCGTGGTAGGTCACCGCGCCATCGAAGGCCGCGGAGACCTTCGGGCGATGCGCCACCTTGCTCAGGAACTCGGTCAGCTCGAAGGTGCGCGCGCCGAGCCGCTCCGCCCTGGCGAGCAATCCGGGCTCGCCCGCGAAAACCTCGGGGAAATGCGCGCGGATCATGCCGGTGCACGAGCCCGAGGGCACGACGACGTAAGCGCAATCCTCGAACTCGGCGATGAGCTTCAGCGCGAGCTCGCGCGCCGACTCGCGGTCGCCGGAATTCCAGCCGGGCTGGCCACAGCAGGTCTGCGTCGCGGGAACGACGACATCGCAGCCGGCGTCCTCGAGCAGCTTGAGGGCGGCAAAGCCGATCGACGGCCGCATCAAGTCGACGAGACAGGTTACGAACAGGCCGACGCGCATGAAAAAATCATAGCACGTACACGATCGCGCACCGCCCCGGCCGTTCCGCACCTACCGGACTTTACGCGACCACCATCCCATGCACGCTGAATAGCTGCTCGGGGTCGGTCCAGACCTTTTCGGGCGAGAACCCCGCGCGCTTGCCCAGCTCCTGGAATTCGCCGATCGAGTACTTGCAGGAGATCTCGGTGTGGATGGTCTCGCCGGGCGCGAAATCGAAGCGCTGGCCGGCGACGTGCGCGACCTGCGCATACAGGCTCTCCAGGTGCATCTCGACCCGTCCCTGGCTCGGCTCGTAGAACGCCTTGTGGCGGAACCGGTTCATCTGGAAATCCGCGCCCAGCTCGCGGTTGATCCGCTGCAGCAGGTTGAGATTGAATCGCGCGGTGACCCCTTTAGCGTCCGCATAGGCCGCGTCCAGCGTGGCCTTGTCCTTCTTGAGATCGACTCCGATCAGCAGGGCGCCGCCCGCCCCGACGGCCCGGCGCGCCTGCTTCAGGAACTGGAGCGCTTCGGGTGGAGTGAAGTTGCCGACGGTCGAGCCCGGGAAAAACGCCACCTTCCTGCGGATCGGCACGCCCGTGAACTCGGGCAGCGCAAGCGGCCGCGTGTAGTCGGCGCAGATGCCGACGATGTTGAGCCAGGGAAAACGGCCCGCCAGCTCGTTCGACGAGGCGCGCAGCGTACCGATCGCGATGTCGATGGGAACGTACAGCCGCGTCTGCAACGCCTGGATCAGGATGCGCGTCTTCGCCTGCACCCCGCTGCCGTACTCGATCAACTCGGCGTCGGGCCCGACGAACTGCGCGATGTCGGCGACGTTGCCGCGCAGGATCGCCGTCTCGGTGCGCGTCAGGTAATACTCGGGGAGCTCGCAGATCGCCTCGAACAAGCGGCAGCCCTGCTCGTCGTAGAAGTATTTCGGGGGGATGCCCTTCTGCGGAAGAGCGAGGCCGGCGAGCACGTCTTCGCGCAGCCGCTCGGCGCTCGGCAGAAACGTATAGAAGCGCACCACCCCGGGCGCCAGAGGCTGGGGGCTGGGCTCGGGCTTCATGCCGAGTGCCGGAATCTAGCCCGGCGGGTCGTTCGGTCCGGGGAGGGCGGCGAAATCGCCTGCCGGCGGCAGGCCTGCGGAAGATCGGTGCACGGCACGGCTGGAGGCGAACTCCAGCCATTGACGTATGCGAGTCGCGTCGCCGACACGCGTGTATTTGCCCCAGGAGTCAAGCAGCACGATGATAATGGAACGCCCGGCCAACGTCACCTGCATCACGAGGCAGCGCCCCGCCTCGGCGATGTATCCGGTCTTCGACAAGCCGATCTCCCAGTGGGAGCTGCGGGTCAGATTGTTGGTGTTGCCGAAACGCATCATGCGCCGCCCGACCTGTACCTGGACCGAAGTCGAAGTCGTGAAGTCCCGGATCTTGGGATACGCGTGGGCGGCCTGGACCAGCTTTGCCAGATCCTGAGCGGTCGACACGTTGCGGCCGGAGAGGCCGGTGCCGTCCTCGAAACGCGTGCCCGACATCCCGAGGAGCTGCGCCTTGAGGTTCATCGCGAGGACGCACGAATCCTTGCCCCCCGGATACGAGTTTGCGATCGCCGAGGCGGCGCGGTTTTCCGACGCCATCAGGGCGAGGTGCAGCATTTCGTCGCGGGTGAGAGTCGTGCCGACCTGCAGGCGCGAGTGGGAGCCGCGCAGCCTGTCGACGTCCGATTTGCCGATCGTCACCGGCTCGCCCGCATCGAGCTCCGCGTCCAGCGTGACGATTGCGGTCATCAGCTTGGTGAGCGAAGCGATCGGCAGCTTCGACTCCGCGTTCTTGCCGAGCAGAATTTCACCGGACTCCTGGTCGATGACCAGCGCGGCCTGCGACTTCAGCGAAGGCTGGCGCACCTCGCGAGCGAGGGCCGGCGTCGAGGCGACCGCCAGGGCAAGCAGGCACGCGAAGAGTATCCGCACCCTCCCTCCAAGCTTATTGTTGGGCCGGCCAGTTTAGCTTCGAGATCTGCAATTTGCAACGAAAATAGACACATACAGGGAAAACTTCAGGCGACCGGTGAACCGCTGACGGCTCGGATCGTGATTCGACAAGGCTATCAGACCGAAGCGTGCTCGGCTTCCTCCTGTTGCTGCAGGGCCCACATCTGGGCGTACGCGCCGCCCTTGGCCAGGAGCTCTCTGTGGGTTCCGCGTTCGACTATACGTCCCTGATCCAGAACGAGAATCTGGTCTGCATCCATCACCGTGGACAGGCGGTGAGCGATCACTAGGGTGGTGCGCCCGCGCGAGATGCGATCGAGCTCGGCCTGGATGCCTTTTTCGGTTTCGGAATCGAGAGCCGAGGTGGCCTCGTCGAAGATGAGAATGCTCGGGTTCTTCAGGACCGCGCGGGCGATCGCGACGCGCTGCTTCTCGCCGCCGGAGAGCTTCAGGCCGCGCTCGCCCACGCGCGACTCATACCGGTCCGGAAGGCTTTCGATGAATTCGTGGATATGCGCCGCCTTGGCCGCCTCGATGACTTCCTCGTGCGAGGCTTCCGGACGGCCGTAGTGGATGTTGTAGAGGATCGTATCGTTGAACAGCACCGTGTCCTGCGGAACGATGCCGATGGCGGCGCGCAGCGACGACTGCATCACGCCGCGGATATCGGCGCCGTTGACGGCGATGCGCCCGGCGTTCACGTCGTAGAAGCGGAACAAGAGGCGCGCCAGGGTGGATTTCCCCGAGCCGCTCGCGCCCACCACCGCGACCTTGCTTCCGGCCGGGATCTCGAAGGACACGTCGAACAGGATCCGGCGCCTCGGCTCGTAGCTGAAATCGACGCGCTCGAAACGCACCGTGGCGCCGCTTTTTCCAAGAGGCAGCGGCACCGCATCGGGCCGGTCCTGTATCTCCCGGTCCTGCGTGAGCAGGCGGAACATGCGGTCCATGTCGATGAGCGCCTGCTTGATCTCGCGGTATACCATGCCGAGGAAGTTGAGCGGAATGTAGAGCTGGATCAAAAGGGCGTTGACCAGTACGAGATCGCCGAGCGTCAGGGTCTTCGCCACCACCCCTTGAGCGGCGAGAATCATGAGCAGGGTCACGGCAACGGCGATGATGCAGCTCTGCCCGATGTTGAGTAGTCCGAGCGATGCCTCGTTCTTCACCGCCGCGGACTCGTATTTCTGCAGGTTCTCGTCGTAGCGGCGCGCCTCGTACTCCTCGTTGTTGAAGTATTTCACCGTTTCGTAGTTGAGCAGGCTGTCGATCGCGCGAGTGTTGGCCTTCGAATCCAGCTCGTTCGCCCGGCGGCGGATGTCCATGCGCCACTCGGTGACCGACACGCTGAAGGCGATGTAAACGGCTACCGCAACAAAAGTGACCGCCGCGAAGCGCCAGTCGAATTTGGTGAGAAGGATGCCCGCCACCAGGCTGAACTCGAGGATCACCGGGACGATCGAGAACAGCATGTAAGTCAGCAATGTCGAAATTCCGCGCGTGCCTCGCTCGATGTCGCGCGACACGCCGCCGGTATGGCGCTCGAGGTGAAAACGCAGCGACAGGCTGTGCATGTGGCGGAACACGGAGAGCGCGACCCGGCGTATGGCGCGCTGGGCCACGCGCACGAAGACGACGTCGCGGAGCTCCGCGAACAGCGTCGTCGAGAATCTCAGGATCCCGTACGCCGCGAGCAGGAAGAGCGGAAGCACCAGCACCGCGGTTTGCGCGTCGAGCGAATCGACCACTTCCTTGAGGATCAGCGGCACGCCGACGTTGGCGAGCTTTGCGGCGGTCAGAAAGGTCAGAGCGACCGCCACGCGCGTGCGGAATTCCCAGAGATACGGGACGAGCATGCCGACGGCGCGCCACTCGCTGCGCGACTTCGGCGTTTCCCCAGCCGCGGAGGGCAAGGCGAAACTGCGGTGATCGTGAGCCATTGGAACGATGTTACATGGGGGCGGCCGGGGGCGGGGCAAGGCCGGCGCGGCGCCTTTTCGACCCGCTTCCCGCCCCTGCCTTCAGACGGAGGGGGTATCATCCGTTATTGCTCTGAAGCCCAAGACATTCCGGAGGGCCTATGAATTCCCTAGCCATTCTCGCCGTGCTGCTCGCTGCGTGCGGCGTCGTTCTGACCGTCGCGCCCCTGCGCCGTCTCCTCGTCTCGCGCCTTGTCCTTCGCTGGTACCGCGGTCAGCTCCCGGCGATGTCGCAGACCGAGCGTGAGGCGATCGACGCCGGCACCGTGTGGTGGGACGGTGACCTGTTTTCGGGCCGCCCCGACTGGAACAAGCTGCTCGCCGTGCCGCGGCCCAGGGTCACCGCCGAGGAGCAGTCCTTTCTCGACAACGAAACCGAGCAGCTGTGCGCGATGGTGAACGACTGGGAGACCACCCAGATCTATCAGGACCTGCCGCCGCAGGCCTGGCAGTTCATCAAGGACAAGGGCTTTCTCGGGATGATCATCCCGAAACGTTACGGCGGAAAGGAATTCTCCGCGACCCTGCATTCCCAGGTCATACAGAAGCTCGCGTCGCGCTGCGGCGCGGCGGCGGTGCACGTGATGGTGCCCAACTCGCTGGGGCCGGCCGAGCTGCTCCTGCACTACGGCACCGAGGAGCAAAAGAACCATTACCTGCCGCGGCTCGCCAAAGGGCTGGAGATTCCCTGCTTCGGGCTCACCAACCCGCACGCCGGCTCGGACGCGGCCGCCATCCCCGACTTCGGCGTGGTGTGCAAAGGCGTCTGGGAAGGCAGGGAAGTCCTCGGCATGCGCGTCACCTGGGAAAAGCGCTACATCACGCTCGGGCCGATCTCGACCCTGCTCGGGCTCGCGATCCGCCTGCACGACCCGGATCACCTGCTGGGTGACAAGGAGGACATCGGCATCACCTGCGCGCTCGTGCCGAGCCACACGCCCGGCGTGAACATCGGCCGCCGCCACAATCCGCTGAACGCGGTGTTCCAGAACGGTCCGAACTGGGGCAAGGACGTCTTCATGCCGCTCGACTGGATCATCGGCGGGCCGAAGATGGCCGGCCAGGGCTGGCGCATGCTGATGGAGTGCCTCGCCGCGGGCCGCTCGATCTCGCTGCCGTCTTCGGGCACCGGCTACGCCAAGCTCGCCGCGCGCGCGACCGGCGCGTACGCGCGCGTGCGCAGCCAGTTCAAGACGGCGATCGGCAAGTTCGAGGGCATCGAGGAGCCGCTCGCCCGCATCGGGGCGAACCTCTACATGATGGACGCGGCGCGCGCGATGACCGCCGGCGCCGTCGACCTCGGTGAAAAGCCCTCCGTGGTCTCGGCGATCGTCAAGTATCACCTCACCGAGCGCGGCCGGATCATAGTCAACGACGCGATGGACATCCTCGGCGGCAAAGGCATCTGCCTCGGGCCGAACAACTTCATGGGACGCTCGTATCAGCAGCTGCCGATCGCGATCACGGTCGAGGGGGCCAACATCCTCACGCGCAATCTGATCGTGTTCGGGCAGGGCGCGATCCGCTGCCACCCCTACGTGCTGAAGGAGATGCAGGCCGCGCGCGACGGCGACCTGGCGGCGTTCGATGCCGCGTTCTTCGGCCATGCGTGGCACGTCGTCGCGAACGAGGTGCGCGCCTTCGTGATGGCCGTCACCGGATCGCGCTTCGTTTCGGTCCCGCGAGGAGCGGCGCCGCAGGTCCGCCGCTACTATCAGCACCTGACTCGAATGTCCTCCGCGCTCGCCTACGCGGCGGATATCTCGATGCTCGCGCTCGGCGGGTCGCTCAAGCGCCGGGAGAGAATCTCGGCGCGTCTGGGCGACGTGCTCTCGATGCTTTACCTCGCCTCGGCGACGCTCAAGCGCTTCGAGGACGAAGGCCGCCAGGAGGGCGATCTTCCGCTCGTGCACTGGTCGGTGCAGGACGCTCTCGCCCGCGCGGCGGAAGCCCTGCACGGCGTGCTTGCGAATTTCCCGATGCGCTGGATCGGGGCGATCCTGCGCCTGGCGATCTTCCCGCTGGGGCGGCGCTTCGCGCCGCCGGCCGACGCGCTCGGCCACGAGGTCGCGCGCCTGCTCATCGCGCCCTCGGCCGTCCGCGACCGCCTTTGCGCCGGAATCTATCTGCCCAAGGCGGAGAGCGACCCGCTCGGATGCCTCGAGGCCGCGCTCGACGCCGCGATCAGGGCCGAGGCGGTCGAGGCCAAGATCCGGGCAGCGCAGAAATCCGGGACCATCAGCGGCAGGGGAGCCGAGGAGCTGACGCAGGCGGCGCTCGCCGCGAAGCTCATCGGCGGCGAAGAGCTGTCCTTGCTCAAGCGCGCCGCGCAGTTGCGCGACGAGGTGATTCGCGTCGATCATTTCCCGCAGGATCTAGGACGGGCGGAAGCCAGCCGGCCCGCGCAGCCGCAGCGCGCCGCCGCGTAGCAGTTCCCCGCAGTCCTTCTTGCCGTCGGAGGCTCGATGTCAAAAGCCGTGTACATCGTCGACGGGGTGCGCACCCCGTTCCTGAAATCGCGCAACCGGCCCGGCCCCTTCTCGGCGAGCGACCTTGCGACCGCGGCGGGGAAATCGCTTCTGATACGCCAGGCGTTCGCGCCCAGCGAGCTCGACGAGGTGATCCTCGGCTGCGCCGCGCCCTCGGTCGACGAGGTCAACATCGGGCGCGTCGCGGCGCTGCGCATGGGCTGCGGCCAGAAGGTCCCGGGATGGACGGTGATGCGCAACTGCGCCTCGGGCATGCAGGCGCTCGATTCCGCGATCGCCAACATGCTCTCGGGGCGGTCGAACCTGGTGCTCGCGGGCGGCGTCGACGCGCTCTCCCGCGTTCCCCTTCTGTACTCCGACCTCATGGTCGTGTGGTTCTCGAACTTCATGGCGGCGAAGAGTCCGCTGCAGAAAGCCGGCATGTTCCTGAAGTTGAAGCCGACGCAGTTGCTCACCCCGATCATCGGCCTCATGAAAGGGCTGACCGACCCCTACGTGGGCCTGCTCATGGGCCAGACCGCCGAGAACCTCGCGCATCGATTCGGAATCTCCCGCCTGCAGATGGACGAGTTCGCCGCCGGCAGCCACGCGCGCGTCATTCGCGCCCAGAAAAGCGGAGTCTTCAGCGACGCCCATGACGGCATGGCCCCCGAAATCGCTCCGATCTACGACGAGCGGGGGGATCTCTTCAAGGACGACGACGGCGTGCGCGAGGACTCCACGGTCGAGAACCTCGCGAAGCTGAGGCCTTTCTTCGACCGGAAGTACGGCAACGTCACCGCCGGAAACTCATCCCAGATTACCGACGGCGCAACGTGGCTGGTGCTCGCGACCGACGAGGCGGTGAAGCGCCACGGCTTGAAGCCGGTCGGGCGCATCGTCGACTCGCAGTGGGCGGGGCTCGACCCGGCGCAGATGGGCCTCGGGCCGGTCCATGCGTCCACGCCGATTCTCGAACGCCACGGCCTGAAGCTCAACGATCTCGACGCGTGGGAGATCAACGAGGCTTTCGCGGCTCAGGTGCTCGGCTGCCTCGCCGCCTGGAAAGAAACCAGGTATTGCCGCGAGGAGCTGGGGCTCGATCGCGCCATGGGCGAGCTCGATCCGGAGAAGCTCAACGTCGACGGCGGCGCGATCGCGCTCGGCCATCCGGTCGGCGCCTCCGGCGCGCGCATCGTGCTGCACCTCCTGCACGCCCTCAAGCGGGCCAAAGGCAAACGCGGCATCGCCTCGATCTGCATCGGCGGCGGCCTGGGCGGCGCGATGCTGGTCGAGGCGTTGTAGACGCTCATGCCCGGCGCTTACCGGAACTGGAAGCTCGAGACCGACGCGGACAATCTCGTCTGGCTGTCTCTCGACAAGGCCGGCGCCTCGACCAACGTGCTGTCGGCCGAGGTGATGTCCGAGCTCGACCGCGTTGTCGACGAGCTGACCCAGCAGAAGCCGCGAGGGCTGATCATCCGTTCGGCGAAGGAATCCGGATTCATCGCCGGCGCCGACGTCGAGGAGTTCACCAGGATCAAGGACCCGGACGACGCGATGCGGCTGGTCCGGCGCGGCTGGGACCTGTACAACAAGGTCGCCGCGCTGCCCTTTCCGACGCTCGCGCTGGTGAACGGCTTTTGCATGGGCGGAGGCACGGAGCTCGCGATCGCCTGCCGCTACCGCATCGCGGTCGATCAGCCCGGGACGCGCTTCGCCCTTCCCGAAGTGATGCTCGGCATCCTGCCGGGCTGGGGCGGGGTGATGCGCCTGCCGCGCCTGGTCGGCCCCAGCGCGGCGCTCGACATGCTGCTCACCGGCCGCGCGGTCGATGCGCACCGCGCCAAGCGCATGGGGCTGGTGGACGCGGCCGTGCCGCCGCGCATCCAGGAGAACAGCGCGCGCATGATGGTGCTCGAGGCGCCGCGCCCGCGCACCCTGCCCCTTTTTCAGCGCTTCATGAGCTCGGCCCTGATGCGCCCTGTGGTCGCGGCCATGGCGAGAAAGCAGCTCGCCGCCAGGGCGTCGCCCGACCATTACCCGGCGCCTTACGCGATCCTCGCCCTGTGGCAGAAATACGACGGCGATCCTTTCGCGCCGCGCCCCGAGGATCCGGCGTCGGTGGTCGGCCTGCTCGAAGGCGATACCGCGCGCAATCTAATCCGCATTTTCTTTCTTCAGGAGCGGATGAAGTCGCTCGCCAAGGACAGCGACTTCAAGGCGGCGAGGGTTCACGTCATCGGCGCGGGCGTGATGGGCGGCGACATCGCGGCGTGGTGTTCGATGCGCGGCCTGACGGTCACGCTGCAGGATCAATCGCCCGAGCGCATCGCGCCGGCGATGAAACGCGCCGCCGATCTGTTCAAGCGCCGCCTGCGCGACAAGCCGCGCATCCGCGATGCGCTCGACCGCCTGATCCCCGATGTCGCCGGAGACGGGGCGCGGCACGCCGACGTCATCATCGAGGCCATCTTCGAGAACCTGCAGGCCAAGCGCGATCTGTTCGCCAAGCTCGAGGCGCAGGCGAAGCCCGGCGCGATCCTCGCGTCGAACACCTCCAGCCTGAAGCTCGCCGACATCGGCGCCCAATTCAAGAAGCCGTCGCGCCTGGTCGGGATCCACTTCTTCAACCCGGTGTCGCAGCTGCAGCTCGTCGAGGTGGTGACGGGCGAGAGGACCGACCCGCAGGTCGCGAAGAACGCCGCGGCCTTCGTGCGCCAGATCGACAAGCTGCCCCTGCCGGTCAAGGACTCGCCCGGATTTCTCGTCAACCGGGTTCTCGGCCCCTACATCGATCAGGCCCTGCGCATGGTCGACGACGGCCTCGCGCCCGAAACGCTGGACGCGGCCGCCGTCGCCTTCGGCATGCCCATGGGGCCGATCGAGCTCGCCGACACGGTGGGGCTGGATATCTGCCTCGCGGTCGGCAAGGAGCTCGCGGGCGAGGACGCCGCGGTGCCGAAGAAACTCGCCGAGCTCGTCGCCGCAGGAAACCTGGGCAGGAAGTCCGGGCGCGGCTTCTACGTCTGGAAGGACGGCAAGGCGCGCAAGGGCTCGAGCCGCGGTGCGCAGTCGGACGCCCAGGCGGAGCTGAGCGCGAAGCTCCTCGCGCCCTATCTCAGGGAAGCGCGCGCCGCGGTTGCCGAAGGCATCGTCGCCGACGCCGATCTCGCCGACGCCGGATTGATCTTCGGCACGGGCTTCGCGCCTTTTCGCGGCGGTCCGCTGAACTATCTCAAAGAGCAGGGCTACTGAGCGAGCGGGTTGGAAGGATGCGCCAGTCGGCTTGCCCATGTATGATTGGGCCGTGGGAGAATTTTGGCTCTGACCAGGGAGGGTCGGGTGTCATTCGCTTCGACGGTTAGCGCGCTGCGCAAGCGTATCGTCACGACCGCGGCTGCGGTACTACTGCTCTACTGCGGCGCCGTGGCGGCGCAGACGACACCCGCCCAGCGAGCGCAGCCGCCCGCAAAACCGCAGGTCCAGCCGGCCAAGCCGCAGCCGCAGGAGCCTCAGTCCCAGGCTCAGGCTGTCCCCACCCAGCCTCCCGCCCCGGCGCGCTTCGACATCCAACGCTACGTCGTCGAGGGAAATACGTTGCTCTCGCAACGCGAAGTGGACAAGATTCTCGCGCCGTTTGCCGGAAAGAACCGCGACTTCGGCGACATACAGCGCGCCCTGGAAGCGCTGCAGGACGCCTACGCCGGGCGCGGCTACAACGCGGTGCGCGTCAGTGTCCCCGAGCAGGATATTCGCGCCGGGCAGGTGCGCCTGCGCGTGGGCGAGGCCCGCCTGCGCAGGGTCAAGGTCGAGGGCAACCTTTTTTTCAGCGAGAAGAATGTGCGGGCCGGTCTGCCTTCCCTGAAAGAAGGCGCGTCGCCGAATACCGGGGCGATCAGCAAGGACGCGCAGCTCGTCAACGAGAATCCCTCCAAGCAGGTCAGCGTCGCGCTGCAGGCCGCGGACGACCCGGGCCAGGTCGACGTGACGGTCCGCGTAACCGACGAGAAACCCTGGCGCCTCTCGGCGTACATCGACAACACCGGCACGCCCAGCACCGGGAACTATCGCGTCGGCGCCGGCTACTCGAACGCCAACCTCTTCAACGGCGACGACGTGCTCAACATCCAGGCGATCACCTCGCCGGATCACATGTCCGACGTCAAGATCTTCGGCGCCGGGTACCGGATCCCCATATACAGATGGTCCGGGATCGTCGACGTTCTGGCCGGGTACTCGAGCGTCAACTCCGGGACGGTGCAGGGTCTGTTCAACGTATCGGGGAGCGGCGATGTGTTCGGGCTCCGCTACACCCAGCTCCTGGGGCGGTTCGAGACCTACGAGCACCGGGCCTCGCTCGGCCTGGATTACCGCGCCTACAAGAACGACGTGGTCCCGCTCGACGGGGCCACCGGATCGGTCACCCCCGACATCACCGTGCGGCCGGTGTCGCTCGCCTACATCGGGCGCTTCTCCAGGGTCGGGCAGGATCTGTCGTTCAGCGCTTCCTATTCGCGCAATATTCCCGGAGGCGCCAACGGCGACGACGCGGCCTTCGCCGCGGACAACCAGCGTGACGGGGCGAACCCCAAGTACAGCATCTGGCGCGAGAGCGTTTCGTTCTCGCAATTGCTGCCGTCCGACTTCATCCTGCGCGCGCTCGCCAACGCCCAGCAGACCCACGACGCCCTGGTCGCCGGCGAGCAGTTCGGGATGGGCGGCGTGGACAGCGTGCGCGGCTACTACGAGCGCGAAGTGGCGAACGACATCGGCTGGCGCCTGTCGCTCGAGGCGTACAGCCCGGATTTCGGCACCTGGTTCGGCAAGACCTGGCGCGCGCGCGCGCTGGTTTTCGCCGATGCCGCGCGCGGCCACGACAGCGAGCCGCAGCAGAACCCCGACAGCAAGCTCGGCAGCTTCGGCCTGGGGGTTCGCGCGAACCAGGGCAAATCCCTTGCGTTCCGGCTCGACGTGGCGCGCGTCACGCAGGACGCCGGCACGCGCCAGACCGGCGACTGGCGCGCGCACTTTGCCGCGGCTTACAGCTATTGACCCCCGTGCACCGTGCGAAAAGTCACACGAATCGGATGTCGCGGAGGCCTAGAATGAGTTTCCCGTTTGCCGCGGGAAGGAAATACCCGGGAGGGTAGCCATGTACAGTACCAGGCTCAAGCGTGGGGACAGTTTCAAGCCCAAGCTGATCGCGCTGTCCGTCGCGGCGTGCTTCAGTCTTTCCTCGACGCAGACCTCCGCCAACCCCACCGGCGGCAAGGTGGCCTCCGGCAGCGCGAGCTTCTCCGCGTCGGGCAATACCCTGACGATCACCAACACCGCCGGCACGATCATCAACTGGCAGAGCTTCTCGATCGGCGTCAACGAGATCACCCGCTTCCTCCAGTCCTCGAGCTCCTCCACGGTGCTCAACCGCGTCGTCGGCAAGAACGGCGTGGTCCCGCAGAGCGTGATCGACGGGGTGCTGTCTTCCAACGGCCGGGTGTTCCTGCTCAACTCGAGCGGCATCCTGATCGGCCAGGGCGCGCGCATCGACGTCGGCGGATTCGTCGCCTCGAGCCTGAACCTCTCGAACCAGGATTTCCGTGCCGGCAAGATGCGCTTCACCGAAACGCCGGGCGCCGGGAGCGTCTCGAACGAGGGCGTGATCGATACCACTTCCAGCGGCCCGGGCGGACGCGTGTTCCTGATCGCCCCGGACGTGAAGAACTCGGGGATCATCCGCACCCCGCAGGGCCAGATCGTGCTCGCTGCCGGCAAGAGCGTCGAGCTCGTCTCGGAAAATTCCCCGTTCGTCACGGTGACCATCACTGCCGACAGCGAGCGGGCGCTCAACCTGGGCAAGCTCATCGCCGACTCGGGTCGCGTCGGCATGTTCGGCGGGCTGGTCCGCCAGGGTGGGGTGGCCCAGGCGGACAGCGCCGTCCTCGGCGCGAACGGAGAGATACGCCTGGTCGCGACCAAGGACCTGACCCTGGACGAGGGCAGCCGCACCACGGCAAACGGTCCCAGCGGCGGCAACATCCTGCTGCAGGCCGAGGGCGGCACCAATCTGGTCTCCGGCACGGTCGAAGCCCAAGGCAATTCCGGACAAGGTGGGACCATACAAGCGCTCGGAGTGCGCGTGGGCGTCATCGGCCACGGCGTCATCGACGCCTCGGGCGACGCGGGCGGCGGCACCGTGCTCGTCGGCGGCGATGCACACGGCGCGAACCCGAACGTGCAGAACGCGCAGCAGACCCTGGTCGGCCCGGACGGAATCATCCGCGCCGATGCCCGCACCAC
>Ga0137403_10001085_pt1 | contig 34496 bp, 40 predicted proteins | sample CZOMad2_1_16fung_FD_122057 | JGI IMG/M metagenome (GOLD analysis project Ga0137403, IMG submission 122057) | Vadose zone soil fungal communities from Angelo Coast Range Reserve, California, USA - CZOMad2_1_16fungal (Hybrid Assembly) | ecosystem: Environmental > Terrestrial > Soil > Vadose zone... | reverse complement strand
TGGTGGGCGCTATAGGATTCGAACCTATGACTTCCACCGTGTGAAGATGGCACTCTACCGCTGAGTTAAGCGCCCACTGGCCTCATTCAATCAGTTCGGAGCGGAAATCGTCAACTCGCGGCCCTTTTCGTTACGATCGCAGATACCAGGGCACGTTAATAACAATGATCCGGCGGTTGCCTTTTGCATAGAGGAGCACTTTGAGCGCGGTGGCGCGGTTCTGTTAAAGGTTCGGTGGAATCTTTGACAGGCAGGTCGAGGCAATCCGGAAAGCCGAGTATCCGGCCTCACTCAATTGTGTTGTGATTCCCGCGTTATCGGCCAGTGGAGCGTTCCTGGAGCCTTCACAGATTGCGGCGATGATTTAGAGATAAGCCTATGGTCAGAACGGTCTCCGATCCGGCACTCGGAGTTCTTGGAGTGTGTGCCGCAAGTCTCCTTGGGTCACTCCAAGGTGCCAAGAATCCCCAGCTAGGGCCGAATACCAGACGGTAATTACGTCCGTTTTCGAGTCGAACGCCAGAGTGGATTTGTAAATTGCGCTGCCGTCCCAATGACCGCGATCAGGTGTTAATAGTGGTCTGGAAAAATGTGTCCAATGGATGCCGTCATCCGATAGGGCCAAGAAAAGATCGTCATGTCCGCAATCACTGTCATATGCTGATGCCAGCATCGCGTAAACACCGCGTGTAAAGACTAACTGATCTTCGGTTTGTACATCATCATCGAAGTCGCGCCGAATGCTGTCGTCATTCACAAATCTGTCCCTCCTGACCGGCATGGATATGCGCGGGCGCAGCTCAAACAGTTCAGTCACCCCGATGTGCCAGATTCGATAACCAGGCTGGACAATGTCGGTGAGGCGTGGTGCAGACCAATGCACGCCGTCCCAAGATGTTCGATACTGCACGAAGGTCGAAGAGGCTGAGCAGCCCGCCCCACCTGCATTCACCGACCATAACCAGTATTGATCGCCAATTTTGGCGACCGTCGGCATGACTACCTGGTAGTCTGGTGCGTGAATCACACGCTCCGGCGTGCTCCAGTGCAACCCATCGATTGATATCGTCCGTATTACATCACTAAAGTGAAATTGGTCTTCGGAGATGTAATAGAGCCAAAGCTGGTCGGAAATGCGGTCGTAAAAAAGACTTGAATCTGCCAAATGAGAATGGGGAGCCGGTTTCTGTATTGGATTGGTTCCTCCGGGAGGAAGTGACCAATGCTGCCCGTCATCAGAAACCAAGATTGAGGGATTCTCGTCTTCCGCATCGCTATGGGGATACGGTGCCACTACCATCCAGTATGTAAATCCACGCCATGGAGGCGAGAATTTAACAATTGACGGTTCGGTGACTTGGCCGGAACCGTCAGGAGTGGGTATGGTCAGAGGAGCGACAGCATTTGGCAGCACTCCCGCGTCTTGGGCGGAAGCACCTGTCGAAGACGCGACAATGAGTGCGAACATCGAGAAAATCAAATGTCGCAGTCGCACAGCCTAGCTGAGAACACAAGAACACGTAAAAAGTTGCGGACTGGCCGGGAAAGTTCTGTGCAAAGTGCAGCTAGAAACATAGGCAAAACTTGCGCAAAGAACCCTGCCAAATCCGAGTCAATTTGCTCTTTCCGAGAGCGTAAATGCAGCCGAATCAACACGAGTTAGCTCATCTAATCTGAGTTAAGCGCCCACTCAACAGAGGCTATAGTCTAGCAAAGGAAACGTTTCTGCTTGGTTCGCGCCGTGATAGCCTAGTTCTCGCGGCGTGCCGGGCGAGCCCGCCTTTACCTGCCGCGCCGGTCACCCGATGGCGTTCGATTCCAAACCTGCCAAGACACCTGTACTCCCTTCAGAGAAAGGGACTTCTGACCCTCAGGATGCGCAACTTTTTCCCTCTGGCAGGGTTGATTCTGATGTGAGCAGCATCGCCATCGATCGCGGGGTGCTCGCGATGGGGGGCGGACCTCGCCAGCCCCAGCTTGCGGTCGAGGCGGGCGTGTCTGGCGAAATCAGCGACGCGCAGGTGATGCTGAAAGTGAAGGCCGGTGATGATTCGGCTTTTGATTACCTGGTGCAGAAATACCGCCGGCCGATGATGAGTTTCATGTACCGCATGGCGCATAACGCGGCGGTGGCGGAGGATCTGGCGCAGGAGGTTTTTCTCCGCGTCTATCGCTCACGCGAGAACTACGAGGCCAGCGCGAAGTTTACGACTTGGCTCTATCGCATTGCCACGAATCTGGCAGTGAATCATGCGCGCGACACGCGGCAGGAACGGCCGGAGAATACGGTCAGCATCGACGAGCCGGATGAGGAAAGCGGACGCACTCTTGATGTGCCCGACGCTGCGCCAACCGCAGAAGAGAATCTGGTGCGGCGAGAACGGCTGGCGGCAATCCGGCAGCGTGTTGAAGCTTTACCGGAGCGACAGAGGCTTGCAGTTGTTATGCATAAATATCAGCAAATGGATTACCGGCAGATCGCCGATGTGTTGAAGTTGAGCGAGTCTGCCACCAAGTCATTGCTGTTTCGCGCATATGAGACACTGCGCGAGCAGTTGAAGGAGTTTATTTAAAGACGCGGGCGAAGGCGCCCGCGCCACAGTGGTAAGAGGATGCAATCATGAAGTGCAATGAAATTCGCGAACTGATGCCGGACCTGGCCGCCGGACTGAGTACGACCACGTCGGAGATGAAAATCCATCTTGACTCCTGTGCCGAATGCGCGGGGAAGCTGGAGGCATTCCGCCAAACCATGTCGCTGCTCGATGAGTGGCAAGCACCGGCACCGTCTCCTTATTTCGACGTACGCCTGCGCGCGCGCTTGCGTGAAGAGTTGCAAAAGCAGGCGAGCGGATTCCTGCAGTGGTTGCGGCGGCCTGCGCTGGCCATTTCGTTTGCCGTGCTGATGGTGGTTAGCGTGACGCTGGTGCGGTTTACCGGATCCGGCTCCAAGCATGGTCCTCAGCAAATAGCGAGCGTTCCTGCAGAGCCGGGCACGGCCGTTGGCGATTTACAGGCCTTGGATAAGAATCATGACTTGTACTCGGACTTCGATGTGCTCGATGATCTGACAGTGCAACAGGATGTGACCGCGAATCCGTAGAACGATTCTCTATCCTTCGCCAGGAAGACCGGGGAAATGGGTACACGAAATTCCACCACTGCACGGCTGCTCATCGTGAGCCTTGCTCTCGCGACGCCGGTGGCCGCCCAGAAGCATCAGCCACCGCGAGCGCAGCAGCGGGCTGAACGACGTGAAGAGCGGCAGGCCGCCAGACCGCCGCAACCGCCGGCTCATCATGCAGGGGAATGGCTCCGGCAACACAAAGGCGTGCCTCCCGATCAACAGCAGAAAGCTCTGGAAAGTGATCCTCAGTTCCGCAACTTACCGCCGGAGCGGCAGCAACGATTGCGTGATCGCTTGCAGCGCTTTAATAGCCTGCCGCCGCAACGTCAGGACCGCATTCTCAACCGGATGGAAACTTGGGAGCACCTGACTCCTGGGCAGAAGCAGCAAGCGCGGCAAGTCTTTGGCCAGCTACAGCAGCTTCCTCCTGACCGGCGCCGCATGATGGGCACTGCCATCCGCGATCTTCGAGCCATGCCTCCCGAACAGCGCCAGGAAGTAATTGAGTCCGAGCGCTTCAAGAGCATGTTCTCGCCGCAGGAACGCGATCTTCTGACGAATGCCAGCCGGCTGCCTCTCGCGCCAGCTGAGAATCAGAACGAGCAAGGGCCGGAAGAATAGCGTCGCCTACACCGAATGTACGGCTTGCACTTAGACCATCGCGACTGCCAAAATCGGCATCTACTCTAGCAATCCGCATATATTGAGGTTTGATATGGCTGACGCTCTACGGATCACAATCGAAGAGTTGCGCAGCAGGATGGAAGCCGGAGAAGACTTCACCATCATTGACGTTCGCAATCCACAAGCCTGGGCTCAATCGGACGTGATGTTGCCGGAGGCGATCCGCGTTCCAGTGGAGGAACTAGAAGAGAGCCTCCCCAAGATCCCCTCAGGAAAGCCCATTGTCACGTACTGCACTTGACCGACTGAAGGATCCAGCGCCAGTTTGGCGCAGAAATTATTGCAGCACGGGTACAAGAATGTGCGGGCCCTTCAAGGTGGGCTCGACGCCTGGCGCAATGCAGGTTTGCCGATGCAGACGAAGAGGCAGGCTGCGTAGCGGAGTCTGAGAGAACATCGTTCTTGGCCGTGATTCGGCTTGATTGTCATCGCCTCAACAGATTTCTTGCCACGAACAGCACATTCGCTGGCCGTTCTGCCAACCGGCGCATGAAGTAGGGATACCACTCTGTGCCAAACGGGATGTAAACACGCATGCGCCAGCCTTCTCGCGCAAGGCGCCGCTGCAAGTCGCGGCGGATGCCGTAGAGCATTTGGAATTCAAACGCATCGCGCGGGATATTTTCCCGAATGGCAAACGACTTGGCCTGGTTGATGATCTTTTCATCATGCGTGGCCAGGCCGTGATAGATCCCGCTCTTCATCAAAACTTTCATCAACTTCACGTAATTGGCGTCAACCTCGGATTTGGCTTGGAACGCGATCTCGGGTGGCTCTTTGTAGGCTCCTTTACACAAGCGAATGCGAATGCCTCGGCTTAGCAGCTTTTCGATCTCGCTCTCCGCGCGACGCATATAGGACTGGATGACCGCACCTACGCATCCCTGATTTCCAGGAATGCGGTGAAGTTCGTACACGAAATCGAGCGTGCGCTGAGTGTAGGCAGAGCCTTCCATGTCCACTCGGACGAAATTCCGCGGATTCGAGCTGGCAGCTTTTGCCGCCAGTCCGCTCACCAGCTCGCGGGCTAAATTCTCATCCACATCGAGACCCATATGAGTCAGCTTGAGGCTGATATTGGCGTTGAGTTTGCGGGCGGAAATCTCGTCGAGCAGTTGATGATAGAGCTGCGCGCTGACGCGGGCTTCTTCGGCATTGCTCACGTTTTCGCCAAGATTATCGATGGAGACGCTCAGACCGCCCTGGTTTACTGTGCAGGTGGCGCGGAGCACATCGGCCACCTGGGTTCCGGCGACGAAGCGAGCTGAGATTCGCTGCCCGATCGCAGAACGCTCGGCGAGAGCGCGTAAATAGCGGCTTTCGGAAAGAGAAATGAAAAGCGCCCTCAGCACGGGAATCCTTCGCAGGGGTGCCCCTTTCCGGGTGGCAATAGTTCCTGCGGGTGCATTTGCGGTAAGAGCAAGTACCAAGAAGGCCCCTCGACGTCGCTCAGAGCGATCTCTGATACACGAATAAAAGCCTCAGGCCGATGGGCGTAGCGCCCGCGGATCGTAGGCACAGCAATTTTGTATCACACCGTGGAAATGGTCAGCCTGATGGGCACAGTCACTTGGGATCGAAGCTGAACTCGATCGGCTCGTGAGTTTCGTGCGTGGCCGGTTCCCATCGCCATTTCTGGACGGCGTTTTCCGCCGCCTGCACCAGAACCGGGTGTCCACCTTTTACCGCGACCGACTTCACCGCGCCGTTTGGGGCGACCACGGCCTCGATCCGTACCGTTCCTTTTAAATTCATGGTCCGGGCGAGTTGGGGATAGGACGGCACTATACGGTTCACCACCTTGCGCTTTCCTACCGGCTGCTCCTCTTGCTGAGCGAAGGAATGCGCAGGAATGAGGGCTGCCGCCCAAAGTAGAACCAATAGCGCAACTGAGCGGTGATGCGTCATACGGGAGGTAACTACGTCCGCAGGTTATTGGTAATGCTGAAACTGGTAAAGATGACGAGAGTAATCAGCGGTGGTTCCGATCGGGGAAGGGACTCTCCACCAAGGTGTTGGAAGGATAGTCAACTCGTGAGCCGTTGAAAAAGCTCTTTCGCCCGCGGGTAGAATCTGGGTTTATGAGCAGGCCAGACGGCCCGAAGAGCGGCACACGAGTTTATTGGTTTGGGGCTGGCCTGGGGCTGTGCGCGGGCTTCATAGACGCCAAATTCGGTGATCTGTTGCTGACCGCTCTGTTCGTGCTGGCTTCCACGATGCTGCTGGGGGCGCTGCGGCCGGAGCGGCCATGGAGGTGGACGGTTGTCGTCGGCATATTCGTTCCAGTGGTGCAGTTGGCCGCTTATTTATCGCTGACTCAGAAGCCATACCAGGCTCAAATTTACGAATCTTTCCTGGGATTTCTCACTGGCATCGCGGGCGCCTACGGCGGCGCGCTGGGGCGGAGAGCATTCGAGGTTTTGTTCGCGGCGAAGTAGTTTGAGCAATTAGCAGTAAGCATTCAGCCGCTGAATACTGACCGCACAAAAGTCTCGGATAACCACAAAGTTACTCCCGTTTCCACAGCAGTAAAAGGTATGCTGCCTCGCATGGGAGTTTCGGTCTCGGTGCTGGCCTCCGGCAGCCGGGGAAATTGCGCCATTGTGTGCAGTTCGAGCACTCGCATTCTCGTGGATGCCGGCATCTCTTGCCGCGAAACTTTCAAGCGCATGAAAGCTGCGGGAGGTGATCCGCGCATGCTATCTGCGGTTCTCATCACGCACGAGCATTCCGATCACGTTTACGGTCTCCGCATTCTGGCAAAGAAACTCAGCGTCCCCATTTTCATGACCGGAGCCGCGCACCAAGCCTGGACGCGCTCGGTGCGCGAGGAAACCGGCGAGAAGCCCGAAGTCGCGAAGCTGGAAACGTTCTTCTCCGGCCGCAGCTTTCAAATTGGTGATATCGCCGTCACGCCCTTCACCATCCCGCACGATGCTGCCGATCCCGTGGGATTCACGTTCCGCGCGGAAGGCATCAAGGTCGGCATCGCCACCGATCTCGGGTACCTCCCACCTAACGTTTGCGATCACCTGCGCGGCTGCGATCTGCTGGTAATCGAGTCCAATCATGATCTCGAAATGCTGCGCGGCGGGCCGTATCCCTGGTCCGTCAAGCAGCGCGTTATGAGCCGGGTGGGGCACCTTTCCAATGAAGCTCTCGCGGATTTCTTCTCGGGCGATTATGATGGAGGAGCAACATACGTTGTTCTGGCGCATCTATCTGAGCAGAACAACCATCCTGAGATTGCGCGCAGAGCAGCGGAAAAGGCCCTGGGGACCCGCCAGACATTACTTCACAATCGTGTGATGCTGGCAACGCAGTCGGAGGCGATGGAAGCGATCCGGCTGTAGTTTCTATGAGTCAGTGCATCGATCCGATCGTAGGCAAAATTCTGGCCGGCTGGCGCTATGATATTTCCGGTCTCGCGCCGGAGATGCGCGGCGACTACGAAGATCACTTCGCCGCCTGCGAACGCTGCCGCAGCAAACAGCGGCTGCATCGCACCATTGATGTTTCCCTGATCGCGCTGGCTTCGGTTTCTGCGGGAGTATTCCTGCTGGCTTTTGGTGTGATTCGCCATTTCGGGCCGCAGCATGCTTTTATTCTGGAACTGGCGGCGCTGGCGGGGTTCGCGCTCTCTGCTTTGATCTGGCTGGTTGTCGCGGTAGCTACTCCGGCTCCGGTAACCATGATAGAAGTTGCACGGGTGGGTGCGAGGCACGTGCACGACCGGCTCCCGCAGGAAATTCGTGACCGGCTGCCAGAAGAGCTGCGAATGAAAATTACCGGTTCATGAACTGGAGCCGGCAAAAATTTTTGAAATTGACCAAATCAAATCAGGTTTTCTGGCATCACACTCCACAAGTGAGCTCGGGCATATTAAAGACGGCGACGATTGCGGTGCTGGCAGCCATGATAGTGGTTCCAGCGGCGAGAATCGCCGCTCTCAGCGCGGGTTCACACCTGCGACTGGCCAGCTGTCATCACCAAAGATCCAAAGCTCCGGCTCCCATGCCGGACAATTTTAGCTGCTGTCTATCGGGACACAATTCTGCGATTGTGCCTGCACATTTCAATATTCAATCTGCCGCGACGGCTTTGGCTCTGATTCTGTCGGATGGCAGTCTGTTTGTCACCGTGTCAGGCCCCACGCTTCGGGACCTGATCTGTTCATCCGAGGATCCGCCCGGCAACCTTCCGCTGCGCATCTGATCGCCTTCTTTCGCCGATTCCTCTGCGACGGTAAAGCCTGCCGGGGCGTGGCCAAATCTTGCATCCTCACCTGGGAGTAAGACCGTGCGATCAGTGCTTTTGCTTAGTGTTGCGATTCCCGCGATAGTTTCTTGCGCGCTAGCGCAGGAAGCAAGTCATAACCAGGAACCAAATCACAACATGGATATGTCCAGGCGAGAACAGGCCGGTCAAAGCATGCAGAGCAGGAGCATGGAAGGGTCACCCTCGTGGTTGCCATCCTTTCATGCCGGTTCTGGTAGTAACTGGCAGCCGGCATCGGTTCCCGCACATTTGTGGATGACCACGCGCGGCAGTTGGGATCTGATGGCGCATGGAGCTTTATTTCTGACCTATAACCAGCAGGGTGGGCCACGGGGAGAAGGCAAGGCCGAGTCGGTGAATTATCTGATGCTGATGGAGCAGCACAAGCTCGGCTCAGGAACGCTGCTTTTTCGCCAGATGTTTTCTGCGGAGTCGCTGACCTCGCCGCATCCCGGCTTCCCGGAGCTGTTCCAAACCGGTGAAACCTACCATGGCCACCCCTTGATCGATCATCAGCACCCTCATAATGTTTTCGCCGAGCTTTCTATGCTGTACACGGTTCCCGTTACAGAGAGAATTTCGTGGCTTTTCTATGGCGGCCCTTCCGCCGAACCGGCGCTCGGCCCGGTGACATATATTCATCGAGAATCAGCTTCCGAGAATCCGGCGGCGCCGCTGAGCCACCATCTGCAGGACTCCACGCATACCAGCTTTGGGGTGGTGACGACTGGATTTGTGATTGACCGGTTCAAGATCGAAGGTTCAGCCTTCAATGGTCACGAACCAGATGAAGACCGCTGGGACATTCAGCTTGGCGCGCTAAATTCATGGTCGTTTCGTGTGAGTGCCGCACCCACGCGTAATTGGGTAGCGGAATACAGTTACGGCTACTTGCAGCGTCCTGAAGCACTGGAGCCGGGCAACGAGCGTCGCGAAGGCGCTTCGCTCGAATACAATCGACCGCTGACAAACGGCAACTGGGCGACGTCGCTCATTTGGGGACGAAAACGCAAGCTGCTGGATGACACGGTGCAAAATAGCTACTTGCTGGAATCAACCCTGAACTTCCGCAAGCGCAACTATGCCTACACGCGGCTAGAACTGGTGGATAAAGATGAGTTGTTTCCGGAGGCTCCCACGCATCCCTCGTTTCGCATTGGCGCATACACCTTCGGCGGAGTGCGTGATCTCGTGCAGAACCATCATTGGCAGCTTGGGTTGGGAGCGGACGTCGTGTTCTATTCGAAGCCGGACGTTCTTGATCCAGTCTATGGAAATCGTCCCGTCTCGTTCCACGTGTTCCTGCGGCTGCGGCCGGGGCTGAGCGGCCATGGACAGTAACCGCGCTGTTATCAATGCCGACACGTGCTGAAAATTTCCGCAATCAGGCGATGCGGGTCAGGCACAATCTGCTCAATGGAAGCCTCACTAAAAATGTTGCGCACCGTGCGCATTGCGATGCTGATTTCTATCGTGCTTTACGTGTTGGTGGGGGAGCGAACGGCGCATCCTGCGAAGCTCGCTAACCTGGTCGTCTACTATGCAATCACTTTGATGGTTGTGGCCATGGTCGCCACGATGTTCCTTGTTCGTCGGGTTATGGTAATTCGGGCGGAACAAACGCTGGCTCAAAAGCCGGAGGATCGCGTCTCGTTAAATCGCTGGCGGGCCGGTTACATTGCCACCTACGCGGTCTGTGAGGCTATTGCGCTTTACGGACTTGTCCTGCGATTCCTGAGCTTTTCCCTAGCTCAGGTGATGCCGTTTTATGTCGCTGGTTTCGTTCTGCTTGTGTTTTTTCGCCCGAGGCGGGCATCCAATGAGCTAGGCTAAGGAAGAAAAGAGATCGTCGGAGGCATTGTGTCCATCAACACTCCAGAAGAATTGGCATCGATGCGCGCTGCGGGGTCGATAGTGCGGCGGATGATCGAAGCGATGAAGCGCGCGGTGCGGCCAGGCGTGACTACGGCGGAGCTGGATGAAGTCGGCGCGGCGGTGATGCGGGAGCATGGAGCGCAATCGGCGCCGCAACTGGTTTACAAATTTCCCGGAGTGAACTGCATCAGCTTGAATGAAGAGGCGGTGCATGGGATTCCGGGCGAGCGCGCGGTGCAGGAAGGCGATCTGGTGAAGCTCGACGTGACAATTGAAAAAGACGGCTTCATGGCGGATGCGGCAGAGACTGTGGCAGTGGGCAAGATTTCGGAAGAAAGCCAGCGGCTTGTGGCCTGTGCTGAGAGAGCCTTTCACAAGGCCATGCTGGTGGCGCGAGCCGGCTTCCGTGTCTCAGAGATCGGTCGCATCGTGGAACGCGAGGTACGTCGCAGCGGGTTTTCGGTGATTCGCGATCTTGGGGGACATGGAATCGGGCGGACTATTCATGAGGAGCCGCGCATACCTAATTATGCCGATCCGGCAGCCAGTCAGATTCTCACTGAAGGCTTGGTCATTACTGTTGAGCCAATCATCGCCGCCGGATCAGGGCGCGCGATTGTCGCTAAAGATGGATGGACCGTCTGCACCGCCGATCGCCGACCGTCTGCACACTACGAACATACGCTCGTAATCACCAAAGGCGAGCCGATTCTGTTGACCGCGGCGTAGCGGGCCAGCTTCAGTGAATAGCAGCGCAAATACGGCTGCGCGCGCGGAATCAGCCTTCAAAGCGAACCTATTTAATGTGGCACGTCGCCAGGCCACGCTTCTCTAGATACTGCTGGTGGTAATCCTCGGCCTCGTAGAACGTTGTCGCGGGGACGATCTGCGTCACGATCGGTTTGCTGTACCGACCGGAGTTCTCCAATTCCTGCTTGGAAGCTTTGGCGGCGGCTTCCTGCTCGGGCGAGTGGAAAAAAATCGCGGAGCGGTACTGTGTTCCCCAATCCGGACCTTGGCGGTTCAGTTGGGTGGGATCGTGGTTCTCCCAGAACACGTCGAGTAATCTCTCATAGGAAATCTTCGCGGGATCGAAGTCCACTTCGACAGCTTCGGCGTGGCCAGTGCCGTCGGTGCAAACGTCTTTGTAGGTGGGATTAGCAAAATTCCCGCCAGTGTAGCCTACACGGGTAGAAGTCACGCCGGGCAGGGCGCGGAAGGTCGCCTCGACTCCCCAGAAACAGCCTGCGGCAAAAGTGGCTTTAGCCATGAATGATTCCTCATTTCCAGTTTAGCGCGGAGTTGCAGTTTATGGGCAGTTACGAGCCCCCAACAGTTAGATTAATGCACTCGCAAAAAGTGACCGAATTCCCTGGGAGTGGGTCAGTTTGAGATCCATGGCAGTCGCCGGGAGCGGTAATCCATGTCATCATGTTCAGTCTTAGCAAATGGGTGAGAGTATAGGAAGCGAGAGTCGTAGAAAGCAGGGGTATGGATGGATCCACGACAGGAACGCTTACCAGAACGAAGAGATGAGATTCTCACTCCAGGTGCTCGCCTGCAGATTACCCTCAATGAATGCGGCGGTAGGCGTGAAGTCGAGATAAAGGGGAATCGAAAAGGCCTGCAAGCTCTTGCAGGCATCTGCTCTGGCCTTGCTCAATTAACGACCGAGGAACTCCGCACTCCGGCGAATCATTACTATTTAGACGAAAACTTCTGGGGCACCGATAAGGGATCGGTTCCTCTGATTGTCTGGTGCCGCGAAGACGGGTGGCCGGAACCTCCAAACTGACCCACTACCAATTCCCTGAGTGCAAACCATTTCACTCGTCAAAATTCAGGTACATTCCTGATTGACTCTCGCGCACTCTCAGGATAAAGTCCACGCCACGCGGGTCTTCCAGCCCGCCTGAGGTTCTGTGGCTCACGTGACCGTTCGCAGATCTTGTGCCTGCGCATTCTCATTGATATTGCTCCTGAGTCTTGCGGCTGCTCGCGCGGCGTTTGCAGCGGGACCGGGATTCGCTCACCAAACCCGGGTTGGCTATACCAGCGGAGATCAATGGGAGCCAGCGATCGCGGCTGACGGTTATGGCCACGTTTATATTCTCTATCCGCAATACGTAACCGTCCCCGGCTGCGCGTCGTGCCCACTTCCGACGATGATTCTGGTGGTCAGCAATGACAATGGCGCAAGCTGGGAGGTGCCCAGGCAGATTGCACCTTCGATCTCGGGACAATTCGATGCACAGATTGTGGTTGATCCCGCCGATCACAGGACGGTCTACGCTGCCTGGTTGCAGAATAATAAAAGCGACACCGTGGTTGCCAAGTCCACCGATTTCGGCCAGAGCTGGTCAGTGGTGATTGCCGACAGCACGAACGCCGGCACGGACAAGCCCATCCTGATTGTGCACGGCGCCGATGTGTACGTCGGCTTCAATCATGCGCAAAAGGTTTGGGTGGCGTCGTCGCATGATGGTGGGATTACGTTTTCCTCGTCGAATGTGAATCCGAATGGCAAGCTTGGCTGGTCGCTGGCGGGCGGCGGCACCATAGATCCTGAGGGCAATGTTTATTTTGCGTGGGCTGGGTACACGCAAAATGGTGGCGCAAAAGGGCCGGTGAATCTCTATATCAGCCAGTCGTCGGATCGTGGCGCTACCTGGAGTAGCACACTGCTCGACATCTCAGGCGCGCCGCCGGATTGCTCGGCTTACGAATGTGGCTGGGCGTTTTTGGGGGCGCAGATCACGATGACCTCCGATGCCGCGGGAACTTTGTACGCGCTGTGGAACGCGGGAAGCACAAACAAAGGACCAGAGCGGATTTACTTTGCCTCATCCACAAGCGGCGGGGCCATTTGGTCCCCCAGGGTTGACGTGTCCAAAGCGTCATCGGGCGTTGAGCATGCGTTTCCCGCCGTTACGGCCGGATCGGCAGGCGATGTGCGCATTGCTTGGATGGATGCGCGCAACAGTCCTCTATGGAACGTCTACTACCGCAGTTCCACCAATGGCGGCGCGACCTGGTCAGGCGAGTCCAAGCTCTCCAGCTACGTGGCGGGTTACAGCTACATTCAACCCAATGGCTTTAGTTTTCCGTTCGGAGATTATTTTGAAATGGACATTGATAGCCGCGGCAACACACAGGTCGTTTGGGGTGAAGGGCTGAACTACAACACGCCGGGATCGATCTGGTACACGAGCGGGCGCTAGAGCGGGCGTCAGAGACATTTGGCAGCACTCGCATAAGAATTTAATTCCATTTCCCCTCAGTTCAGATTTAGTATTCGGGCGCTGCTCACTTTCCGGGTGGAGGCGAACCCATGTACTTCAGAGGTGTAAATCTGTGGTCCGTACTGGTGGCTGCAGTTTCCACCATGGTGATCGGTTTTCTCTGGTATTCGCCTTTGTTGTTTGCCAGACCGTGGATGGTTCTGATGGGCTACGACCCAGATGATAAGTCTAAGCTGGACGAGATGCGCAAGGGCGCAGGAAAGAACTATGCCATCGCGTTCATTGCCAGCCTGATTTCGGCGCTGGTGCTGGGGAAGCTCATCGAACTCAGGCCCCGCTCGCCGCTCCACGGAACTTGGATCGCTTTCGCGGTATGGCTTGGTTTCGTGAGCACCGTGCAGTTGACGGACGCATTGTTCAGCAAGAAGCCGTTCAAGCTGTACAAGCCGTACGCGATCAATACGGGATACCAGTTGGTTTGCTATTTGGTGATGGGGACGATTCTGGCGGCCTGGGCGAGCTAGACGCTAACGCCCCAAGCCTTCGCGATAGTGCCGGAACTCCATGAATATGGAGGAAATCAATACAATGGCTCCGACAACTCCCGCTGAAGGCAGCGCGATGCACTTATAAGCTACGGCCATGTCCGGATGTACCCCGCGAGCGCGAGCGCCGAGCACGATTCCCAAAATCCCCAGCAGCAACGTGACGGCGAAGGTGAGCAGGCTCAGAACAAATGTTACGAGCACAACTCGCACCGGGATCATGAACCAGCGGGGCTTCCGTGCCGGGCTCTTGCTGGCGGGCATGTCTGATTCTAGCGCGGCTAGTTTGTCCTGAATCCGTGACTCTGTCCCTTAGCGAACGCTAGGTTACAATGCTTTTTATGTCACAGGCCGCACCGGCCATCACGCGCCCCCCGGCGGAGGTGGTCCGCCATACACCCGTCTCTCAAGCTCCCAACGGTATTTGCTATGCCGTTGCTGGAGAGGTCAGCGTCCGCGAAGCCGACCTTCAGCGCATGGTGGCTGCTGTTCCCGATGCTGCCGCGGCGGCTCTCGAACGCAAGGCGTACTACTTCGTTCCCCTCACGGTTAATCAAGGCGACGATACGGTCATCGCCGATCGCTACGACGTGAGCCTAAGCGATAACGCCGTCTGCCACCGCAATTTGGAGCTGGGCGACTCGCAGTGCGTGTTTATTTCCACCCGGCTAATGGACGACAAATTCTCAGTCGCGTTCGAGTTTTATATCAACGTCGGCCACGCTGTGGTGGATCGTGCAGGAGTTTCACGAGAATTCGCCGATCTTGTCTGGAGGCAGGTGGAAGCCGGCGTTCGTGGAGAGACCTCGCTCGATGCCTGGGAAGCGCGCAAGCTGGCGACCACCCCGGGTCCGGATGCGGAGAAGTACAAGAACGAATATCTCACCGCCAGCTTCGCCGACGCGATTTCGATCTATCTGCTGTCGTTGTATATTGACGTTGATTATTACGATCTTCGCGAGCGAGATTATCCCTTGCTGGTTCCCACCCAACTAGCCGAGCGGCTGCGGAAAGTGGCGGAACTGTTCCCCGCGAATCCGGGGTTTGAGTTCGCCATCTACTACAAGCGGCGCTCCTAGCCCTCTGTGTTCCCCTGTGCCCTCTGTGGTTAAATCAACATCCCATGCAAGTTACTGCCCGCTCGTTTGCCAAGATCAACCTCGGCCTGCGCATTGGCCCCTTGCGGGCTGATGGTTTCCACGAGCTGCGCACCGTTTATCAAACAATTGCGCTGCATGATGTCATTCATGTTGAGGTGCAGCGCGGGTCAGGGATTGAGATTCGCTGCGACGATCCACGTGTTCCCAATGACGGCTCAAATACCTGCTACAAGATTGTCGAAAGAGCGATGGCGGCGCTACGGGCACGCGGACGCGCGGTCATCACGATTGAGAAGCGCCTGCCAGTGCAAGGTGGATTGGGGGGCGCATCGGCAAATGCCGTGGCAGCGCTGCTGGCCCTCGAACGTGTTCTGAGGAAGGCGTTGCCCTGGCCGGAGAAGCTGCGGATCGCGGCGGAGGTCGGCTCGGATTTGCCGCTGTTTTTGATTGGCGGGACAGTGCTGGGGGTTGGACACGGCGAGGAGGTCTATCCGTTGCCCGATTTACCATCCATGCCTTGCGTGGTGGCTATCCCGGAGATTGGCGTTTCGACGGCTAAAGCTTTCGCCGATTGGGATGCGTACCTTGCAACGCTCCAGAAGCATTGTCATTCCGAATCGGCTTCAGCCGGTGAGGAGTCTGCTTTTAAGGATCACAATAAAGCAGATTCCTCGGGGGATAAATCCCCGCTCGGAATGACAAGATCGTTGCCTCGACAGAAATTGACGCAAGCTACTCCGTCCGATAGAATTACAGAGCTCGGTCGTGCACTCAGTGCGTGGCTGATCTCCCAGGGCAAAACTGGGAAGGTCTTATCCGGTGTCTCCGCGAAGGGCGGAGGCCGGGCCGGGAATCCGCTTCTCGACCTCGTCCGTACCGGGATCGAAAACGACTTTGAACAAGTCGTCTTTCCTCAGTATCCCGAATTGCGCGAGGTCAAGAGTGTGCTTCTGCGGGCGGGGGCTTTTTATGCCTCGCTGTCCGGGTCCGGCTCAGCAAGCTACGGATTGTTTGAGTCCAGGATTACGGCTGAGAAAGCCGCGACCCGGCTGCGCAACCGAGGCGTTCCTGCGCAGGTAACGACCACGATGACGCGCCAGCAGTACTGGAGGAAGATTTTCGATTGAAGATTTCAGCTTGCAGACTGACAATTTGTAGCGGGAGATGAGCTTTTCAATCTACAATCTGAAATCGCCAAATCTGCAATTGGAAAACTGGGCCGTCGACTAATGGTAGGTCAAGTGCCTTTGGAGCACTTTGTCTAGGTTCGAATCCTAGCGGCCCAGCCAGAGACTAGCTATTAGCCATTAGCTTTTGGCTCTTAACTTGGGCAGGGGAGCTGGTGGTGGCACGTTAAAGCTAACGGCTAAAAGCCAATAGCTAAGGGCTGATTCTATGGCAACTCTTGCGACAGCGACGGAAAAGAAGGCCCACATGAGCGCCGACGAGAAACCGGAGCGCAAGCCGCATCGCGGACGCGTAGACGATAAGTTCAAGATCTTCTGCGGCACCGCGAACGAGTCGTTGTGCGATGAGGTCTGCGCTTTTCTTGGTTTGACTCGCGGCCAGGCTGTGGTTACGCGCTTTAGCGATGGCGAAGCTTATGTACAGATTCAAGAGAATGTGCGCGGCGCTGACGTCTTCGCTATGCAACCTACCTGCCGCCCGGTGGACGAGCACCTGATGGAACTGCTGTTGATGATTGATGCCCTCAAACGGGCCTCCGCCCGGCGTATCACGGCAGTGATTCCGTATTATGGCTACGCCCGCCAGGACCGTAAGGACAGGCCGCGCGCGCCAATCTCATCCAAACTAGTCGCCGACCTGCTTACAACCGCTGGGGCAGACCGTGCGCTTATCGTGGATTTGCACGCGCTACAAATACAGGGTTTTTTCAACATTCCGGTGGATCATCTGTTCGCCTCCCCAGTGTTGGTAGGCCATTTCAAGAAGCTGAATCTGCCGAATTTGACCGTGGTTTCACCCGATGCCGGCGGTGTAGAGCGGGCCCGCTTCTTCGCTAAGCAGATGGACGCTGCGTTGGCCATCGTAGATAAGCGCCGTGTGGACATGAACGTTGCCGAGGTCATGCACGTAATCGGTGATGTCAACGGCCGCACCTGCCTGGTCATCGACGACCTGATTGATACCGCAGGCACTCTGGTGAAGACGGCGAGCGCTCTGAAGGAAAATGGCGCGTGTGCGGTTTACGCATGCGCATCGCACGCAGTGCTCTCCGGGGCTGCGGTGGAGAATGTTGCGAAATCTTGCATCACGGAAGTCGTAGTGACCAATACCATTCCGCTTAATGATGGAGCCAGCAAAGAACCTAAATTCAAGGTACTTTCGATCGCTGGTTTGATCGGTCGTGCGATCCAGTCGATTCACGAAGAAACGTCCGTGAGCGGATTATCTACGTAAACAGGAAATCAAAATGGCAACCACTGCAACGGAAACAAACCTTTTGGAAGCTCAACCGCGTACAGCCGGCAATAAGAACGATGCCCGGCGTGTCCGCCGCTCAGGAAAAATTCCCGGGGTGGTTTACGGCGCGGGGAAGAGCGCGCTCTCGGTGAGCCTTGATCCACGCCAGGTTTCGCGGATTCTTCACTCTGCTACCGGTCACAACACCATTTTCGATTTGGCTCTGGATGGCGAGCGGAGCAAGGCAATGATTGTCGACTGGCAATATGAGCCAATCAAAGGCTCGCTTCTGCACATCGATCTGAAGCGCATTGCGATGGACCAGAAGCTCACGGTCAATGTGCCGATCGTGCTTAAGGGCGAAGCTGCCGGCGTGAAACAGCAAGGCGGCATTTTGGAACAGGTGCTGCGCGAACTGGAAGTCGAGTGTCTGCCTAGCGATATTCCAAATTCGATTGAGGCGGACGTGACCGAGCTAGTCTTCGGCAGAGTGCTGCGTGTGGCCGATCTGCCCCACAGCGAGAAGCTTCGATTTCTTACTGATGCGGATCAGACTGTCGCGCACATTACCGCGGTCAAGGAAGAAGAAGTTCCGGCTCCGGAAGTTGCTGCTGCTGAGGCTGCTGCCGCTCCTGCCGAGCCTGAGGTCATCAAGAAAGGCAAGCAGGAGGTGGAGGGCGAAGAAGGCGCAGAACCTGCTGCTGCCGAGAAGCCAGAAAAGCCGGAGAAGAAAGAGAAAAAATAGGTTATTCGATGGAGGACGGGCGTCCCCGCCCGTCCAGTCGAGCATGACTCGACTAGTTCGACACAGGGGAAATTAGCAAGGCGTGAAGCTCATTGTCGGTCTCGGCAATCCGGGTATCGAATATCAGTTCACGCCGCACAATTTGGGATTCCTCACGATCGATCGTCTGGCCGGCGATCTGAACGTGGAAGTCAGAAATCGGCAGTGCCAGGCGCTTACTGCGCGCGCGCAGATCGGTTCCGAGCAGGTTCTTCTGGCTAAGCCAGAAACGTTTATGAACCTGAGCGGTACTGCGGTGCAATGCCTGCTGGAGCAGCATGAGCTTAGGCCTGAAGCCGACCTGATCGTAATTTACGACGAGCTGGATCTGCCGATGGGTACGATCCGCATCCGTGAGCGTGGCAGCTCGGCGGGGCACAATGGAATGGAATCGATTATCGGAGCGCTTGGCACGCAGGACTTTTTGCGGATTCGACTGGGCATCGCGCCCGAAAAGAAGATTTTGAAGCCGTTTCGAAAATCCCAGTTGAAAGCTGTGGACGAGGTGCTCGAGACGGCGGCAGAAGCAGTGAAGGTGATTTTGACGGAAGGACGGGCAGCAGCGATGAACCGCTTCAATCGCAAGCCAGAGCCACCGGAAATCACGTAGGGACGGCCGCCCTCGGCCGTCCGGTCGAGCGCAGCTCGACGATCGCACAGCGGAATCGCTGGGCTGGAGAGAATTGGAGAGTTGAATGAACCGTACTTATGAATTGATGTTTATCGTCCGCCCCGACATGGCGGAGGAAGACCAGGACAAGCTGATTTCGACGTTGGAATCTGCCGTGTCCTCTTCTGGCGGAAACGTGAAAAACGTCGAAAAAATGGGCAAGCGGCGGCTTGCCTACATGGTCCGCAGATTCCACGAGGGTATTTATATCCTGCTGACTGTTGAAGGCGGAGGAGCGCTGATCCACGAGCTCGAGCGGCGTTTGCGCGTCACTGAGCCGGTGATTAAGTTCCTCACGGTGCGCACCGACGAGGAAGAAAAGCGCCTGGAGAAGATCAAGAAAATTCGGGAGTCGCGCCGCAAGGCAGCTCCTCCGCCCGCCGAGACCGGAAGCGAAACCGCGGCAGTGACGGCATAAAGCAACAAATGGAGCGGCGGGGGCTCGCCTAGCCTACCAAGTCTACGGGCGAGGACGCCCGTAGCTCCGGAACCTGAGTTTAAGGAGCATCATGGCTGACGAAACTAGACCGACATCATCCGGCGCTGAAGGCGGCGGAGAGCGAACCCAAAGCGGAGACCGCGGCGAGCGGCGTCCACCGCGTGCTGGCGGCCCGGGAGGGCCCGGGGGCCGCGAAGGTGGCCGCAAATATTTCCGGCGCAAGAAGGTTTGCAAGTTTTGCGTGGAGAAGATTGAGGCCATCAATTACAAGGATTACCGGCTGCTCGCGCAGTTTGTCGCCGAGAGTGGCAGGATTGTGCCGCGCCGCTTGACCGGTGTTTGCACGCCACATCAGCGACGCTTGTCGACGGCAATTAAGCAGGCCCGCAATATCGCACTGCTGCCATTTGCAGGACGCGCTTCGTAAGCGCTGTGCGCCACAGATATTCACGGATTCTTTGTTGATCCTGATCCGTGTTCATCCGTGCAAATCTGTGGCAAAGAATTTCTGAACGGAGTCATCTCATGGAAGTGATCCTGAAAGAAGATGTAGTCAAGCTAGGCTCGCGCGGTGATGTGGTGAAGGTCGCCGACGGATATGGCCGAAACTATCTCCTCCCTCGCAAGCTGGCAATCGAGGCCTCAGCCGCGAATAAGGCCGTCATTGAACAGATGAAGGCAGCCGCCGTGCGGCGCTCCGCCAAGGAGAAAACCCAGGCAGAAGAGCTGGCCAAGCAGTTCGATGGCCTCTCAGTGTCATTTCAACGTCGCTCGGGAGAGCACGATCAGCTCTTCGGATCGGTCACGTCCGGTGATATTGCCGAAGCGCTCGCGAAGAAAAGCTTCGATCTGGATCGTCGTAAGATCCAGCTCCACGAACCGCTCAAGACGCTGGGCGAGTTCACCGTCCCTATTCGGCTGCACAGGGATGTGACCACGCATTTGAAGGTCATCATTGAGAAAGAAGCGGTCGAGTAGCGCCAACTGAGAACTGAGAACTGATTTTCTCGCTGGAATCTTGCGAACCTCACCTGGGAGCGGACTCATCGTTTGGCCGTCTTCGAGAACCAGATCTCAGATTCTAGTCCCAGTTTTCAGCGGGCAGTCCGTTGCCCCACTTTCGCGCTAAATTCCTTCGACACAGCCCGTTCCCGTCAGCAAAAATCCTGCCAAACCCCCTATAATCTTGCTCACGGTTTCGCCTTTCACACGTCTATGGCAGTGCAACCGGGAAGAATGGCCTACAGCGGCGGCCACCTGGTTATGTCGAGGCACAAGAAGAGAATATGCCGGCCGATGCGTGGGCAGTATCTATTACGGTTGGCGAGAGTTTCCGTCCGGGTGCCGGACGCCCTCAGGCGGAACGCAGCAGCAGGTCCCAGAACCCCTCATGGCGGGGCCAAATGGCTGGGCACGTAGGCCGAATCGACGACAGCTTACTCATCCGCGAGGCGCAGCGGGGCAATCGCGCTGCCTTCGAGGAACTGGTACGACACTACGACCAGGCAGTGCTCCGGCTGGCCATGCATCTCACCGGATCGGACACAGAAGCACAGGATATCTATCAGGAAGCCTTCCTGAAGGCGTATAAGAACGTTGGCAATTTTCGCTTCGAGTGTTCGTTTTATACCTGGATTTACCGCATCGTCACCAATCTCTGCCTCGATCACTTGCGGAAGAAGCAAGTGCGAAAAGAAGATGCGCCGGTCGCGACAGATGCGGAAGGCGAGCAGTACGATGTGCTGGAGCGTGTGCCTGATGGGCGGGCTGCCGCCAATCCCGAGCGTGATCTTATGCGCCGGGAATTAGGCACGCGGATCACAAGTGCATTGGACCGGCTGACGCCACGCGAGCGCATGGTCTTCGAGCTGAAGCATTATCACGGTTTGAAATTGCGAACGGTAGGTGAAATTTTGCACACAACAGAAGAGACTGCGAAGAATACCTTGTTTCGCGCCACCCAGAAATTACGCGGCGCACTGGCGGATATGCGATGAAAAATAAATGCCCCAAATTGGGGGTGCAATTATGAAATGCGAGTGGGTTCAAGAAAACATTCTGCTGTATGTGTACAACGAGCTTCCCGACGACGCTCGGTATGAGTTGGAACAACACCTTACACGCTGCACTGATTGTGCTGCCGAGCTGAAGGCTACCAGGCAGTTCCACGCCACGCTTTCCAAGCACCCGGTTGAAGAGCCCTCGCCCAATCTGCTGACGTCCTCGCGAATGCGCCTGCAAGAAGCGCTAGAGACCGCTGAGCAGGGTGGCTGGTGGCAACGATTCATTTTCGAACCGGCAGCCTGGTTGAGACAGATTCAGTTCTCTCCCGCTTTGGCAGCGGTGATCTTCATCATTGGTTTTGCCGGAGGCATCGGAGCCACATACAAAATGATCAAAGGTACCCAGCCCGAAATCGCTCGTGAAGTCCCCACGCCAGCCACCGAATCGTCCGTTACCGGTATTCAGTCCATCTCGCAAGAGCCGGGATCCAATCAGATCAACATCAAGTACAACACCGTTTCCACCCAGGAAGCGCAGGGATCATTGAACGATCAGCGCATTCAGCAGTTGCTGCTGTTCGCGGCGCGCAATAACTACAACTCCGGCGTGCGGATGGATTCAGTCGACCTCCTGACGCAGAAGCCAAATGATGTGCATGTTCGCGAAGCGCTGTTGTACGCGCTGCGTTACGACTCCAATCCCGGAGTGCGCCTGAAGGCAATAGAGGGTCTGGGGCCTTACGTGAAGGATGACGTCCGCGTACGTGATGCCGTACTTGAAGCTCTGGTGAACGATGCCAATCCTGGCTTGCGAACTCAGGCGCTGCACTTGCTGGATCCTTGCCGTGCGGACAGCAGCGTACGCGTTGTTTTGCAGAAGCTGGCCGCAAACGATCAGAACCAGTACATCCGGCTGCAGGCGCGCAACATGCTGGCCCAGGTTTCGGGGGTCGATTAGGAGAGTCGTTGAAAAAGGTATTCCAACTCGGTGCCAGTTCGTTGCTGCTTCTGTCGTTGGCCGGCGCGCAGCAGGCCCGGGTTTACCGCGAAGGTGGAAATTGGGCGCAGGAGATCACCGGGAATTTAGCCGCGGCAAAGAATCTCCGCGTAAAGGTGGATGTCGGCACAGTTCGCGTACAGGGCGGCTCGCAATCGGCCATCAACTACGTTATTCATAATCGTTCCTACAGCGGCTCGGAAGACAAGGCCCGGAGAGAATTCGACTCCTACAAGATCAGCACTTACGTGCGCGGCGACACGGCGTGGATCGTGGGCGATTGGCAGGGTGGCCGCTCGCATCGCTTCTCTAGTGATTTCTCCATCGACGTGCCGCGAAATATGGATTGGGTGAAGGTGGAAACTGATGGTGGCAGCGTCACGACGACGGGTATCTCGGGCCGCGTTGACGCTACCAGCGGCGGAGGTACGATTCGGGTCGACGACATTGGCGGCAACGTGAATGCGGAAACAGGCGGCGGCAGCATCGACGCGGGCGCGATCGGCGGCGATCTCAGCCTGCATACTGGCGGAGGAAGCATCAAGGTGGGTTCGGCCAAGGGTAAGATCAGCGCCGAGAGTGGTGGCGGCAGCTTGGTCGTTGTCTCCGGAATGCAGGAAGCTGTACTCGAGACTGGCGGCGGCAGCATTCAAGTAGAACGCTGCGCCGGGCGAGTGAAAGCCAGCACCGGCGGAGGAAGTATCGACCTGGGAGATATCGGCGGAGCGGCGGAGATCGAAACCGGCGGCGGCAGCATTCGTTTGGCTTCTGCAAAAGGTCCGGTGCGGGCCGAAACTGGCGGCGGCTCGATCGAGCTAAACGGCGTACCCTCTGCGCGGGCAGAAACAGGCGCTGGAGGCATCGTTGCCAAATTCATTTCCAGCGGCGATCGTAGCGACTCGACATTAGAAACTTCGGCTGGCGATATAACCGTCTATCTCGCGCCGAATCTTAATATCAGCATTCGCGCATCCATCGAAGTCGCCAACAGCCACAGCATTCACACGGATTTTTCGGAAATTCGCGTCAGCAGCGAGGGCGGCGACTACGGACCAAGGACGGTTACCGCAGAAGGCAATCTCAACGGCGGCGGCCCGGTGCTGAAAGTGCGCACGACCACCGGAGACATAAGCATACGCCGCGCAAGCCGGTAGGATCTTTCATCAGGAGGAACGACAATGCGTAAATCGATCCTCAAAGCAATGCTTAGCGTCGCAATTCTTACCATTGGAGCGTATGCCGCTCAGGCGTTCTCATCGCAGCCCTACGGCGAATCCTATGGATTTTCAAGCGAAGATTTGGGCGGAGGTTCGTACCTCGGCGTAGATACGCGCGATATCAGAACTGATCGTCTGAGCGCTCTCAAGCTCAAGGAAGAGCATGGCGTAGAAGTTACGCTGGTAGATCAGGACGCTCCTGCTGGTAAGGCCGGGATCAGAGAGCACGACGTTATTCTGACTCTCAACGGAACTCAGGTCGAAAGCGTGGAGCAGTTGCGCCGCATGATCCGCGAGATTCCGCCTGGAAGGGTGGTCACGCTGGGAATTAGTCGTGACGGTCAGCCGATGACGATCAAAGCGCAACTTGCAGATCGCAAGAATACTTTTGCCATGGGGCCTCAGGGTAAGCCTTTCAAGTTTGTGGCGCCTATGATCCCGCCGATTCCTACAATTCCAGACATTGACGTCCCGGTCTCGATTGTGGTGTTGCATTCTTCCACGCGCAGCGGGTTGATGGTTGAGAACCTGACTCCCCAGTTGGCTGACTTCTTTGGAGCAAAGAATGGGCAAGGCGTGCTGGTGCGCTCAGTGGATAAAGGCAGCCGCGCTGACAAGGCAGGTTTTCGCGCTGGCGATGTAATCATCAAAATAAACAGCGAGCCGATTCATGACTCTGGCGACTTCACTCATGCAATCCATGGCCGCAAAACCGATTCCGTCAATGTCGGCATTATTCGCGACAAGAAAGAACAGACTCTCACCCTTAGGCTGCCCGAACGCAAGCAGTCGGAGTTCTTCGACGAGAGCTTCGATATCCCCGATATAAACGCGGAGATGGATATTGATCTCAGCCGGGTTCGGGACGAAATGACTCGCATTAGACCCGAACTGGAGCGAGCCGCGAGGGAGGTCCGAATGGAGACTGCCGATATCGAGCGCCTGAAGCCCGAATTGGAGAAAGCGGCCAATGAGCTATGCAGGCACAAGGAAGAATTCCAAAAGGAGATGCGGGAACTTCAGGAAGAGCTGCGACGTGAGTTCCCGCAGGGTTCGGCAGAATTTTAAAAGGGCTTTTAGATGAGTTCTAACCGCCCGCGATCGAAGGCACCAGCAGGACTTCATCTCCATCGTGAAAAGCGTAAGCATTCCCGCCGAGGAAGCGGATATCTTCTTCGTTGACGTATACGTTCAGAAAACGCCGCATCTGGCCGGCTTCGTCGCGGAGATGAGGCTTGAGATCGGGGAATTGCTGATCGAGGGCTGAGAAGAGTTCGTCAAGATTCGCGGCCGCGCAGGTGACGCGAGCGCTGCCCGAGGTCAATCGGCGCAATGGTGTCGGAATTTGCACAGTGATCGTCATCTTTAGCTCTCCAATCAGGCCTCCACGGCTTCGGGAACATCGATGTCCAAGGTTCGTTCGAGGTATTTGTCGAATTCAGCGATCTTGGGCGGAATCGGCTCTTCGGCTTCGTACTTGCCGGTGAGCACGTCCGTCGTCTTAAGCCCATTACCGGTGATGCAGAGGACAGTTGTTTCGTCGGGCAGGATACGATCTTGCCGATAGAGTTTGCGGGCGCAGCCGACGGTCACGCCGCCGGCCGTTTCCGTGAAAATACCTTCGGTTTCCGCCAGCAATTGGATAGATTCGACGATTTCGGGATCGGAGATGTCTTCTGCCCAACCGCCATTGGCTTTGATGGTTTTAATCGCGTAGTGGCCGTCGGCAGGGTTGCCGATCGCCAGCGAACGCGCGATGGTTGCCGGTTTTTGCGGATCGATTTCTGCGTTGCCCGCCTTTACTGCCGTCGAAATCGGCGAGCAGCCCGTCGCCTGAGCTCCGAAAAAGCGTACAGGCTTCGCATCCACCAGGCCAAGCGTGATCAGCTCGTCAAATGCTTTCTTGATCTTAGTAATTAATGAACCGCCAGCCATCGGGACCACCACGTTATCGGGCAGTCTCCAGCCAAGCTGCTCGGCAATTTCGAAGCCGACCGTCTTCGAACCTTCCGCGTAGTACGGGCGAAGATTCACGTTCACGAATCCCCACTGATGTTCGTCGGCAATTTGCGAGCAGAGGCGGTTTACCTGGTCGTAGCTCCCAGAAATGCGCACCAGCTTCGCGCCGAATACCTGCGTGCCGATGATTTTGGCGGGTTCGAGATCGGCGGGGATGAAAATCCAGGAGCGGAACCCGTTGCGGGCCGCTTGCGCTGCGACGGAGTTCGCCAAATTTCCTGTCGAAGAGCAGGAGACAACCTCGAATCCGAACTCGCGCGCCTGTGCCAGAGCGACCGCGACTACGCGATCTTTAAAGCTCAAAGTTGGCAGGCAGACGGCATCGTTCTTGATGTAGAGATTCTTCGCTCCGAGCTGCTCGGCTAGACGTGGGGCGCGAAAGAGCGGCGTGAATCCGGTGGGAAGGGAGGGCTGAAAATTCTCCGGCAAGGGCAGCAGGCCGGAGTAACGCCACATGCTGGGAGGGCCCTGCGCGATTTGCTCGCGCGTAACTTGCGAGCGGAGAGCATCGTAATCGTAGCTGACTTCGAGTGGAGAGAAACAATCGTCACAGATGGAGCGGGGCTGGTTTCCCCAGCTCTTCCCGCATTCGCGACATCGCAATTCGTACTGGGGCATGGGCTACTCTTTCTTTCGAGCAGCCGGGAGACGAGCAAATCAGCCCTACAAGCGAAATCCTCTTTTCCCGGAGTGGAAAAAGAGGAACGAGATGCAGAAAAATGCTACGCACCCCGAATCTCATGTTCCCCGTTTCCAGGAGAGAGTTGGCACCTGGCGGTCAGGATAGATGATCCTGATCCGGTTGCCGTGGCGTCTTAGGGCTCGTCCCTCAGCCACTCTGCATGAAATCCAAGGCCCGCTCCGAAGAGCGGACTTGAAATAAATCATACGAAGCGAGGCGGGGTTCGTCAAGGGCAAGCTTTTAGCGGTTAGCTTTTAGCTCCTAGCAACCACGCAAACCTCTCACCGCCAAGAACGCAGAGCCGAGAAGGGCTGTAGATTGTGGATTGGAGATTTCCTCACGCTTCTCTTTTTTTCGATGGGGCCGTCAAGACTTTTGCTCTGGCGTATTGGTAGCTAGAAGCGAGGCAGGGTGTTATTTCAGAGCTGCCAGCTCGCGCTTTGCTTCCTGCAAGGGAATGAAGTCGGAATCCGCGTTCTTCCAAATATCGAGCAGTTGTTGATAGCTGCGGGTGGCGGCGGCCTTATCGAAATGTGACTGAGCGCGGGCAGTGCCGAGCAGGCAGAGAGCGTAATCGGGAGCTTGGGCGGTGCCCACTGGCCCTTCCTGCAGAGCCAGGCCGCGGTAGCGAACTCCCGGCTGGAGATCGGTGACGGCCTGCTGCCACTGGCCCATCTCCAGCGACGCGCGACCCAGAAGCTGAGGTGCCTTCGATACCGGCATATAAGAACCAGCAGAAGCCAGTAGTCCGGACACGCGCTCCGGACGATGCTCCATCATGGCGATCGCGGCCCTGACTTGTGGCAGATAGACATCGTTGACCAGGGTGTTCGTCGGAACCGCTGATGCCAGGTGTTCGGCTTCCTGCAAAGCCGGACCGGCTTCGCCGCAGAGTGCCAGTGCGAGAGCGGCATCGGGAACGGTAGCTGCAGATCGGTCAAGAGCCAGGCCGCGGTGAGCGGCAGTGCGCGCCGCAGCGCAATCGGACACCAGCGCATCGTGCACCGCCTTGAGTGCATAAAAAGTGCCGGCTGCATCTGGAAGGTGTTGTTGTTCGGCCCGTTGCGCGGCATGTTCCCATTGCTGGTCGGCAGCGTGAATCTTACCGGCGAAGAAGTTGACGTTCCCAGCCAGGATCTCCACCATAAAACCGGCGGGCCGCGTGGCGGCCCACTGCGTTTCCTTTTCCCAGTCAGGGTGGCCGGCTTGGAAATCATGCAGGAGGATGTTGCCGTGATAGTTGGTATCGTCGCCTCCACCCTGCTCCAACGCTTCTTTCAAATACCGTTCGGCTTCCGGTATGCGATCGATTGCGAGCAGAATCCAAGCGACATTGTTCGCAGCTACGTTGTCCCACTTGGCAATCTCCCAGGTTTTCTGGAAGCCGGCCAGCGCCTGTTCAAAATCGCCGACGTAGGCGTAGGTTTGGGCCAAGTTGTTCAGTGCCTGCGCATCGCGCGGGTAGGTGGTCACGTAGAGTTTGTAGGATTCCAGGGCTTTGGGTAAATCGAACTGTTGCAGGACATACTGCGACTCGATATACATCCGCTCCCGCTCCGTGACGCGCTCACGCAGGTCGTATGCCCTTTTCATGTTGGGTAAGGCCTTGGCGACCGCGCCTTGGTTGCCATAGGCGACGGCCAGGCGTGCGTAAGCCATGGCGAAATTGGGATCCAGTCGAATGGCCTGTTCGTAGAACGATGCGGCTTGAGGAAAGTCGCGGCCCATGCGGTGCTCGTCTTCTCCCAACGAAAACGCATGGAACGCCTGCAGAGATGCAGTGGTCACATTGGTGTACGGGGAGGACAGCTTCTGGATCGAAGCTAAAGACTCGCCCAGGCGAGCCCGCATTGACGTGGCCGCACGGGAGACCGCGGCCAGCACTCCCGCTTTGTCGGGAGCGGTGATCTGCTCGCGTCCGAAGACCTCGCCGGTCGCGCAGTTCACCGCGTTGAGCGAAATAACGTACGACGTACCCAGTGGAGCGATGGTTCCCGAGAGGTAAGCCTTAACCCCTAGGCGCTGACCAATCTGCTGCGCCAGTTCTGGCGTGATCCTTTGGTCCTTGGGCTGTCCCAAGTATTGCAGATTGTTGTGCAGTTCGGCATCGCTGACAAGTTGAATGAGCGGCGACTGCTCAAGTTGGATGGCCAGCGCCTCCTTCAAAGTCGCATCGAATACTGGGTCGCCGGTTTGGTTGGTGAAGTCGGCGAGAATTAGCTGGTCTTTGTCGGTAATCTGCGGGGCGCGAGGGCTGCGCCAGTAGAGGAAACTTGCGATAGCGAGTCCAAGGAGAACGAGGCCTGCGGGGACGAGAACCTGCCAGCGGGTCCAAAGCGGCCTGGGCAGAATTACGCTACCTGATGGATAGGCAGCAGACGAAGAGCGGACCTCAGCGGCTAAAGCCGTATCTGCGGCTGGCGTATTCGGCACGACTGAAGTCGTGCCCTCCCGGGTCGTGGCCTCCCGGGCCGCGGCCTTGCCGGACGAGCCCCTGCCGGATGTGCCTGATTCCGACGCCCTGCCCTGCGCGGGTGTCGCACCTGCGAGCTCCGAGTGCTCCCGCCCGGAGGCGGACGAGGACGCCCGCAGCTCCATATTCAGAGCAGAATCAGTTCGCGACGATTCTTCCCCCGCGCTCCTTTTCCCACTCTCCAAATCCCGCTTGAGACGCAGCAGCTCCGACTTGATGTCCGAAGCATGCTGGTACCGCAAATCCCGCTCTTTCTCCAGCGCGCGATTGATGATGTCTTCGAGTTTGGGCGGCAGGTCGGGATTCAAACGCACCGGCGCAAGCGGGGCCCGATTCATGATGCCATCGAAAATTACGCCAGAGGTGTCTCCACGGAACGGCAACGCGCCAGTGGCCATTTCGTACAGCACAACTCCGAACGAAAACAGGTCGGTGCGGGTGTCGAGAGGCTTGCCTCGCACTTGCTCGGGAGACATGTAAGCGACGGTGCCCACAGCCGATCCTGGGCTGGTGAGGTACGCTTCGCTGACTCCGGCGGTCGCGTCAGTCGCTCCCACCCGGGACGAGGCTTTGCTCGCATGCCCTACCTTGGCCAGCCCGAAATCAAGAATTTTGGCGTGCCCGCGGTCGGTTACGAAGATGTTTGCCGGCTTGATGTCGCGATGCACAATACCCTTGGAGTGCGCGGCGTCGAGCGCATCGGCGACATCAATGGCGAGCGTCCTCAGCAGTTCGAGATCGAGTGGGCGATTACCGATTAGGTGCTTCAGTGTCTCGCCTTCGAGGTACTCCATGGCGATGAACGCACGGCCGTCGTCCTCGCCGATGTCGTAAATGGTGCAGATGTTCGGATGATTCAGGCTGGAAGCGGCCTGCGCCTCGCGGCGGAAGCGGCTGAGCAGATGCTCATCGGCGGTGACGTCGTCGGGAAGAAATTTGAGAGCAACGAAACGGCCGAGACGGGTGTCCTCGGCCTTATAAACCACTCCCATTCCGCCGCCGCCGAGCTTTTCGATCACCTTGTAATGAGAGATGGTTTGGCCGATCATGTGCGATTGGGGGAATCCTTGGCGGCAATCTTAGGGAGGATGGGGGAGGAAGTCAACGCGGAGACCACAACCTGCAGCACGCGTCGGGACTGTCGAGTTGGGCTTAATCCTAGCTCAGGGATCGGCAGCCCTATTCTGTTACCCTGTTTGCTCGTTTGATGAATCGATTTCGTCCGAACCTTTTGCCAGCTTTGGTTGGGACCATGCTGCTCGCTGCTTGCGGGACGCCTGGCCCGCCGCTGCCGCCGTCGCTCGAACTTCCCAAACCCGTGACTGACCTGCGCGCGGCGCGTAAGAGCGATAAGGTTTACTTGGCGTGGAGCCCGGCGACCCAAACAACGGAACGCCAGACAATACGCCATTTGGGTCCCACGCGCGTCTGTCGCAGCTTGCAAACGCCAATGAAGGATTGCGTGAGTGTGGTGGGACAATTGCCACCGGCGCGGTTGCCGCGTGCTGCTTCTCAAACAACCCCAAAAGCTCAGGCTGAATACATTGATTCGTTGCCGCGGAAGATTCAGCAGGAGAATCCCTCGGCGCAGTTTACGTATGCAGTCTTGGTGGTCAATGAAAGTGGGCGCAGTGCAGGACTCTCCAACCAAGTGCAGGTGTCCGCGGCTCCGACGCTGTCAGCGCCGGCGAATTTCAACGCGCGGGTCATCGCGCAAGGAGTGCAGCTGACGTGGTCGTGCGGCCCGGCGCCAGCCAGGGCGCTGCCATACATTCAATACCAGGTGCGTGTCTATCGCAGGGGAGAAAACGCTAAGGCCGATACGAATGTCGGAGAGGCGGAAATTCAGGATTGCTCCAAAACGGAGCTATTGGATCAATCATTCGAATGGGAGCAAACGTACTCGTATCGCGCGACGGTGGTCACAGTCGTTTCCGTACCAGGAAAACCGGAGATGCAGGTTGAAGGCGATGATTCCGCTCCGGTGAAGGTTTTCCCGCATGACGTGTACCCGCCAGCGGTCCCGACTGGGCTGCAGGCAGTCTTCTCCGGAGTTGGACAAGCGCCGTTCATTGATCTGGTGTGGGCTCCGGTTACAGACGCGGACCTCGCCGGGTACAACGTTTACCGGCATGAAGAAGGCGGGCAGGCGGTGAAGATTAACTCCGAGCTGGTGAAAACGCCGGCGTTCCGCGACAGCAATGTGGTCGCTGGAAAGAAGTATTTCTATTCAGTTTCTGCTGTCGATCTGCGTGGGAACGAGAGTGCCCGCTCGGAGGAGGCGTCGGAAAGTGTTCCGTAGCGATTTCCGTAGATTAGCCCGAAACGCGGTAGTCGCAGGCCTCGCGGCAGGGCGGACAATAATAAAGCCCGTCCTGGCAGAGGCGGATGTCAATCTGACTTTGGCACAAGCAGCAATACTTTTCGCATTGGCACTTCTCCTCGGTCAGCTCGCATTGCATGCAGCGGTATTTGGTTTTGGTGGTAGTGGAGGCCATGAGAGAAATGTAGACCTGCAGCTTGCGCGTGCAAAGTACCGAAGGTAATTAATGTCCAGGATGCCAAGAACCGCAAAAGTGGGAATCCCCGCCTTCTACGACCCAATCCTGAAGCAGAGGGAAGAGTCGCCCAGGTTAGCGCCCCAAAAAACCGGGGCGCGAACCTGGGGCACCAGGCGCTCCTACGATACAGGTGGACGCTGGACGACTGAATGAGCAAGCAACAAGAAAGCCCGAAGCGAACAACGAACGCTAAGCTGATCCCGCACATCCCGCTCCGTTCAAGGAAGTGATGGCGGTGTGCTCAAGCCACCGGAGAAGGAACCAAAGAGGAAAGCTAGCGGGAGCGAAATGCGGGGCGGGAGGAAGCGCCGATGATGAGAATAGAGGGCCGAATAGGTATCGGCCCTCTCAATTTCTTTGGACTACTGCCTTCTGCCCTCTCCATTGTTAAGGCCATCCTCATCTGGAGTCGATGGGGTAACGTTCATGATGAAGTACCCCTTGCCCTGATCCACGATTGCTGAGACATGAACGTTACCGCCTCCCCAGTCGTCGGTCATGATGCAATCGGGGCCTACCGAATAAGTTCCTGCAATTTCGAGAGGCCCAATATTCGTGCCTGGTACTCTTACGAAAAGTTTTCCGGCGAGACCACCATTGCCGTCAAAGACGAAACGACCGATCGCAACGAACCCTTTTCCGGTAGCGTGGAAACCATAGCTTCCGTGCATAGTTGCATTTGAGCAATGCTGAGCGTCTTGCGCATGAATCCCGCAAGCGAGACTAAGTACAACCAGCGTTAGCTGCAAGAGTCGATTTCTGAGGGACATGTTGTCGCGCTCCTTTTTTGATGGATTGGAAATCGCGAGGGCAGACACCGGCTCGGACAAATTTCGACGATGAGGAGGAGTCAGCGCACGCTGACTGCGACTTCTGGCTGAAGTCCGCCGCTGGAAGCCTGAACCCGAGCGGGATGCATTGTTGCCGTTAAAACCGCCTCTGTCAAGCTGGTGGGTTTGTCAAAGGTATAATTCCGCAAATAATATCAACGCAGTGGCGAAATTGGGGCAGTTTCGGGTTTTGCCGCAATGTGCAGGCTAAAGCACCAATGCCCTGCGGGCTGTCTCCTTGACACCCCTCCGCGCCCTCTTTATTCTTAAGTTTGCTCCCTGGAGACTTACGCCTCTGAGCGTGCTTCCGCGTCCTTCGCGGCATTGGGTGGGGGCGCGGAGGTGGCCATGTTCATCGAACTGCATGAGTTGAAGCTCCATCCGATTGATTTTGAGGAAGAGTTTCGCCCGGGTGCGATCGACCTTGGGCCGGACCTGCGGCAGGTGGAAAGTTTGCGTTCCGAGGGCCGGGCGCAACTGGTCGAGGAGCATCACGGAAAGCACCAGATAATAAAAGACATCCGGCTTAATGGCCGGCTGGCGACCACGGTGGAGTTGGCCTGCGCACGCTGCCTGGAACCTGTAGGGCAGGATGTAAAGCGCGATTTCGATTTGCTTTATCGCCCGCAAGGCGCGGACGCTGGGACGCCGGAGCGGCCGGTCTCCGCGACTGAGGCTGAGATCAGCTACTATCAGGGGCAAGGTCTACTTTTGGAAGATGTGCTGCGCGAGCAGGTGCTGCTGGCGGTGCCCGTGAAGGCAATCTGTCGTGAAGATTGCAAGGGGTTGTGCCCGCATTGTGGTAGGAATTTGAACCTGGAACAGTGCTCGTGCGCGGAGCCGGTTGAGGATCCGCGATGGGCAGCGCTGAAAGATATTCGCAGCAAACTACAACAGAATTAGAGGAAACGATGCCAAATCCAAAACGGCGGCACTCCAAGCAGCGCACCAGCACCCGGCGCGCCCACGATGCCCTGAAGAGCCGCTCGCTCTCCGAGTGTCCTAACTGCCACGAGCGCAAACTTCCGCACCGTGTCTGCCCAAAATGCGGTTACTATAAAGGACGCGAAGTTCTCGAAGTAAAAGAAGCCGGCTAGCCTCACCTCTCCATGCCAAGCGTGATAGCCCTGGACGCGATGGGTTCCGACCGCGCCCCTAAGCCTGAAATTGAGGGCGCGATTCACGCGGCGCGGCATTACGGAGTTCACGTCGTGCTCGTAGGGCGCGAACCGTTGATTCGCGCTGAGTTGGGGCGCGTCCCTGCCGCGGCTTCCCTGCCGATCCAAGTGATCCACGCCAGCGAAGTTATAGCTATGGAGGACAAAGCGGTCCAGGCCGTCCGGGCCAAGCGGGATTCGTCGCTGCGTGTGGGGCTTCGGCTGGTGCGCGAACGCAAAGCAGCGGGATTCGTGACGGCAGGCAATACTGGGGCAGCAATGGCCACCGCCAAAATGGTGCTGGGAGGATTGCCTGGTGTGGATCGTCCCGCGCTGGCGGCAGTAATTCCCACAGCCGTGGGAACGGTGGCAATTCTCCTTGATGTCGGAGCCAATGTTGATTGCAAGCCACAGAACCTTGAGCAGTTCGCGGTGATGGGGGAAATCTATTTCCGGAGCATGTTCGGCACGCGGCGGCCACGCGTCGGGCTGCTTTCCATTGGACAGGAAGAAGGCAAGGGCAACGATTTGACCCGCGAGGCGTTTCCGCTGTTGAAGCAGCTTCCATTGAATTTCATCGGGAATGTGGAAGGGCGGGATCTGTATAGCGGGAAGGTTGATGTGATCGTCGCCGACGGCTTTGTGGGCAATGTGGCGCTGAAGACTTCTGAAGGAGTGGCGAATCTGGTCCGCGCTACTTTAAAGGAGAGTTTGAAGGCGACGATTACGCGGCAGGTGGGATATTTGCTTTCACGCAGCGCTTTCGCGGATTTCAAAAAACGGCTGGACCACACCGAATACGGCGGCGCGCCTTTGTTGGGAGTTAAAGGCGTATGTTTCATCACCCACGGTTCGTCAAATGCGAACGCGATCAAGAATGCAATTCGAGTGTCTGCGGAATTTGCCGAATTGCGGATCAACGACAAAATTGAGAAGGAACTAGCGCAGATACCGGCAGCAGTAACGTAGCCGCGAGGGCCTTCGCTTGGCGTGAGCGATGCCCGCCTATCCGGTGAGCCCGAAGCCTTCGCATTCAAATATTTATGAAGAATCATCAACTCGCATTTCTCTTTCCCGGCCAAGGATCGCAGGCCGTCGGTATGGGAAAAGATCTCGCTGAGAAGTTTCCTGTTGCGCGGCAGACATTCGAAGAAGCTGACGCAGCCCTCGGCTATAGGCTGTCGGAACTCTGTTTTGAAGGTCCAGAAGATCAACTTCGCCTGACAGAAATTACACAGCCGGCAATTCTCACCGCCTCGATTGCCGCATTGCGGGTGCTCGATGAAAAAGGGATAAAAGCTGCGTTCGTTGCGGGGCACAGCCTGGGTGAATATTCGGCGCATGTTGCGGCGGGAACAATCGCTTTTGCCGACGCAGTTCGCACCGTCC
>Ga0137403_10001084_pt1 | contig 34514 bp, 27 predicted proteins | sample CZOMad2_1_16fung_FD_122057 | JGI IMG/M metagenome (GOLD analysis project Ga0137403, IMG submission 122057) | Vadose zone soil fungal communities from Angelo Coast Range Reserve, California, USA - CZOMad2_1_16fungal (Hybrid Assembly) | ecosystem: Environmental > Terrestrial > Soil > Vadose zone... | reverse complement strand
CCAATCGCCAGAGCAATCGTGACGAGTGCGATCGCAGTGAAGGCGGGAGTTTTTAGCAACCCACGCACTGCAATTTTGATCTCATTGAGCATATTTCGAGTTATTCGTACCGTAAGGCTTCGACAGGATTCAGCCGCATGGCAGCGCGCGCGGGAAGATAACAAGCGAACAGTCCGACGAGTCCCAGAAGAACACAGATCGCACTGAAAGTAGTCGTATCTGTTGCGCTCAAACCGAAAAGCAAACTGGCCAGTAGTCGGGTTGCAGACCAAGCTGCGACTAATCCGATGCTCACACCCAAGATCGTGAGCTTCATGCCGTAGCCCATGATGAGCCGAAGGACATGCTTTGGTTGGGCGCCAAGTGCAATCCGAATGCCGATTTCGCCCGTTCGCTGCCGGACGGAATAGGCCATCACGCCGTAGAGACCAATGGAGGCGAGCAATAATCCGCAACCTGCAAGGGTTCCCATTAGGACGGCGCCAAAACGTTCCGTGACAAGGACGCTGCTCAGATTCGTGTTCATCGTCATGACATTGGAGACGGGCTGATCGGGATCGATACTGTGAATGGCATCGCGGGCCGCTGCCGTCAGGGAAGTGGGATCGAGCGCAGCGTGGATGATCAGATTGACTGGAAAATCGTTCTCGAGCTGTGGATACGGCACGTACCATACGGGCCGATTGATCCGGTAATTAAAGCGGTCTTCCTTCACATCGCTCACAACGCCGACCACGGTCATCCACGGAAAACTTTGTCCAACACGCACGCGCCGAACTCGTTTGCCAACAGCGTCCTCTCCGGGCCATGCTTGCCGTGCAAACTCCTGGCTCACAACGACCACGGGCAGAGTTTCGGCACGGTCGCCTTTATCGATCAATCTTCCCTTGATCAGCGTTACTCCGAGCGTCTCGAGGTAACCGGGACTAACGATTCGATGTGAAGTAATGGGGATATCGTTCGGATTTGTTGGCGGCCGCCCTTCAACATTGAAGACCGCGTCGTAAGCAGTTTCACGCTCAAGCGGGATGTTTGTGGTCGTGCCTGTCGATATCACTCTAGGGAGACGCCGGACTTGCTCGAGCACCTGATCCGTAAACGCGACACGCTGGCGGTATTGCGAGTACTTCGAAGCAGGCAACACCATTTTCATGGTGAGGAGATTGTCTGGATTAAATCCAAGATCGACGTGTTGCAGTCGCTGGAAACTTTGCACCATCAAGCCGCCGCAAATTAATAGCGTCAGCGCGATTGCAATCTCGGCTACGATCAACCCATTCAGCCACCGCCGGCCCGAGACGGCGGCGCCACTGCGGTGATCAGCCTCTTTGATGCGTGGCATGAGCTCGTGCGCGCCGGCGGCTTTGAGAGCGGGAACGAGTCCAAATATCACACCGGTCACAAGCGTCACGAAAAAAGCGAAAGCCAAAACGCGGCGGTCGATTTCGAAATTGTGCAGAAACGCAGCGAACGAGATGCCCCGAATCGGATTGAGCGCGGCCAAGACTGGAATTAGCCAATTGGCGAGAATCACACCAGCTACGCCGCCAAGCAGGGCCAGAAGCATGCTCTCGGTGAGGAGCTGTCTAACGAGCCTCCAACGCCCGGCGCCGAGCGCGCGACGCAGTGCCAGCTCCCGTTGGCGTGCAATGCCGCGAGCCAATTGGAGATTGGCGACGTTGGCGCAGCAAATCAGCAAAAGAAATCCGACGCCACCGGCAAGCGCGAACAACGCTTTACGAACGTGACCTTCCAAATCGCCAAGCAAGTCTTGACGAAGTGAAATGGCTTTCACGCTCCATCCTCGGCGAAAATTAGGATATTCCTGCTCCAGTTCCCGGGCGATCGCTTTCAGTTCTGTATCCGCCTGTTTCACAGTGACGCCCGGTGCGAGTCGCCCCAAGATTTCGTTTGCGGTCGCGGCGCGATCGGTCAACGGCAGGGTGTCGATGTTAGTTTGCAGAGGAAGCCAGATCTCGGCTGCGCCCGGAAGATCAAAGCCAGCCGGCATCACTCCAAGAACGGTGTACGTTTTGCCATCGAGATTGAGCGGTTGACCGATTGCCCCGGCGCTCCCGGCAAAATTCTTCTGCCAAAATGTATAGCTGATCAGCGCCACCGGCGGTCCACCCGGTCGATCTTCGGCGGCGGAAAAGATGCGACCGAGCATTGGCTTGACGCCTAAGGTGGTCAGATAATCAGCCATTACCGTGGCGCCGCGGATGCGCTCCGGCTCGCGCTGACCGATCAAGTTAAACGAACGTTGTGTGGCCACACCGCTGCTGGAAAAAACGTGGCTTCGGTCCCGGTAGACTGCGTATTCCAAAAAAGAGCTGCCGAAAGGATCAAACCCTTCCCGCAATGCAAAGGTCGAAACCAGCCGATCAATGTCCTTCACCGGCAAAGGGCGGAGCAGAAGCGCGTTGATGGCGCTGAAAATCGCGGTGTTCGCGCCGATGCTAACTGCCAGTGCTGCAATGGCAATCAGCGTGAACCCCGGCTGTTTAAGCAGCATCCGCGCGCCGTAGTGGAGGTCTTGCCAGAGCGTTTGCATTTCCTTCAATTCCTCAGGCAGCGATCCTTTCCTCGACCATTCATATCATTCGGTGTGCAGCGCTTGAATAACATCGACGCTCGCGGCGCGTGCCGCGGGCAGCATCGACGCGGCCACCGCGACCGCCAGCAGCACAAACGCCGAGACGGACACCGGCAAAACGCCAGGCATCGTCACGTCCGCGAAGTAGCTGCCCGCCAGACGCGCTAGGACGAATCCGAATACCGCGCCTGCCACGATGCCCACCGCGGCCATTGCGGCACCTTCCGCGATGACATCTTTGAAAAGACGCTGCGGCTGCGATCCAAGAGCCAGCCGAATACCGAACTCCCGCGTGCGCGCGCTGACGGAAAACGCGAGCACGCCTGCGACGCCAACCACTGCGATCGACAATGCGACTGCAGCGAACACGCCAAACACCACCGAGTTCAAACGCTGCGGGCTAAGCACTTCAGCGCGGGCGTCTTCGAGGGTAGCGGCGCGCTCAATCGGTTGATCCGCGGACATGTCGCGAATAATGCGGGTGACCGGCGTGACGAGCGAATAGGGATTCGTACTCGTGTGGATGAAAAGACGGCCGCGAAACAGCGGACCCCGTTCAAAGGTGTGATAGATGGTGACGGCGGGCTCCGGAACGATATGCACGTCGTCAATATCGGCGGCGATGCCAATGATGCGTTGCAGCTCCGGCGGGGTTTTGCGGGTGGTTTTCAAGACCGGATCGGTCCAGAACACGTGCCGATTGATGGGGTCCTGATTTGGGAACATGCGCTGCGCGAGGGTTTGGCTGATGATGGCGACGGGCTCTTTGCTTTTAGCGTCGAGCTCATTGAAATCGCGGCCCGCAATGATGGGAACGCCTAGCGACGCAAAGAACCCGGGAGAGATAACACGATACTGCGCGCGCGGATCCTCCTGGCCAGCGCTGTGATCGTGACCGTCAGCGCAGAATTGGAGGGTGGGACCGGAGCCGGCATCGCGCCACGGAGCGACCATGCCAAAGGCGGTCTTATTGACACCCGGAAGCGCGTCAATGCGACGTATGACTTCCTTGTAAAAATCGACAACTTGCCGGCCTGTCTTTCCGTAAAATACGGCGGGGACATTGATGGCAAGGACATGGCGCGAGTCCATACCGGTCTGCGTCCTTTGCAGTGCGAGGAGCGTAGTTACCACCACACTCGCGCCGGCCAGCAGCACGAACGATACGGCGATTTGCGTTACGACGAAGATACGCTGGCGGCTCTTGCTGCCGGTCATCCGAACGCTGCCGCTCGAGAGATGCAATGAACCCGACGTGTCAGCGGGCAGGCGCGGGACAACGGCTAAAATCACCGCAGCGACAGTGGCGAGCGCCACGCCCACCCACAGTAGGCTGGAATCGACGGTAAGATCGAGGGCGCGAACAGAGAAACGCGACGCGTAACGAGCCAGCACATCAACCATGAACTGCGCGCTCAACACACCGAGTGCCGCGCCGCCGCCGCAGAGCAGAAGACTTTCCGCCAGCAACATGCGGCGGAGCGCGCCTCTAGTTGCGCCGAGTGCGGTACGGACTGCCAACTCCCCTTCGCGGCGAACAGTTCGCGCCAGGATGAGGTTCGCAACATTGGAACACGCGACCACGAACACGAGGACTGAAGCGGCGAGCAGAATGAGCAGCACAGTCCTCGCACCCGAGGTGATCTGATCGCGAAGCAGCTTGGCCGAGATCCGAAAGTCTGCCTGCTTCGAGTACGCCTCAGGATGATCTTTTTTCATCGTTGCATAGACGGAGCGCAATTCGGCGCGCGCCTGCTCGAGAGTGCTTCCGGGTGCGAGGCGCGCAAAAAGTTCCGTCATGCGATGGACACGTTCGGTGACCATCGTTGCCGAGAGGTGATGCGAACTGCTGGCCACGTTGGCGATGATTTCGGTTTCCTGAGGATATGGGACGCAAGGCTCGAGTACACCGATGATCGTGGCGGAGCGATCATCGCCAACGGCGCCGAGGTGAACGGTCTTGCCAATAACAGAAGGATCTCGATTAAGGGTGTCCGACCAGAAACGATAAGTGAGAACAATGACGCTGGCCGCCTTGGGCCCGTGATCTTGTGGCCCGATCAGGCGCCCGAGCACCGGACGCAGACCCATCACCTCGAAGAAAGAGCCGTTGACCACGCCGCCATTGACTTCGCGGGGCTCGCCGAGGCCGATGACGGTGAAGGCGATGGTTGAGAAATCGCCAAACTCGCTGAGCGCTTTGACCCGCGTCTTCAAGTCCTGAATTTCCGGCATCGACCAGGTGCTGTTTTCGGTGCCCGTGCCCGGCGCGCTCTGCCGGATATAAATCAGCCGGTCCTCGTCACGGTTGACCAGAGGCTTGATGAGCACACCGCGAACGAGCGTGAAGATGGCGGCATTGGCGCCAATACCCAGCGCCAGCGTGATGACCACGACAAATGTAAATCCCGGCGACTTGCGGAGCTGGCGAAGAGCGAACTTTAGATCCGTCATCGCCCTTCCTCAGGCCGCGATCCTGTCCTCCACGACACGCCCATCAAATAAATGCACGGTGCGGTCTGCGTGCTGCGCGAAACGTTCATCATGTGTGACCATGCAAATCGTGGCGCCGCCTCTGTGCAATTCTCGAAGCAAATTCATGACCGCTTCGCCATTACGGGAGTCGAGATTGCCGGTCGGCTCGTCCGCCAACAAAATCGCCGGCCTGCCCGCGAGCGCGCGCGCGACCGCGACGCGCTGTTGTTGCCCGCCTGATAGCTGGCTCGGCAAGTGTTTTGCACGATGAGCCATGCCGACGCGCTCCAGTGCTTCGGTCACAAACTGTTTGCGCTCGCCTGCGCCCATTCCGCGATAAGTGAGCGGTAACTCCACGTTTTCAAACACGGTCAGATCGCCGATTAAATTGAAACTTTGAAAAATGAAGCCGATCTCGCGATTGCGAATGCGCGCACGGTCGGCGAAGGAAAGATTAGCAACCTCGTGACCTTTTAACGAATAGCTCCCTTCGGACGGAGTATCGAGAAGCCCGAGGATCGAAAGCAGAGTTGTCTTGCCGCAACCTGATGGGCCGGCGATTGAAACATACTCGCCGGTGCGGATATCGAGGTGGATCCCGGAAAGGGCATGCGTTTCTACTTCGTCGGTGAGGAAGACCTTCTTTACACCATTCAGTCTGATCAACGGCGTCGAGCCATTTGGCGTGGGAGTTTGAATCGATTCGGTGGCAGTTAGTGTTGAACTCATAGTTTCAGTTTTTGTTAGTTGAGGCGAATGCGTTCGTGTGCGTCCCACGCGCTGGTATCGGAGAGAATCACCTGATCCCCCGGCTGAAGACCGCTTACGATTTCGATCGTGTTGACTGAGCTCTTGCCCAGTTTCACCGGCGTCCGGACAGCCTCCGAGGTGCCGGTAATAAGTTTGAACATTCCCACGGTGTTGTTTTCCTGACCGAATGCCGGGCGGCCCACATAGACGATGTTATCGAGATGTTCGAGCTCGATTGTTCCATCGACGCTGAGATCGGGTCGCGCGCCTTTCGGCAGTGGCTCATCGAAAGCAACTTCAACATTTACTGTTCCCTGCTCCACTGCAGGGTCGACTCGCGTGACGTGGCCGTTCGCTGTGCCATTCCGAGTATCGATGACCGCTTTCTGGCCAACCTGAATGTCCTTTGCCTGAGTCTCGGCGATTTTAACCTGGGCTTTCAGTTTGGTCGGATCTGCGACGCGTGCCAGATTATCGCCGACTTTCATTCGCTGTCCGATTTGCACAGGGAGTTGTTGCAGGACGCCCGACATGCCGGCGCGCACGTGCAGCGCTTCCACCTGGTCCGCTCTTAACTTGGCAAGCTGTTTGGCTTGATCGACTGCTGCCTGCCGGGACGCTAATTGCGGATCAATGGAGTCGTGCGCGAACTTCAGCCGCTTTTCTTCGATCTCATTTCGATTCACCAACTCCGCCTCTTTCACTTTCGATGTTTTGTACTGCAGCTCGGCGATCAAACCGTTCTTCGCCAACTGATCGTTAGTTTCGCGTTCCATCTTCGCCTGCTCGTAATCCGATTTTGCCTTCGCCGTGGTTGCTTCCTGGTCGAGCAACGAACGCTGCAGAGTCGCTCGCAAAGTAGTCAGCTCCGCTTCTGCGGCGGTCGCTTGCAGCTCGGCGTCATGAGCGGCTTGCTCCACCTCAGGACTGGTTAATTCCAAAATCACCGAGTCCGGTTCGACTCGTGTCCCCGGCCAAATATTTATCTTTTCCACGCGGCCTTCCGTGTTTGCTGGTATCCAGCGGATGTCTTCCGGCACGAGGGTACCAAGACCGCGCACCTGCCGCACCATTGGCCCTCGTTTCACTGTATCGATCCAGACCGTTGAGCGATCGACGCTTGGTACTGCCGGTTTCAAGCGCGAGATCGCAATTGTTGCCAGAATCAAACCAAGTGCGCAGGCGGCGATGATAATGATCCGACGCTTGCGCTTTTTCGCAGCAACGCCTACGCGCGGCACGTCCATCGAGGCAAGATTCGGTGTGAATCCGGCCGGTCGCACGATTCTTTCTTCGTCTTGTTTTCGCTGCGGAGTCACGATCTCAATCAAAGTGCTCCGAGTGCGCGACAGAGTTGGACGGCAGCCTGCGCTCCGCTCGCCACTGCCACGGTCGCGGTGATGATCAGCATTGCGAATACAATTGCTTCGCCGACGAAATCGCGTCGGGCTTCCTTTTGAAAGTACTGACGGCTGATATTGCGAAAAGATGGTTCAACCGATTTCGCACAACGGCTGCGATAACCGCTGATCGCGCCGGAATGGTAATTGTAGTCAGTGAACGGGAAGCGCCCTCGAGCTGTTAATGACGTTGGCTTCATATTGTTTTAGATGACGTATAGACGTTTGTTGGATTCGAAAAGTTGCTCTGGTGTAATGCAATGCCCGTGCCAACATCGGTAACAAAGCGATAAGTAACTGGCGATAAGCGACTAGCTGCTGCGAATCTTCAAGATGCATGGCGCGATTCGCTTCGCTTCTGGGACTGCATCGTCCCGATCTTGGGACGTACACGTCTGTAGCCGCATCGCTGTGCGAAGCGCGGCGCACGCGTTGCCATTCACATGCCGGACTGACGGGTTTACCGCGGAAGTCGCAGCAACGCTTCAGCACCCGTGCCCGAGCTTCGATTCGCCAACGCTAGCGAGCCGCCGTGGGCTTCCGCAATTTGGCGGCTGAGAGCGAGCCCGATTCCAGAGCCGTCAGATTTCGTCGTGAAAAAAGGCACGAAAAGATTCGCCGGGTTCATGATTCCCGGTCCTTCGTCTTGAACAAAAATTTCGACGGAATCGCCAGTCTCGCGCCAGCCGATCCCGACATTTCCATTCGTCTCGAGCGCGGCATCGACTGCATTGTGCACCAAGTTGATTAGCAATTGCTCAATTTGCGCAGCGTCCGCCCGGATTTTTGTTTTTCGACCGGGCAGGATTTTCACTTTCAACCTCGGTTCCAAATCGGTGACTCGCTGCACAAGCTCGCCCACTTCTAGATCTTCCTTTTGTGGCGGCGGAAGTTTTGTGAGGCGCGTATACGCTTGCAGAAAGCGACTAAGGGAATCGGCGCGCGACACAATGGAGTTCAGTCCACTGCGCGCATCGTCCTGCCAATCCGGCGGAGGCGGGTCGCGGCGCAGTAATGATTCCAAGCTTGCGGCAAGCGACTTGATTGGGGCAAGCGAGTTATTCATTTCGTGGCCGAGCACGCGAACCAACCGTTGCCAGGCGCGTCGCTCTTCTTCGCGCAACGTGCGACTAAGATCCGTCAGCACGAGCAGGTCGTGCGGCAAACCGTGTTCGCGAAAAGTACTGCGTCTAACGCCCCATCGACCGGAGCCTCCGGGGAAAGTGAGCGTGAGCGGTTCGTCCTCGTCGGCATCGAAACAGGGGCCAAGTCCAAGCTCGTTGGCGTTTTTGCCCAGCAATTTGTCCATCGGTTGGCCGAGCAAAGTTTCGCCCGCGCGATTCACGAGGCGCAGGCGCTGTTCGGGATCAAAAGTGAAAATCGCGACGTCGATTTCGCCCATGATGGTGCGTAGAAGGGCCGTTGCCTCAAAAGCGCCCAGGCGTTGAAGACGCAATGTTTCCCCGAGCGAATTGATTTCCAGAAGGGCTTCTCCCAATGCGTTGCCTGCGCGGGCGCCGCGCGCGCGGATTGAGTAATCCCCTTCACGCAACGCGGCCAGCAGATTAGACATGGTTCGTAGCGGGTGAACGATGTGTTCCCTGGCGGTAGAGATGAAACCAAGGAAACAGACCACGATCAGGAGCGTCAGCGTCCACTGCACCTTGGCGCTGTAATCGCCGGACCAAAGAAGCGCGAGGGCAACAACCGCAGCAGGTACAGCTGCGCCAAAGGCTAGCCAAATCAGTTTGGCTTCATGCGAAAGCCGGTATCGACTCTTTGGCGCCCGACTCATTGACGCCGTGCTGTAGCGGCAGGCGTGCCGCCTGCAAAATTGGGAAGTTCGCAGCCGACACGGCTGCCCCTACAGTTCATAACCCATATTGCTGCAATCGCCGGTAAAAAGCGCTTCTGCTCAAGCCGAGAACTTCTGCGGCTTTACGCGCGTTACCATCATTCCGTGCCAGCGCCTTCTTAATTAGAAATGCCTCCACTTCTTCAAGACTCATTTCCTCAAGATTGCGCGATTCACCTCCGGCTGTTGTCAGGCCGAGATCGCCCGCTCGTATTTGTCGATCTTGCGTCATGAGCACTGCCCGTTCGACCACATGATCGAGCTCACGCACGTTTCCGGGGAAGCGGTGCTGTAGCAAACGCTCGCGCGCCATTTCATCGAACCCGGTGATCTGTTTTCGGTACCGTTGCGCGTGTTGCTGAAGAAACAAGTTTGTCAGCAGCATGATGTCCTCTCGCCTGTCGCGCAGCGGCGGCAATCCAATCTGGATTGTATTTAAACGAAAGAGCAGATCCTGCCGAAAATGTCCGGCCGCGACTTCATCGTCGAGATTTGCATTCGTGGCGGAGATAATGCGCACATTCGCATGCAGTGTTTTGGAAGACCCAACACGCTCAAAATCGCCGGTCTCGATTACACGCAACAGTTTTGCCTGTTGTGTGAGCGGGATGTTTGCGATCTCGTCCATGAAAAGCGTGCTCTCATCCGCAAGTTCAAATCGCCCCGCGCGATCCATCTTTGCATCAGTAAACGCGCCTTTTACATGTCCGAACAGTTCACTTTCAAAAAGTGTTTCCGACAAGCCACCCATGTTCACGGTGATCATGGTTCGCGATGCGCGCGAAGATAGTGCGTGAAGCGCCTGCGCGACCAGGCCTTTGCCTGTCCCGTTTTCGCCTGTGATTAATACGTTCGCGTCAGATGGCGCAACGCGTGAAATCATTTCAGTCACTGCCCGCATGGGTGGCGATTCCGCAATGACGTTTGGCATGCTGCCACGGAGCATCTGATTTTCGGCCTCGAGCTTGCGGCCGCGGCGCAGAGCCATCGCCAGCTCAATTTGCGTGCGGACAATCGTGAGTAGGCGCTCGTTGTCCCATGGCTTTGGTACGAAATCCCGTGCGCCGCGTTTCATTGCTTCTACCGCCAGCTCAATCGTTGCCCAGGCGGTCATCACAACGATTGGCAGAGTATTGTCGATCTCCTGAATCCTGGGAATGGCCGCTAGACCTTCCTGTCCCGAAGTCGTATCGCGCGCGTAATTGAGGTCCATTATCAAGAGCGCGTAATCTTTTTTTTCCAGGACGCTGAAGATTCCAGCAAGTGATGTGACGGTCTCGGTCTGATAACCTTCGCCTTTGAGCAGAATCCGCAGCGCTTCCAGCACGTCGCGCTGGTCGTCCGCAAGAAGAATCCGAGCCACTAGTGTCTTTGTTCTAACCTAAGGCACCGAAGGCGAGCCCGAGGCCGTAAGTAACCACAGCAACAATGATGCCAATCCAAGTCATCTCCAAGCCTGACGCCCACCATGATCGGATCGTGATCAGCGATTTCAATGCGCCAACAGCGAAATGCGCCGCCAAACTGATGACGAAGGATGCGGCGACCGCGGTCATGCCACCTGAGAAAAAGAACGGAATGATTGGCACAAAAGCCCCGATCGCAGTGGAGATGCCAGCGGACGTCGCAGCAGTCCATTGATTTGGAAATCGATGTTGGGACAAGCCGAGCTCGCTTTGCGCCATCGCCTGCACGAATTGTTCGGGTTGTTCAGCAAGGCGCTCAGCCATTTTTTGCGATTCTTCAGGAGTGAATCCCTGCAATTGATAAAAGAGCGACATCTCTTCGAGTTCCTCCTCCGGATTTTCCTCCACTTCTGCGCGTTCACGCGAAATCTCCGCTTCATAAACTTCCGCCTCGCTTTTTGCGGCAAGGTACGCACCCGCGCCCATCGACAGTGTGGAAGCGAGCATTCCCGCGAGACCGGAGATCAAGACGTAATGTTGCTGGTTGTTGGTCGCGCCAGCCACGCCTGAAACAATTCCAAATACCGCGCCAAGCCCGTCGTTTGCGCCGTAGATCGCATCGGCCACCCAACTGCCCCCTCGCCCATGCCAGCGTTCCCGCTTGAGGATTTTGTCCAGCGCCGTGCGCGGACCTGCCGGTGGCGTCATCGCACTCAGCGCCCGCGCATGGGCTTTTTCCTCGAGCGCGCTTTGTCGCAAGAACTCATGCACATCCTGTTCATTGGCTAATGCGCGCTGGGTTTGATCATGAAATTGCGCTTCCTGCCGTTCTTCCGTCGCCTCCATTCTGCGAATGGCAATATCGGCTCCGGCAATTTTGTTCCACCAACGATTCAACCGGCGCGCAATCGTGTCTCTGAACACAGGCGGCTCTGCACCGAGGTCTCTGAGTTTCTTCTCCCAACGTTGTGCATGGCGCTCTTCTGCTTCAGCCATGCGCAAAAGAACGCCTTTGCGTTTCTCGTCGCGCTCACGCTCGGCCAGATCGCGATAGGTTTGCGCGGTCTCCACTTCGGCTTGCCAATTGCGCGTGACGACGTCGATCGTCTGTTGTCGATTCGTTCGACTGCCGCTCAGGACAGGTTCTTTCGGATGACGAGACGGGTTTTCGCTGCTCATAATGTTCAATCAGCGGGCTCTAATGCCGCGCTAATCGCTGGCTCAACTCTTGCTCTTAATTGCTGTGCCGTAATCACCAGTGCAACCGACCCGATGATGAGACCGGCGGCAATCAGTGTGCGCATGGTTATGGTTTCTCCAGCAAAAAGGGCGCCCAACACAATTGCGACAATCGGATTCACGTACGCATAAGTGGCGACTTTCGCCGGCTCACAGTGACGCAGCAGCCAAATATAAGCCGTGTATCCAACCACAGCTCCAATGATAACCAGATAAATAAATGAAAGGAGCGACGGGATTGAAATCAAACTAGGGTGAAGGCGCCGCAGCTCACCAGTCACGATTCCGACGAACAAAAGGAGGATTCCTCCGCAGATCATCTGTTGCGCGGCCGTCAGAAAAGGTGAGGCAGCGTGTCGCGCGACGCGCGAGTAGAGCGATCCTACCGACCAGATGAAAGATGAGACGAGCAGAATGGATATTCCGATCGCAGGGTGCCGGTCGCCGTTTGAGGAAAAATGCAGAGCAGGGCTAAACAAGATGCCCACTCCGACAAAACCTCCCAGCAGTGCGAGCCACACAATTGGAGTTGGTCTAGGCGCCATCCCAGACGCCCAGCCCAGCAGCACAATGTAAATGGGAACAATCGCCACGATCAGCGCAGCCAGTCCGGAGTCGATGTACTTTTCTGAGATTGTTACTCCTCCGTTGCCTGCAAGCAGCAAACACGCGCCAATGATCAGCGATGTGCGCCAGTTCGCCCAGCTCGATTTGCTGATGCCTTGGGACCAGGCGATCACGTACATGATTAATCCTGCCAACACGAATCGCGCGCCGGCCATAAGGAACGGCGGAATCGTTTCGATCGCGAACCGAATACCGAGATAAGTCGAACCCCAGATCAGATAGAGTGCGGCGAATGCAATGATTACCAGGCTTCTTTTCGGCGCGGCCATGAAGCAATGACCATCTCGCATTCCCGAGATGGAGCAAACGTGTCATTGGAGCATTACAACCTTAAATCACGTAATGCGGTCGGAAAGCGGCGCAGCAGCACCGCACTCCACAACGCAATGCGCTCGGAACTGCGCTGTGAATAACGGCCACATCTTGGAGTGCGGCAGAGCTCTGCCGCTTTAAGCCGTAAACGCGTTGCGTAATAGAAAAGGGCAGTGCTATACACCGCGCCTGAAAAGCAATCGATACAGCAGCAACAGAATCATTGCCCCAACGATCGACATGATCCAACCGGCCACATAATTCTCGCCCGCAAAAATGCGACCGATCCAGGTGCCTACGAATGCGCCGGCGACGCCGAGCAGAATCGTCACGATGCAACCACCGGGATCTTTCCCCGGCATTAACAGCTTTGCGATGGCGCCGATAACAAGACCGATAACCAAAGTCCACAGAATAGAATGAGCGCTGAAGTCCATATGAAAAGGAGTTCTATCGGATCGACTTGTCCTCGGCAAGAAAATTGGTTTGAAAATGTCGGCTGCTCAATCCGGCAAAGGCATTGTGCTGTTACTCCGATGACCTGCGAACCTTCTCCGCCACTGGCGTTTGGATACACCTAGTCTTCCAGCTTCATAAAATCCGACTGGCTGGCGATGTCGTGAAGCGAGTGAATCAACCACGAAACGCCTCTCACGAGCGCATCAACCTCTTCTTTCTTGATATGCATGTGCTCCGGAAGCTTGGGGTGGGTGATTCGATGCCTCACCCTAACCGCTTGGCGTAGGTCAGCCCAACCGCTTTCCGCAAAATAGTCTTTTGTTACGCCGGCAGCCTCGGCAAGTGTCTTCACAAGAAACGCGCTGAAACCGATTAGGGAATGACGTTGTTCTGCACCAATAAGATTCCCTTGGTCGTCCAACCGAAACCGTTTCTTATTGAGCAAAGAAATTGCGGTGACGTCGATTTGTCCCTCGCGAGCATGACAATGCGCTTTGATCGCCAGATCCGCAAAATAGAAGTTGAACGCTTCAATCATAGAAAAAGCGGTTCGAAAGAGCATACGGCGCCAAAATGGGTCATCGTCCATGCTTAACTGCTCAGAACATTTTAGAAAGTCCGCCTGCAAGGCCGACATCAATTCGGGAGGGACAACAGGCATAAGAATGGCCTCAAAGCTCGATCACTTGGGCAGAGTGGATGTCTTCACTCGCGCGAATCTCGCTTAGCAACTCTTCGCTGGGCGTGTTGTCGAGATTCAAGACAGTGAGCGCCGTACCGCCGGCCTGATTCCGACTAAGCGACATTGTGGCAATGTTCACACCGTGATCGCCGAGCAGCGTGCCAATGCGGCCAACCATACCTGGGCGATCGGTGTTTTCCAAAACGAGCAGCACCCCGTGCGGACGTGCTTCTACCGGCCGGCTGTTGATGCTCACAATTCGCGGCGTAGCTCCAAAAAATGCGCCGCCAACCGATACAGTTTTTCCTTCCGCGACCGCTGAAATCTCGAGCATGTCGGTGTAGTCGCCCGGCGCGCTCAATCGCGACTCGGTGACCTTGAGACCGAGAGTCTCAGCAAACGCTGGCGCGTTTACTTCGTTAATCTCTTTGCCACCGGCGATTTGCAAAAAACCCTTCAACACCGCGCGAGTGATCGCGGTTGTATCCGCCTCGTTGACCTTGCCGCTGTAATTGATATTGAGCGAGTCGGCACGTTTCGGCGCGATCTGCGATAAAAATCTGCCGAGCTTTTCGCCGAAACGCAGATGCGGCCCGATGATGGCCAGAGTTTTCGCATCGAGATTCGGCATGTTCACGGCGTTGCGAATGGTGCCTTCGAGCAGCGCCGCGCGGATCGATTGTGCGATCTCGATACCAACGCTCTCCTGCGCTTCAACTGTGGACGCGCCAAGATGCGGCGTCAGCACAATATTGGGCGCGCTTCGCAATGACGAATCAGACGGCAGCGGTTCAACTTCAAAAACATCCAGCGCCGCGCCGGCGACATGGCCATCTTGCAACGCCTCAACCAGCGCAGCTTCATCAATCAAACCACCGCGGGCGCAGTTGATGATGCGCACGCCGCGTCTCGTTTTTCGCAAACGTTCCGCATTGAGAATGTGACGCGTCTCTGCGGTCAGGGGCGTATGTAGCGAGATAAAATCGGCGCTAGTAAGCAAATCATCCAGTTCGTCCAGCAGCTCTACTTGCAGACTGCGAGCGCGCGTGACGGAAAGATACGGATCGTACACGACGACCCGCATCCCGAAAGCAATGGCGCGCCGGCTCAACTCGCTGCCGATCCGCCCCATGCCGATAACGCCGAGGATTTTGTTGTAGAGCTCGACACCTTCGAAATGTTTTTTGTCCCACTTCTTGCTGCGAACATTCGCGTCGGCTTGCGGAATCTTCCGCGCCACTGCGAGCAGCAGCGAAAACGCATGCTCGGCAGTGGAAATCGTATTTCCACCGGGGGCGTTCAATACGACAACGCCGCGCCGCGTCGCTGCCTCAACATCGACATTGTCCACCCCAACGCCAGCACGGCCTACCACGCGAAGTTTTGCACCGGCATCCAAAATGCCCGCGGTGACTCTGGTCTGGCTGCGCACGATCAGCGCGCTGAATGGCGGAATAACTCCGATAAGTTCCTGTTCAGTCAGACCGGTCTTGATCACCACATCGAGCTCGGCGTCGCGTGAAAGCTCATCAGTCCCGCGTTGCGAGATCGAATCGGCGATGAGGACTTTCAGCGGAGTCACGAAAACTTTTAGTGTTAAGCACGAGAATAGTGCGCGCTCAAAATTAGAACTTAAATCTTAAAAGTTAAAACCGTTCTGTTTAGGCTGTTGGTTCGATGCGAGAGCGCGCGAAACCTTTCTACGTTGTATTCGCGATCGCTGCGGCGCTCGTCATACCCGCTGCGATCGCATTGCGCACCGTTGTGCATCCTGTCTTTTTGCAACCCACTTCGGATAATCCCACGCCGCTCGGATATACATGGAGCCTGCTCCTGTTTGTTATTCCGATCGCCGCCCTCGGATGGTGGTTTGCCTGCCGTCCGGATCTGCAATTTCCAAGAAAAGCATTTTGGCGAACCATCGCCGTGCTGACGCCACTTGGTTTTTTGCTCGACCTGCTCTTTGGCAATATTTTTTTCATCTTCCCAAATAAGGCGGCCACACTTGGCTACGAAATACCTGCGGTCGGCGGAGCGATTCCAATCGAAGAATTCATCTTCTATCTCACCGGCTTCATGCTGGTGCTGCTGACTTACATCTGGTGCGATGAATATTGGATGGCGGCTTACAACGTTCCGGACTACACGCCGGCGGCTAAAAGCATACCGCGCATCGTCCGTTTTCATTTTGCTTCCGTCGTTCTTGGCGTTGCCCTGATCGCCGCAGCAGTTCTTTACCGCAAATTCTTGTCCGGGGTGTCAGAAGGTTTCCCGTGGTATTTTGTTTATCTCGTCTGCGCTTCCCTCATTCCATCGGCAGGTTTTTTTCACACCGCGCGAGATTTCATCAACTGGCGCGCCTTCAGCTTTACGTTTTTTCTACTTCTTCTGATCAGTTTGCTTTGGGAAGTTACGCTCGCTTTGCCCTATGGTTGGTGGGGATATCACCCCCGCGCGCTGATGGGGCTGCACATCGGCGCATGGTTCGGTCTGCCATTTGAAGCGGTTTGTGTTTGGTTGGCCGTGAGCTTTACAACCATTATCACTTATGAAGTGATCAAAATTTGGAAAGCCCTGGGCACCCGCGCGCTCGAGGCATTTTTTGGTATTCGAAAATAAACAGCCTTGGCGTCGCGAAATTGTGAAAGGACGTTGGCGGATTCATTTCAACCGAAAATCAAGAGATGGATTGAATCGGGTAATTGCGCCGCCACATTCGTAGCCACGCTGCCGCGCAGCAGTTTGGCCATGGCGGTACGTTGGGACGCGCCGATGATGAGGTAATCCACGCCCATGGTGGCGGAGAGATCGAGAATCGTCGAAGCCGTGTCCTCGCTAACAGCATAGACGGGCAGCACACAGATGCCCCGTTCGGCGCCCAGTTTGATCATCGTTGACATGATTGCGGCTGCCTCGGGGTCATCCTGCCATTTAGGGCGGCGCCCGGCCACGGTCGGGCCCCGAGCATAGAAGACTGCAATCTCTTTTACATACAAAACATATAACGTGGCTCTCCGGAGTTGCGCTTCATCTAGCGCGAAGGTGAGCACAGGCGTGAGGCCGCGTGCAGCAACCATGATCTTGTGGCCTTCTTCCAGCCGTGTTTGCATAGTCGCGGCCAGATCCGGCGTGACCATCTCGGCCACCTTGCGCGTCACAGTCAATGTCCTCAATCCGGCGATCTGATGTGAATAAGTGCGAAATCCAAGCCCCACTCCCAATACGCAAACTGCGAAAAAGAGCGCGTCGGGTTTCGTTTTTGCGATCGTCAGCTCGACCAGGGCCAGGACAATAAACGTCACACCCATAATCAGGCGCTCGTACATTCGCAAACCGAGCTTCTTGTTAAACGTGCAGGCGCCGAGATTGACTGAAATAGCGCCCACAACGCCTATCGCATACAGGCCCGCCAGCGCCTCGAACTGCTTCATGATCGCCAGCACGAGAATAGGAATTGCAACGGCGACAATAAGTGGAATGCGCGGCACACCGTGCTTATTAAGGCGCGCGAATTGTGGCGGCATCTCGCCGTCCTGCGCCATCATATAGGTAACGCCAATCAATGCGACAACCGCAGTATTGACGGCACTGATTAATAAAAAGCCGAACACGACGCCAACGAAAAGAGAAAAGGCATGACCAAACGATGGCCCGCTGACAAGTGTCGCGTAGTACTCTCCCAGAAAGCGCAGCATGTCCTCCTTGTGCGCCGTCAGCTCCGGTGCGTACGATTTCGGCAGCGACAGCATGGCCCAGCCGAGCAATGCAGTTCCGCCCACCACTTCGAGCGCTACCGGCAAAATCGCTTTTGTAGCTGTGCGTGTGACTTTCGGCGCGCTCGGCGTGGCGTTCGGATCCAGTTTCATCACACCCGTGAGATTGGCGATCGCCTCCACACCGCTCAAAGCAAGGATCACTCCGACGAATTGCACCCACACCGTCTCAAGATCGGTATGACGAGGCTCAAGATGTGCAAGATTTAGATACCGCGCGCTAAACGCGATCGTCGCCACGACAACGATCACAGCCGGCACAGCAAGCCAGATTGAGACACTGCCACTGTGTTTTGGACCAAAATAATTGACGGCCCCCAGGATCAGGATCACCACCATGGCCGCGACCGGCGCGTACTGACTTGGAACACCAAGGTAAGTGACGCCCGCCCATGCGCTCAGGGCCGCGGTAACGAGGAAATTCGCAATCAATAAGAGCGCACCAACCGAGGCGAGAAATCGGCTCTGCTGTCGCGCCGCAGAATAAACGCCTCCGCCATCGGGGAAATGAGCGCAGATGATGATGTAATTGAAGCCGACGATTGCCGTGAGGACGCAGACAGCGAGAATGATCGGAAACGACGCGAAACCAGCCGCAACAAATGCCAGGCCAAGCACGTAAGCCTTGCTGGTGCCCCAATCGCCATAAAGGAGCGCTGCGGCGCGCTTCCAATCAACATTGCGCGGCCGATGGACGCCTGCGGAAACAATCTCGGCCATCGCTACAAGCCGTAACTTTCAATTGGGCCAACGCTTGCTTGCAAGCTCTTTCTCAGCCAGGCCCGGTTTGACTACGAATTGTTTCGCTTAATGCGAGCGACAAGTTGTGCCCGAGTCAAACTTCCACGCGTGCGCCTAATTCGACCACGCCATTCGGTGGCAGACAGAAGTATGAGGTGACATCGCCGGCATTGCGCGTCATCCACGCAAAGATGGAGCCGCGCCACGGGGAGAGACCGCGTTTGCGCGTGGCAAGGATTGTTTCCCGGCCAATGAAATAAGTCGTGCGCATAGGCTCGACACGAAGGCCGGTCGGTTTCACGCGGTCCAGCGCAGCAGGAACATCGGGTTTCTCCATGAATCCGAAATGGACCTGTGCCCTCCAGAATCCTTCATCCAGATTTTCCAGCGCGACGCGATCCTTGGGGTTGGCAAGATATGGAACCTCTTCGGTTCGGACGGTGAGCAATACGACCTGCTCGTGCAGCACTTTGTTATGCTTGAGATTGTGAAGCAAAGCGAGCGGCGTTCCAACTCGGTTCCCCGACATGTAGACGGCAGTCCCCGGGACGCGTCGGATACTCTGGCTCTTTAGGTCGGGTAGAAAATCGTCGAGGGGAACGCAGATTTCGCTCAGTCGACTGCGAAGGACGCGGCGTCCCTTCCTCCACGTCAGCATTAGAAAAAGAATCGCGGTAGAGACGAGCAGTGGAAACCAGCCTCCATGCGCCACTTTGAGCATATTCGCGCCGAAAAATGCGAGATCTATCGTGATAAAAAATGTAGCGATCGGCAGAGCCACCGCAGCCGGCCAGTGCCATCGGCGACGAGCCACGAAATAAAACAAAATGGTAGTGATCAGCATCGTAGTCGAGATCGCTACGCCATAAGCCGCGGCGAGATTGCTCGACGTTCGAAAGCCGAGCACAAGCGCGATGCAAGCGCACATCAATCCCCAATTCACCAGCGGCACATAGATCTGTCCGATAATGCGCGCCGAAGTATAAATGACTCTCAAGCGTGGACTGAAGCCGAGTTGGATGGCCTGCATGGTGAGTGAGAACGCGCCGCTGATGATTGCTTGCGATGCAATAACTGCGGCAGCCGTCGCCAGCACCACCATTGGGTAGAGCGCCCATGAAGGTGCCATTCGGTAAAATGGATTTACGGCAGCCTCTGGTTGAACAAGCAGAAGCGCTCCCTGCCCAAAGTAATTCAGTGTTAACGCTGGAAGAACGACAGCGAACCACGTCAAGCGAATTGGCGCCGTTCCAAAGTGACCAATATCTGCGTAGAGCGCTTCGCCGCCAGTAACGACCAGGAAAACCGCACCGAGCACCAGGAAACCGCGTGAACCATTGATCATGAAAAATTCGAATCCGTGAATCGGATTGATCGCGGCAAGCACCTCCGGCGTGCGAAGGATTTGCTGAAGTCCGAGCACGCTTATTGCAATAAACCACAGCATCGTGATCGGGCCGAACACCGTGCCGACGCCGGTAGTTCCGCGCGATTGGAAAAAGAAAAGTCCCATTAGAATAACGACAGCAATCGGCAGCACATAGGGATCGAACAGCGGTGTAGCGACGTGGAGGCCTTCGACAGCACCCATGACAGAGATGGCCGGAGTGATCATCCCGTCGGCGTAAAGCAAGGCGGCTCCGAACAAACCCAGCAGGAAGAAGAATTTTCCGCGCCGCAGCACATCGTGCACCAGTGTCGCCAAGACGAGAATTCCACCTTCACCTCGATTATCGGCCCGCAGGATGAGGATCAGGTACTTTACCGAGATAATCAGGACGAGAGACCAGAGGATGAGCGACAGGACACCAAGCACGTTCGCATGCGTGGGAGGAACTGCATGTTGTCCATAAAAGCACTCGCGCATCGCATAGAGCGGACTCGTGCCGATGTCGCCGTAAACGATCCCAAGGCTGGCGAGACAAAGGAAAAGGAGTCGACGACGACGGGCTTTGGCGGCAGGAAGCACACGCGGAAGGCGGGCCGAATCAGCAACAGCCGGCATCAAAGATGGGGGCGCAGAATTCACCGTTCGCGAGGAACTTAAATTGCCCGCAACCTCAGAATAGTTAAAACGGTACTAAAATTCCAAGGGACCCCATTTCGCACGCATTGGGATGCGCTACATTAACCGTGTGATGGGACCGTCCAGTTCGCGTGCCATCGAACAGCAATCCTCTCAGCCTTCGGTTGAGGAAAAGGCGAACGGCGAAGAGCATGTCACGTATACGCCTTCTTTTGCGCCATTGAAGGAATACATTACGGCAGTGATCGGCGTGGCCGCGCTGACCGTCGCATGCTGGTTGGTAACACCGCTGACCGGATACGGATCCATCTCACTTATTTTTCTCCTCGGGGTGCTGCTTGCCGGAATGGTTCTCAATCGCGCGCCGGTTTTGCTGGTTGCAGCGCTCAGTGCGCTTTCCTGGAATTTTTTGTTCATCCCGCCACTGTTTACGTTGCACATCGCGAAACTCGAGGATGCGTTGACGTTTGCGACCTACTTCATCATAGCGATCACTGTCGGCAGCTTGACTGCGCAGTTGAAGGCCCGCGAACACCTCGCGGCTCAAGTACAGCTGGCGCAAGAATCCGAGCGGCTTCGCAAAACACTGCTGGATTGCGTGTCGCACGAATTGAAGACGCCGCTCGCGGCGATCGGCGCCGCAAGTCAGGAACTCTCGCGTCTCGCGGCGAACATCCAGGATTCACAAGTGCTTAAAGAGCTCGCCGGAGAAATTCGGGCCGGATCTCGGCGACTCAATCGCGTGGTAGACAACCTTCTGGACATGAATCGGCTTGAAAGCGGAGTAATCCGTCCGAAACGCGAATGGTGCGATGTGCGCGAACTACTCCAGTCGGCGGTTGACATCGAGCGAGAATCGATCAACGGGCGAGAGATCAGGTTGGACGTTCCGGAAGAAATTCCTTTGGCGCTCCTGGATCACACACTGATCGAGCAGGCTGTCGCGAAGCTTCTCGCAAACGCCGGAAGCCATACGCCGCCCAGACTGCCAATCGAGATTGATGCCGAATATAAGAACGATCGGCTACTGATCTCCGTAAGCGATCGCGGTCCGGGGATTCCAATAGATGCAGCTGAGCGACTATTCGAAAAGTTCTACAGGAGTAACGATCGCAAAACAGGCGGCCTCGGGCTCGGATTATCGATTGCACGAGGGTTGATTGAAGCGCACGGGGGCAGGCTCACGGCCGAGAATCGGGACGGAGGGGGCGCACGCTTCACCATTACGCTGCCGGTTCACGTGACGGATATGAACGCTATGGAAGCGGCTTCATGAAATCAGCTCGAAGCGCGTTGATCATCGACGACGAAAAGCAGATCCGTCGCCTGCTCCGCCTCGCGCTCGAAGGAGCAAATCATAAAGTCTACGAAGCCGAGACTGGACAAGCTGGCCTGACAGAAATCGTTAACCGTCGGCCCGATGTAGTTTTACTCGACCTTGGTTTGCCGGACATGGAAGGCGCAAAGGTGCTGCGACGTTTGCGAGAGTGGTCAGATGTGCCGGTGTTGATTCTCTCCGTGCGGGACGACCCCGATGAAAAGGTCGCCGCGCTCGATGCCGGCGCCGATGACTATGTAACCAAACCATTCGACACAGCGGAGTTATTGGCTCGCGTCCGCGCGGCGCAACGCCGCTCGCTCACGGAGACAGGTGATCCGGTTTTTAACTCTGGAGCGCTCTACGTCGATTTCGCAGCGCGCCAGGTGAAGGTCGGTGGCGAGGAGATCAGGCTGACGCCGACCGAGTACTCATTGTTGCGCGTGCTTGTACAGAACGCCGGGAAAGTCGTGACCCATCGGCAATTACTTCGCACCGTTTGGGGAGAGAAGGCTGAAAGCCAGGCGCAGTATCTTCGAGTTTACGTCACCCATTTGCGCAAGAAGCTCGAGACCCGCGAGAATGAGCCCCGACTCATCAAAACAGAAGTCGGAATCGGTTACAGGCTATCGACCGAGCACCAATAACATGCGCGAAGCTCGAAGAACGTTAACAATCTTTTAGCGTTTCCGAGGAACATTTTAATTACCGGTCACGCCGAAGTCCGGACGACGCTTTAGGAATGAAAGCGATCGCGGTCATTTTCGTCCGAACCCGTGACGTGAAACTACCCGCAGGACAGCCGAGCGTCGTTCCGATCAGCGAGGGCTCGCAGGGAGTCGCCGTTTTAGGCGGTAACAAAACAAACCGGGCAGACAAGTCGACCATCCATAATGACTCAGTGCCGCCGTTTTGGACTTGGTTTATCGAAAACCCGCGGCCCCACTCTTCGAGATCTTTCCGTAGCCTTGCGGATTTGACTTCCGCAGCGTGAGGCGCCTCGTCGGCCGAGTGCCCCTCGTTTGGGTCGAGTTAATTGAGCTCAATCAAAGTTGAACGTGCTTGCCGCGTGAGTGACAAAATCCAATCGGACTTTCCCGCACAATCGTCAGGAATTTGAGTGGCTATTTCGAATTCTACGACGCGGTCGATTCGGGAACTTGGATCGGCACACTCGACACTGGTTTGACTTATCAAGTCACCCCGGACTTCTCAGTTGATGTGGATTCATTCTTCGGTTTGACCCGGAGTTCGGACGATTTCAACTGCGTAATCGGTTTCGCGCGCCGATTTTAACATTGGGAGTAACGCGATGATACCAACCAACGTCAAACGTCCGCGCAATGTGGATTGGAAGCGCGCGGCAGCAATTCTTTACGGCGATTGGGGTACGAGCAAGGCTTATGTGATTGGGCTGGCATTCGCCGTCGCTGGTTACGCTTCATTTTGGCTGATCGCGGCAATGTGCGTCCTGACAGCGCTCGTCGGGATCAACTACATGGTCATCTGCCGTCTTTATCCGGACGGCGGCGGGGTTTACGCCAGCGTCCGCCACCGCAGCGAAGTCATCTCTATTGTAGGCGCGTTTCTACTCATCGCAGATTACTTAGTAACAGCAGCCATTAGCGCGCTTTCCGCGTTTCAATATCTCGGTGTACCGCACCCGGAAAAATTCGCCGCCGCAGCGATCCTCGTTGTCGGATTACTTAATCTGCTTGGACCAAAACAAACCGGCGGGCTCGCGTTTTTAGTTTCGGTTCCCACCGCGATTGTGGTTATCACACTGGGCCTTTTCAGTCTGCCGCATCTCGGCACTGCGTTGGGTCACTTGCAACCGTTGCACGGAACCTTTGGACAGAACTGGGCCGGTTTCGTCGGAATCGTGCTGGCGCTTTCAGGTGTTGAAGCTATCGCCAACGCCACTGGCGTCATGAAGCTCGATCCGGGCAGCACCGATGCGCACCCATCGGTGACGAAGACTTCGACGCCTGCGATTTTGATCGTCATGATCGAAGTTTGTCTGTTCACCGCGTTGCTTGGGCTAGCCATGCATGCGCTCAGCGGACTGCAAATTGTAAACGGTGACGTCAACGCTCCCGGCGCAGAAGGCGTGCGCGATTACATGCTGCGTTACATGGGGCAAATCTTCGTCGGTGGTGCACTTGGTCCGGCGCTCGGTCATGCATTCGGTTTCATCGTCAGTATTGTCTTCGGCCTGCTTCTGCTTTCCGCCGTCAACACTGCGATTGTCGATCTCATCGCGATTCAATTTCTTATGTCCCGCGACCGCGAGGTCCCAACAATCTTTCAGCGCCTCAATAAATGGGGCGTCCCGAGTGCGGGAATGCTGCTCGCTACCGTCGTCCCAATGCTGCTCGTGATTGTCGTGAAAGATATGTCCGGTCTCGCCGATCTTTACGCTGTCGGAGTGGTCGGCGCGATCGCGACCAACCTCGGTGCGACTTCAACCGACCGGAAACTGTCAATCAAAACCTCAGAACGCATGCTGATGTTCGGAACTTTTCTTGTTATGGCTGCGATCGAAATTTCGCTGCTCATTGACAAGCCGAATGCGCGTTATTTTGCCGTTACGATTCTCGCGGTGGGATTGATTCTGCGTGGACTCGTGCAGGAGCGCCGAATGAAAAAAGAAGCGCCTCAAGTATTCGGGGCGATGCCGGAACGGCTGCCTGTCGATCTTACGAGGCCTAAGTCTGAAGCGCTGGCTCCGCCAGGCGGCGAATCAGTTCTCTGCGCGATTCGCAGCGCCGGCCGGACACTCGATTTTGCCTTGCGCGAAGCGCGCAAGGCACGCGCTCGACTTTATTTACTCTTTGTACGCGAACAGCCATTCATGACTGAGCAGGACGTTCGCCGTAAATGGCAAGAAGACCCGGAAGCGAGCGCAATTTTCGCGGAAGCCAAACAAAAAGCCGGCGACCAGCAACCGCTCTTCGCTTACGCCGTGAGTCCTTCGGCGGCAGAAACGATCGTGGATGTTGCCGCAACGCTCGGCGCGTCGCGGGTCATTCTCGGAGCGCCACAACGCAGTGCCCTGATAAATCTGCTTCGCGGAAATGTGATTCGCGAAGTGTCAAACTCGCTGCCGGAAGACATCGATCTGCTGGTCTATGCGTGAAGATGGACGAGCACTTCGATCTCGGCGGTTTGCGGAAACATGTCGAGCGGCGTGACCGAATCGATGGTAAATTTCTTCCCCAACTCTCTCAAATCTCGCGCCAGTGTCGGCGGATTGCATGAAACGTAAATCAGCGTCGTCGGCGCGAGGTCCAGGATTGCCTTTCGCGCGTTTGCGCTCAGCCCGGTGGCCGGAGGATCGATAAGGAGTGTATTGGCGCGTGTCCCCACGCGCGAAGCCTTATGCTCTTCGGCTGAGACACCCGACCCTACAGCATTCTCGAGGCAACGGTTCAATTCTTCTTCTACATCGGTGGCGATGTAGGTCTCTTTCGCAGTCGCGTTTTCCGTTGCAGCAGCAATTGCAAACCTGTCCCAATCGATCCCGATCACGCGCTCGAATTTGTTGAGCAATGCTTTCGCGAAAAATCCGGCGCCGCAATAAGCATCGACCAGTAATTGTTGGTTCGGTGGAATGAGATCGACAATCAAATCGCGTAAAGCATTTGCGACCGCGTCATTCGTTTGAGAAAAAACGCGCGCGCTGGCTGAAGTCCGCAACGCGTAATGACCATCGCGCACGTATGGTTGCGCGCGTAATTCCGTTAGCGAACTATTGACTGCGGCTGTTGCGATCGGGCAGCGTTCGATGTCGATCAATCGGTGCGAGTCGCGCCGGAAAAAACCGATCACGCCGTCCTGCGCATGCACAGTGATGCGGTTGCGATACCCATACTGCTCCGGTGAAGCAATGATGGGGCGCATCGGAATATTCTTCAGTTTGCCGATTCGCCGAAGCGCGTCACGAACCTGTCGCCATTTTATCGCCAGCTGATGTTCGTAGCTCATGTGCTGATAAGCGCATCCGCCACAGCGGCCGAAATACGGACATAGTGGTTCCACACGGTCCGGCGAGGCTTGCTTTATTTCGACCGGCTCCGCTTCGGCGAATTGTTTTTTCTCGCGCACGATCTCCGCGGACACCAGTTCAGCCTCGATGGTGTACGGAACGAAGATGGCCTTCCCCTGCTCGCGCCCGACGCCTTTCCCGCCGAAAGCGATGTCTACGATTTCTAAATCGACAACGCGCATATCACCGACCGGCTGTTTCACCTGAGCATCCAGTGGCAGCGAAATGCCAATGGCTCATGCTGGAGTGGGTGCTAAGCAAATGTTGCTGGGACTTTGACTACACAGCCAGTTTCCCCGCCCGACATCTTCGAGCGTAATGCGCATCAACACCAGTCGGAGGCGCGCAGAGGTCGCTCAAGTTAACCGAAAACAGGCGATTGATGGAATCGAGTGCTAATTGAAATCCTGATGCGAATCGCGCACGTAAGGGTATTTCGATTCGTTCCCAACCTCAGGCGGAAATTCCGGGTACCCTGCATGAATGTAGGGAATATCAGACGGCAGTATCGGATAATAGCTTTCCCTCCATATTGGAAACGGAAACGTCAAAATCTCGATAAGACCGGCAACATGTCGTGTGGCGGAGCGGCCCAGACCGCGCACAACGCCATAACCAGCCCCCGCAGAATTACCTTCCGTCTGGTTGACCTGGTTAACCGTCACAAAAAACTCAGTCGGAGCGAAAACAAAATTCGAAAGTCCCCGACCGAGCTTGCGCGTCGGCCCATAATCGTTCGAAGGCGGATCTTGAATGTCGGCGAAGGCTCCGCTGACAAGTCCGGCGACGGCTGCGAGGGAAAGGATGGTTTTCATAGGCTCTCCAAATCAGTTAAATGATTCCGGATGGCGAAAGCAATACTTTATTTTTCGCCTTCAGCTGCGACGCGGTTCTGTGCCTTGGACATCGAAATCGCTATTGTAACCCCGAGAATGAGGACGATGACCCCGAGCGAAAGGGCCCTGGGCAACGGTAAATAATCCGCAATAATCATTTTGATCCCGACGAAGGCGAGCACCAGCGCGAGTCCCGTTCGCAGATAAATGAAACGATTCATTAAACCGGCCAGCAGGAAGTAGAGCGATCGCAAACCAAGTATCGCGCAGATGTTAGATGTATAAACAATGAATGGGTCGCGCGTAATCGCGAAGATCGCGGGAATCGAATCAACGGCAAAGATCAAGTCCGTGACCTCGATCACGATCATCGTCAGAGCGAGCGGAGTCAACATCCAGCGGCCATCTATGTGGACTCTAAAATGTTGTTCGTGGAAGTCGCGAGTAATCGGAAGAACCCTGCGGCACATTCGCAACACCCAACCCTCTGTGAAATCGCGCGCCGGATGTTTTTTGAACAGCATGCGGCCCGCTGTGATGAGCAGGAAAAGACCAAAGAGATAAAGAACGAAGTGAAAGCGTTGCACCAACGCGATACCGCACAAGATCATCGTGCCGCGCATGATGAGTGCGCCAATGATTCCCCACACCAGAACGCGGTGTTGCGCGAGCGGAGGAACGCGAAAATGCGCGAAAATCAACACAAAGACGAAAATGTTATCCATGCTCAGCGAATACTCGATGAGATAGCCGGTGAGAAAATCGAGACCGTGATGGGGTCCCTTGATGCGCCAGACCAGGGCGTTAAAGCCGAGCGACACCAGCACCCAAATGGCGGTCCGTTGAGCCGCAGCGCGTATGCTTAATTCCCGACCGCGGAGCTTGAAGGTGAAGAGGTCGACTCCGATTGCAATGAAGACGCCGATGTGAAAGGCGATCCAAAACCAGATGCTCGTCTTCACGGCGGGGAGGTTTTCATGCCGCGAGGCGCACGGCAATCGCAAATTGCAAGAGACGCTTGGACAGCCTATACGTCACACCGAGAAACGTATGCTCCCTTAGATGGATCCTGAACTACAGAAACTCATTGAAGCCGGTAAGCTTACTTCACAGGCCGCAGGACAACTGGAAAAATTAAAGCCCGGCACGTTTTGTTTGCATAAGAGTTGGGGATTCGGTCGCGTGCGCGAATGGAACCTGCTGCTCAATCAGATCGTAATTGATTTTGGCAGCAAGAAAGCCCATCCAATGCAAGTCGAGTACGCAGCGGAGAATCTCACCCCGCTGGCTCCGGAGCATTTTCTTTCGCGCAAGGCGACCGACCTCGCTGCGATCAAAAATTTGGCCAAGCAGAATTCGGCCGCGCTGGTGCGCAATATTCTGGAAAGTCTGGACGGCAAAGCCACGGCACAGCAAATCAGTGAATGGCTGGTCGATGATGTTTTCACTGAGGCGGAATGGAAACGCTGGTGGGAATCAACGAAGAAGGTGCTCAAGGCGAGCGGCGCTTTTTCGATTCCAGCAAAGAAAACCGAGCCAATCCAAATCCGCGGCGAAGGCGTGTCGCACGCTGACGAGCTCGTCGCCGCTTTCAACAAAGCGCGACAGCCGAAACAGCAAATCGCGGCGCTCGATCAGATCATAAAATTTCACGCGCAATTCAAGGAACCTGAAAAACAACTTCAGCCCATTATCGTCACCATTGAAAACACGGCGGTGCGCAACCAGAAAATACATCCCGAACTCGCGTTCGAGTTGATGATGGCGCGGGACGATTTGCTTGAGCGCATCCCGACACTACACACGACGCACGTCGGTTTGACTCTTTCGAAATTAATTGTTGAGGAAGAAAAGCGTTTGATATCGATCCTGCCCAAATTACCAGCGGCAAAAGAGAAAAGAATCTTGCAAGCCTTGCCATCAGCGCTCGGGCCGCGCTGGACAGAGCGCGCTTTACTTTTGATGCAAGGAAGTCACGGCCGTATGGTCGCCCAAATTCCGCGCATCTTGAGTGAAGCCGGTCAGCATGCCGAGCTTCGGACAATGCTGGAGCGGAGCATTCGTGAGCATTCAGCTACGAGCGAGATGCTCGCGTGGCTGTGCAGCGATCGCGAAAACTGGAGTGATCTCATTACGCCGGAATTACTCGGCGCGATTTTGTCAGCGCTTGAACGAGAACAGCACAACGCTCCTGGTCGAGCCGGCAAGTTGCACCGTGTTCTCGTTGAAGATCGGCAATTGCTTGGAGACATTTTGAGGAAAGGCGACGCCGCACTCGCTCGCGATGCCATGCGGCGGTTCCAATTAAGCCCGTTGTTCGATGAATTGACGAAGCGCTCGCTCCTGGCGCGGATCGTGAAAGCCTATCCAGAACTGGAAAGCATGATCACCGGCGCACAATCCCAAACCGAAACCGTGGCGCTAATCGTTTCCTGGAGCAGCCTGGAAAGACGCAAGGCTGAATACGAGGAACTAGTACAGGTAAAAATTCCCGAGAACACCAAGGAGATTGCGCTCGCCAGGTCGTACGGCGATCTGAGCGAGAATTTCGAATTTAAGGCGGCCAAGCAAATGCAAAGCGTTCTGATGCGGCGCAAAGCCGAGCTTGAACAAATGCTGCACAACGCGCGCGGGACCTCATTTGAAAATGTTGACACGTCGCGTGTGTCCATAGGAACAATCGTCACGTTGCGCAACGTGGAGACCAACGAGGAAGAGACGTACACAATTCTGGGCGCATGGGATGGTGACCCCGAGCGGCACATTATTTCGTATCAAACTGCGATTGGACAAGCGCTGCTCGGTCATGCGCTTGGCGAGAGCATCTCGGTTGCGACTGAGCACGGTACCGCTCAATTTACAATCATCGCAATCCAGCCGGCGCCTCCGGAGCGCGCGACGGCCGCACACACACTTCCTAGCCAGTCTGCCGTTGAAGCAGGGATAACGGGATAAAGTCGCAATCGTTGTAGAGGCGTTTGTGCCAAACGCCCGGCGCTTGACACAAGCGCCGCTACAGGATCTCTACGTCAGCAATTCGTAGGAAAGAACACTCAAGCAATAGATTGCGGCGGTTTCCACTCGCAGGATGATTGGACCGAGTGTGATTGGCCGGCATCCATGTCGGCGCGCCAGTGCAAGTTCCGCAGGCGTGAAATCGCCTTCGGGTCCAACAAGCATCAGCACGCTTCGAGGACGCCCTTGATGTTCACTCGAATAATCCGCAAGGACCTTCTTCAGGTGTTGCGCGTCAGGCTGGAGCGATCCGATCAGCCGGAGATCAAACGATTCCTCTGACGCTACGGAAAATAATTCTGCCAATCTTTTCGGCGTGTGCACATGCGGCAGCCAGTTCTGACCGCATTGTTTGGCCGCTTCAATCGCGATTTGCTGCCATTTTGCCTGTTTTTGCGCGGCGCTTTCGGAATCCATCTGCACGATCGTGCGGTCAGAAATCATCGGCGCAATTTCGGTGGCACCGATCTCTACCCCCTTCTGCACGATCAACTCCATGTTTTTCCCTTTTGGAATCGCCTGTCCAAGAATGATCCGGCATTTCAGCGGCGGCGTTTCCGCTTCGTGTAATTTTCGTAGCCGAATTTCGTCGCCGCTAATATCGATAATTTCCGCAGTAATTTCGCGCCCTCGTCCATTGAACAGGACAAGTTTCTCTCCGTGCTTCATGCGCAGGACGTCCCGTGCGTGATGAGCCTCCGCTCCAGCCAAGGCTAGCGCGCAGGATTCCCAATTTCCCGGGGAGATATAGAAGCGATGCATGAAACCTATAGGACTAATAAGACCTATGGGACCAGGCAATTCGACTTCTTTATTGATACTCGGACGCGATCAACGAGTTCATCGCCAATACATCCTTCAAAGTTTTGCTTATTGGCACCTCTACACTTCGCTGCTGAAGCGCTGCGATCACGCTTTCTGTGGGAATGTTTCCGACCAACGCGTCCTGCGCGAATGGGCAACCGCCAAGACCGCCAAGGGCCGAATCAAAACGGCGACAGCCCGCGTCGTACGCAGCAAGCACTTTGGCTGCGGCCTCCTGGGATGCGCTATGAAGGTGCACGCCAATGTCATACTCGGAGTATTGGCTCGTCACCGATTCGACTACACGGCGAATCAGATCACGGTCCGCGACAGCGACAGTGTCAGCTAGTGAAATGGATCGAACACCAATGCTGATCAATTTCTCAATTGCCTGCCTCACTTCGTTCTCATCCCACGGATCGCCATACGGATTTCCGAAGGCCATAGAAATGTAAACGACCACACCCAGGCCTGCATTGTCTGCCTTTGTCTTGATTGATTGCAGCACCCGGTAGCACTCTTCGATTGTTTGGTTTTGATTTTTGCGCAGAAACGTCTCAGAAATCGAACAAGGGTAACCGAGAGTAGCAACGGCTTCAGTGGCAATAGCGCGCTTGGCGCCCTTCTCATTTACCACGATGCCGATGATCTCCACGTCCTTCGGCACATCGATGTGCTCCAGCACCTTTTCGCTGTCGGCCATTTGCGGAACCGCTTTTGGAGAGACGAAACTCACCGCATCGATGCGTTTGAAACCCGCTCGAATTAGTGCACGCAGATAACGGGCTTTCAGTTCCGTCGCGATCTGCCGTTTCAGCCCCTGCCAGGCGTCCCGCGGGCATTCGATCAGTTTGACGCAATTGTGAACCACGGAAACTGCGGCGCTTATTTGAAAAACTCTTTCGCCTTTTCGAAGAAACTTTTCCGGATTGGAGTGTTCTCCTCGCCGCAAAGGCCCGCGAATTCCTCTAGCTTGCGACGTTGCTCGGCATTCAAGCGCGACGGCACCTCGACAATTAGGCGCGCGAATAAATCACCGTGCCCGCGCCCGTTTACGTTGGCGATTCCTTTTCCGCGAATTTTGAACATTTGCCCGCTTTGCGTGCCAGCTGGCACTTTGAGATGCGCTTTGCGCTCTAATGTCGGTACATCAATTTCGCCGCCCAACGCGGCAACGGAAAATGGGATTGGCACCTCGCAATACAGATCGTCACCTTCGCGTTGAAAGATCTTGTGCTCCTTAATGTGAATCACCACGTAAAGATCCCCCGGCGGGGCGCCGCCGATTCCAGCCTCGCCATTGCCTAAGGAACGCAGCCGGTTACCTTCTCTGATTCCAGCGGGAATTTGCAGCTTCACCCGGCTTAGTTTTTCCACGCGTCCGTCGCCGCGGCATTTTTCACACGGCTTTTCAATTATCTCACCGGCGCCGTGACAGCGCGCACACGTCTGCGAAATATGAAAAAATCCACGCGAACTGACGACCTGACCACGGCCGCCGCAGGTTGGACAGCTGATCCTGCGCGAACCGGGTTCGGCGCCGCTGCCCCCGCATTTCTCGCAAGTATTCAGTTTCTCGATCTCGATCTGCTTTTCCGCGCCAAAAGCTGCCTCTTCCAGCTTGATTTGCATGTCGTAGCGCAAATCTGATCCCCGACGCCGATCCTCTGCACGCACACCACCGCCGCCGCTGAAGAACGTCTCAAAAATGCCGCCGCCAAAGCCCCTTCCCCCGAACACTTCGCGGAAAATCTCGAACGGGTCGTGGAAAGCGCCGCGGCCGAATCCAGCACCACCCGAGGCGAATGCCGCATGCCCAAAACGGTCGTAGGCAGCACGTTTGTCGGGGTCCATCAGGACGTCGTACGCTTCGCCTAATTCCTTGAACTTTTCCTCGGCGTGCGGGTCGTCTGGATTCTTGTCCGGATGAAACTTGACTGCGAGCTTGCGATAGGCGCGTTTCACATCCTCGTCGGCGGCGTCTCGATCAACGCCCAGCACCTCGTAGTAATCGCGTTTGTCAGTTGCCATCTGGCCGGTAACCTGCGGGACCTATGTGACTGAGAGGCACAGCAAGCAAGCAGCTTACTTCTTTGCTGGCCCGCTCGAAACAACCACTTTCGCAGGCCGAAGCAATCGGTCTTTGAATCGATAACCGCGGCGAGTCTGGCGCAGCACAGTGCCTTCGGGAAATTGATCGCTCGGCTCATGTGCAATCGCTTCGTGTACGCTTGGGTCGAAGGTTTTGCCTTCGGCCTCGATCGGCTGCAGCCCATTTTCCGCGAGCAAATCGTTGAGTTGTTTTTGGACGAGAATCATACCGGAATAAATCGGGGACTGCTCGCCCTGCTCTTTTGCGGCTGCGAGACCAAGCTCGAAGTTATCGATAATTGCTACCAATCGCTCGAGTAACGATTTGTTGGCGTACTTGATCGCCTCTTCCTTTTCGCGTGCGGAACGCTTTTTGTAATTCTCGAAATCAGCCTGGCTGCGCAACGCGAGATCGCGAAACCGATCGAGATCGGCTTGCAAGCCGGCCATGGCATTTTCCGTGTCGATTTGGTCGGTGACAGTTGCCTGCGTAGATGAAGCCGATGCCTTCATTCGTTCGTTTTGTTCAGAAGCAGGGATTTTTTTCATGTTTTGCGGATAGCAATCAAGGTTATGTCGTCGTTTTGAGGTGCCGAGCCGGTAAAGTCGCGCACGTCTCTGATGATTTTCGTTACAATCGCCTGCGCGCCATCGTTTACGCTGGCGCGTACGGATTGCATCATACGATCGAGGCCGAATTCGTCGCCCTCAGGATTTAACGTTTCGGTCACGCCGTCGGTGTAGAGAATGAGGCAATCATCGCGCTCGAGCGGCACGGCGAAGTCAACGGTAAGCCTATCAAACACGCTGCCACTGTCAATTCCCACAACCATTCCCGGCGATTTTACCGGAGTAACAGTTTGCGCCTCCCGCTTGTACAGCAGCGGGGCGTCGTGTCCGGCGCGCGCGAGAGTAATGCCATTGCGCTGATGATCCAGGATGAGATACGCCATGCTAATGAACATGTCTTCCTTGATGTCAGGGTAAAGCTGACGATTCACCTTTCGTAAAACATCTGCCGGAGAGGGATTCCGAGCCGCCTCGGCGCGCAAAACGCTGCGGCAAATCGCCATGATGAGCGATGCCGGGACACCTTTGCCTGAAACGTCTGCAATTGCCACGCCTAATCGCTCGTTGTCCACGTGAATGTAATCGAAGTAGTCACCGCTGACCTGGCGAGCTGGCACATTGATGCCACTGATCTGAAATCCATTGATGGCTGGCGCTTCCGAAGGCAGCAAAATCCGCTGAATATCCCGGGCAATCTCGAGATCGTGATCGAGTCGCTTTTTTTCGTTGGCCATCGAATAAATGATGGCGTTGTAGAGTGCAAACGCAGACTGCTCAGCGATCGATTTAAAAACGACAAACTCCCCTTGCGAAAACGGCGCACCCATCGGGCCATTGGCAAGCGCCAACACCCCCAGATCCTGATTTCCATACCGAAGCGCCGCCGCCATGATTGAGCCACTGCCAAATGTGCTGCCGCGCAATTTCGCCAACTCGGGCACATCCGAAAACTCGTTCAAGCAAACAGACTGCCCTGTCTGCCACACGCGTCCGATCAGTCCTTCGGCCGGGGCAATTGTGTGCAGCCGTAGAAAACTTTCGAGAGCAATGGGATTGGAGGCTGCCTGTTGCAAAATATTCGTCGGAATATCGACTAGCGGCGGACAGCCTTTGGAGATAAAAGCCGGCGTGAGCTTCCCGCCCGTGCGATCAGTGACATAAAGCGCACCGCCTTGCGCATCGAGAACACGCGTAGCGCCTTCGACAATGAGCCGATGAAGTTCCTGGGGTCGAATCGTCTCTCGGAAGGCTTCGCCAAGACCGTGCAAGAAATCGAAGACGAGGGTCTCCTCTACTTGAATCTCCTCATGGGACCGTTCTAACCTGCGAATCCTCTGCGTCTGGAAATAGAAAGTAACAATCCACCCGGCAACAGACGCAACAAGCAGTCCGAGGAGAAGAGTCGGCCACATCATGCAAGGGCCAGCTTACTTCGAAGGCGTCTCGCGATGAAGGTCTTGTCTTAAGAAATCGAGAACGTCCTTAAATCGA